>WNFL01158351.1_pt2 | contig 12913 bp, 17 predicted proteins | sample 5400361 | NCBI WGS metagenome assembly WNFL01 (sample SAMN13153351, study PRJNA577476) | soil metagenome | isolation source: 40 cm soil on Douglas fir-dominated hillslope | place: USA:California | collected 2013-09-17
CACGCAATGCGTGCTATTGAGCTCGACGCGGAGTTTATCACCGAGAGTTCACCTTCAACCCAATCACAGACAGTTACCCCCCCTTCGTGCGGAGACGATCTGGGGTATGCTGAAATGCCACCTACGGCGGGCCATGACACATATCAGGACCAACTTACGCCGCCTTACAACAGTATCGACCCACCTACACCCCTCAACCCCCCAGAATATTCTGAGGATGATTACAGCACCTTCGCATGTGGTAATGGCAACGTCACATCTCCCCAGACCGAGTCTCCCCTCTACACCCAGCTCACAGATGACACGGAAGTACCGCACACGCCTGCTCCAGCATTCACTCCCTCGCAACATGTCCTACCGCAGACAAATGGGACGCAGATTCTGCCACCCGGGTCCCGGCAGTCAGCCAAATTGCTACAACTCAACAAGCCCACGCCGCCTACGCCTGTTGGGAAGGACCATACTATCCGCATTCAACAACCAGTTCCCCCTGCATATCGAGGCCGTTCTCTTGATAACACCATGGCGGCCGGTCATGTCAATGGCCACACATACGCTAGCCCAGGTATATATCGATCCATCTCTTCTATTTCAGCAACTTCTTTGGGCGGCGCCTCTGGATCCTCCTCGTCGACGTCGTATCGACCACCTTCCCCTGCGATTACACGGTTACCTACTGCCTTTGACCAAAACCTCCGACATGACGTTTCACACTCTCGTTCGGAGTCACCGATTGGTGACGACCCAGTTTATTCCCCTCCTAGGAATGGTCGTAAGGTGGCACAAATTACAGGTGACGACGATGCCCAGGCTTTTCATAACGCCAAGGTAGCACAAGCAAACTTTCCTTGGTACCTCAAACCTCGACATGACAACAGCGATATCAAATTGGAGTATGACGGGACCGTCATTGCAGGCACTGTACCGGCTCTTATCGAGAGACTGACCGTTGATCCGTTGAGTAAGTGTTGCCGGGTCGACTCCCCTTGAAATCAGTCTGAATCTGTCATATCTCAGAAATCAGTCAAGAGCAGGCGTACCGGAAGGCTTTTTTGACCACATACAAAGCCTTTGCTCCGAATGGTGCCATACAAGTTTTCGAGGGTCTTCGGGACCTGTATGAAATGGAACACCCCCCTCGCCTCAGTGAAGAGCAGTTCAAGGAGTGGAAGGAAAAGAAGCTAAAGCCCACTCAGTTGCGGTAAGGATTAGTGTCCCTGAATTCTGCACTCAGACATGACTCAGTGTGCTTTAGAGTATTACAGGTTCTGACGCAATGGGTGGAGAAGCACGGTTTACTGACCGATGATGCTGCCCTGGTTCCTCGACTATGCGAATTTCTTTCGTGCATCAAAACACCGCATGCGAACGGCCTGACAGCCAAGCAGCTTCGGGAAACAATCGACAAGACTCAACAAAGGCTCGCGGCCGTGGCCACTCGTAGCAGCACACCCTCACCCACATCAGCAACAGTATCTTTATCCTCTGCATTTCCGAAACGACGGGGGACTAAGAAGCACAAGAACGACTTCCTCAAGAGCGATGTGGGCGAGCTGGCCAACCAATTGACAATCTTGGAGAGCCGGGCTTATACGAAGATACGGCCGGGCGAGCTATTGATTTTCCCTCAAAACCCAAAGGGCGACGGCGTGCGCAATCTCACCAATTTTTGTGCGATGAACGACCGACTGGCGGCATGGGTCAAATTGAGCATTCTGTCGAATGACGGGCTCGGAAAGCGGGCGGATACAATCGATCATTGGATTAGAGTTGCCGAGGTGTGTTAGCGTCTCGATTGGGAACACGAGAAGTTCCCACTGACCAGAGTCTCGTTTGCAGCGGTGCCGAGCAATCAATAACATATCTTCTATGAGCGCAATCGTGGCGGGACTATCCGGAGCGGATGTGGGTCGGCTACGACTCACTTGGCAACACGTCGCCCGTAGCTATCACTTGGATCCACTCGCCAGGTTAACAGAACCCACCAGCAACTTTATTAATTACCGCACCTTGCACAGTTCTTTGGATGGTCCATGTGTTCCCTTCATCAGTAAGTATTGATCTTCTCTCCAGCGACCTTTCAAGGACTGACCTTTTTTCAGGCATGTTCCTCACTGACCTCGTGCATGTAAACGATCAGTACCCCAACCTCGTTGACGCCAATGGTGAACCCTTGAGCTCAGCCTCATCTCTCACCCCTACGGCCGTAAATGGTGGGCGGACGCTCGTCCATTTCACCAAACTTCAGCGTTTCTCAGATGTCATCAACAACATCCTGAAGTTTTCCTCCAAGCCATACATCCTAAATGAAAACCCGGCTATGCTTACCTTCATCGACAGTCAGCTCACCACCGCGTCCAGCAAGGATCAAGGGTTCTTCTGGCAAAGAAGTCAGGACTTGCTGAGCGCCGAGTTAGCACACGCTGACATACGCAAGGGGCTGGAAGCCGCTGGGTTTTAGTACCGCTCATGCAACCGTGTCTATTCTCTCCTTTCCCCCTTCATCCCTTGTCTGCGGGCTTGGGGAGGCGTGTGTCGGTGTAATTCCATACTGGGTTTTCCTACCACGTGGTCTCTGGAATTCATCGGCGATGGTGAATCGCTCACTCCCCTCCATTCTCTCTCTCCTCCGTGGCAATCTGCGTGCTCGTATAGTCTAGCTGTCTCCTCCTTTTTGACCGTTTTCCTGTCCTGTTGTATTATGCCCTTGCATTTGCAGTAAAGTTGCCGATCTTAGTTTGTGGGCCTACGAATGAAATTTGATCTACAGTTTGCTAGATAGGGGCAAGTGATACATGTACAATAATACAAGGGGTATTGCGAGTCCCGAGTTACTTCAGTCCAGCCACTTAGTGCTTCCAAACATTTCCACAAATAAGCACCTATCCTTTCCCACCTACCCGTGATTCGGGTAACTTGATAAATCCAAGATACTCCGGGACCTCCTTGCGCTGGGTATGAAGCCGAATAGCGATATTCCTTGCGCGATCCTTCAACTGTACACAGTTGCGTCCAAGGAGCGACTTCGACTTTGTGCCAGTGACCCCATGCAGTTTGAGGATCGTGCTCCAAGGCGTGAGCATCTGACCCTTTCCGTGCAAGTCGCGTAGTGCTTCAAGGAGACAAGTGTCCTCTTCCGGTGTCCATTTGACGCGACCGGACATATTCCGACCCGTGTGGTAGATGTTTGGACGTACTGACTGGACTTCCACTGGTGAGGGAGAGCGGACACGAGTGGATGCAGGTTGTTCGGGCTGGTGGCGCCGGCGACCTGCTTGAGAAGTGGACGCTAGAATAGTGGGATTCCTTCCAGGTGACAGTTTGTCCTTGCCTTTGGTGGATCTGCTCTTCTTTGCCTTTGCCTTCGTGCTTGACGCCTTCACACGGGTAGACTGTTGTGTCTCAGCCTCTTCCTCCGAGAACAATTCGTCGATTGCTCTTTCCTCGTCACCCGTATCGTTGCTGGTATTGCGACTGGACTGCCCTTTGCTGCTCCCACTTCCGCTCGCGTGCGCCTGCTCGCGACTTGTCCTCTGCCCCTTCTCCCCCTCTTTTACTTTCCCCTTCCCCTTCCCTTTCATCGGTAGGTTGACACCAGCTTCTTCCCTGGGTGGAGGGTCTACAGGGATTTGTCGAGGGACGTACTCAACCTCCCTTTGCTTTGCGTCGAACTTGTCATTCTCTATAATATCTTCTTCCGTCATCTCTTCGATCGGAACAGAAATTCCCTTCTTCCACCAGAATACCAACCCGCACTCATGATGCATTTTCGCGTCATCATGGTTCCAGAACCCAATCGGATTGGGACGGTAACCCTTCCGCTGCCCTCGGGACGAGGTATAATTACCCTGGCACGGCTTGCGCTTGAACATACCCTCAGAAGGGCGAAGTTGCTCAGCTTTGCGTCGGAGATCGCGGATCCGGCCGTCCACGACTGCAGGTGTCACAATCGTCCACTTCTTGGGGTGACCGTTGGGGCGGTTCGATACGTCTTTTCTTTTCTAGAGGGAGGTCCAAGTCTTCATTACGGAAGCGCTTGGTGACTGGCTTCTTTTGTGGGTCGGTGACCCGCCATGTCGGAAGCATGCGGCCTGGGGGCGGTGGAGGCGAGGATGAGTCGTGAGCAACCATCACACGCTGCCGTGGTAGGCGAGGGACAGGAGGGGGAGCAGGAGGGGAAGGCGTCCAAGTCACACGTTCGGCGTTGTGTTGAGGAGCGTTGAACACGAATCCAGCTGGCATCGGTCGTCTAGAGAGAAGGCTTAGCAAGTTTGAAAGTGCAGAAAAGGAAACCTCACTTTCTGGCCAAGGGTTGTAAGATTGGCTCCGGTGGAGATTCGATGAGGTTAACCTCAGCTGGCAGCAACGCGTTGAGGTACGGAGAGGCAGACTGGTTTCTGAAAAGTGGATCAGAGGCACCATCACCAACAGTGGTATACGCCAACTTTGGGGGAGGAAGGGGTTTTGAGGGAGATGGTGTAGCAGTCGGTGGATTACCGCACCACTGAGGGACGAGAGACGTGACAACGTCGCAAATAATAGAGTTGCACGCCGTGTCCCAGTTGTAGGTATTGAATAGAGCCGGTTCACTTGCAAGCTAGGAAAGGGGTATGTAACATCGAATGGGGTTCAATGGGAAACGACCCACCTGTCTTGTGTGTTTGAGTAAATGCGCTTTCCAGAGACGAACAAACCTCTCCTGGTGGTCTCGGTCTTCAAACGGACCCACGGGCTGGAAGAGACTCGCGTGATAGATGAAATCAACGTCAGATATTTCGACAAAATCTTCTTTGGACCAAATTGTTCCACCTCGAGCCTTCACGATCGCGGTGACCAACTGGGTGTGGGTGGGAAGCATGTTAGCTCGCTGCCCGTAGCTGGATTAGATTCAGACAGACCGAAGTCCTTAAGTCAACCATAACGGTGAAGAGCACCTTCCGCATCTCCTTCTCGTCTCGATGAGCACAATAGCTAAGGTATTTCCTTTGAATTGCTTCGATCCACTTCTTGAAGTTCTTTTCGCGAACCGTCTGGTCCCCGTCTTCGAATGGCATCGGGACTGTGAGGTCCTTGAAGGCCTGACGAACCGCCTTGGGCATGAAGACCTCGAGGATGGTGGCAAGGTTGACCTGGGCCATCAGACGGTGTTGTGCAGGCGTAGCGGGCACTTTATCTAGCGAGAGAAAGAAGCTGCCGCGCTTGGAGCACATCTTCGTGAGACCTGGTCAAAGACGCGTCAACAAAAGCTGGACGAGATGACAAGTGATATTACTATGTGAGGAGTACATCCAACGGCGAAGAGTAGCTTCTGTGAGCGCGATATCGGGAGTGACGCCTGGTTTGAAGCCCAACTGAGTGGCCCAAAGAAAGTCACGGGCGGCCGCTGCTGCCTGTTCCAATGCAGGATACACCTCGTCGATTTCCCTCTGTGTGAGCTCCTTTGGGACGCGTGGTTTACGGCGTTTGGGCGGGACAGCGCTCATTCTGGCTTGGTTGTGGTCAGGGTTCAAGTTACAACTTGCTCTCAACCACAACTTCGACTGTAATTGGACATGGCCCCATTCGACTTAGATGCATGCATACAGCAACTCATGAGGAAGCAGCTTCTCCACGAAGCGGTCCTCAAGGAAATCTGCGAGAAAACCAAGGAAGTCCTTATGCGTGAGGGAAACGTCGTACATATAGAAGCTCCGGTCACCGTAGTAGGAGACATACACGGGTGTGCATAGCCGCAGTGGTGTATCCAGACGAGCACTCACCAGTCTTAGTCAGTTCTACGACCTCATCGAAATATTTAGAATCGGTGGTTATGCCCCTAGCACAAACTACCTCTTTCTCGGTGAGCAGTAATATCACTTTTCTCCGTCTAATTAATTCATAGAATAAATTCTTGCCCACTGCTTGCAGGCGACTATGTCGACCGAGGCTTGTTCAGTGTAGAGACCATCTCCCTCCTTACTTGCCTCAAATTACGTCACCCTAGTCGCATACACCTCATACGGGGCAATCATGAATCCAGGGCAGTGACTCAGGTTGGGCTCTGGTTACCAATCCCTCGTACACTGCGACTGCCTTTAACCATCGCCATCCGCAGAGCTACGGATTTTACACCGAATGCGTACGAAAGTACGGCTCGCCTGCCGTATGGCAGTACTTTACTGACATGTTCGATTTTTTGACCCTCTCGGTCGTAATTGACGATCGAATATTCTGCGTGCATGGAGGTAAGGTGCCCGGGCGTTCGAACGGGTTACAGGGCTACTGAGCCCACCTGGTAATGCAGGATTATCACCCTCGATCCACTCCATTGATCAAATAAAGGTCGTGGATCGGTTCCGAGGTGAACCACCAGCTTTACAATTCCACCGTAACTCACTAATCCCACCATTTTCCTTTTCAGAAATCCCACATGAAGGTCCCATGGCCGACCTTGTATGGTCAGACCCCGACGCTGAAAAAGAGGACTTTGCTATTTCTCCTCGGTATGAATCGTCGTCCTCTTTTTCCGCATTTCACACCCATGACACTATTTACTCGTTCAACAACATCCCATAGAGGTGCAGGATACACCTTCGGGTCAGGTGTCGTGCGAAAGTTCCTCGCAATCAATAACATGGCGCACATCCTACGTGCCCACCAACTTTGCATGGAAGGGTTCTCCGTACTCTTTGACAACCATCTCTCGACCGTATGGTCCGCCCCGAACTACTGCTATAGATGTGCAAACAGCGCGAGTATTCTCGAAGTAAAGCCAGGGAAGGGCGACCTGCAAGAGGGCGACATGTTCTTTAATGTGTTTGAGGCTGCGCCAGAGAACGAACGGGATGGGCCGGGTCAGCAGGCGCAGTTGAACGCTGGGGGACAGGTGAGTCATGTGAGCTCGCGCGTTGCGAGACTCATCCCGATTTCGCACGTAGTTACCAGAGTATTTCTTATGACGGCCTATTTGACAAAATGCAACGACGACCCGTAATATGACAAATCTTGTTATTCAATTCAAATAGAGCCGTCCTCACGGGCATTACTTTAGGCCTTTAGGCTGGTCGGATACTTGAGTATGCACGGGAACGTATTGCGAACCTCAGATTCAGCGCTCTGCCGAGGGCACACGCGCTTTCCCACCAACGGAGCCCTATAGCTATTCTTGAGATCGATGGTGGCTATATAATTGGTGTCAGACGAACGTGTCTCGGGGCTGTATGAGGTGAACAGCTGCGGGGATGCGTACAGGGGTGGCAAGCTGTCTTCAAAGATATGTAGTAACGGTGTCCTTGCACTACTGGAGAGTGAAATAATTACAGATATTACTTGCTACATCTGTCTGTTTTGTATGTGTACTCTGTGAAATTTACGGGGGTGGACTCAGCAGCACGACTTGGATTTTGGACTACCCCCCATCGCAGGGGGCATCCTCGTTGGAGTCGCCACGTATGATGGGACCAAATATTGATACCCCAAGGTGGTTGGATTGCTCCTCGTGACAAGATGGAGAGGAGAACAGGAACGTTTATGATCTCCTACTCGGACAACAAGCCCCCGAGACAAGCCAGGACAACGAGCTCCCGAGACAGGCCGAATTTATGGATTCACACGTAGACTCAACCCTTTGGATTCGATCGGCTATGATTTTTAGGTTGGGCGTACTCGTGCGGTGTATGACCAGCAGAACGAACACGCTCGATGAATTGCAAGGAAAGAAAATATCGAATATGAATTCTGGGTGCCCTCCCGTGTCCCACCGTGCCCTCCCGCACCCTCCCGGCCTATGCATACGGATGAGACCCTCGCCAGCTCTGACACATTGTCTCGACCCATGGATCGGTCCACCACTCCTCACTCACAATTAGAGTGACGTTTCTTAACTCTGATGTTAACACGTGTGTGACTGCTACTCGCCCTCGCGACCCACCGAGTCGATGTTGCGGATAATGGCTATCAAGCTTTTCACGCTGCCGCGAATTAGATTCCAGATTTCCATTCCCATCAGTCGCACACTAGTCCCATTGACACAACTAGCCATCTTTGCCCACAACAGTGAAACAGAATCTGCTTTGGAGTGAATGGCTCCGCACGTCTGCCCCGCACGAAGACTTCGTCCGATCCGCTCCGTTTCCATATTTTCACCTTGTCCTGCTCTCCCATCAATAGCCCAGCTTATCCTCCCCACTTCCCGTTTCTCTAGTCCAAATGACAGGGTTCATGAACAAGCTGAATGATCGCGTCGCTCGCTCGGTGTTTGGTCGCTATTTCCGCCTCGAAGGGTCTGGTCACCCGAAAGCACGAAAGGGTGCGAGGTTTACGACAGAGATACGCGGTGGGCTTACCACCTTCTCGTCAATGGTTCATTTTTCACCCTTTTGACCTAGAATACTCCTGAAATAGCCTCGTTTCTTAGGTGTACATCATTTCTGTGAACGCCATTATCATCTCACAAAGCGGGGGCACCTGCATCTGCGAAAGCACCCCGGACGATCCAATCTGCGCAGTCAATGCCGAATACAACCATTGTAAAGGCGAAGTCAGGAAAGATCTCATTACTGTGCGTCCGTGCGCCTGGTAGTTCTCACTCGCCGACAGCTGAACTGACCGTCTGGACTATTTCGGTAGGCCACGGCAGCAGTCGCGGCGATCTCGTCATTCCTGATGGGTGCACTAGCAAATCTTCCTGTGGGTCTGGGACCAGGAATGGGCTGTAGGCATTGCCTCTTACTGTACACGCGTTTTTGTGACTCACGCAACACGCAGTGAACGCTTACTTTGCATTTTCTGTGGTTGGAGTCAATGGTACCGGTTCCATAACATATCGCGAAGCACTTGCCGCCGTGTTCCTCGACGGGTGGATCACCTTGTTCCTCTCCATCATCGGAGTGCAGCGGTGGCTCGCTCGCAACACGCCTAAGTCACTCTCACTCGCAACCGGTGCAGGGATTGGTATTTTTGTTGCGTTCATCGGGTTGCAGCCCGCTGGTGGACTAGGCGTGATAGGTGGTGACTACAGCAACTTGGTCGGCCTCGGTGGTTGCCCTAAACAATATGCCGATCCGAACCACCCATTTTTCTGCTCATCCCACGTCCTTCAAAATCCTGCTGTCTGGCTGGGTGTCTTTGTTGGTGGCTTCTTCACGGTTCTCATGATGATGTATCGCGTCCGTGGTGCTTTCATCATTGGGATTCTCCTCGTTTCCATTATCTCCTGGTCCCGTTCGACCTCCGTTACATTATTCCCTCACACGCCAATTGGCGATGCCGAATTCGATTTCTTCAAACAGGTCGTATCGTTCAGGCCCATCAACTATATCGGAAATGCCTTGGACTACAACTATGGTAATGGCAAGGTTTGGATGGCGCTCATTACCATCCTTTATGTTGATGTCATGAGCAAGTGCAACTCTGCGGGCATTTAGTTAATTACTGACTCCCTTCGCTCATAGGCACCACCGGTACCCTTTACTCCATGTCCCGTTTCGCCGGTATTTTAGACGAGACTACGGGTGATTTCGAGAAGTCGTCGGTTGCCTACTGCGTCGATGCAATCTGTATTATTATAAGCGCTCTCTTCGGGATAACGCCTGTCACACCATTTATCGAATCATCGACTGGTATTGCCGACGGTGCGAAAACCGGTATCGCAGGCATGACCACAGGAATCGCATTCTTCATTGCCCTCTTTTTCGCGCCAATCTTCGCGAGTATCCCTGCGTGGGCTACTGGTAAATATTACCCATCTGGCGTAACCCTGACATTGACCTGGAATTCCAAGGTGGCGCCTTGGTCATCACCGGCTCTCTCATGGTCAGGAACATACTGGATATCAATTGGTCCTACATGGTTTGTTGCTCACCAGTGTCGCCTGCTAGTATACTGACCTGTTCGCAATTTTATAGGGAGATGCTGTTCCTTCCTTCTTGACTATCATCCTGATTCCTTGTACGTCTCAACCTCTCCTAGCGTGCTATAATGAACGGAACTAATTCGAACTCGTCGAAGTCACATACAATATCGCCTACGGCCTCATTGCAGGGATCCTCGCGATGGTCATCCTGAAGGGATTTCCGTTCCTTGTTGCCAAAATTTCCAACAGCCGCCTCGTGCCAGACCACTACGAGCAACGCGAGATCTGGCACAAGCCAACCGGCGCCATTGTACCTTTGTGGATACGCAAGCTTGTGCGCGAAGACAAGACCAAGGAGTTTGGGATGCCTGAAGGGGATGTCATTCACATTACGCTTCCTACTCACACCAAAGAGACCGACGGCTGCTCACCCAATGAGGTGGTTGGGGTCCGTCTCCAGATTGTCGAAGTCCCTCATGACAAGCTGTATGATGTATAGGTGGAGCCGTACCGAGGTATCACGTCCGTTGGAGGGGATTGTCGCTAGCGACCGAGCGTTGGTTACAGGTGTAAATACCCGGTTATCACATGGCAACGTCTTGGGTATCCATAGTGTAGTCTCGTTGGATCCTTATGTGTCTGTAGCAAACAGCCAATATTTGTGTCGTGTCGTATTAACAATCGCGGAAATTCGATATGATGTTTGCTTGTGCAGCAAAACACTGCTGGCTCTTGCCCTAAAATCCGTCCTTGTCAGTTTCTACTCTGATGGACGCTGACAATTGCCTGTACATATTTGGATACTGATCACAAAGGCACTGTCTGTGTCTGGTCCTAGTGCACTCATGCATGCACTAAGTGCTAATTAGCTTACCATAGACCTCTTTCGCAAACATACCATATTTGCACGTCTACTAGCTGGTTGATTGACTTGCCTTTTGCAACAGGGTCGACCATTTCCATCGGATCTACTGCTGGACGCACAGGGAGTGAAGACGCAGGTAAGATGGAAACGGTTGATATGGTTGGGGACTGGGAGCCTCAATTTATTAGAATTCCGTTCAGACTGAGCCCGAGCATGCCCATTTACAAGCACATCTCAGAATTGACCACAAGCACGCACTGAGAATTTGCACTGAAAATCAGAATTTTCTCAATGCAGTAGCTCTCCTTGCATTTCTGTGCGCTCTACGTAACCGTGGGCACCAGTACTGTTTGACGGCCAAACTTTCTTGACGACTAATGGCTTGACAGTGCGCCTCATGCACAACAGTGATCCCTGGTAACCCTACAGCTAGCCCCTACTCGACAACTACCTACGTCTCCTACATATGGCAAAGGTCAACTTCCGACAATACCACTGCTTACCATCGACTATCGACCAGTCGGTGCAATTACTAGTTATCTATTGGACCCAGGTGTTCCGTAGAAGCATATTATCTAATATACTTTCTTAGCACCAGTCACATTAAGTGGCTGAGTTTGTCCTTGTTTGTCTCTGCAGGGACGGCCGCCTAATTTTCTGTCGCGTTCGACTGCAATATGCACCAACCAGCGCGCTACCTCGTGCGAACCATTCCGCGCTACAAATATTCGACCCCAATCCCACGGAAGAACTATACGACGTCTGTGCCAATTCCACCATTGACAGAGGTTACCCGCCTGCCGAATCAGCTACGAGTCGCAACCAAAGCCACTCCAGGACATTTTGCATCTGTTGGAGTATATATTGATGCCGGCTCAAGATACGAGACACCATTGTTCGCGGGTATCAGCCATATTCTTGACAGAATGGCCTTCAAAGTCAGTTTTCTTTCTTGATAATTGGGCTGAAGATGTATTGGTTCGCCAAAATTACTCCTATCAGTGCTGCCAATTGCAGTATGGTTGAGGAGACTCGAGTTGTCGTCGGCCGGACTGCCAGACGGAATGGCAGACAAATACTGTTGTTAATCTCTCGTAGGAGGCTGATGTCCCATTCACCCAGGCTACCTCGAACCGTACATCCTTGCAAATGTCCGCGGATATTGACTCATTTGGTGGTCAAATCTACGCCTCAAGTTCAAGGGAGAGTATGATATACCAATCATCCCAGTTCCACGCCGCCACGCCTGCCGCACTATCCGTAATGGCTGATTCAATACTTAATCCACTCTTCCTGCAAGAAGAATTGGAAACCCAGCGAGAAGCCGCTCGGTACGAAGTCCGGGAGCTTAGCACTCGTCCAGACAGTATACTCCCTGAGATATTGCACTACGTCGCCTATGGTGGAAAGACACTGGGTAACCCATCGCTGTGTGCGGAAGAGCAGATTGACCATATAAACGCGGACATGCTGCGTGCTTGGACGAAAGAATGGTTCAGGCCGGAGCGAATGGTCGTTGCAGGCGCCGGGATATCTCATGAAGAGCTTCTCGAGCTTGCAGCGAAGCATTTCGCCTTATTGCAATCTCCACCTCTGTCCGTCTATAGCCCTAGTCAAGCACTCAAGCACTCGATTGTACCCCCGCCTCCCGCTATGGCAAAGTCTACGAAACCTTCTTTATACAAGTCACTCACGACCGCCGCCTCGTCCCTGTTCTCCTCTCCCTCCCCAACTGAACCAGTCCCCATCAATGCAATGGCGAATGAGAAGGCCAACTATACCGGAGGACAATTATATGTACCGGATAAAGACCAAGAGTTCGACCACATTTACATCGCTTTTGAAGGTGTTCGTCTCACGCATCCTGACGTTTACGCGTCGGCAGTTTTGCAAACGTTATTGGGGGGCGGTGGGTCGTTCTCTTCTGGTGGACCTGGTAAGGGTCTATATACACGATTATATACCCAAGTCCTGAACCACTACTACACCGTCGAGCATTGCGCTTCTTTCCATCACCTCTACACCGACTCGTCCCTCCTCGGCCTTTACGCATCGTTCTCTAAGACCGAGTCTATCCGCAAAATCCTAGCAATACTCGCTCACCAGCTCTCTCTCTTGTTATACGAGCCCGTTGCGCCCGTCGAGTTGAACAGGGCGAAGAAGCAGCTGCAGAGTTCGGTTGCTATGGCCATGGAGAGCCGAGTAGTAGAAGTCGA
>WNFL01361735.1_pt4 | contig 12913 bp, 4 predicted proteins | sample 5400361 | NCBI WGS metagenome assembly WNFL01 (sample SAMN13153351, study PRJNA577476) | soil metagenome | isolation source: 40 cm soil on Douglas fir-dominated hillslope | place: USA:California | collected 2013-09-17
CCGAGGTCCTGCTCCGGATGTACGAAGCCTGGGGCGAGCGATGTCTGGATCGCCTCCGGGGCATGTTCGCCTTCGCCGTCTGGAGCGGGAGGACGAGACGGCTCTGGCTGGTCCGCGATCGTCTCGGCATCAAGCCGCTCTACTACTACTGGAACGGCCACGTGCTCGTGTTCGGCTCCGAGCTCAAGGCCCTCCTGCACCACCCGGCCGTCCCACGCGCGGTGGACCACGCGGCCCTCGACGAATACTTCACGTTCGGATACATCCCGGCCCCCGCGACGATCCTTTCCGGGATGCGCAAGCTGGAAGCGGGGCACGCGCTCCAGGTGTCGGCGGAGGGCCTTCGCGACGAGATGTACTGGGATCTGGACTTCACGCCCGATGGGGACCGCCGGAGGCGCGCGGCTCCCGAGGAGCTGCGATCGGCCATGGCCGAGGCGGTCGAGACGGAGCTCTTCGCCGACGTTCCGCTCGGGGTGCTCCTCTCCGGCGGCCTCGACTCGACGGCGGTGCTGAGCTTCATGGCGGCGCAGCGCGGGAGCGGAATCGCGGCGATCACGGGAACGTTCCCCGGCGCCGACGACCCCGACCGTGCCCACGCGATCCTGGCCGCGCGCAAGTACGGCGCGGGCTGGCGCGAGGTGGAGGTCCACGGCCCCACCCCCGAGCTCCTGGACCGTCTGGCGTGGCATTTCGACGAGCCGTTCGCGGACCCGTCCTCCGTGCCGACCTACCTCGTCTGCGGCGAAGCGCGGCGCAGCGTGACCGTCTGCCTGACCGGAGACGGCGGCGACGAGACGTTCGGCGGATACCGCCGTTATCGCGCGAACGAGGCCCGTCGGGCCGTCCGCCGCTTCCTCGCCGCGGATCGCGCCCCGGCCGTTCTCGCCGCGGCTGCCCGGATCGCGCCCGAGGGTCCCTGGGTGCCGAAGCCGTTCCGCCTCGGCCCGCTCCTCCGCAGCGCGTCCTCGTGCGCCCATACCGCGTACCGGAGCGAGATGACCATCGCGGCCCCGGGCGCGAAGGAGATCGTGTACGGGGCGGAGCTCCGCCGCGAGGCGCGGGAGCACGATCCGTACGCGGGCCTGAACGCCCATCTCGATCGCGCGAAGGAATGGGATTCCACGTCGCAGCTCCAGTACGCCGATTTCAAGACCTACCTCGCCGACGGAATCCTGACCAAGGTGGACCGCGCCAGCATGGCGCATGGCCTCGAGATCCGCGTTCCGCTCCTGGACCACGCGCTGGTGGAGCGGGTCGCCCGCATGCCCTCCTCCTGGAAGGTGGAACCGGGGAGGGGAAAGACCATCCTCCGTCGATCGCTTCGCGGCCTCGTCCCGGACCCGATCCTCGGCCGGCGGAAGCGTGGGTTCACGCCTCCCGTGGCGCGGTGGCTCCACCTCCTCTTCGAAGACCGCGCGCTCGGGCCCGCCTCCTTCATCTCCGGCTACCTCGACGTCCCCGGCGTCCGGCGGATCTGGGAGGAGCAGGGCCGCGCGCCGAGACACACGCAGCTCCTCTGGGCCATCCTCATGCTCGAGTGCTGGGGACGGAAATTCTTCTGAGGCGGGCTCGCGCGGTTCTACTTCTTCTGGCGGTCGCGACAGCGGCGCGGGCCCGGCCGGCCGAGCCGGCCGTCCCGTCCGATACGCTGTCGGTGGAGGAGTGCGTGGCGCTGGCGCGCCATCGCGCCCCGGCGGTGGTGGCGGCGGATCTCGCGCGCCAGGCCGCGATGTTCGAGTCCTCCGCGGTGGCGAAGAACCGGAGGCCGGAGCTGTCCTTCGTGGGGAGGGCGCTCGTCGCGCCGAAAGGATTCTACGATCCCGTGATCACGAATCTCGGCGAGTACGAGACCAAAGTGGTCCTGGACGTCGCGATCCTGGACGGGGGCACCCGGGCGCGCTCCCGGGCACGGGGGGCTCTGGATCTGGCCGCGGCGCGCCTTACGGCCTCGGTGCAGGCGCGCGACGTAGGGCTCGAGGCGGCGGACCTCGCGTTCAAGGTTCTCCGGCTGAGCGAGGTGGAGGCGTCGCAGCAGGGGACGCTGGACTGGATCGGGCGCCTCCGCCTCCTCATGCGCGGCGCGGTTCGCGCGGGGGCGCGCTCCACCACGGATTCGGTCCGAATCGCCCTGGAGCAGATCGCCGCGGAGACCGCGCACGAATCCACGCTCGCCGACCGGCGGAACGCGGAGATCGATCTCCTCGCGCTGATCGGCGCGCCGGCCGATTCCAGCATCATCGTCCGGCCGCCGGACACACCGGCCCGCCCTCCCACCCCCGAGGACTCGATCCGTGTCTTGGCCAGCGCGGCCCGGCAGCCCGAGATCGCCGCGGCGCGGGTCGAGGAGGAGCGCGGCCGTCTCGATCTGGTGGAAGCCAGGGCGGCGCGCGCGCCCACCCTGGGCTTCAGCCTGGACGGCGGTCTTGCCGGCGCCGATCTCACGAGCACGGTTCCCGGGGATCTTCGCGCCACGGATCCCGACGCCACGTTCGCGGACCGGCTGCGCCGGGATCTGGGCGCTTCGGCGACGATCAATCTGCGGGCGCCCATCACCGCTTCCGGGGCTGGGGCGCGCACGAAAGGAAGGAAGGTCACCATGGAATCGGCCCGCATCAGGAGCCTCGGCGCGCTCGCCACCCAGCAAAAGGTCGCGCTCGAGATCCTGGTTCGGTGGCAGTCGGCGCACCGGAGGCTCCTGGCCGCGCGCGCCGCCGTCCTTGGCGCCGACCAGAATCTGCTCCGCGTGAAGAGCCTCTACACCGGGGGGGCGATCCAGCTCCTGGACCTCCTCGACGCGAGCCACGTGCATCAGGACGCGCGCGAGCGCCTGGCCGATGTCCGGGAAGAGAGCCGGAGCGCGCAGTTCCGCGCGGAGGACCGCCCGTGAGACCCGTCGCTCTGCTCGGATGTGTGGTTCTCCTCTTCACGGGATGCGCGCGCCATGCCGAGGAGGACGCCGGAGGCGCGCATCCGGTCGTGCCCGTCCGGGTCCAGCGCCTCGAGCAGCGGAGCGTGGTGCCGCGCGTCACCGTCCAGGGTCAGTGGCGGCTCTCCGATTCCCTGGTCGTCGCGTCGCCCTTCCGTGCCTACGTGGAATCCATGCGTCCGCGCGCCGGGGACCGGGTGGAGAAGGGCGCCGCGATCGGGACGCTTATCACGTACGAGTCGCGCGCCGCGCTCCACGGCGCGGAAATCTTGATTCAACAGGCTCACACGCCGGCCGAGCGCGACGAGGCGGAGCGCGCGCGGCGGCTCGCGGAGCGCGATCTGATCCGGGTGCCGCTGGTAGCGCATGCCACGGGGACCGTGCTGCGGCGGAGCGTGGAGCCCGGATCCGAGGTGGCGGAATCGGGCGAGCTCCTCACGGTCGCCATCGACGGATCCGTGGTCTTCGAGGCCCACGTGCCGCGGGCTGACGCTGCGCGCGTGATGCTGGGGGCGCGGGCCGAGATCGCCCTCGAGGGCGGCGGAGTGGTCCCCACCCAGGTGCAGCGGCGCCTGCCTCAGGCCGGCGAGGCCGACCAGACCGCGCTCTTCTGGCTCAACCCCGTGGTCCGCGAGCCCTTCGGGTTGCTCGGCCGCTTCGGCACCGCCTCGATCGAGGCGGGCGCCCGGCACGCCTCGGTCCTCGTGCCCGATTCCGCGCTGGTGGAGGACGATCTCACGGGCGAAGTTCGCGTGGCGCGCGTCCTCCCCGGGAACGTCGCCGTCTGGACCTTAGTCCGCCTCGGCCCCGCGCAGCCCGGCGCCCACGAGCTCCTCGCGCCCGCGCTCCCGCCGGGCACCTTGGTCCTCGTGAGCGGGCAGCGCGGCCTTCCGGACAGCACCCGGGTCTCGATCCAGCCGTGAGGCGTCTTTTCGACGGCGTCCACGCCCAGCGGCGGGGGCTCCTGCTCCTCCTCGCCGTCGTCGTCACGCTCTCCGTGGTCGCGCTCCGGCGGCTTCCGACGTCGATCCTTCCCGAAGTGGCTTTCCCGAGGGTAAAGGTGATCGCCGACAGCGGGGAGCTTCCGAGCGACGTGATGCTGCGGGAGGTCACGCGGCCGCTCGAGGAATCCATCCGCCGCGTGCCGGGCATCCTCGAGGTGCGCTCCACCACGAGCCGCGGGTCGGCAGAGATCAACCTCGACTCGCGCTGGGGATCCAATCTGGACCTCACCGTCCAGCGGGTGCAGGCCCAGATCGCCGCCATCCGCGCGCGCCTTCCCGCCGGCACCACCGTGGACACGCGGCTCATGAGCCCGACGCTCTTCCCGGTGCTGGGCTTCTCCCTCACCTCGGACCGGGTGTCGCTGGCCGAGCTGCGCGACTTCGCGGACCTGGTGGCGCGACCCGAGCTCTCGCGCCTCCCGGGGGTGGCCGACGTCGTGGTGCAGGGCGGCCGGAAGCTCGAGGCGCGGGTCGAGCTCGATCCGGTCGCGCTGGCCTCGCGGAACCTCGACGCGGCCACGGTGGTGGAGGGGATCCGGAACGCTTCCGCGCTGGAGTCGGCCGGATTGTTGGAGGCGAATCAGCAGCTTTATCTCACCCTGGTGGACGGGCGGCCCCGGGATCTGGGCTCGCTCGATTCCCTCGTGATCCAGACCGGAAACGGGCTCCCCGTCCGGCTGGGTCAGGTGGGGCACGTCCGCCTCGCGGAGGCGCCGGAGTTCGTGCGCTACCGGGCGAACGCGCGGGAAGCCGTGCTGGTGAACCTCATGCGCCAGCCCACGGCCAGCGCGATCACGCTCTCCGACGCGGCGCATCGCTGGTTTCGCGAGAACCGCGGCCGGCTGCCGCGCGGCGTCACGGTGCAGACCTTCTACGACCAGTCGGACCTGGTGCACGCGTCGATCGGGAGCGTGCGGGACAGCCTGATCGTCGGCGCGCTGCTCGCCGTGATCGTGATCATGGTCGTGCTCCGGAGCCGGAAGCTCGGCCTCGCGGGAGCGCTGGTGCTTCCCGCGAGCATCGCGTTCACCCTGATCGGGCTTCTCCTTGCGGGGCAGTCCCTCAACATGATGACGCTGGGGGGAATCGCCGCGGCGGTGGGTCTCGTGCTGGACGACGGGATCGTGGTGGTGGAGCACCTCGCGGCGCGGTCGACGGACGAGCATCCCGCGACGCGGTCCCAGGCCATGGCCGAGATCGCGCCCATCCTCGCGGGCTCGAGCCTCTGCTCGCTCGCGATCTTCCTCCCGTTCGTGCTCCTCGGCGGCGTGACCGGCGCGTTCTTCCGCGTTCTGAGCCTCTCGATGGTCCTCATGCTCGGCTCCTCGCTCCTGCTCTGTCTCACCCTGGTGCCGCTGACGAGCCCGGCCGCGAGCGCCTCCCACGCCTCGCGGCGCGAAGGCGGGCGGCGCTTCACGCGGTGGCTCGAGCGCGCGACCGAGTCGCGATGGATCGGGATCGCGGCGGCAGGCGTCTTGATCCTGCTCGCCATCCCGCTCTATCTCTCCCTCGGGAGCGGGTTCCTCCCCGAGATGGACGAGGGCTCGCTGATCCTGGATTACGTCTCGCCGCCCGGCACGTCGCTCGAGGAGACGGACCGGATCCTGCGCGAAGTGGAGAAGGTGATCGCCGGCATGCCGGAGATCGTCGCCTGGTCGCGACGGACGGGGGATCAGCTGGGGTTCTTCATCACCGAGCCGAACATCGGGGACTACGCCCTCCGGCTTCGATCGGGCCATCGGAGGAGCGCCGACGAGATCGCGGGCGAGCTGCGCGGCAGGATCGAGGCGACCCAGCCCTCCCTGGACGTGGAATTCGGGCAGCTGGTGGAGGACGTCATCGGAGACCTCACGACCACGCCGCAGCCGATCGAGGTGCGCCTCTTCGACGAGGACCGGGCCACGGGCCAGGCCAAGGCGCGCGAGGTGGCGGCGATTCTCGGGTCGGTGCGCGGCGTCGTGGACGTGCGGGACGGGATCGTGGTGAGCGGCCCCAGCGTCACGATCGCGCCCGCCCTCGCCTCGGCGAGCGCCGTCCGATCCGCCTCGGCGCTCGCCGCCGAAGTCGCGCCCGCGATCGGAGGGGTCGAGGTCGGATCCATCGCGCGCGGCGCGCGCTCCTGGCCGATCCGCGTCGTGATGCCGCGTCCCGCGGAGCTGAGCGGCGAGGACGTGCTGGAGCAGGTTCCGGTCCCCGCGGGAGGGGGACGCGTCCGCGTGGGCGAGATCGCCACCGTCCACACGACGCCCGGCGAGACCGAGATCGTGCGCGACAATCTGCGCACGATGGTCGCGTCCACCGCGCGGCTCTCCGGACGCGATCTGGGATCGTCCATGGCGGAGATCCAGCGCCGCGTCCGCGCCAGCGTGGTCCTGCCGCGCGAGGCCAGCATCCAGTACGCGGGCATGTGGGCCGAGCAGCAGTCCAGCTTCCGGGGTCTCGCCGGCGTCGCGCTGGCCGCGCTGGCCCTGGTGCTGGCCATCCTCCTCTTCTCGTTCCGGTCCTGGCGCCAGTCCCTGGCCGTGCTCCTCGTCGTCTTCGCGTCGCTCGCGGGGGTGTTCGCCGCGCTCCATGTCGGGAGGGCCGCGTTCAACATCTCGAGCTTCGTCGGAGCGATCATGATGGTGGGCATCGTCTCCGAGAACGCGTACTTCCTGGTGGCCGCCCACCGCGCGGCCCTCCACCGAGGGCGGACCGTCGTGGAGGCGGCGCGCGAGGCGGCGAAGCGGCGCGCGCGGCCCGTGCTCATGACCACGTTCGCCGGCGTGGCCGCCCTGGCGCCCCTCGCGCTGGGGCTGGGCGCCGGAAGCGCGTTGTTGAAGCCGCTGGCGATCGCGGTCGTGGGAGGTTTCGTGACCTCCGCGTTTCTGCTCCTGATCGTGCTGCCGTCCCTCCTGGCGGGGTTTGGAGGCGGTGTGGAGACGCAACCGGAGACGTGACGGAGTCAGGGAAACTACCTACAAGGCTAATCCCTCTCGCTGGGATCAGCTCCCGCCGATAACCGTCGTGTGAGCGTACACGGAAAATCCAGAGGTTCGAAGGAGCCGGACTTCCGCGCCCTCTTCGAGTCCGCGCCCGGCCTCTATCTGGTGCTGAAGCCGGACCTCACCATCGTGGCGGTCAGCGATGCGTACCTCCGCGCGACGATGACCGAGCGCGCGAAGATCCTCGGCCGCGGGCTCTTCGAGATCTTCCCGGGCAATCCAGACGAGCCCGGCGCGACGGGCGTCCCCAACCTCCAGAGTTCCCTCGAGCGTGTCCTCGCCGGGAAGGTGCCCGACGCCATGGCGGTGCAGAAGTACGACATCCGCCGTCCGGACTCCGAAGGCGGAGGGTTCGAGGAGCGCTACTGGAGCCCGGTCAACTCCCCCGTGCTGGGAGCCCGGGGCCAGGTGCGCTTCATCATCCACCGCGTCGAGGAGGTCACGGACTTCGTCCGGCTCAAGCAAAAGGGAACCGAGGAGAGCAAGCGCACCGAGGCGCTGGCGCTCCGGGCGGAGCGCGTGGAGGCCGAGGTCTTCCGGCGCGCCCAGGAATTACAAGAATCGAACCGTCTCCTCCGCGGTCTCCAGGGCGAGCTGGAGGAGCGGGTTGCCGCGCGCACCGCGGAGCTTCAGCGCGCGAACGAGGAATTGAAGCGGGAGATCCAGGACCGCGAGCGCGCGGAAGCGGCGCTCCGCCGGAGCGAGGAGCAACTCAGACAATCCCAGAAGCTGGAAGCGATCGGACGGCTCGCCGGCGGCGTGGCCCACGACTTCAACAACCTGCTCACCGTGATCCTGAGCCACTGCGATCTCCTCCGTCCCAACGTGCCCGGCGGTCCCCTCCGCCACGGGCTGGAAGAGATCCACGCGGCGGGAGAGCGCGCGGCCTCGCTGACGCGGCAGCTCCTCGCGTTCAGCAGACAGCAAGTATTGGAGCCCCAGTCGCTGGATCTGAACGACGTGCTGATGGCCGCGATGTCCATGCTCGAGCGGCTCCTGGGCGAGGACGTGGAGCTCAGGCTCTTGCTCGCGCCGTCGGTGGGGACCCTTCGCGCGGACCGCGGGCAGCTGGACCAGGTGATCCTGAATCTGGTCGTGAACGCCCGGGACGCCATGCCGCAAGGCGGGCGGCTCACGCTCGAGACCGCGAACGTGGTCCTGGACGGGACGGCGGCCGAGCACCACTTCGACGTCACGCCGGGGAGCTACGTGATGCTCGCGGTCAGCGACACGGGCCATGGGATGGACGAGGCGACGCGGGCGCGTGCCTTCGAGCCCTTCTTCACGACGAAGGAGCGGGGAAAGGGGACGGGGCTCGGGCTATCGACGGTGTTCGGGATCGTGAAGCAGAGCGGCGGGAATCTCTACGTCTACAGCGAGCCCGGCGCGCCCGACGGGGCCGCGGCCAGCCGCGTCTCGAGCCGTTCCGGCGGCGCGCGCGGCAACGAGACGATCCTGCTCGTGGAAGACGAGGAGAACGTGCGGGAAGTGGCAAACCGGATCTTGCAGCAGGCGGGCTTCCATGTCCTCAAGGCCTCCTCGCCCGACGAGGCCATCGTGCTGTGCGGGCAGAATACGGAGCGGGTCGATCTGGTGCTCACGGACGTGATCATGCCGCGGATGAGCGGCCGCCTTCTGGCGGAGCGGCTGCGGACCCTGCGTCCCGGGATCCGCGTGCTCTTCATGTCGGGCTACACCGACGACGTGATCTTGCAGAACGGGGTGCTGGAGCTGGGCACCCATTTCATCCAGAAGCCCATCACGCCCGACTCGCTGACGCGAAAAGTCCGCGACGTGCTGGACACGGAGCCGGTCAGCTGAACGTCTCCGCACAGTAATACTGCCGTAACGAACACAACCGTAGTAATTTAACCACGAATCCCCCCGTGCTGAATGCAGCCAGTCCTACGTATTGTCAGGGTGGCCCTGACTTGACTTTGAGACCCTGAATTCAGCACGATTTACAAGGGGTAAGGAACCCATTACACCACCGGATCCACGGCCCGGAGAACTTGCCATGAGCACCATCCCGGAAGAAGATCCCGAACTCGACGCCTCCAAGCTCCTCCTGGCTCTCAAGGCGGTTCGCAAAGGGGATTTCTCCGTGCGGCTGCCCGAGAACTGGACCGGCCTGTCCGGGAAGGTCGCGGACACCTTCAACGAAGTCGTCGAGATGAACGAGCGTCTGGCGCTGGAGTTGGCGCGCGTGAGCATCGCGGTCGGGCATCACGGGAAGATCGAGGAGCGCGCCACGCTGGGACCGGTGGCGGGCTCCTGGGCCGATACGGTCACGGCGGTGAACACCCTGGTCGGGAATCTGGTGCAACCCACGTCCGAGGCGGCCCGCGTGATCGGCGCGGTGGCGAAGGGCGACCTCTCGCAGACCATGTCCCTCGAGGTGAACGACCGCCCGCTCGAGGGTGAGTTCATGCGCACCGCGAAGACAGTGAACCGGATGGTGGAGCAGCTCAGCTCCTTCGCCGCCGAGGTGACCCGCGTGGTGCGCGAGGTGGGAACGGGAGGAAAGCTCGGGGGCCAGGCGAGCGTGAAGGGCGTGGCCGGGATCTGGAAGGACCTCACCGACAGCGTGAATCTCATGGCCGGGAACCTCACGGCGCAGGTGCGAAACATCGCCGAGGTGACCACGGCCGTGGCGAACGGCGACCTCTCCCGGAAGATCACGGTGGACGTGAAAGGCGAGGTGTTGGAGCTCAAGGACACCATCAACACCATGGTGGACCAGCTCCGGTCCTTCGCTTCGGAGGTGACACGCGTGGCGCGCGAGGTGGGGACGGAAGGGAAGCTGGGCGGGCAGGCCCGCGTGGAGGGGGTGTCGGGAACCTGGCGCGACCTCACGGACAGCGTGAACTCGATGGCCGGAAACCTCACGGCGCAGGTGCGCAACATCGCCGAGGTGACGACCGCCGTGGCGAGCGGGGACCTCTCGAAGAAGATCACCGTGGACGTGCACGGGGAGATCCTCGAGCTCAAGAGCACCATCAACACGATGGTGGATCAGCTCAGCTCCTTCGCCTCGGAAGTGACGCGTGTGGCGCGGGAGGTGGGAACGGAAGGGCGTCTGGGCGGCCAGGCCGACGTGAAGGACGTGGCCGGCACCTGGAAGGACCTCACCGACTCCGTGAACTCGATGGCCGGAAACCTCACGGCCCAGGTGCGGAACATCGCCGAGGTGACCACGGCCGTGGCGAACGGCGACCTCTCGAAGAAGATCACCGTGAACGTGCGCGGCGAAATCCTGGAATTGAAGAACACCATCAACACGATGGTGGATCAGCTTTCGTCCTTCGCCTCGGAAGTGACCCGCGTGGCCCGCGACGTGGGAACCGAGGGACGCCTCGGCGGCCAGGCCGACGTGAAGGACGTGGCCGGCACCTGGAAGGACCTGACCGACTCGGTGAACTTCATGGCGTCCAATCTCACGGTCCAGCTCCGCGACGTGTCCAAGGTCGCGACCGCCATCGCGAACGGCGACCTGACCCAGATGATCACCGTGGAGGTGCGCGGCGAGATCCTCCAGATCAAGGACGTGTTCAACCGCATGGTGGACCAGCTCCGCTCGTTCGCGGCCGAGGTGACCCGCGTGGCGCGCGAGGTGGGAACGGAAGGGAAGCTGGGCGGCCAGGCCGACGTGAAGGACGTGGCCGGGACCTGGAAGGACCTCACCGACTCCGTGAACTCCATGGCCGGGAATCTCACGGCCCAGGTTCGAAATATCGCCGATGTGACGACGGCCGTGGCGAACGGGGATCTCTCGAAGAAGATCACCGTGGACGTGCGCGGGGAAATCCTCGAGCTGAAGAACACCATCAACACGATGGTGGACCAGCTTTCGTCCTTTGCCTCGGAGGTGACGCGCGTGGCGCGCGAGGTGGGAACGGAGGGACGGCTGGGCGGCCAGGCCGACGTGCAGGACGTGGCCGGGACCTGGAAGGACCTCACCGACTCCGTGAACTCCATGGCCGGGAACCTCACGGCGCAGGTGCGGAACATCGCCGAGGTGACGAAGGCCGTGGCCGCGGGCGACCTCTCGAAGAAGATCACCGTGAACGTGCGCGGCGAAATCCTCGAGCTGAAGAACACCATCAACACGATGGTGGATCAGCTCGGCTCCTTTGCCTCGGAAGTGACGCGCGTGGCGCGCGAGGTGGGAACCGAGGGACGGCTGGGCGGCCAGGCCGACGTGCGCGACGTGGCCGGCACCTGGAAGGACCTGACCGACTCGGTGAACTTCATGGCGTCGAATCTCACGGCGCAGGTGCGGAACATCGCCGAGGTGACCACCGCCGTGGCGAACGGGAACCTCTCGAAGAAGATCACCGTGGACGTGCGCGGGGAGATCCTCGAGCTCAAGGACACCGTGAATCGGATGGTGGACCAGCTTCGCTCCTTCGCCTCGGAAGTGACCCGCGTGGCGCGCGAGGTGGGAACGGAAGGGAAGCTGGGCGGCCAGGCCGACGTGCGGGACGTGGCCGGCACCTGGAAGGACCTGACCGACAGCGTGAACTTCATGGCGTCGAATCTCACCGACCAGGTGCGAAACATCGCCGAGGTCACGACCGCGGTGGCCCATGGGGACCTCTCGAAGAAGATCACCGTGGACGTGCGCGGGGAGATCCTCGAGCTCAAGGACACCGTGAATCGAATGGTGGACCAGCTTCGCTCCTTCGCGGCCGAGGTGACCCGCGTGGCGCGCGAGGTCGGCACGGAAGGACGTCTGGGCGGCCAGGCGGACGTCCACGGCGTGGCCGGCACGTGGCGCGACCTCACGGACTCGGTGAACTTCATGGCCTCGAATCTCACGGCGCAGGTGCGCAACATCGCGGGCGTGACCAAGGCCGTCGCGAACGGCGACCTCTCGCGACAGATCACGGTGGATGTGAAGGGCGAAATCTTGGAATTGAAGGACACCGTCAACCGGATGGTGGACCAGCTCAGCTCCTTCGCCGCCGAGGTGACGCGCGTGGCGCGCGAGGTGGGAACGGAAGGAAAGCTGGGCGGGCAGGCGCAAGTGCGGGGCGTGTCCGGCGTGTGGGAAGATCTCACCGACAACGTGAACTCCATGGCCTCCAATCTGACCGGCCAGGTGCGGGGTATTGCGAACGTCGTAACCTACGTAGCGAACGGCGATTTGCGCCGCAAGCTAACGCTTGAGGCGAAGGGCGAGATCGCGCAGCTGGCGGAGACCATCAACTCGATGATCGACACCCTCGCCACCTTCGCGGACCAGGTGACCACGGTCGCGCGCGAGGTGGGGGTGGAAGGAAAGCTGGGGGGACAGGCGCGCGTCCCGGGCGCCGCGGGCACCTGGAAGGACCTCACCGACAACGTGAACCAGCTGGCGGCCAACCTCACGACCCAGGTGCGCGCCATCGCCGACGTGGCGACGGCCGTGACCAAGGGCGACCTGACGCGAGAGATCAAGGTCGAGGCGCGGGGCGAGGTGGCCATCCTCAAGGACACCACGAACGAGATGATCCGCAACCTCCGCGAGACCACCCGCAAGAACAGCGAGCAGGACTGGCTGAAGACCAACCTCGCCAAGTTCAGCCGCATGCTCCAGGGACAAAAAGATCTGCTCGCGGCCGGAGAGCTCATCCTCTCGGAGCTGGCGCCGGTGGTGAACGCGCACCGCGCGGCGTTCTACCTCCTCGACAGCGCCGGGGGAGGCGAGCGGCTGACGCTCCTCGCCGGCTACGCGCTGGACGACGACGCCACGGTGGAGCGCGCCTTCGCGCTCGGCAGTGGTCTCGTGGGGCAGTGCGCCCGCGAGAAGCGGAAGATCGTGCTCGCCAACGTGCCCACGAAGTACATGAAGATCCGGTCGGGCCTGGGGAAGGCCAGCCCCCGCACCATCATCGTCCTCCCGGTTATCTTCGAGGGTGAGGTGCGCGGTGTCATCGAGCTCGCCTCCTTCGAGCGGTTCAGCGACACGCACCAGGCGTTCCTGGACCAGCTGACCGAGACGATCGGGATCG
>WNFL01045938.1_pt2 | contig 12911 bp, 6 predicted proteins | sample 5400361 | NCBI WGS metagenome assembly WNFL01 (sample SAMN13153351, study PRJNA577476) | soil metagenome | isolation source: 40 cm soil on Douglas fir-dominated hillslope | place: USA:California | collected 2013-09-17
GTCCACCCGCCCGGGCTCGACCACGGCGCCCCAGTCCACGCGGTAGACGTAGGTGCCGCGCAGGGTCACGAAGCGAATGATGTCGTCCTCGCGCGCCCCGCCCAGACCGCGCAGGAAGGTGTCGCGGTGGCCGGCGAGCGCGACGTTGCCGGGCTGCCCCGGGAGCGCGGTGCCGGCGACGTGGCCCACGGCGCGCTTGAGCAGCTCGACCCCGGTGCCCTCGGCGACGATCGCCGAGATCCTGAGCCGCGGGATCTCGAGGCGGCCGAGCACGTCCTTCTCGAGGGCCCGCGCGCGGCGTGGGCGCCGGGCCGGATCGAGGAGCGGCGGCCCGATGAGCTCGGACTCGCGCAGCGAGGCCTCGAGCCGCTTCGAGGCCTCGGCCTGGAAGGCGCGGGACTCGGAGTCGGTCTTGAACCACACCCCGAGCAGCACCAACCCCACCAGGGTGAGGAGCCATTCGAGCCAGCGGAGTGCCGCGCGCGGGATCATGGGGAGAGACCGGGCATCATCCGGGAGCGGCCCGGGACCGGAAGCGAATCACCCGGCGCCGGCCCCCGCTCATCGCGTGGGCCGGGCGCCGGGTGAGCGCTCAGGATGCCGGAGGAATCAGGCGCGACGCAGACGACGCGACGCGGCCAGCGCGCCAGCCGAGCCGAGCGCACCGAGGCCGAGCAGCAGGACCAGCGGCTGCGGGCTGGCGGTCTGCGGCAGGCTCTCGGCGTGGCGGCCGTTCCCGGTTTCGCCGCCATTCCCCTTCGAGGACGCGACCTGCGCCGTCGCGTGCCCCCCGGTGCGGCCGTAGGCCAGCTCGCGATCGCCGTTCATGCCGCCACGAATCGGCGTGACGCGGCGCGCGTAGAGGTGGCCGTCCGGCATGGCCCTGAACTCGACCCGCATCGCCATCCCGGGGCCGAAATCGTTCGGGAGCATGGTCTTCGTGTCCACGGCGAGCGTGACCTTCCCGCCCTGCGCCGTGTTCACGACCATCATGTGATCGTTGGCCGAAGCGACCGTGCCCGTGATCAGCGGCTCGGTCGCCAGCTTGTAGTCCATCGTGTTCGGAATCGCCGCCAGTGCGGATCCCGCCAGCACCATGAGGGCGAGTACGGAAACAACGGCGCTCTTCATCTCTACTTTCCTTTCGTTGAACGACGCCGACGGTCGGCCGGGCGCCCCTGTCCCTAGGTGCGCTGTCCGACGTGCTCTGCAGAAAATCATATCACAGCCCGCCGTCATCGCGGCGGTTCGAGCCCATGTTTCCCGCGGAATTGCGCCGGGACATCGAGCCCCCACCCGCGCGAACCCCCAACGCGACGGCCCCGCACCTTAAGGGTGCGGGGCCGCGCGTACATCAGGGCTCGATGAGCCGAGCCGTTACCGCAGGTACATCACCCGCACGGTGTGGACGCGGGTGCCGATCGCGACATGCACGAAGTACATGCCGTTCACGGCGCGCGACCCACCGTCACCCATGCCGTCCCAGGAAACCTCGTACCTCCCGGGGCCGGCGATCGTCGAGGCCAGCGTACGCATCCGGCGACCGGCGATGTCGAACACTCCGATCTCGACACGCTGCGCCGAGGTGCCCTCGACTCCGAAGGCGATCCTCGTGCTGGTGCCGAACGGGTTCGGCGTCGCACGGTAGAGCTGGATGTCGTTCACCTGCTCCTGGCCTTCCTGGCCCAGGGGCTTGCGCATGTTGGCCGCCACCACCGCGGGCTTGACGCCGATATTGCAGCCCAGCTGGTTGAACGGCGCCAGCAGGTCGTGCAGAGCCGACAACGCCACATCGCCGCCGGCGACCGCCGCGGTCCACTGAGCCGCGAGCTGCGAAGCCGACTCGGGGTAGTTGATCCCGAACGAGGCGTTGAGGTAGCCCGCCACCACGTCACGTCCCGCCTTGCGCGCCGGGTCCGAGGTGCCGCCCGAGCCCACCATGTCGAGCATGGTCAGGCCGGCGAGGTTCGGGTGCGGGGTGAAGAACGAGTTGAACAGGGTGCTCTGGCTGTACGGGTTGGTGCCCGCACCGCCCGAAGCCGCCCACTGGGGATCGTTCACCGAATTCCACAGCTGGGCACCCGCGCCACCCTGCCAGAAGCCGGGCGTGCAGCCCGCGAAGCACTGGCCGACCGTGAGCACCACGAGGTCCTCGGCCGTGCCGCAGCTCGGGACCGCATTGCTCGTCGTCGTCAGCTTGAGCGTGGCCGAACCGGAGCCAGTGAAGGTCACGGTCGTGGCCAGGTTGGACGGATCCGCGATGACCACGGGTCCGCTCACCACCGACCACAGCGCCGTCCCACCGCTCGCGCTGCCCGCGAGGGTGAAGACCGACCCGCCGGACGTCGAGCACGTCTTGTCCTGATCCGGGCCCGCGTTGGCGACCGGGTTGGCGTTCACGGTCAGGACCACGAGGTCCTCGGCCGTGCCGCAGCTCGGCACCGCGTTGCTGGTCGTCGTCAGCTTGAGCGTGGCGCTGCCGACACCGGTGAAGGTGACGCCCGACGCGAGGTTGCTCGGATCGGCGATCGCCGCCGGCCCGCTCACCACCGACCACACCGCGGTGCCACCACTGGCGCTACCCGCGAGGGTGAACGGCGTCGTCGCGCCGGCCGAGCACTTGACCTGATCCGGCCCGGCGTTCGCGGTCGGGTTGGCGTTCACGGTCAGGACCACGAGGTCCTCGGCCGTGCCGCAGCTCGGCACCGCGTCGCTGGTCGTCAGGAGCTTGATCGTGGCGGTGCCGGTGCCGGTGAACGTCACGCCCGAGTTGAGATTCCCCGGGTTGGCGATCACCCCCGGACCACTCACCACGCTCCACGCGAACGTGCCGCCGCTGGCGCTGCCGTTCAGCGTGAACGGCGTGGTTGCCCCCGCCGCGCACTTGACCTGATCCGGCCCCGCGTCCGCGGTCGGGTTGGCGTTCACGGTCAGAACCACGAGGTCCTGGGCCGTGCCGCAGCTCGGCGTGAAGTTGCTGGTCGTCAGGAGCTTGAGGGTCGCGGTGCCGGTGCCGGTGAACGTCACGCCCGAAGCCAGATTGCTCGGGTTCGCGATCGAGACCGGGCCGCTCACCACGCTCCACACCGCCGTGCCGCCGCTGGAGCTGCCGGCAAGCGTGAACGACGTGGTCGCGCCCTCGGCGCACTTGGCCTGATCCGGCCCCGCGTCGGCGGTCGGATTCGGGTTGACCGTCAGGACCACCAGGTCCTCCGCCGTGCCGCAGCTCGGATCGAAGTTGCTGGTCGTCAGGAGCTTGATCGTTGCGCTGCCGATGCCGGTGAACGTCACGCCCGAGGCCAGATTGCTCGGGTCGGCGATCACGGCCGGGCCGCTCACGACGCTCCACACCGCGGTACCGCCACTGGCGCTACCGGCGAGCGTGAAGGCCGTGGTCGGGCCCTCGGAGCACTTGGCCTGGTCCGGCCCGGCGTTGGCCGTCGGGTTCGGATTGACCGTCAGCACCACCAGGTCTTCGGCCGTGCCGCAGCTCGGATCGAAGTTGCTCGTGGTCTTGAGCTTCAGTGTGGCGGTGCCGGTCCCGGTGAAGGTGACGCCCGAGGTCAGGCTGCCCGGGCTCGCGATTGCGACCGGGCCGCTTACGACCGTCCACACGAAGGTGCCACCGCTGGCCGTGCCCGCGAGCGTGAACGGCGTCGTCGCGCCGGCCGCGCACTTGGTCTGGTCAGGTCCGGCGTTGGCCACCGGGTTCGGGTTGACCGTCAGCACGATCAGGTCCTCCGCCGTGCCGCAGCTCGGCGTGAACGTGCTCGTGGTCTTGAGCTTGAGGGTCGCGGTGCCGGTGCCGGTGAACGTCACGCCCGAGGTGAGGCTGTTCGGGTCGGCGATCGCCGCCGGGCCGCTCACGACGGTCCACACGAACGTGCCGCCGCTGGCGGTCCCGTTCAGCGCGAACGCCGTGGTGGCGCCCTCAGAGCACTTGGCCTGGTCCGGACCGGCGTTGGCCACCGGGTTCGGATTGACCGTCAGGACCACCAGGTCCTCCGCCGTGCCGCAGCTCGGATCGAAGTTGCTGGTCGTCAGGAGCTTGAGGGTCGCGGTGCCGGTGCCGGTGAACGTTACGCCCGAGGCCAGATTGCTCGGGTCGCCGTGCCGTTGCTGGCGCTACCGGCGAGCGTGAAGGCCGTGGTCGGGCCCTCGGCGCACTTGGTCTGGTCCGGCCCGGCGTTCGCCGTCGGGTTCGGATTGACCGTCAGCACCACCAGGTCTTCGGCCGTGCCGCAGCTCGGATCGAAGTTGCTGGTCGTCAGCAGCTTGATCGTCGCGGTGCCGGTGCCGGTGAACGTCACGCCCGAGGCCAGATTGCTCGGGTTCGCGATCGAGACCGGGCCGCTCACGACACTCCACACCGCCGTGCCGTTGCTGGCGCTGCCGGCCAGTGTGAACGGCGTCGTCGCGCCGGCCGAGCACTTGGCCTGATCCGGTCCGGCGTTGGCCAGCGGGTTCGGATTGACCGTCAGCACGACCAGGTCCTCGGCCGTGCCGCAGCTCGGAACGAAGTTGCTGGTCGTCAGGAGCTTGATCGTCGCGGTGCCGACGCCGGTGAACGTCACGCCCGAGGCCAGATCGCTGGGATCCGCGATCACGGCCGGGCCGCTCACGACGCTCCACACCGCCGTGCCGCCGCTGGCGCTACCGGCAAGTGTGAACGCCGTCGTCGCACCCGCGGAGCACTTGGTCTGATCCGGCCCCGCGTTCGCGGTCGGATTGGCGTTCACGGTCAGGACCACCAGGTCCTCGGCCGTGCCGCAGCTCGGGACGAAGTTGCTGGTCGTCAGGAGCTTGATCGTCGCGGTGCCGGTGCCGGTGAAGGTCACGCCCGAGGCCAGATTGCTCGGGTCGGCGATCACCGCCGGGCCGCTCACGACGCTCCACACCGCCGTGCCGTTGGCCGAGCTGCCGGCGAGCGTGAACGGCGTGGTCGCGCCAGCCGAGCACTTGGCCTGATCCGGCCCCGCGTCGGCGGTCGGATTCGGGTTCACCGTCAGGACCACCAGGTCCTCGGCCGTGCCGCAGCTCGGATCGAAGTTGCTGGTCGTCAGGAGCTTGAGGGTCGCGGTGCCGATGCCGGTGAACGTCACGCCCGAGGCCAGATTGCTCGGGTCGGCGATCACCGCCGGGCCGCTCACCACGCTCCACACCGCCGTGCCGTTGGCCGAGCTGCCGGCGAGCGTGAAGGCCGTGGTCGGGCCCTCGGAGCACTTGGTCTGATCCGGCCCGGCGTTGGCCGTCGGGTTCGGATTGACCGTCAGGACCACCAGGTCCTCCGCCGTGCCGCAGCTCGGCGTGAAGTTGCTGGTCGTCGTGAGCTTGATCGTCGCCGTGCCGACGCCGGTGAAGGTGACGCCCGACGCCAGGTTGCTGGGGTCGGCGATCACGACCGGGCCGCTCACCACGCTCCACACCGCAGTGCCGCCGCTGGCGCTACCGGCAAGTGTGAACGGCGTCGTCGCACCCGCGGAGCACTTGGTCTGATCCGGCCCGGCGTTGGCCGTCGGGTTCGGATTGACGTTCAGCACGACCAGGTCCTCCGCCGTGCCGCAGCTCGGCGTGAAGTTGCTGGTCGTCACGAGCTTGAGCGTCGCGGTGCCGGTGCCGGTGAAGGTGACGCCCGACGCCAGGTTGCTCGGGTCGGCGATCACTGCCGGGCCGCTCACCACGCTCCACACCGCGGTGCCGTTGCTGGCGCTACCGGCGAGCGTGAAGGGGGTGGTGGCGCCGGCCGCGCACTTGGTCTGGTCCGGACCCGCGTTGGCCACCGGGTTCGGGTTGACGTTCAGCACGACCAGGTCCTCGGCCGGAGGACAGGCCGGGATCGCGTTGCTCGTGGTCCGCAGCTTGAGGGTCGCGGTGCCGGTGCCGGTGAAGGTCACGCCCGAGGCCAGATTGCTCGGGTCGGCGATCACGACCGGGCCGCTCACGACGCTCCACACCGCCGTCCCGCCGCTGGCGGTGCCGGCGAGCGTGAAGGGTGTGGTGGCGCCGGCCGCGCACTTGGTCTGATCGGGACCCGCATCAGCAAGCGGATTCGCGTTGACCTGGACCGAGGCGTTGCAGTCGCTGCGGCAGCTGGTCCGGCGCACGGTGAGCGTGTAGTTGTGGCTCCCGGCGCTGAGGCCGGTCGGGTGGATGCACTGCGCCGTCTCTTCGCCGGCGGGAATGCCGTCGCCGCCCCACAGGTAGGTAAGGCCGGCGCCGGCCGGCGCGCACAGCTCGAACGGATTGCCCTGGCAGACGGCCGAGGGGCCCGAGATGTTGCACGGCGGCGGCTGGAGGATGACGAACGGGAAGCTGACGAAGTCCTTGAGCTCGGCGGTGAACGACTCCGCCGAGCGCGTCTTGTAGGTCATCGTCGAGGTGCTGACGCACAGCACCGAGTCGGGAATCTGGGAGGCGGTGATGTCGATCGCCACCTCCATGAACTGGTTGATCTGGTAGTTCGGCCCCAGGATCGTCTTCGAGGACGGCTGGGTGGCGTCGCAGGGCGCCTCGACCACCGAGGTGTTGATGGCCGCGAAGTTGGCGCCGATCGGGGCGGCCACGTACTCGAACACGCCCGGAGCGCTGTTCTTCCACTCGTGGCGGCTCACGGTCGGGTTGGTCCCGCCGTTGCCGAAGTCGACGCTGATGATCTGGTCGCCGAGCGAGCGGCCGCAGGTGGCCGCGGTGCCGGGGCCGCCGACGATGATGCCGGTCGTCGTGCTGCCCGGATCGAAGATCTTGGTCAGCCCGCGCTGGTTGTACTCGAAGTCGACGTGGTTGTCGCCGTTGATCTCGCGGTGACTCACGCCCATGATCAGGTACTTGTGCCCGAACGTGGGGCTGAACGGATCATCGTCCGTGCGCACCGTCAGGTAGGCCTCGGAGATGTCGTTCTTCTGCGGGCCGCTCCCGGCCTTGAAGTTCCAGGGCTGCTGGCCGAGCACGATGCAGGAATTGTTCTTGTCCGAGGTCGCGCCGAACACCGTGATGTCCGACGACCCCTGGGCCCACGACGGATCGCGCTCGAAGTGGGTCGCGAGCGCGTCCACGGGCGTGCAGGGAATCGGATCGGTCTTCCGGAACAGCACGCCGATTCCGCTGCCGTCCGCAGCCTTGTACCAGTCCACCGCCGCGGGGGAGCCGGCGACCAGGTTGCCGTCGATCTCGAACCCGGCAGCCACACCCGGGGTCGCGGCGAACGACGGTGTCGCCATCGCGGTGAACGTCAAACACAAAGCGCAACCGAGAATCCACAGGGCTGTGGACGCTTGGTTGCGCGAGACGCGGGGACTCATTAGACGCCTCCATAAGGTACGCGTGGGCAAACGCGCCCCCGGCGGCCGGATACACTCCGACCGCCGTTGGCAGTTTCAAGGTGAGAAGTCTGGAAGCTCGGGCACCCCGGCTGGCTCGACCACGGGGGTGGTCGCTAGTGCCGAATGTTCACCAGGGGGAGGGTGCGGCCACTTCGCGTCAGTCCCTTCTCGACAGGTCCGTGGACCGACGTGCGTTGAATATGGCAGGCGCCAAGCCGTTATGCAAATTTATTTTGAAGTTATGGCACTCGTCCCAATGATATTCCGGGATCGAGGTCGGTCGCCGGGCCGGCGAGGGTCCTGCCGGCGGCCGCCGGGCCGCGACCGGGGGGTGCCGCGACGGGCGTCGGAGGGGGGCGCGGCGGACAAGGCGCCTCGTCCACCCCAAAAGCGAGATCCGGGGGGCGACCGGCTGGGAACCGGATGCTCACCCCCCGGATCGGAGGCTTCCGAATGCTGGCGGGCTAGTTCAGCTTCACGACCCGGCAGGCCATGTGGGTGCCGCCGGCCGAGGCCCTAAGGATGTAGACGCCGCTCCCGGCCACCCTCCCCCGCTCGTCGAGGCCATCCCAGGCCCAGTTCTGGCGGCCGGCCGGCAGGTCGCGGTCCACCAGCACGCGCACCAGGCGCCCCTGGAGGTCGTAGAGCGTGAGGGTCGCCCGGCCGGCCCGCTCGAGCGACAGGGCGACCGAGGTGCTGCCCGAGAACGGGTTCGGCCACGGCGGAGCGAGATCCACGACCGTCGGTCCCGGCGGGGGAACCGCGGTGACCGCGCCAAGCCCGGCGTCCACCACCGTGGCGAAGCCGTCGTAGGTTCCCGAGCCGTTCAGGCTCTGGTCCCAGGCCTGCGGGGTGGTCGGGAAGGTCGAGCTGTTGGTGTAGCCCAGCACCGCCAGGGTGAGATTGGGGCGAATGGCAAGGCCCCGGGAGAGGTCGGAACCGCTCCCTCCCAGGTAGGTCGAATATGAAATCGCCGTCCCGGCCGGCGAGAGGCAGCTGACGAAGGCGTCCTGGACGCCGTTGGCGGTCCGGTCGTACGCGGAGGCGCTGGTCGGGAAGTTGGGGGAATCGGTGGTCCCGGTCAGGCAGGCCTGGCCCGAGGCGGTCACCACGATCGCGTTGGCCTGATCGCTCCCGGAGCCGCCGACGTACGTTCCGTACGCGAGCGTGCTCCCATTGGGGGCGAACTTGGCGACGAAGGCATCCCAGGTCCCGCCGCCGTAGCCGGCCTGGGCCGCGCCGCTCGTGGTCGGGAAGTTGGTCGAGGAGGTCCACCCCGTCACATACGCATTGCCGCCGGCGTCGAGCGCCACGCCCCAGGGCTCGTCGTCACCATTGCCGCCGATATAGCTGGAGTAAACAAAGGCGCTCCCGGTGTCGTTCAGGCGGGCGACGAATCCGTCCCAGTACATATTGTAGGTGCGGTCATACGCCGAGGCGGTAACCGGAAACGCCGGAGACTCGGTCATGCCGGTCACCGTGGCGCGCCCCTGGGCGTCCAGCGCGACGCCGAACACCTCGTCGGTGCCGCCGTCAGCGCCGATGTACGTCGAGTAGACCAGGTGCGTGCCGGGCGCATCGACCTTGGTGACGAAGCCGTCGGCGGCATCCGGGAACGCTCCCGAGCGATAGGTGCGCAGCACGCCCGGGGTGACCGGGAAGTCCGTGGAGCCGGTGTATCCGCCCGCGGTCAGGTTGCCGGACCGATCAACCGCGATCGAGAGCACGAGGTCGTTCTGGCTGCCTCCCAGATAAGTGCAGTAGAGGAGCTGGCCGCCGCTGGACGAGAGCTTGGCCACGAATCCGTCCGAGGTGCCGCCGCCGTAGGTGGGCCGCGGCGCGCCGGACGTGATGGGGAGGTTGGTCGAGGAGGTGCTGCCGCCGACGTAGACGGCGCCGGTCGAATCCACCGCCACCGCGAGGCCGTTGTCGACGCCGTTCCCGCCCAGGAAGGTGGACCACAGGACGGTGGTGCCGTCCGCCTTGAGCTTGGTCACGCACGCGTCACGGTCGTAGCCCTTGACGCGCTGGAAGGCCCCGGCGGTGGTCGGGTAGTCGGCCGACATGGTGGTCCCGACGACGTAGAAGTTGCCGGCGGCGTCGGTGGCCACGGCGGCACCGTAGTCGGTCGAGGTTCCACCATCGAAGGTGGACCACACCAGGCTGGGGGCCGCGGAGACCGGGCCTGCGTTCAGGGAAGACATCGAGAGCAGCACGAGTACGGCAGACGTGATGCGGATGGGTCGGTTCATGGTTCGCCTCCAGGGGTTTGGAGGACGCGCCCGCCCAAGCAACGAGCGAACCGTTCCGGCGACGATGCCAAGTCGTTGTGCCTGCTACCAACCGTTGGCGGCCCTTGGACCGATCGTGCAGAAACAGCCGACCGGGTTGCGATCTTGCAACGACTGGGGAGCCGGGAGCGACCCCACCGGCACCCGGCAGCATCATCCCGTTCCGGGCGGAACGGGGTCAATGCAGTTAATCACCCAATTTCGATCTTGGATAGCACCACTAAACCGCCCATCCGGACGAGCTTGGGATCGTCCGGAACCGCCGGGGCGGCGCCCGCAACTCCCGCAGCACCACGCCGAACCATCTGCATGACGAGGCGGTAGCTCCCGGGGGCCAGGCTGCCGGGGACCACTAGCCGATAGGTCTCCCTTACGGTCTTGCCCGCAGGCCACTGACCCACGGTGAACACGCCGTAGCCGAGGTAGCGGGTGCGGTAGAAAGCACTCTGTCCCTGGTCGTCGAACAGCCAGAGCCGGGTCACGTACACGGAATCGCCGGGTGCTTCCCGCACCCAGTAGGTGCGGAAGGTCAACTCCTCGCCCGCCGCCACCCGCGGCCGCGGCACGTCGCAGCCCTTGAAGCGCAGCATGCCGTCGTAGAGCAGGCGGGCGCTGATGCCCGGCTCGAAATCACCGCTCGCCAGCAGGTCGAGGGTGTCGGACGGGGTCCGCAGGTAGAGCACCACGTCGTCGAACCCGTCCACGGGCTTGAGCTGGTTGGCCGCGATGAGCCGGCGCTCGCGGGCGGCGGCGTCCGGCATGTACTGGTTGCCGAGCGCCGTCAGCATCGCCCCGATCCCGGACGGGACCGGAAAGGGCCGGGTCGAGAAGGTGTAGTGGCCGTCGTAGAGATGATGGAACGAGTGGACATTGTCCCGGGCGGCGAAGCGGGGCAGGTACTCGAAGCTGGTGACCACGCCGACGTCGCGCGGGACGCGCTCCACCAGGCGGTCACGGTAGGGCCTAAGCGTCCGGTCCTGGACGTCGGGCCAGAACCGCTGCGTCGGCTTGAAGGCCTGGAGCCACCCGCGGCCGAGCAACGGTCCGAACATCAGGTTCGACCCCAGCGAGGCCAGCAGCGCCGCCGCCATGACCGCGGTCGCGAGCCCACGCGTCCGGCTGCCGTGGCGGGCCAGCTCGGCGCGCACGTCGGCGCCGCGCCCGGCGAGGCGCAGCAGGTTCTCGAGCCCCAGCACCGCGGCCGCGACCGCGAACGGGGTCACGAGTGCGGTGTACTGGCACACGATCGCGTGCTGGTTCTGGCGCCACGACAGGAAGTGCTCGGCCACGATCGGCGCCGCGATCGCGAGCGTCCACGGGCTCAGGAGCGGCAGGCCCAGCAGCGGCAGCAGCATGTGGAGGTACCACTGCTGCTTGAGCAGGGAATCCGAACCGTCCCCGGGCGTGGCCCCCATCCACTGCATCGCGCGCAGCGGATGCCGGAGCACGGTGGCGATCACCTCGCCGGCCGAGTGGCCCCAGGCCCGGTACATCTCGAAGTACTGGGCCGCGCCGGTCGCGAAGCGCGGCTTGAGCACGCCGAAGCTCAAGGCCAGCGAGGCCACGGCGAGGCCGCCGAACGTCGCCGCCACCACCCCCGCCCGCGGGCGGCGCGTCGCCAGCAGCACCAGCCCCAGCGCCGCGACCACGAACGCCGCGTCCTCGCGGCCCGACAGGGCGAGGATCGCGCACCACGCCGCCGGTCCGAGCCGGCCCTGGTCGCCGTAGTCGAACGCGAACAGCAGCGCCGCGGTGGACAGGGCCTCGGGATGGAACTCGAACAGGTTCACATAGCCCAGCGCCGGATAGGCCAGGTAGAGCATCGCGCAGCCGGTGGCGACGAATCCCGGCCCGAACCGCCGCTCGGCGAGCCGGTGAACCGGGACGGCCCCCAGCCCCAGCGCCGCGCTCTGGACCGCGAGCAGCGTGACCGGGTGCGGCGCGAGCGCGAACAGCGGCGCGAGCAGGAACAGCACCGGCGAGGCGTGGTCGCCGAGCCAGCTCATGCCGCGGATCGAGCTGAACAACGTGCCGCGCAGGATGCCGCTCACGCTCTGGATGAAGATCGCGAAGTCGAAGTCGGTGTACAGGTAGTAGCGGTACTTGACCGCGCACACGAACGTGAAGGTCGCGGCGTAGAGGGCGGCCAGCGCCCAGACCAGCGCGCGGCCCAGCTCCGGGCGGGTCGCGGGCGGGCGCGCTGCCGGGCGGGGTTCAGGCCGGGGGTCGGGCCGGCGTGCTCGGGGCATGGCGCGCCATGCTAGGGATCGCGCGGGCGCGGGTCCAGCGCCGGCCCGACGCCGCGGCGGGCGGGGGCGCGGTGCCCGGGGCGCCGGGCGTCAGGGCAGGGCCTGGCCCGCCGCGCCGCGCCCGCGGGTCTGGCTCTTCTTCGGCCTGGTCCAGCCCTGCCGCTCCGGATCCAGCCCGAGCCGCACCGAGGGCCCTTGGTAGCCGGCGTTGTCGCCGATGGACCGGCTCTCGATGACGAACCCCTCGCTGCGATAGAGGCCGAGTGCCGCCTCGTTGTTGCCGCACGCGCGCGTCCAGGCGTCCGCGCCGAGGCGGGCGAGGCAGTGCTTGAGCAGCGCCCGCCCGATGCCGCGGCGGTAGTGCGCGGGATCCACGTAGAGCCAGGCGAAGTAGGGGTCGTCGATGCCCGCGAATCCCACCACCTCGTCGCCGCGCTGCGCGACGAACATCTCACAGGCGTCGATGGTGGCGGCTTCGGGGTCCTGCGCCAGGGGTACGAAGGCGCGCGGGTCGAACGATCCGCGCAGCTCGTCGGGCCGGGAGCGATCGTGAACACGACAGATCGCGGGCCAATCGTCCGGGCGGTACTCTCGGATGACGAAGTCCATCGTGGCCCTCCCGGCGCTCATCCTAGCAGGGCCCCGCAGCGGGAAGCCCCCGCGACTCGTCGAGTCACGGGGGCTCCCGCATGCTGGCTCCTCGGGTAGGATTCGAACCTACAACCCTCCGGTTAACAGCCGGATGCTCTGCCGTTGAGCTACCGAGGAAAGTCGTTTGGGGCCCGCGCCGGCCGACCCATGGCCGGGGCAGGCGGAGCAGTCTACTGACCGGCTCCGCGCGCGGTCAAGAACGCGGCGTGTCGCGAGCGGCGGCCCTCCCGCGTTCAGCCGCGCAGGTGCTTCTGGAAGAACGCCAGCGTCCGCGCCCACGCCTGGCGCGCGGCGTCGGGGCGGTAGGATGGCAGCCCGTCGTGCATGAACGCGTGGCCGGCGCCGGGATAGGTGTAGATCTCGGCGCTCTTGCCGGCCTTCTCGAAGGCCGCCTTGAACTC
>WNFL01008163.1_pt2 | contig 12910 bp, 13 predicted proteins | sample 5400361 | NCBI WGS metagenome assembly WNFL01 (sample SAMN13153351, study PRJNA577476) | soil metagenome | isolation source: 40 cm soil on Douglas fir-dominated hillslope | place: USA:California | collected 2013-09-17
AGAGTCTGACTCGAAAGGGTATCCATTGCTTCAAGCCCTTGCGAGACGGCGTGAGAGCAATCGAATGCTGGCGATCGTGACCCACGCCTCGGCGCTGGCAATGGTCGCCTCGAAGTCTTTGGCGAGGCGCCGGTTGCGTCCGAACCAGGCGAAGGTGCGTTCGACAACCCAGCGTCGGGCCTCTGGCTTAAAAGTTCCAATGCTCTGTGACCGGGTGACGATCTCGATTGTCCACGCACCAAGATCGGCAAGCGCATGGAGGAGCTTCGGTCCTCGGTAGACGCGGTCGGCGAAGATGTGGCGCAGTTTGGGGAACATTCGTCCGACGAACCGCAGCAGCGGCACGGCGCCATGATTGTCTTGAATGTTGGCGGTCTGAACAAGCACGGCGAGCAGCGAGCCTTCGGTATCGGTGACGATGTGACGCTTGCGGCCTTTGACCTTCTTGGCCACGTCAAACCCACGCGGACCGCCGCTTTCCGTGGTTTTCGCGCTCTGGCTGTCGATGATGCCAGCCGATGGGATCGGTTTACGCCCGATGGTCTGGCGTGCCAGCCTGACGAGGCTGCGGTTGATGCAATGCCAAGTCCCGTCGTCGCGCCAGCGATAGAAGTAGCCTTGCACGGTCGAGCGCGGCGGAAAGTCCTTGGGCAGCGCCCGCCATTGGCAGCCGGTCGCGAGAACATAGAGAATGGCATTTACCAACGCGCGCAGATTGGTCGTTCGCGGGCGGCCAATTCCAGCAGGTTCTGGCATCAGCGATTCCAGAAACATCCATTCGCCATCAGTCGTATCGCTTGCAAAGCGAAGCCCGTCGCGCCGATATTGCAGGCGAGTGATTTCGGTCCAAGGCATCGTGCTCTCCCTCGAATCTCGCAAATCCGATGGAATCACATGCGACTGAAATCACTCACTTCTTTTTCGGCCAGCCTTTCAGGATGCCTCCGGAGCACGCCCTTCGATGAGCGAGGCTGGGGAGCACGCCCTTCGATGAGCGAGGCTGGCAATCTATGTAGTGGCACTTCAACAAGTAGTCAATGAGATATTTCGTATGTAGTCATAACCACGAAAAGGATAAATGAATCAACGCAGTCGGCTATCGTCAAACGCCGCCGACCGGCGGCGGCATGTCGGCCGGATCCAGTAACGCACCCTGCCAACGAAGAATCTTCCGCACGTCCGCCGCCTCGACCCAACCCTCTCGTGCGTAGCACGCCGCAGCGACGCCGGCTGCGTGTCCGGTCGCAAAGGCAGTGCCCATAACGCGCAGCGATGCGCCGGCCTGCCGATCGCCGTCCGCCGTGCGGCCGGCCGCAAACAGATTCGGCGTATCGATACTCATCAGGCAACTCAGCGGGATGTCGTAGGTGCCGCGTTGCGGCGGATAGATGAAGCTGCTCTCGAAACTTTTGCGGTCGTGCCACTCGACGCCCCAGGCGCCGAGCGCGATGCAGTCTTCGTTCCGCCGGCCTTGCGTGACGTCCTGCCACGTGAGCTGGCGAATGCTGTTGATGTGCCGGCTCTCCCGCGTGCCGAATTGCGGGCCGGTGGATACGAGATAGGCATGCTCCCAGCCCGGAAGCCCCCGCAAGATTTCGAGATACGTCCAAGCCTGGACGCGGCCTGCGACCTCCGCACGCGTGATGCTATGCACGTCGCGAGGGTCGTAATCCTCGCTCGCGAGATAGGCCACGACGTCGCCCGATATAGGAAGTCGCGCGATCACGCTTTTGTCCTTGCTGATGGGGGAAACACCTCGCGCTTTGGCTTGCCCGATCGCGCGCGTGACGATTTCGGCGGATATATCCGCTTGCGGCGAGAGCCCGCCGAAGCGGGTGGCGAGCGTGCCGAGATTGAGCGCGCCGTCGTTGCCGTAGCGGGTCGAGGCGCCGGCGAAGAAGGCGAGGTCGCAGTCACCGCTCGCGTCGACGAATGCCTTGGCCTCGAGCGCGTGCTCGCCTGAATGGTCGGCAAAATGGATCCGCGTGACCACGCCTCCCTCTCGATCGGCGCGAAACACGAATGCATGTAACCGCACCTCCACGCCCGCCTCGGTGCAAGCTTCGTCGAGCGCGCGCTTGACGCCTTCGGGATCGAAAACGACGAAGACGCCGCGATGCCTGACCGGAGGCGTGACCGCGCCCCAGCGCCTGAGCTTGGCAAGAACCTCGTCGGCGATTCCGGCGACCGCCTGCCGGGGCTCGTCGGCGAGCGTGTAGAGACCGCAATAGGTGAGAACGCCGCGCATGGTCGCGGCCCCGCCGAGACATCCTGCCGCCTCGATCAATCCGGCGCGGGCGCCCATCCGCGCCGCACCCACGGCGGCAGCGACACCCGCAGAACCTCCGCCCACGACGAGGACGTCATATTGCTCGGGCCGCACGGTTATTCCTCCTCATCCCGGAAGCGGGATGACTTGGTTTGCGCCTCCAGCAGGCCCGTATGTTTGGCCGCGGGGAGTCGAACATTTTCTGTTGCGTGGATTTACCTTTCATGGCCTTGACTAGCGCATCGCGCAGTTTGCTTACGACTGGTTTCGGCGTCTTCGCCGGCAAAGGCTGCAAACCAAGCCGACAACTCCTAGCCTGGCACCCCCGCTTCGGAAAGGCACCACGCCGCACGAATTCCTCGCCGCGCGGGAAGGCTCGCGTTTATTTTCGAAGGCGGATACCTGCAATTACCTTCAGGCCAAGTCGACGCGAACAGGCTCAGCGTCTCTTCGCCGCACAAGGCGTCAGGGGGTGGCGGTAGTTAGATACGCGCAGCCTGAGCCGAACGGTAAAAAACGGCGGCAGTGAATTGGGACTTTTTCGTTATCGCCGCTGACCATGCCGGTGCGAGACCGTTTGGTTAATCTGGGTCTGCCAACTTCCGGATCCTCCCAATCGCATTTGAACCAATCGATCGCCAAAGCGACAAATAGTCGGGAGCCATTCCCCGGCGATGGAGCCGGAACTTGGATGGTAAAATTTGGGGGCGCCTTGCACGGACAAAGTGGGCTCTGACTGCGATTTGGTTCGGTGACGGCCGTTTGGGCCGTTGCCGTGCCCGCATTCAGCGACTTTTGCGGCTCACGCGCGGCAGCACGTTGCACGATCTGGCTCTTGGGGAGAATGTCTGTGAGTGGACTGGGTTGCGACCGCGGGGCGGCAAGGATCAGGGCTAATGTGGCGCCGGCGAGGAGATGGATCGCTTCGACGGGTTTGGCTCGAGTCTCGCCTTCACATTGGCTCCGAGTTGCCGGTCTGCTGACAACGTTGATGATTGCTGGCGCCGGGTGGAATCAAACGGAAGCTCGCTCTCCACGCAACGATCCCCCTCGGCGCGTGATTCATGGACCCAATTATCGACCGCCGTATGCGGCCATCGTGGTCGATGACAAGTCAGGCTTCGTGCTGCACGAGGTCAGCGTGGACGAACCACGTCATCCGGCGTCTCTGACGAAAGTTATGACGCTTTATTTGCTTTTCGAGCAGCTTGACAGCGGCAAGCTCAACCTTGACACACCGCTGCCGATCTCCACCCAGGCGGCACTGCAGCCGCCAACCAAGCTTGGCCTCAAGGTCAATCAGACCATCAAGGTTGAGGACGCGATAAAAGGGCTTGTCACCAGATCCGCGAACGACGCCGCGGTTGTTGTCGCTGAAGCCATCGGCGGCAGCGAAGCGGAATTCGCGAAGCTTATGACCTTGAAGGCCAGAGCGCTGGGCATGACGAGTACGACCTATGTCAATGCCTCAGGGTTGCCCGCCGAGGAGCAAATAACGACCGCCCGCGACCAGGCCATTTTGGGTCGCGCCATTCAGCACCGGTTTCCCGGCTACTATCGATATTTTGCAACTCCGAGCTTCCGCTATAAGGGGGCCGAGATGCACAATCACAACGCCCTGCTGGGACAGGTGGAGGGCGCTGACGGGATCAAGACCGGTTACACGGAGGCTTCTGGATACAACTTAGTATCATCGGTCCGCCGTAATGAGAAACACATCGTCGCCGTGATCCTCGGGGGGACCTCAAATGCTGCGCGCGACGCTCGCATGCGCCAACTGATCGAAGATCATATTTGTCTAGCTTCAACACGGCGGACGGCGCCGATCATCGTGGAAGGGAACGGCCAGCGCATCGCAGATGGGGGATGGACGCTGTATTTTGCCGCGCAGGAGCTCAACGATGAGCGGTGGCGCTATCAGTCGCCGTCGCGTATCGCCCGCCTCTACGGTCGTCTCGGTTGGAAGAGCACCGACGCGGAGCTCCATCTGGTTGCGAGCGAGGCCGACAAGTCAGCTTTTGGAGTGCTGCGGACGTTCACAGGCATGTAGCCTAGGCCGGGTGCAAGTCAATCCTTCACCTGCGTCGAGCACCCGCCGCGCGGTTATTTTTACTAATCGTTAACCGTCTCGTGCGCACGGTCACGAGACGGGTCTCGTGGCGCATCGCGCGACCCTCTTGATCACTCCGATGACATTAGGGGGCCACATGACGACGCTCTCACTGGAGCAAGCAGCGCGGCTGACAGGACGCGGCAAGACGATACTCGCTCGCGCAATCTCTGCTCGGCTCTTCGCGGGTAGTAAGGAAGATCGCAGTGATAACAAAGACGAGGCCGAGGCGGCGCGTGTGTACCCGTTCCCAGCTCCTAGGGAAACGACGGCAGAGTTGCGCACCCGTCTGGCCCTCGCGGAGGAGCGGCTATCCGAGTTGAAAGCGATGCTTGAGGACATGCGACGTGACCGCGATGCATGGCGCGAACAAGCGCAGACGCGCCTGCTACCTCCACCTGCGGCACCGATGTCATTGTGGCGCTGGCTGCGTTCGACCGGATGAGACGGCACGGCTTTGAGGTGCGAAGGTTCCCATTGAATTTTGATGGGAGTTAGCCTCGGCCGTGTTACGGATGAAATGGACTCCACTCAAGATCTAGGAGCCGATTGGCTTGACCGTTTGGCCCCCATGATGGCGGTCGAACAGCAGTTCGCCGGCTTGGAAATTACGGATGACGATGTCGATCGCATACAGGTTGTCGGTGATCTAATCCGCCACATTGAATGGCCGATAACGAGAGGCGACGACAAGGCGCCTCTCCAGTGATTTGCAAGGTATTCTGGCAGCCCTCTTTTTCCTGAGACTTGGGGGCGAGCGCCGCAGCCGGAGTCATGCGTCCAAGGATGCAGGTCTCATTCCTCTCTTATTGTGATGACGTAGCGTTGGCCGCTCTCAAGCTGGACCCTGATACGGAAATGGTTCAGGTAGTCCTTGCGTACGTAAAGGTCCACCAGTGGGCGGTTCCTCACGATGTTGAGTGCAGTTGCGATGACCGCTTCTAGGGTCTCAAGATGTTTAGAGTGGATCGCCATCAGCGTGCCTCTGCCGGCGCTTTCTAGGCGGGAATGATCGCGGGAATGCGGCGACACTCCCGAATGCAGCACGCTCTGCCTCCCACGCGAGGAGATGGCTAAGGAGCCAGGTATATGGAGGCTATTCGACGATTTGCAGGAGCCCTTCGATCGGACGGTGGTGGAGCCCGGTGCGGTTGCGGTGCTGGTCGAATTCGATAAAGAGACACCGTCGTCAGAGGTACGCTGACGTCGCGGTAGTCAGCAACCGCTTTGCCGTTCGACGCCGTGTTTTGGTCCCTTCGTCAATACGTGCGTTCAGTGTGCCGCAAAGTTCCATTTAGCCGCCAAGCCAGACCCGGCAATGACTCTGTGCCGTCGATGACGGCTTCGACACAGACGGGCGAATCGGCCGTTGCGATCGAGACAAATTCAACGGCAGCAAAGCGCAACTCCGAAAGTGTTGGGGACCGTAAGCACTAGGGCGACCGATCCCGGCGGATAGCGGCGACGACCCCGCATCGGGACGCTGGCCCTAAGAGCAAGAGCAAAAATAGGAGGAAAAATCCTGCTCACGCGCTGCGCGACGGAGGTGTCGAAGTTATATCCTTGCGGATCGACTGGCCTGTAATTCACCCGGTAACGAGCCGGCTGCGCACGCCCGGTCGAGGCATTGCGTCAGGTGTATCGAGGAAGTTCGCAATTGCGACGTGTTGTTGTTCGTTAGTGGGGAGGACGAACAGGCGTGTAGCGCTCTCATCGAGGCCGCTGCGGCATTGGCCGCAGGGCGACAGGTGTTCGTCGTCCCGCCTGACATGACGTTCTCTTACTACCCGAATTGCTGAAACTTCTTGGCGCTCGTGAGCGCCATCGCGGTCATTGTGGCGATGCAGGCGGGTGAGACTACGCCCGTCTACTCGGCCAGCATTTCCGGCACGAAGAGTCCGTAATGGTCGTCTTGGCTTGGCAACCCACCAAAGCGCGTAGAGGCCGAGCGGTAGCAGGGCCAGCGGCCAGGCCGGCGGCGGGGCGGGCTCCGCCAGCTCCGGCCAGCAGCAGGTGAACGCGAGCAACTGGTCGGTGGCGGTTGGGCGCCATTTCTCCGACATTGGCTCGCTGGTCTCTGCTTTCTCTGGTGGCGCAGCCGAGAGGCGAGAAGGCGGCTCGGATGGCTCGGTCTCGGCCTGGGGCTGGTCCACCGTCTGGCGGGCGGTAAGGGTGCCCTCGCGACCCCAGAACAGCTCGCTCTTCGGCTTCCCGGGCCGTCCCGGGTACCAGCACTCACGACCATCGACGATACGGTAGGCCCAGTGGCGGCCGTCGCCGGTGACGCGCTGCGGCTCGCACTCGATGAGGTCGCCCCCGCGCGCGACGTCACTTAGCGCGCTCGAAATCAGCACTGCGATGAAAGCCCCGGCAGCTCGCCTCCGCACCATGCCGTCCAAGTCGCAGGTGAGCGCGGCCTAATTGGGGCGGGAACTGCCCTAGCGCGCCCGCGCTGGTGCGGTGACACCGCCGTTGCGGCCTGCCTCCCGAAACAGTGATCGGTACTCAGTTGGCGGCCGCGCTCTTACATCTCATGAATCCCATTTCAGTCGCAAAAAATTTCCATTCCAAATCAGTGGGGCGGGACAAAGTTATGATTTCGATTCCGCGTACCCTTCCGCATGCTTCGGTTCAGACGCGAACATACGAACCACCACCTTACGCGACCGAACGGTGGCTCGTGATGTTTACGAGGAAGATTTTGTCGTCAACCTCGAGCGGTTCAACGCGAAGCCGTGACTAGCCGAGGCTTCTTGTTTGCTCGGATTTTTCAGAGACCAGTTGCGGCTCTTAACCGGCCGTAAACCATGCTTCGACCATGCTATGCGCATGGCAATCAAGACGCGGCGGTCGGGGCACGACCGGGCGAGACGGTCGCGCTCGTCGAACACTCATCCCCTGGTGACCACATTTCCTGCGCCTCAGCCGTGGGACGCACCCGATCCGCTACCGGTAATGCGACGGGAAATGAAGCTATTGCTTATCGAAACAAGCAGGTTGCGCGACGAGGTCGAACGACTGCGTGCAGTGGAACAGGAAGCGCGCTACCTCTCTGCGTCCGTCGATCAGATTATGAAAAGCCGAGATCAGTGGCGCCGAGAAGCAGAACGCGTTCGCGCGTTGATCGCTCAAGTTACGCCATGGTCACTATTATGGTGGCGTTGTCTAGATACCTTCAGGTCGTGGCGTGGCACGGCGCCCCAGCAGGGTCAAATTTGACGCCCCCTTGAGGCGCGATCGCGGTGTTGAGATTGATGATCAACTCGACAATCGCGAACCACTGCACCGGCAGGTCATTCGGCTTCTCGCCCTAACAGGTGGCATTATCAATCTGTCGCTGCGGCAAGCACGCTGAGCACCGGGAGAGCAATCGCGGAACTTCAAATCGCGCGTGAAGCAGATGCGCACCTCCCGCAGTCGTGCGCGATCGCAGTCGATGCTGATGCCTTTGGGCGACAATCCGTCATTCGCGCTAGCAAACGCATTGATGATTTGACTAGGTGTGACGCTTAACGGGGCGGTTGGATTGGAATATTGCTCTGGAATTTCCACTTTTTCGCGAGCTCTGCGAACGACGTCAAAATATTCGCGTGGTGGTAAGCCCGAGCATGTGCCGTGTTGATCCCATTCATGGTAAATCAGTCTAGGCGCTGGCATTAAATCCAGCATGCTCCTCATAATATTGCGTTCGAGCCTTGGCGGGGGAACTAGACAGGATTCGGGAAACCCGCGTTCATATTGCGGCCATAGCCCGTGCACCACGAAAGAAAAGGGACGCGCCCCGCATTGCTGACGACGAGCGTTGCTAGTAGCAGTCTCACAGAATGACGGTGACCACGACAAAGACAAGACATAGTAGTCAAATTGGCCCGGCGCGTTTTGTCGATGATCTTGGGCATCTGCAACCCCGATAATTAGTCCAAGCACTGCAACAGAAAAGAGTGTCCTCGTCCCAACGAAAAGAGCCATCTTCCACTCCTACGCGAACCAAATCAGCGACTAGAACCGGCGATCGATCGCCTTGATGCTCCGCCGAGTGGTATGCGATCCCCACGTTCTCGCCCTCGACGTAACCAGCTTCGGCCAACCCCTGGCGGAATATAGCCACACGCCGGCGCCTGGCGCCGAGAACCAACGCCAAGATAGCCGATTACCGGCATTGCCGGTTGCTGCGCGCTGCTCAGGTCGCCAGTGCCGGAGTGCCCTTCGAAACGACGGCGATGATACCTCGCCGCATCGACAAGGATGTACCAATTCGTAGAGAAATCGCGGTCTTGCAGCAGCTGAGCGGAGAATTCACCCAACAAAAGCCAATCGCCGACGGCGGTGACTGCATACACCAATGGCCGATTGTGCCGCTCGCTTCGCCGGCGCGGCGCACACAGGTCGTCAATCGGACGGCGTCCGCGTATCGGAAGCCTTTTTCCAGCGCTCCAAGCCTTCAGCGATGATCTTGGTCGACTGCAGGGCTGCTTGGGTAAACGTCGAATATTGGACGACCTCGCGTTGCACACGTGAGGCCTCGCTGTCCAGCATGTTGCTCAAGGTCTGCAGGTCAGTGATGAGTTTGTCGATCTCCTGCACTGAGGTTTCGGTTACTCGCTGCAGCACGGAGTTGACGTTGCTGGCCACCAGCTGGCTGTCGTTCTCTGGCTGGCACCCTGGGTTGCTCACGACGTCGCGGCGCACGAATTCGCGAATTTTCCCCTCAGCTTCCGTTTCCGCGGAATGGTCGTGCTGGCGTTCGGCAGTGTAACCCGCTTTGAGAAATGCCATGGCGTGATCCCCGTTCGGCCCCCCTCGCGCGAGCGCATATCGATCCCCGATAAATATGAGAAATGTGACCCCTTGGCGGCGAGATGGAACTCGTGTCTAGCACTTCCGCGGCCAACAACTTCGTGTCGCCGCGGCCCCGCTGTTGGGCGGTATCGCGCGGCGTAGCCCGCCTCGATGCGGCGGCGAAGCTCGAACGGCTCTATTTCAAGTCGCTGGAATTCGCCTTGGCACTCGCATGTTAGCACTGATGATCAAATCAGAGCCGTGCAGCCATGCGGATTCTGAAGGCAATGATTCTTCGGCCGCGTGCCGACCTAAACTCGAGCCGCTCAGGCCCAGTGCCACCCGTGGTCGGTCGGTTTTCGCCATGCTTTGAATGCGTCAACACAACGCCACCAGAATAGCGACCATGGCGGCACTTCCACTATCAACCCGCGGAGGCGTTCCGCTTCTCGTCGCCAGTGGTCTCGGCTCTCCATGAGCCGGTTGCCGGCGGCCGAAAGGAATTCCTCTGTGTTGCGCGCTTGCCGTTTCATTGCACGCAGTTGTTCGACCTCCACGCGCAATACGTTCATCTCGATGAGCAGCAGCTTCAGTTCTCGCCGCATCACCGGTAGCGGATCGGGCGCCTCCCACGGTTGGGGCCCGGGAAATGGGCTCGCAAGGTGATGAGCGTTCGCAGCAGCGGATTGATTCGGCATGGGCAATAACGTGTCAAAGCATAGTTTCCAGGCAGTTAATTGCGACAGCGTTTCGCCAATTCGGAATACGTAACGCCGGCAAATCCCTCTTGAGTCCGATTATGTGAATAAGGGACTGAACAGCCCGATGTATTGCTTGAGCGTGAGACGAAACGGCCATCCTGCTCCCGGGCTTGAATTGAGCAATATGGACTCGAGGCCGTGCGCCAGATCCCTGAGTTCGTCAGGAGTGAACACCCAGCGCCCCTCTTCCGGCTGAATGATGATCCCGGCACGCACCTGCAGGTCGGGACGGACCTCAACACCGAAACTGCGGTAAAGCCGATCCTTGAGGTCGTCGAGATTGTGATCGTCATCACTCATGCGGCGACTCGCGAGTGCGCTTGTCTACTTCAACCCCTGCGCTTGAGCCGCGGAGCACAGCGGATGAACGGCTGGGATCGACGGACGGCCCCGGAGCAGCACGGCCTTTTTCCGCTGTGGCGCCTTCGGAGTGGCCCGTATCCGCCGCCCATTGATCCAATATTCGGGAGTGGTATTCCCCCAGGCCCGAATAGCTGGCCAGGTAACATTTCATCCGCTTGTTTGGTTCCGCTCGAGCTACCGCTTTCCTTAAGCGCATTATCGGTGTGGCCCGTCTGCTACATACCGCCGCGTAAGTTGCCTGCCCGCTTCCACGATTTAGAGATGTATAGCAGCGCGTATCACTAGAGCCGCTGCGGCAAAAGCCATTCAGCCGTTCCCGGGCTGGCTTGGGATCTGCTGCAAGTTTTTCTCGCCCTGAATGCAGCGTGCGTCAGAACGTGAGCCCGGTCCGGAAGACTTCGATCGCATAAAAGGCGAGTTCCGCATCGAGGCAGCGCTGAATGTTGCCAGCCTTCCGGAAGCCATGCTGCTCGCCCGAGAAAAGGAAATAGCCGACCGGATTGCCCTTGCGCCGCAGCGCCTCAACCATGCTCTCTGTCTGGTTTGGCGGCACGACGGCGTCCTCGTCTCCCTGGAAAAAGATCACCGGCTTCGCGATCAGACCCGCGTGATAGAGCGGCGAGCGCTCGCGGTAGCGCGCTTCCTCTTGCGGATACGGTCCGATCAGCCAGTCGAGATAACGCGACTCGAATTTATGGGTGTCGCGCGCGAGCGCGGCGATGTCGCTCACGCCGTAATAGCTAGCCCCACCTTGAAAGAAGTCGCGGAAGGTCAGCGCGGCCAAGGTCGTGTAGCCGCCGGTGCTGCCGCCGCTGATGACGCATCGCTTGGCATCGACCCTCCCTTGCGCCGCGAGGAACCGCGCGCCGGCGACGCAATCGTCGACGTCGATGACGCCCCAATTCAGCCGCCGCCACAAAAGCATTCACCGAAGCCTGCCACGTCAGTGTCGTTGCGACCCGCAAGGCCGCATCGAGTTCGCCAGCGCGTACTTTGTCGCGGGTGTCAGCGGCCGTGAGCACGAAACGAAGATTGCTCTCGGGTGCGTTGAATCCGGCGATCAGCCGAACGGCGGGGATGCCGTGCGCCGCGAAATTGGCGTGATCGGAATTGGCCATGAGCGGCAAGTGCGTCGCGATCGGCAGATCGGCGCGCGCGGCGGTCGCCTGGACCCAGGCATCCAGACGCTCGAAGCCGGACGTGAGCGCGGTCAGCCCGTAGGCGCCGCCGACGGAGTCGAGATTGATGTTGATGACCATCGACCGCCGCGCGGCCTCGTCCATTTGCTCGAGCCAGATACGCGACCCGATGAGCGCCCATTCCTCCGCGCTGAACAGGCATATTCGCAAACCGCGCGGACATTCGGATACCTGCGGCGCGAGCTCGCGTGCAAGGGAAAGCGCGACCGCGACGCCGGTGGCGTTATCCATCGCGCTTTCGCCATGCGGGTGGCCGTCGATATGCGCGCTCACCACGACCCAATCCGGGCCTCGGCCCGCAACGTCGGCAACCAGTATGCGCGTCCGCGCCGGATGATCGTCAGCCTCGATGACCATGCGGGCTGCTGGGAGCGCGCCGTCCGGCAAAGCGCGGAACGCGTCCGCCGCTTCAGCGCCGATGCCGAGCGCGGGAATGCCGGCGCCACCGTTGCGCCCGGTCGACCCTGATACGGGGCCGACGCCCACTTCCGGATACGCGATCAGAAAGGCGGCCGCCCCCATCTCCTGCGCCAAGGTGAGCTTGGCGCGGCGGTGCACGTGGGCGCTCGTGAACGGATATTCGTGACGAACCATGACGATCCGGTCGCGGATGCGGTTCGCGTGCCGCTCAAAATCCTCCGGGCGGCCCAAGCCGAGATCGAGCACCTCCGCGACGAGGCCGCTTGCCGGTGCAGTTCCCAGAAGCGGCATGCATGGAAACGACATGCCCGTCATCGCGCTGGTCAGTTGTGCCGTGCGACACCGCCAGCCGGGATATGCGACGGGATGCTCGCGAACCTTTGCACCCGGCACGGCCGCGAGCCACGATTGGGCGAAGGCCAGAGCCGCTGCTTCGCCGTCCGAACCGGCGAGGCGGCCGCCCAGATCGCACAGCGCCTGAAAGTCCGCCCACATCAGCGCCTCGGCGGGGCTTGCAGGCGCAGCGAAGAGACGCCCCGCCGACGCGGCTTTCCTCACGGGACGCTGATCCCGACCGACTTGACGATATCGGCCCAGCGCGCCGTATCGCTTTCGATCAAGCCTCGGAATTGCTCGGGTGAAGCATGGGAGACCGTCACGCCCAGCGGCTCGAGACGCGTCGCGAACTCGCCCGACGCGAGAATGGCTTTGAGCTCCCCAATCAGGCGTGCGGCGATCTTAGGCGGCAGGCCGGCCGGAGCGAGCACGCCCCACCAGTGCTCGACGACGAGATCAATGCCGCTTTCCCTGAAGGTCGGAATACTTGGCAACGTCGTCAGCCGCGTATTGCTTGCGACGGCGAGCGCGCGAACGCGATCGAGAACGGAGCTCGCGGTTGCGAGCGTGGTGAAGCCCGACTGCACGTGACCGGCGACAAGATCGTTCATGGCAGGGCCCGCGCCGCGAAACGGCACATGCACGAGCTTGATTGCGGCTCTCGCCTGAAAAA
>WNFL01352715.1_pt1 | contig 12910 bp, 12 predicted proteins | sample 5400361 | NCBI WGS metagenome assembly WNFL01 (sample SAMN13153351, study PRJNA577476) | soil metagenome | isolation source: 40 cm soil on Douglas fir-dominated hillslope | place: USA:California | collected 2013-09-17
GATTTGGGCGAAAGGTGTTTACGACATCTTTATCCTTCCTGTTTAGGATTTAGTTCTGCTCTTCTACGGATTTATTTTCGGACAGTTCAATTTCTTTTTGGAGTTTGAAAAGAGATTCTTCAAAAGAATGGCTTCCTTGTTTCGAAAGTAATTATCCGAGAATCTGCGGTTGAATGCATTAAACGCAAAGTTCGCAAAGGAAATACACGCAAAGACCGCAAAGAGTTAATTAGAAATTTCTCTGCGAGCCTCTGCGTCCTCTGCGGTTAAGAATTTTTTGGGTAATCAAACGAATCCATCTTCCCGCACTTATAAGAAACATCTCTCCACTGATCAATGTTTAAACTAGCGCTCACAATTCCACAGGTAGGAATATTATCGATGTGGACGCCCAGAAGTTCATTGGCAAATTCAGTGATCCCAGGATTGTGCCCAAATACCAAAGCAACGTCTTCCTTGTCGCCTGGATGTTCTTTGAGAGAACGCAATACACTTAGCCACGTGTCAGAGCTAGCGTGATAAAGCTTGTCAACGGTAATGATATTATGTTTATCGAAGTCGAGCACTTTGGCAAATGCTTTACAAGTGGTCAAAGCCCTGACGGCCGGACTGGAGATCAGTCGGTCGGGAACTACCTTTCGTTGTTTCAATAATTTCGCCATGTGTGGAGCATCTTTTTCGCCACGATCATTCAACGGTCTGTCAAAGTCATCCATATCAGGGCTATCCCAACTTGATTTAGCATGGCGAACGAGATAAAGTTTTTTCATCCTCCAATTTACATTTTCGCAATTTAAATACGAGGCACTTGCTTTTAATAAGATGGATAAACAAGAACAGACAATCAAAAATCCAGTAAACCCAAAAATCTAGATAATCTTGATATATCTTTGACTTTTTCAACTATGGAAAAACGGCCTCTTCGCAAGGAAATAAAATACACTGCCCTTTATTACTTCATTCGCTTTCTGATTTTCTCTGCCAATCTTCCCCCAAGAAAAATGTGGTTGAAGTTCTGTGGTTTACTCGGACGGATTGCTTACCGCTTTTCTCCAAAGCCGGCTGAGCGGATGATCAATCACTTGACCATTGCATTTGGGAAAGAGAAGTCGCAAGAAGAGATTAAAAAGCTCAGTAAGAAAACTTTTGAAATGCTCGGCAAGAACGCGGGTGAAATCATTCGATCGCTCAGCGTTAAGACTCTGGCCGATCTTGAAAAGTTTTTAGTTACCACTGGAATAGAAAATTACGAGAAAGCTCATGCCAAAGGAAAAGGAGTGATGTTTCTGACGAGTCATTTAGGTGCATTTGATTTGCAGATCACTAATATGTCACTCCGCGGACTCAAACCAAATATCATCGGAACCGCTTTAGGTGATGAGCGACTGAATGAATTGTTGGTAAAATATAGAAACGCACATGGAGCTATAGCTATTGCGCGCGGCAAAGAAAGCGTGCGGTTGTTTAAAGCATTGAAGTCGGGAGGATCGATCGCTATTCTTATCGATCAGGACACCAAAGTAAAAAGTCGTTTTGTCAATTTTTTTGGGAAGCCTGCATCAACACCAGTCGGTGCTACAGTGCTTGCATTGAAATCAGGGTGTGCTGTGGTGCCCACTTTTGTTTATCTCGATGAGAAATATAAACAACAGATGCACATCTTACCCGAGATTCCATTGGTTTATACAGGCGATGACGAGCAGGATTTGATCATCAACACACAAATCTTTACCAACTTCACCGAAGACATTGTTCGCCAACATCCCGAGCAATGGGTGTGGATGCATGAGCGGTGGAAGACAAAACCGGGAGAGGAGATTATCTAGTCAAGGGTTTGTAATAAAGAATTATCCAGCTATGAAAAAATTAATTGTCATTCTTCTTTTGTTAGGTCATTCGCTTATACAGGCGCAGGTTTCGAAACTTGAAAGGAAAATTCTCTCATCCATCGATGGCAATAAGCAAGAATCATTGAATCTGCTCGAAGAAGTGGTCAACATCAACAGTGGTTCAATGAACTTCGATGGCGTTAACAAAGTGGGCCAAATTTTCAAGACCAGGTTAGATGCCCTCGGATTTAAAACGCAATGGGTTGATGGCAACCCTTTCGGACGTGCGGGTCACCTGATCGGCTATCATACAGGGAACGGCACAGGCAAAACACTTTTGTTGATCGGTCATCTCGATACAGTCTTTGAGCCGTCTAGTCCTTTTCAGAAATACACGTTGATGAATGATTCGACTGCAGCTGGTCCCGGCATCTCCGATATGAAGGGCGGAGATGTAATCATGTTGTACGCCATGGAAGCATTGAAACAAAACGGCTTGCTCAAGGACATGAATATCATTGTGGTGATGACGGGAGATGAAGAGCTTAGCGGAAGACCATTGGAATTAGCTCGAAAAGATTTGATCGAGGCGGCAAAGGTGGCAGACATTTCCATGGGCTTTGAAGATGGGAAGAGCGACCCTAAAACGGCAGTCGTTTCAAGGCGAGGCTCAACAAGCTGGCAACTTTCTGTGACCGGGGTGCCGGCACACTCCTCACAGATTTTTACCGATGCGATTGGGGCTGGAGCTATTTATGAAGCCGCAAGAATATTGACTGAGTTTTATGAAAAGCTTTCTGCTGAAAAAGACCTGACGTTCAATCCGGGTGTCATCCTGGGTGGTACTGATGTGAAGCGCGAAGAAAAATTGAATGGAGGTAACGCGTTTGGTAAAGGCAATATCGTTGCAAAGGAGACAATTGTCACAGGCGACATTCGAGCAGTGTCACCAGAGCAATTGAAGAAAGCTGAAAACCTTATGCAGGAAATTGTTGCAAATCACTTGCCTCGAACGAATGCTACACTCGCTTTTGACGAAGGCTATCCGCCATTAGCTCCAACCAACGGCAACCATCAACTGCTTGAATACTATAATAAGGTGAGCGAAGATTTGGGTTTAGGAAAAGTAGGTGCCGTAAACCCTCGCGATGCAGGGGCTGCGGATATCTCTTTTACGGCAGGGTATGTTGAAATGGCCATCGATGCATTGGGTTTACCCGGAGGCTACGGACACACAGAAAAAGAATTTGCCAATCTGAACTGGCTTTCAAAGCAGACCAAACGCGCTGCAATTTTAATGTATCGATTGACTCAGAGTTCGGTCAATAACAAAAGATAAAATCATCCCTGCTTTCGAAAATAAGTTGAAGCTTTCGAAAGAAATAAGATGTAGATCACCACGATCAGCAGTACAACGTGCATGACCAGTTCAGACACGGGATGGTACATGCTTAGAAATACATGATAGCTTATCCACGCAAGCAATAGCCAGCGCGCCCAATTCTCACCACGAAGTGCAAACACTCCGCCAATGATGGCCAGAAGTCGCACTGCCAGAACCCAAATTGAATCAGGGGCGGCACCAAGTTCTTTCAATTCTGAAGAGTGATAAGCAATACCAACAGCGCCTGCTACAATAAACAAGCAACTGATTAAAGTAACTGACAGCGGGCGCTTTTTCATTTCCTTTGGGGTATTAACTATTTACAAACTCCTGAATCCCGTCACTGATCGATGTAAAAATCCGGACTAGTTCATTTTCATCCTCTTCCAGCAGTGTTACGCGAAAGCCCTGAAGTTCAGAACTGAATGATGAAATGGGAACTACGCAAATTCCTTTTGCTCCCAACAGGTAATAAACAAATCGTTTGTCGAGTGGAATAGCTTGATTAACCCACGATTCAACTAATTTTTGTATTTCGGGGTTTTCAATCTTCATCGATTGATGAGACTTTAAAACACCATCACGGAAAATGATCGTGTTATAAAACGCACCGTGCGTTTCATTGAAGGTCACTTCCTTTACTTTTCCGAGAATGGATGAAATGATCTTGCTTCGCTTACCAATATTTTGGTTTGTTTCTTCGCGATAAGATTTGAAACGAGGATCTCCAAAAATTTTTGTTAGCGCAAGCTGAGGCAACTTGGTGGAACATACTTCAATCATCTTTGCATTGTCGATGGCTTGGCAGAGTTTGTTAAAATCTTCATCAAGTTCGCGATTGTAATATTCCACCCATCCGCACCGTGCTCCGGGCCAGGGCATTTCTTTCGAAATCCCTTTCATCGAAATCCCCGGAACATCACCGATCACTTCAGCCAGCGAATATGCTTTCGTTCCATTGTAGGTGATATTAATGTAAATCTCATCAGCAATTAAAAACAGATCAAACTCCCTTGCTATTTCAACAATGCGTTGCAAAGTCTTTAGTGGGTAAACCATTCCTGTTGGATTATCCGGATTGATGATCAAAATGCCGACCACGTTCGGATTGTATTTCACTTTATTATATAGGTCTTCCACGTCCGGATACCAACGGTTGTCAGGATCAAGTTTGTAAGTAAGCGGGTGATGGTTGGCGTGTGCAGCTTCTGCACTTGAATGAGTTGAGTAAGCCGGTGACGGGCCAATGATACGTGAGGTCTGATCGAGAAACTGGTAAACTTTTGCTATCGCATCACCAAGACCATTGAAAAAACAAATGTCGTCAGGAGTAATTTGCGGACCTCCGAGCGCATTGGTTTGAGCAGCAAGAAATTCACGCGTTTCTAAAACACCTTTTGATGGACAATAACTGTAAGTGTCATTCTGTAACGCAAGTTCAGAAACAATTTTTTTGATCCACTCCGGCAATTGATGATGCTTTGTAATAGGATCGCCAATATTCTCCCAATAAATTGCTAGGCCAAGTTTTTTTAACTGCTCCGCTTTTTTTACGATCTCACGGATTTCGTAACTCAATTCCTTGGCGCCATCACTCAGTAGTTTTTGTCTCATCGCTCGAAACTTATTTCTTGAAGATAAAATAGACTGCTAAAATTAAGAAGACGAACCCAACAAAATGATTCCATCGCAGAATTTCGTTCTTAAAAAAGATCACGGAGAAAACCACAAACACCGATAGCGTAATCACCTCCTGAATTACTTTTAGTTCGACCAGCGAAAAGGGGCCGCCATAACTTTTGAAGCCTATCCTGTTGGCAGGTACCTGTAAAATGTACTCAAACAAGGCAATTCCCCAACTGATCAAGATTACCCAGGCCAGAGAGAGGTTTTCACTCCATTTCATGTCTTTGAATTTCAAGTGGCCGTACCAGGCGAAGGTCATGAATGTGTTGGAGAGAATGAGGAGGATTATTGTGAGAGTAGCTTTCATAACTATTTACCAAGTTGAAATCCAAGAATACAAAAATATGCGTAATTATAAAGTCATTCAAAATTCCCAAATTTCAAAAAAGGATGATTAAGTTTAACAACCTTTGAAACCTAACCTATGAATACTACCGCTGTTAGCGCTGCACCCAGAACCAATTGGAATCAAGTGTATAGCCTTTTGGCTCTCAACGCAGCCCTTGTAATCAGTTGGATTGCCTACCATAATTATCAACCGAAAGTTCTGGAGATTTTCCATTTTACTGAGCTTAAACTATTTCTCATAGTTGCCCAAGGGTTAATTCTCGTGCTCATTCCACCGGTGGCAGGAGTACTTGGCGATTTCATGATCAAAAGAAATGGGAATAGCCTGGTAGTTTTTACCGTGGGTGTGAGTGTAACTGCGATGGTGTTCATGCTGGTAGCTTTTACTATTGGTGCATCCTCAACAATTGACCTCACCGCTGCACTCCCCTTTATGATTGTAGTGTGGCTCATTTCAATGAACGTGTTTCACAGTCCTGCTAACTCGACGCTCGAAATGTTTGCACCGGCAAAAGATCTGCCTGCAGCAATGGCGCTAATTGTGTTAACGACAGAATTACTTTCAGCCTTCGAGCCGCTTATCATTGAGTTTGTAAACCTCATCGGACCTGTTGCCACGTTTTCATTAGGCGGAGCGCTCATCATCATCACAGGTTATTTCTTTCGTAAGGCAACTGGTAATGTAAAATTTGAACGTGACTCAGAAGAAGCCACATCGAAAGAGAATAAATATTTCAATGTGCTGATCGCTGGTCTCACCTTGGGTTTTGCTTCTGCCTTGATCAAAAATTACATGGCTGACTGGATGCTTTCAAAACCAAATTTCTCTATCACAGATGACTCATCAATTTTAGTTTCAGGCGTGTTAATCATATCTGCTGTAGCAGCTGTGCCATTGGTTCGCTACATCAACAAACTTGGTATCACTACAAGTTTGATTTACGGATTGATAGTGACTTTTGCATCGCTGGCCCTAATTTATTTTATTCCAAGCAGCGCTGCAACGATTGTTCTTAGCGTGATCGTTGGATTGAGTTTCAGCTTTGCATCGGTGGCAGCATTTCCTTATGCACTCTCACATCTTTCTCCCCGACATGTTACCCTGGGTGCAGGAATGTTCTTTGGTAGCGTAGAGGTTGCGGAAAGTATTATCAACTATTTACAAGCAGCTTGAAATGATCAATTATCGATGTGCCAATTAGCCAATGAGCGATCAGACACTGACTAATCAGCTAATTGACCATTGATAATTATCTCACCAGTTTCTTATACTTAATCCGATGCGGTTGGTCATCACCCAAGCGTTTCTTCCTATTCTCTTCGTATTCGCTGAAGCCTCCTTCAAACCAGAAGGCTTGTGAATCGCCTTCGAACGCAAGAATGTGCGTGCAAACTCTGTCGAGGAACCAACGGTCGTGAGAAATGATCACAGCACAACCACCAAAATTATCCAACGCTTCTTCAAGTGAGCGAAGAGTGTTCACGTCAAGATCATTCGTAGGCTCATCGAGCAACAATAAATTTCCTCCCTGCTTAAGTGCAATCGCCAAATGAGCGCGGTTACGCATACCACCCGAAAGTTCTTTTACTTTCTTTTGCTGATCAGTGCCACTGAAATTGAACTTGCTCACATATGCACGCGAGTTGATTTCTTTTCCACCAATTAAAATCAAATCATTGCCTCCGGTGATCGCTTGGAAAACAGTGTCTTCGGGATTCAAATCGTCATGCGATTGATCTACGTAAGCGATCTTTACAGTTTCACCCACCGAAAAAGTTCCGGCATCGGGCTTCTCTTTCCCTGTAATCATTTTGAAGAGCGTGGTCTTACCGGCTCCGTTCGGTCCAATGATGCCGATAATTCCTGCAGGAGGTAATATGAAAGACAGATTTTCATAAAGGAGTTTGTCGCCATAACCTTTGGCAACGCCTGTAGCTTCAATTACTTTATTTCCCAAACGCGGTCCTGGCGGAATGTATAATTCCAACTTCTCTTCCTTCTCACGGCCCTCAGCGCCAATCAATTTTTCGTATGCGTTCAAACGCGCTTTTCCTTTGGCTTGTCGGCCTTTCGGATTCATACGTACCCATTCCAATTCTCGCTCCAATGCTTTCTGACGTTTGCTTTCAGTTTTTTCTTCCTGCATCAAGCGTTTTTGCTTTTGATCGAGCCAACTCGAATAATTTCCTTTCCATGGAATCCCTTCGCCACGATCCAACTCCAAAATCCAACCCGCAACATTGTCGAGGAAGTAGCGGTCGTGGGTTACTGCGATGATCGTGCCTTTATACTGACGCAAATGTTCTTCCAGCCACAACACCGATTCGGCATCTAAGTGGTTGGTAGGTTCATCGAGCAACAATACATCCGGTTCTTGCAACAACAATCGACACAGTGCAACCCTTCTTTTCTCGCCACCCGATAAGTATTCCACGTTGGCATCGGCAGGAGGGCAACGCAGGGCATCCATCGCACGCTCCAATTTATGATCAAGTTCCCACGCACCAATCGCGTCAAGCTTTTCTTGCACTTCACCCTGGCGAGCAATGAGCTTCTCCATTTTATCAGGATTCTCTAATACATCTGGGTCAGCAAACTTTTCGTTGATCGCTTCGAACTCTTTCAACAGTGCCACCGTGTCTTTCACGCCTTCTTCCACAATTTCTTTAACTGTTTTTGTTTTGTCCAATTGAGGCTCTTGCTCCAGCAGACCTACAGAATATCCTAAATCAGAAACCACCTCGCCTTGAAATTCCTTGTCGATGCCGGCAATGATTCTCAGCAGCGATGACTTTCCGGATCCATTAAGACCGAGCACGCCAATTTTCGCACCATAGAAAAAAGAGAGGTAAATATCTTTGAGCACCTGTTTGCTGGGCGGATAAATCTTGCTTACGCCCGTCATCGAGAAAATTATTTTTTCGTCAGCCATGGAATTAAATTCAGTTTGAGGCGGCAAATATAACCCGGATTATTAATTGGATAATTTTTCTTCACGCAACCGATTTTGTGGTCCTTTCAAAAGAATAATTCTAATTATTCCTATGATTGACAACTTTTTTATCATGGAAGGTAGGAACTAAAGGAAGTAGCAGATAATCTCAAAAATCATGGGAATCATTTAAATCAGTGCCAAATCGAAGTACTAGCAGGGTTTTTTGCCAATAATCGAGTGAAATGCAATCCAGGTTCAGACGGTTACTTTTTTTTAATTCCGACTATAATTAATTCTATTTTTGCGGAAAATTTAAAGGGCACTATGTACTGGACACTTGAATTAGCTTCTTACCTGGAAGACGCGCCTTGGCCTGCAACCAAAGATGAATTGATCGATTTTTCGATCCGTTCAGGAGCACCGCTCGAAGTGGTTGAGAACTTGCAAGAGTTGGAAGATGACGGCCAGCCGTATGAAAGCATTGAGGAGATTTGGCCTGACTACCCGACCAAAGAAGATTTCTTCTTCAACGAAGACGAATATTAAAATCAGGATGACTGATCACGACTAAAGGGCGGGCAACGGCCCTTTTTTATTTGTAATCGCGGCCGATTTGAGTGGCGAAGCGGTGCTTTTCATTAATAGAATTTGTTTCAATAACCGTTCGGTTAGATAAATGAGGCAACTCTATTTTTGATTTGAGAAATCGCTTCAAAAGTAATTGCAAGAACTATAGTGAAGCAGGCAAAGGCGGTTCCCCCAATAATAAAAGCAGTCCAGGCTACGATGGCGAATATCGATGAGCCCTTGGCGGATAGAAAATTCTTCAGCTTTCCGTTCATGGTTTGTTCGGTTAGACCCCCTTTATACTACAATGGTTGGAGAGGTAGCCCTCTTAATTACTATTTTTCTTGGACTGTGTGAATTGCCAGCAAAAACCGAACAAATACTTTCTACATATGCACTGACGTAGGCTTTTACTATTTCATCAATGCCTCTGCCACAATCAAATCTTCGGTCGTTGTGATCTTTATGTTTTGATAACTTCCTTCAAATAAGGAGATTTTATGTCCTGATTTCTCGGCAACGCTCGCATCATCGGTCAAGCTAGGGTCTTCTTTTATTTTATATGACTTTTTGATGAGCTGGAGATTGAATGTTTGCGGAGTTTGAATTAGTCTAAATTTTGAGCGGTCAACCGCCTTAGTTGTGTCTTGGTCGGTCACTCGAATTGATTCTTTCAGCCTCACTGCTGCAACAGCTGAGCCATGCACTGCTGCAAGGCGAAATGAAGCTCCAATCAAATCAACGCTCACCAAGGGTCGCACACCGTCATGAATTGCAACCAATCCCTCGCCATCAATTTTATCTAATCCGTTTTTTACGGATTGAAATCTCGTCTCTCCACCTTTTTGAATTGTGATCGGTTTTTTAAAATTGAATTCCTTGCTAATCGATTCCCAGATTCCAAAGTCATCTTCGGGTAAAACAAGCACTACGGAAATTTTCTCTGAGTAGGTAAAAAATGCTTCAATTGTGTGAAGCAAAATCGGTTTGCCATTCAACGCAATAAATTGCTTTGGCAACTTACTGTTGATGCGTGTGCCTTTGCCTCCGGCTACGATAAGAGCGTATTCTTTCAATAGATTGAAAATAAGTGCGACTTCTTCAAAAATACAAAAGCCCCGACAAATGCCGAGGCTTTGATATAATGCTCAATATTAATTACACGATCAAAAGTGCATCACCGTAAGTGAGGAATTTGTATTTCTCTTTCTTGGCAATCTCGTACGCTTTCATCACCTGGTCATATCCTCCAAAAGCAGCAGCCATCATCAACAATGTTGACTCAGGTTGTTGGAAGTTGGTGACCATTGCACTGCAAATCTTGAACTCGTAAGGAGGGAAGATAAATCGGTCTGTCCATCCATCGCGCTCTTTCAAACGGTTGTTCGCTGAAACGGCCGACTCAAGCGAACGCATCGCTGTTGTACCAACTGCGCACACTTTATTTTTATTGTCGAGGGCGGCATTCACTTTTTTCACGGCCTCGCTTCCAACAATAAAATTTTCCGAATCCATTTTATGTTTAGTGAGATCTTCCACGTCTACGGCACGGAAAGTTCCAAGCCCAATGTGCAAGGTCACAAATGTCATATCCACACCTTTCAACTGAAGTCGCTTCACCAACTGCTTGGTAAAGTGCATGCCTGCGGTAGGGGCAGATACCGCTCCTTTGCTTTTCGCAAAAATGGTTTGAAAGCGCTCTTTATCAGCCGGCTCAACTTTTCTCTTAATATATTTAGGCAGCGGAGTTTCACCCAGGGATTCCACGACTTTATCAAAGGCGGCAGAATCTCCGTCAAATAAGAAACGGATCGTACGACCACGAGAAGTAGTATTATCGATCACTTCTGCAACCAAAGTTCCATCACCAAAATAAAGCTTGTTGCCCACGCGGATTTTACGTGCAGGATCTACGAGCACATCCCATAAATGCATCTCTGCGTTCAATTCGCGCAGCAAAAACACTTCGATCTTCGCTCCAGTCTTTTCTTTACGTCCATAAAGGCGAGCAGGGAAGACCATGGTATCGTTTGCTACCATAATATCGCCCTCATCAAAATAATTAACGATGTCTTTGAACACTTTGTGCTCAATTTTTCCCGTGTTGCGGTGTAACACCATCATTCGGGCATCGTCTCTGTTGTCGGCTGGGTGGACTGCAATAAGGCTGTTCGGCAGATCGAACTTGAATTCGGATAACTTCATAAGCTTACGGGCTTTGTCCTTTGATGGACAGTTTAAAATTTAAGGTCGCAAAAGTAGTTAAATGATGTGGAACGCCAAATGTAATGGCGTTTTTTAGGTTTGATTCTCAATTCGTGTAAAATAGTTTGATTTCTTAACCAAAAAGAATGCGATTTGCGTTTAAATGCCCATGCTCGCCCTTAAACTGATTGCCGAAAGCCTTTCTTTCGCGTGGAAAGCCCTCAGATCAAACCTGCTCCGCACCATCCTTTCGCTATTGGGTGTAACAATTGGTATTTTTTCAATCATCGCAGTTCTTACACTGGTAGATTCGCTCGAACGAAACATTCGCGACAGTTTTAATTTCCTCGGCTCCGATATCATCTACCTTGACAAATGGCCCTTTACCGGTGGCAACACTCGCGACTGGTGGAAAGACTTTATCAAAAGACCGAACGTCTCTTATTCTGAATATAAATTTTTGAAGGCCAATTTGAAAACATCCAGTCATGTTTGCATTTACGGTGTGACCAATGATGTTGCTGTAAAGGCCGGCAGTAATGGAATTAATAAAATTGTCTTGCGCGGGGTTGCTCTTGACTATGAAAATATCCGTGAAGTGAATATAGACCATGGTCGCTATTTGACCACTGATGAAATTGACGGAGGAAGAAATGTAGTAGTCATTGGCTATGAAGTGGCCAAGGCATTATTTCCAAGGATAGCTAATCCAATTGGAGAGTTTGTCAAAATCAAAAACCTGAGATATAAAATTGTAGGCGTGGGCAAAAGGCAAGGTGAAAGTTTTTTAGGCGTGACCAGTGCCGACTATGAATGCATTATTCCTTATGATTCGTTTCGGAAACTTTATCATACAGGAACGGGCCGATGGGATGAGCTAGGTTCACACATCGGGTTGAAGGGCGCTGAAAATGATATCGGCCTCGTGATGTTGGAGAATGAAGTGCGCGGATATATGCGCGTGAAGCGAGGCCTCAAACCTTCTCAAAAAGACAATTTCACCATGAACAGACCGGAAGCCATTGCCAATGCCATTGCCGGTGTGTTTGATGTGCTTAGTACTGCGGGTTGGATCATTGGCGGGTTCTCCATGCTAGTGGGTGGATTCGGTATTGCCAATATTATGTTTGTTTCTGTAAAAGAACGTACGAGCATTATCGGTTTGCAGAAATCGCTTGGCGCGAAAAATTATTTCATCCTGTTCCAGTTTTTATTTGAGTCTGTGTTGCTGAGCATGATCGGTGGCCTTTCGGGGCTATGTTTAGTCTGGCTCCTGACTTATGTTCCATTCGGTAGCTTGGAAGTAGTCCTTTCCGTTCCTAATATTGTTCTTGGGTTGGGAGTATCATCAAGTATCGGTTTAGTAGCAGGAATTGTTCCGGCTGCCGTAGCTGCACGACTAGATCCGGTGATCGCCATCCGTGCTAACTAAAATTACCATTTGATTTCATGCTCGCTCTAAAATTAGTCCTGGAAAGCTTGTCCTTCGCCTGGAAAGCGCTTCGATCAAATCTCCTTCGCACCATTCTATCGCTTCTTGGGGTGACCATTGGAATTTTTTCCATCATTGCTGTTCTCACGTTAGTTGATTCTCTCAAGACGAATATCCTTGATAGTTTAAATTTTTTGGGCTCGGATGTAATTTATGTGCACAAGTGGCCTTGGGGCGCAGGAGGTAAAGGACGCGATTGGTGGAAAGAATATATTAAGAGACCGAATGCATCTTATGCGGAGTATCGGTTTCTTAAAAACAATATGCAGACGAGCCGGGTGGTTTCGATCTACGCAGGAACCGGTTCCAACACGATCAAGGCCGGGAGCAATGGCATTAATAAAATAGAAGTGGATGGAGCTTCACTTGATTACGAGAAACTTTTTGAAATCAACATTGAAAAGGGACGTTACCTGACTAGCGCGGAAGTCGAGGGAGGGCGGAATGTGGCTGTTGTTGGCCA
>WNFL01256490.1_pt2 | contig 12909 bp, 8 predicted proteins | sample 5400361 | NCBI WGS metagenome assembly WNFL01 (sample SAMN13153351, study PRJNA577476) | soil metagenome | isolation source: 40 cm soil on Douglas fir-dominated hillslope | place: USA:California | collected 2013-09-17
CCTTGACTGCCGTCTTGTTGAAAAAACTTCCCGAGTGGATATCGGAGATCTGCCCGATGGTCATTCCATCAAAGGCTTTGGGAAGGTTAGGTAATTTCACGGCTATTTTCCTGACCCGGTAATCGTGCGCTCCTGAAATAATTCCATAGGCCATCAACCCCAGGGGAACAGTCGTTACTGCCAGGGCCGTCTTCGCCAGAAACTCTGAACGCGGAATACTTTCGCCTGGAATACCCGACGCTCCACGGCTGAAAAAGCCGATCACCCAGCGTACGCCGCGCTGCAGGTCGTCGATGAAAATGAAAAGAATTGAAAATATCTTGGAAAAATAAATTGCAAAAATCCCTACCAAAATAAAACTCCGGATCGGGAGACGGGATTGAATAAAAGGATTACCGTAGGCGTACCACAACAAGGCAGCCAGCGAGATGGCGGTAATGCCCCAAAATGAATAGCGGACGATGCTTTTGCCTTGCGCTGACCAATCCTCTATAATGGTCCGGACGGCCTGGTAGACGTACAGGTCGATCAAAAACAATATCCCTATGGTAATTGCGATTCCGATAAGCTTTCTCATTAAAAAATCCTCCTACAACCCTGGAGTCGTAGGAGGATCAGATTTTAGTCTATTTTATTTATCGAGCGCAAGGTGTCCGGATCCTTCTAACGCTGCCGTTCTTCCCAGGAGCTTTCCGATACGCTCTTTGGCCTTCGCCATCACAAGGTACATCACCGGAACAAAGATCAGGGTGAGGAACGTTCCGAAAATGATACCGAAGATCATGGTCCAGGAAAGAGGTCCCCAGAACTTCACGTTATCGCCCCCGAAGAAAACATGGGGATTCAGCTCCGTGAACATCTTAACAAAGTCAATGTTGAAGCCGATAGCCAAAGGGATCAATCCCAACGTGGCTGCCACTGCAGTAAGCAGTACGGGAGTCATCCGGGTCTTGCTTGCTTCCACGATTGCCTCGTTCATGGGCACACCTTGTTCCATAAGCAGGTCGGTAAATTCCACCAGCAGGATCCCGTTGCGAACGACAATCCCTGCGAGCGCCAGAACTCCTACGCCCGACATGACAATCGAAATTGACATTTTGAACAGGGAGAAGCCGATCAAGACGCCGATGATGCTCAAAATAATTTCCGAAAGAATGATAATGGGCTTGCCGACTGAGTTGAACTGGATCACCAGGATCATAAAAATCAGTCCCAATGCGATCAACCCCGCCTTCCCGAGGAACGACATGGTCTCCGCTTGTTTTTCCTGTTCGCCCGTCATGTTGATCGTGACATCGGGCGGGCTTTTGAAGCTGGACATCGCTAGCTGGATCTGGCCAACCACTTCGTTCGGATTGAATCCTCCGAGCACGTTGGACCCAAGGGTGACCGTTCTTTTCTGATCGATGCGCCGGATACCGGCGTAGCTGTTGGAGTATTCGATTTTGGCGAACGACGACAATGGTACCTGGCGCACCTGGCCACCCATCGTCATGTCGCGGAAGGTGATAGGCAAATTCATCAGCGTGTTGATATCGTTGCGCTGGTCCTCGCGGATCCTCAGCTGAATCGGATAATCGTCATTCTCATCACGGAAGCGGGATACTTCAAGTCCATAAATGGCAGTGCGCAAGGCGCCGCCGATCTGCGCCGTTGAAATCCCCTCGCGGTTGGCTTTCTCCCGGTCGATGTTGATAACGATCTCGGGCTTGTCGCTTTGAAAGTCGGACTTCAATTCTTCCACTCCGGGGATCTGCAGGGAGTCGAGATATTTTTTAGCACGGGTGGACGTTGAAACCAGATAGTCGAAATTTTCAGATGAAATCTCGATGCTGATCGGCTTTCCGGTAGGAGGTCCGCCTTGTTCCTGGTCAACGGCTACTCTGCCGCCCTTGATGCCTTTTACCGCTTCCCGGATCTTATCAAGATACACGGAGGTTGACTTGCCGTGGCGTTGCGCAAATGGCACAAAAGCAACGGTTACTTTACCCAGGTGCGGGCTCGACTGAGCACCACCCTCGAAAGGGTTTTCACTCGCTCCTTTTGCAACGTTAACGATCACTGATTTTACCACCGGGTTGGGTGCGCCTACTACTTTGTTGACTCTCTCCTCCACAATATGGGTAATCGAGTCGGTCACACGCTGGTCCGTGCCGATAGGCAAAGAGACATAGGCAAATATGAAATTGGGATCCCCCTTCGGAAAGAAAACGACAGGTGGTTTACGGATAGCGGTGAACACAATGGAGAAAAAGAAAAGGAATACAACGCTTCCAATGACCAGCGCCGGTCTCCAGGTCTGAAGGCACCAGCCCAGCAATTCCTTGTAGCTTGCTTGAACGCGAGGCCACAAGTATGTCTGAAAGCCACTGATGAGCCTTTCGAGAACAAAACGATACAACGAGTAGACACCGAAAATGAATACTGTAAAGTTGCCCATTCCCACAGAGCCTGTAATGTAGAATAAGAGAGCGATGCCTGCAAAAATGGTCGCCGAGATCTTGTAACCGCGCGTGAATTTTTTACGGCGGTGATCGTGGTCGTGGGGGGTCATGAAGTCCGCTGCGAATACCGGGTTCATAATATAGGCAACCACCAGCGAAGCAAGCAGGGCTATGATCAATGTGGCCGGCAGCACGACCAGTGTGCCGGAAAGAACGGGCATGAATACTTCACCCGCCGCAATCTTTGCCGCTTTGCGAATAGGCACCTTTCCATTGTCGTAAACACGGTGCGTGTTTTCGATGACAACAATAGCATCGTCAACAACAATGCCGAGTGCCAATAGGAATGAAAACAGGGTCATCAGGTTCAAACTGAAGCCCATCGTTGGGAATACGAGGAAAGCGATAAAGCTGGAAATTGGCACCGAAAGCCCGACAAAGATGGCGTTGGTCGCGCCCATGAAGAACATCAGGATAATGGTAACCAAAACAAACCCGATGATGATCGTGTTGATCAGATCATGAAGGGTGATCCGGGTATTGTCCGATTGATCGGCTGTAATAGTAACTTTTAATCCCTTCGGAAGAACATTGGATTCAAAGTCTCTGACGATTCCGTTGATCTTATCGGAAGCATTAATGAGGTTTTCGCCGCTGCGTTTTACAACGTTCAGGGTAACTACATTCTTCGAGTCGAGGCGGGCAAAACTTTCCTGTTCCTTGTGAGAGTCGACGACTTCGGCGACATCCCGGAGGTAAAGTTTACCGCCCTTGATCGAACCGATCACCGTATTGGCGATCTGATCAGCATTGAGATACTCCCCGTTCACGCTCAGGGACCTCTTCATTCCGTCGACGGAAAGTTGTCCGCCGGAGATGATGCGGTTCTCGAACCCGATCGCGCTGGAAATATCGTCCAGGCTCACGCCGGCCAACGAGGTCTTGAACATATCGACGTTGATCTGAATTTCGCGGTCAAGCGCACCGACGATATCCACACGGCGGATTTCGCTCAGCGTTTCGATCCGATCCTGCATTTGATCGGCATATTTCTTCAGCGTTTGTAAATCGTAATCTCCCGACAGGTTGACATTCATGATAGGAACTTCAGAAATATCAATGTCTTGAACCGTAGGGTCATCCGGCAAATCGGTGGGAAGGTCAGGCTTTGCCTTGTCGACAGCTTCCTTTACTTCACGTTTGGCTTCCTTAACGTCAACGTCGGTCTGAAATTCAATAATGACGTTGGAAAAATCCTGGACCGAATTGCTGGTGATCTTGCTTACGCCTGCGATCGACTTCACCTGCTTTTCGATCTGTTTGGTGATTAGGTTTTCCACGTCTTCCGGCGCTGCGCCCGGATAAAGGGTAGCCACATAAATCTGCGGGAAAACGACTTCGGGAAAATTCTCTTTCGGAAGGCTGTTATAGGTGGAAATACCGGCCAAACAAATGATGGCGGTAGCCACGTAGATAACAACCTTATTGTCAATGGACCAGCTGGTCGGCTTGAATTCTTTTTCGGTGTCTTTCATAGGACTAGAGTTTAATAAATTCGCCATCATTCAAACCCTGATAGCCAACGGTAATGACCTGGTCGCCGGGTTTCAAGCCCGATTTGATCTGGGCGTTATTGTCGTAGACACCCACAACTTCAACCACATTGCGGTGCGCCACCGGGTTTGTGCCGGAAGTATCTGCTGTATAAACCACTTTTTGCCCGTTAATGTCCTGGACTACGTTGACCGGAACGACCAGGGCATCATTAACGGACTGAAAAACCACGCGTACAACGGTTGACATGTTGGGGCGCAAGTCCGCCGATGAAGGGAGTCTCATTTCCACAACAAAGGTGCGTGAAAGAGGATTGATATTCCTTCCTACAAAACTCACCGTTGCACGAATATCTTTCTTCAGGTCCGGAATAGTCACGATCGCGGCGTTTCCCTTCTTGATCAGGGATACGTATGCCTCCGACACATTTGCTTTCACTTTGAGGTCCTGGTTGTTGACGACCCTTGCTGCAGGCATGCCCGGAGCAATGTTCTGTCCAGCGCGCAGAGTAACCTCGTCTACGACGCCATGAATGGGCGATTTGATCCGCGTCATGTCGTTTTGTTCGTTCAGGGAAGCTAACCGGCGCTCAATACTTTCCTTGTTGTTCTTGGCCTGCAGGTATTGAACCTCCGTACCGATCTTCTGATCCCACAGGTTCTTTTGACGATCGAATACGGTATTGGCCAATTCAAGAGAGGACTTCAATTCCTCTATACCTCGCAGGATCAACGAATTGTCAACCTGCCCTAGGATCTGGCCCTTGGCAACCATCTCCCCTTCCACAACATATACCTGGGTTACGATGCCGGCTGTCTTTGAACTTACCTGGATATTCTCGATCGACTCCACGGAGCCTTGCGTTTGCACATAATGGTCAAACGGACGCTGCTTGAGCGACACGACGGCAACCTCCTTTGTTTTTACCGGCTCCGGGCCTGACTCGGACGAAATTTCAGATTCCAGTTTTTGGATCTGTTGATTGAGCTTGGCTGCATCGCTTTTTAAATTTTCAAGTTGCGTCTTTTTATCGGGAGATGCTGCACTGCAGGCTGCTAAAAGGGCTGCCGCAAAAAGCGCAATGAACAACGAATGAGTTTTATGTGATTTCATGGTGTGGATATTTCAGTTTGTATTAAATTATTGAGCGGGTGAATTGGGTACTATTTTTCCAAATGCCTTGTCCATGTCGACTTTGGCGATCAAGGCATCATAAAGGGCATTGTAATAGTTGGTCTGCGCGACGCGGAGGCTGTTTTCAGCGTCGACGACCTCAAGATTGGAACCGACCCCTTGTTCGTACTTGATCTTTGTTACGCGCGCAACCCTTCCCGCCAAATCCATATTCGCGTTCTGGACGCTCAACGATTTCAAGGCGTTTTCAAAATTCACGCTGGATTGTTTGACGTCCAGATCAATTCCGTTCTTTAGGCTTTTATAGCCGTTCATTATTTTCAAGAGGTTGAGTTTTTCCTGTTGAACCTGGTAGTGCCGTTGTCCGCCCGAAAATAGGGGGACACTCAAGCTTAGGCCGATTTGTGAAAAATTATACCACTTGTCGGGTCCCAGTCCACCGACATCACCGGTCCGGGTATTCGTCTTGAAAAGACCTTGGATATTCGGTGATTGTGTTGAATAACCCATGGTTCCAAAAGCACTCAGCACGGGCATTCCGGTCGCATACTTGTTGCGGATATTTAGCTCTTGCAACTTCCGGTTGGTTTCGAGGACCTGATAGTCGGGCCTCGATTTATAGTCCCAGTTCTGCTTGTACACCTCGAGGTTGGTCTCTACACGGACGTCCTGAATATCACCCTCCACGCGAATCGGGCGGTCCATGGGATAGTTCATCTGAAACTTGAGTAATTCCAGGCCCAGTTCATTCAGGTTCAAAAATTTGTCCCGTTCAGCAGTCAGGTTGTTAAGACTTACCTGGATGCGATCGACGTCAATGCTTTCGGCCAAACCGTTTTCATTCAACGCCTTCGTATTCTTAAGAAGAGAATCCACCCGGGCAATGTTGTTGGTGAAAAGACCGATTCGTTCCTTGTTAATGATCACCGCATAATAGGCCTTGGATACTTGTACAATGATCTGCTCTTTGGTTACGTTGGCATTGCGGGTAGCCAGTTCTTTGTAGGTCTTGGATGCCTTCAATCCTACCAAATAAGACCCGTTGAAAAGCAACTGGTTCGCCGTCAGGCTCGCCGTTCCACCCGACTGCAACTGGAAGAAATTCTTTACCCCCACTACATCTCCATTCTGGAGGCCCAATTGGGCCGCAGCATCGGCTGGAATAAAAGATGGTCCGGTGCTATTTGCCGCATCGTGGTACGTGGTAAAAAACCGTGGGAGCTTTGGGTTATGTACAAGCGACCCGGAAGCTGAGATCTGCGGAAGACCGATGCCGATCGTTTCTTTCACCTTGGCTGCCGCTATTTGCTTATCCAACGTCGCATTCTGTCCGCTGATTGCATTCTGAATTGCATATTCAATACATCGCTCAAGAGTAAACGAACTCGTTGTGTCCTGTTGGGCATTCAGGTGCCCTGTCACGAACAATCCAATCGCGAGGAGCGATACTTTATAAAATCGTTTCATGTTTATGGTTGATTAATTGGGTTGGTTGATTGTTTTCTTTGTATTTCTCGTAGAGTTTTCTTCCTTTTTCGGTACAGAGTCCATATACGAAATGATCGAATAGCTGGGATTGCACGTCGGCCAGCGTGAACTTGTCGTTTGGGAAAATCCGCTCATCAAAAGCGGCCTCCACGTTGGTGATCCGGAGCGTGGCAATAATCTCTGTGTCGATCTCCGGCCGGAAATGTCCTTCCTTGATTCCTTGTTCCAGGTTTCTGGCCACCGACTCTTTAATGAATTTTGTTTTATGCTCCTGCCATTCTTCCCAGGCTTTCGGATGGTACTTTTGAAGGTCAAAAAGCAGGGAAGGATTCAAATTCTCCATGTCCCTCCTCAGGCAAACGGATATCTTGGTTAACTCATCAATCGCATTCACCGCACTTTCTGCAATCTCCTCATACCGCTTTTTTCCGCGTTGCAAATACACCAAACTAACCATCAGCACGATGTCATCTTTGTCGGCAAAGTGCTGGTACAGGGTTTTCTTCGATACCGCCAGGTGACGCGCAATGTCGTCCATGGAAACGCTCCTTGCACCGTACTTCATAAAGAGCTCTTCCGTGCCCTTTAAAATCTTCTCTTTAATATCTTGTTCTTCCATAACGGGCGCAAAACTATGGAAACTTTTGACATTTGCAAAGTTTCCATAGTTTCCTTCAACGCCATTTCTGGCGAAATGTTGAGGTTTTTGAAGAAATTCTTTGTTAATTCTTGGTGAGGGGCCCTCTCAAACGGTTGAAGTGCCGGAATCCTTGTCTGAGGCGTTTTCAGGCTGTTTGTAGCACCATTTGTCCTTCATTTTCTGCTTGAAGCGCTCGCGCTCCTCGGGAGTCATTCCACTCCATTTCTGCCTCCAGTAGTGACTTCTCCAGTGTCCTCCATAGTGATGACCCCCTTTGCCCATGCTCCAGAATAAGATCTTGGTCAGGACAAGCAAGCCCAGGGCCTGCCAAAAAGTAACGACCGGCCCTGCAAACAATGCAGGCACCAACCAATTCCACAACAGCATGGTCGCCCATGTAAAGAGCCCAACTGCCAGCGTTCCAAACGCTGCAAACTTCAACATCCACAATCCTTTTTTCATAATTAGTTTTCTATTACGTCGTTATAAAACTTCTGCAGTCTTTTCCGCAAGGCGATGATCGCATAGCGCTTTCGCGAAAGAAGCGTATTGATTGATTTCCCTGTTGCCTCCGATATTTCGCGGAAACTTTTCTCTTCAATTTCATTCTGAATAAAAATCTCCCGTTGTTCGCGCGGCAATTCGTCAAGCGCTTCTGTAATTTCATCCCAGATCGCCTCCCGCAGCATTGCTGAATCGGGCGTATTGCCCAGATCCGGCAGAATCTCCTGAAGCGTGAGCGGCGAATCTTCGTCCTTGCCGGAAAGCATTTCAAAGTCCGTGCGCTTTGGCCGGGCGGCGTCCCTGCGGTAGCGATCGATAATTTTGTTGCGCGCCACGCTGTACAGCCAGGAAGTCACCCTATCGATTGATTCGATAGCCTCAAAACCGGCGACAAACTGGTAAAACACATCCTGAAGGATATCCTCCGCCTCTTCCACCGTAGACACCCTGTTCCGGATAAATCCCAACAGCTTGTCCTTTTCCTTCAGGAATGTGTTTTGCTTGATTTCTTGCATTGCTAAGTCCATCGCGCTAACCTTCATGCTTTCCAACAATAGCATAGTCGCGATGAGGGTTTGAAATATTGTAGGGGAACGCCGGAAATGTATAAAGAGTTGCCGAAAACTTGATTCCAGTGTTCTGAGACGCACAAGCAAAAAAATGGAATGACATTTCATAGGCAGGTTTCACCATCTTTACAGCCATGCTACTCCAAGGGAACTTCATCGATCACGAAGGCAGCCGCTTGCATTACGCGAAAGCCGGACAAGGCCCTACCCCCTTGCTCATCTTTCATGGCTTTGGCCAGGACCACAGGGTATTTGAAGTATGGGTGCAAGCGCTGGAAAATAAGTACACCCTGTATGCCTTCGATCTGTATTTCCACGGACAAAGTGATTGGCCCGGCAGAGAGCCTTTGGAGAAGAGTGACTGGCAGAAAATCCTGACGGAATTTCTACAGAACGAAAAGATAGAATCCTTTGAACTGGCGGGCTTCAGCCTGGGTGCCAAATTTGCGCTGGCGTCCCTGGAATCTTTCCCCGATAAAGTAAAGAAAGTCATCCTGTTGGCACCCGATGGAATCAAAACCAACCTGTGGTACAACCTTGCCACCTATCCCATCGCAATCCGGCAACTATTTAAGACTATGGTTCTCCGGCCCGGTCGGTTTTTTATTCTTGCTCAATTCTTCCAACGCGTTGGCTTGGTCAACAAAGGACTTGTGAGATTTGCCGAATCCCAGATGGACACCGAAGAAAAAAGAAGACGGGTCTACTACTCATGGGTCTATTTCCGGCATTTGAAGTTTGATATTCCTTCCGTCGCCGGCAAACTGAATCAACATCGGATCCCCCTGTTAATGCTGATCGGTGCCTACGATAGAGTGATTCCGGCCAAAAATATGGAAGGTCTGCTCCAACGATTGCAGCAAAAAAAAGTTGAGATCATTGAGGCTGGACACAATGACCTGGTCAAGGCCGCTGCAGAATTACTTCGGTGATTTGTAAATGCAGATCGCAGTTGAAACGCAGGCAGGGATTTAGCCGATTTACACTGATTATTTTATTAACTGTCCACCTACAATCTGAGAAATCCCAGCCCGCACGACGCTTCGGCTGGCAGGCATTAATCTGTGTAATCTGTGATCCCTGCATTTGAGTAAAATGTAACAACTGACAGCGTCGGTCTGCGCTAATTTTTTAAACCAAAATCTCTTCTATTCCCTCAAATCCTCTTAGTTTTGCTACTAACAACATCGTGAAATGATTGTATTTTTTAGGGCCGTTTCCTCCGTTTTTTATGCCCTTAGCGTTCGCCAATCCCTTGTAAAACAAGATCTTGAAAAACTGACCTGGCTCTTCGGCAACGCGGAACTCGTTCGCGATCAGTCCTTGCGGGGATATTTTGTCGGCCCGCGGAAGGAAATGGTTACACCCTGGAGCACCAATGCCGTTGAGATCACCCAAACCATGGGCATCCTGGGTATCGAACGGATCGAGGAATTTGTGGGGGTCCCCAATGCCGCCGCCCAACACGATCCTATGCTTCAAGTCATTTATCGCGACCTCGACCAGGAGATTTTTAAAATCAATCACCCTCCGGAGCCCATTGTTGAAATAAAGGATCTCAAGGCGTACAACGACAAAGAAGGCCTCGCGCTCAGCGATGAAGAGATCGACTATTTAGAAGGTGTTAGCAAGCAACTCGGCCGTCCGCTCACCGACAGCGAAGTATTTGGTTTCTCGCAGGTGAATTCCGAGCACTGTCGCCACAAGATCTTTAATGGAACCTTTGTCATCGACGGCAAAGAAAAAGGGTCGACCCTTTTTCAGCTTATTAAAAAGACCTCGAAAGAGAATCCCAACTTCATCGTCTCCGCTTATAAGGACAACGTGGCCTTCATCAAAGGTCCGCGCATAGAACAGTTTGCTCCGGACCGCCAGGACATACCTGATTTTTTCAAGGTGGTGGATTTTGACTCGGTCATCTCCCTGAAGGCAGAGACGCATAATTTCCCAACGACGGTAGAGCCCTTCAACGGCGCGGCAACCGGTTCGGGCGGAGAAATCAGAGATCGGCTCGCCGGGGGCAAAGGCTCGTTGCCTTTGGCCGGAACAGCGGTGTACATTACCTCGTACCCTCGTCTTGAAGGCGGAAGGCCCTGGGAGAAAAAATGGGAAGCGCGAAAGTGGCTCTACCAAACTCCGATCGAAATCCTGATCAAAGCCTCCGATGGCGCAAGCGATTTCGGAAACAAATTCGGGCAGCCCCTTATCGGCGGTAGCCTGCTTACTTTCGAGCATACCGAAAACAATAAAAAGTTCGGCTTCGACAAAGTGATCATGCTCGCCGGGGGCGTTGGTTTCGCAAAAGAAAAAGACTCTAAAAAGGAAAAACTTAAAGCCGGCGATAAGATTGTGATGATGGGCGGCGATAACTACCGTATCGGTATGGGTGGCGGCGCCGTTTCCTCCGTGGCAACAGGCGAGTATGGCAATTCGATCGAACTCAATGCCATCCAACGCTCCAATCCTGAAATGCAGAAGCGCGTGATGAATGCCATTCGCGCGATGGTGGAAGCGCCCGAGAACCCTGTCGTTTCGATTCACGATCACGGTGCGGGTGGTCATCTCAATTGTTTTAGCGAATTATTGGAAGAAACCGGCGGGATCATTGAGATTGACAAACTCCCGGTAGGCGACCCTACCCTTTCCGATAAAGAAATTATCAGCAACGAGTCGCAAGAGCGCATGGGACTTGCCGTCCACGAGAAGGATGTCGCGTTATTGCAACGTGTGGCGGATCGCGAACGTGCACCGATGTATGCGGCAGGGATTGCCACGGGCGACAACAAATTAAAATTCACCGACGCAAACCGAAACCTGAAGCCCGTAGAACTCGAAGTCCATCAATTATTCGGCTCCTCGCCGAAGACGATCCTCGCGGACACTACGAAAGCTTCCAACTATGAAGACATTCGTTATCAGCAGGAAAAACTGGGAGAATACCTCGATCAGGTCTTGCAACTTGAAGCCGTGGCTTGCAAAGATTGGCTCACCAACAAAGTAGACCGGTCTGTTACCGGCAAGGTAGCAACACAGCAAACCTGTGGGCCGGTGCAGCTTCCGCTGAACAACGTGTCAGTTATGGCACTTGATTTCCTGAGTCACAAGGGCGTGGCCACAGGAATAGGACATGCACCGGTCGCCGCGCTCGTTGATCCGGCAGCGGGGAGCAGGTTAGCAATTGCTGAGGCACTCACCAACTTAGTCTGGGCGCCGCTCGCGCATGGATTGAAAGGAGTTTCACTCAGCGCCAACTGGATGTGGCCGGCAAAGAATGAAGGAGAGAACGCAAGATTGTACGTGGCGGTTGAAGCGGTCAGTGACTTTGCCATTCAGCTCGGTATCAATATCCCAACGGGCAAGGACTCCTTGTCGATGACCCAAAAGTATCCCGGTGGCGACGTCGTGTTCTCTCCCGGAACGGTGATCATTTCCGCTGTAGGCGAAGTGGAAGATATCCGAAAGACGGTTTCGCCCGCGCTGGAAAACATTCCAGGTTCAAAACTGCTCTATATTGATTTTTCAAAAGATGAATTCAAGCTGGGAGGAAGCAGTTTCGGGCAGGTGTTGAATTCTTTGGGAAAGCATGCGCCCACTGTCATCGATTCCGCCAATTTTAAAAACGCTTTCGGGGCCGTCCAACAATTGATCAAGTCGGGACTTGTGTTGGCGGGTCATGACATATCTTCAGGGGGACTGATCACGACGTTGTTGGAAATGTGTTTTCCGGTTCCCGGACTTGGTCTGAACGTCGACATCAGCGCATTGGGCAACGACCCGATCAAAATTCTCTTCAGCGAAAACCCCGGCGTTGTTATTCAGGTTGAGAATGAGTCAACAGTAAGGTCCACACTGAACCAACTCAAGGTAGACTATAAAGTTATCGCCGAACTCACTCTGCAAAGAGAACTCAATCTCACTTCGCAAATCATAAATCGCAAATCTCAAATCACAATTCAAAATCAAAAGCTCAAAATTGACTCGCTTCGCGACACCTGGTTCAGGACTTCTTACCTTCTCGACAGCGTCCAACGCCCAAATGGCCACGCCGGATTGAGAAAGGAAAATATTTTCAAGCAGGCTCTGGAATATAAATTCCAACAGCGTTTTGATGGAAAGTTCAGCACCTACGGTATCGATCCTAAGCGCCGCACCCCATCCGGTTTGAAGGCCGCCATCATCCGCGAGAAAGGCGTGAACGGCGACCGTGAAATGGCCTATGCGCTTTATCTCGCGGGCTTTGATGTAAAGGACGTGCACATGACTGACCTCGTTGCAGCACGCGAAGATCTTTCCGGCGTGAACATGATCGTGTTTGTCGGCGGTTTTTCCAACTCCGATGTGTTGGGATCGGCCAAAGGCTGGGCCGGCGCATTTTTATACAATCCAAAAGCAAAAGCCGCACTCGATCGTTTTTATGCCCGGCCGGACACGTTGAGTCTGGGCGTGTGCAATGGCTGCCAGCTGATGATGGAGTTGGGACTTGTTTACCGCGACCCGTCTTCCATTGAAAAGTTCCGGAATTCGGGTTTCGGTGACCATCCCAAAATGCACCACAACGGATCTGGGAAATTCGAAT
>WNFL01418024.1_pt1 | contig 12909 bp, 13 predicted proteins | sample 5400361 | NCBI WGS metagenome assembly WNFL01 (sample SAMN13153351, study PRJNA577476) | soil metagenome | isolation source: 40 cm soil on Douglas fir-dominated hillslope | place: USA:California | collected 2013-09-17
CCCGGCGCTCGAGTTCTACGGCATCGTCGTGCCCGAGGGGCCGCTGTCGCCGCGCCTGGCGAAGCTGCGCCCGGGCGAGACGCTCTACGTCGCGTCCAATCCTGCCGGTTTCCTCGTCCTCTCCGAGCTGCCCGACGCGCAGACGCTGTGGCTCGTCTCCACCGGCACGGGAATCGCGCCCTTTCTCTCGATCCTGCGCACCGAGGCGCCGTGGAAGCGCTTCCGCGAGATCGTGCTCGTCCACGCGGTGCGACACGCGCGTGAATTGGTGTACCGGGACCTGCTCTCCAAGCTCAAGGGGCTGCGATACGTCTCCTTTGTCAGCCGCGAGGCACACCCCGGATCCCTCGCGGGAAGGATTCCGGCCGCGGTGCGCGACGGCCGGCTGGAAGCCGCAGCCGGCGTCAAGCTGTCCGCTGAGACTTCGCAGGTGCTGCTCTGCGGCAATCCCGACATGCTCAAGGACACCATGACGGCGCTCGCCGAGCGTGGAATGCGCAAGCACCGCAGGCGCTCGCCGGGACAGGTGACGACGGAGAGCTTCTGGTGAGATTTTTCCTGCTCCTTGCCGCGGCGCTGCTTTTGGGCAGCTGCAGCACCGCGCGCTTCGCCTACGACAACGCCGACACTTTCATCCGCTGGCGGATGCTGCAGTTCCTCGACGTGCGCGACACGCAGGCCGACGAGCTCGACGAGCGCATCGACGCGTTGCTGCGCTGGCACCGCAAAAACGAGCTGCCGAAGTACGCGCGCGACGCCGACGAGGCGGGCAAGCGCCTGGCGCGCGGGCTGTCGCGCGAGGACCTCGTTTGGGGTTACGATGCAGCGGTAGCGCACGCAAGGGAGGCGGCGCGGATGGCGGCGGAGCACATGGCGCCGCTGCTCGACCGGCTGACGCCGGAGCAGGTGCGCCACATGGAGAGCCGCTTCGCCGAGGAGAACCGCAAGTTCGCCCGCGAAAACCTGCGCGGCAACGAGCGCGAGCGGCGCGAGCGGCGCTCGCAGCGCATCATCGAACGGCTGGAGGATTGGTTGGGGAGCCTGTCCAAGGCGCAGGTCGCGCGGGTGCGGTTGTTCTCGGAGCGCTCGCCTCTCACCGACGAGATGCGCGAGCGGGACAACAAGCGCCTGCAGGGCGACATGCTCGCCATCATCCGCGCCCGCGAGTCGAGGAAGCGCCTCGCCGAGCGCGTCTCCAACTGGGAGCGCGGCCGCGACCCGGCCTACGCGGCGGCGCGCCAGAAGGCCTGGGACGAGTTCAACTCGCTGCTGCTCGACCTCGACCGCATGGCGAGCCGCGAGCAGCGCGAGCGCGCGGCCACGCAGCTGCGCCAGTACGCCGACGATTTCCGCTCGCTAGCGGCGAGGCCCGCCGGCCGGTGAACCAGCCCGCGCCGCTGCGCACCATCGAGTCGGCGCTCGACGCGGTGCAGGCGAGCTACGCCGGCCGCACGCGCTACACCCAGCTCGAGTACGAGGCGCTGCTCGCCAATGCCTCGATCGGCATCGCCTTCACGCGCGAGCGCCGCTTCTTCCTCTGCAACCCGAAGTTCGCGCAGATGTTCGGCTACCGCCCGGATGAGCTGATCGGCCAGCCGGGGGAGAGGCTGTACGCGAGCGGCGAGAGCTACGCCGCGCTCGGCGAGATGGCCCAGCCGATCCTCGCCGCCGGGCGCCAGCTCGACGTCGAGTGGGAGCTCAGGCGCAAGGACGGCTCGAGCTTGCTCTGCCGCATGGTGGCGAAGTCGATCGACCCGAAGAACCACCCGGCGGGCACGGTCTGGATCGTCGAGGACGTCACCGACCGCAAGCGCCACGCCGACGAGCTCGCGCGCGTGCTGCGCGAGCAGGAGGCGATCCTCGGCACCGCGTCGATCGGCATCGTCTTCCTCAAGGACCGCAGGATCGTGCGCTGCAACCGCCGCTACGAGGAGATGTACGGCTACGCGCCCGGCGAGATGAACGGCCGGCCGACCACCATCCTCTATGGCGACCTGAAGGACGCGGAGAAGGCGATGGAGGGCTACGAGGCGCTCGCGCGCGGCCAGACCGCGCGCCGCGTCGAGCTGCGCCGGCGCAAGGACGGCAGCACCTTCTGGACGCGCACCGACGGCAGAGCGGTCGACCCGCACGACCCGCTCAAGGGCTCGGTGTGGATCGTCGAGGACTGGACCGAGCAGCGCCGTGCGGAAGAGGAGCTGCAGCGCGTGCTCGCCGAGCAGCAGGCGCTGCTCGACAACGTCGTGGTCGGCATCGCCTTCAGCCGCGAGCGGAAGATCCTGCGCTGCAACCGGCGCTTCGAGGAGATGTTCGGCTTCGCCGCCGGCGCCGCGCTCGGAGCGTCCTGGCGCGAGGTCTACTTCAGCAACGAGGAGTTCGAGAGCCGCGGTGGCCCGGTCTACGTCGAGCTCGACCAGGGATGCACTCACTCGCGCGAGCAATGGCTGCGCCGCCAGGACGGCTCGGGCTTCTGGTGCCGCATCACGGCACGCGCGGTGCAGGCCGGCGACACGGCGAAGGGCTATGTCTTCCTCGCCGAGGACGTCTCCGAGAGGAAGCGCGCCGACGAGGCGCTCGAGCGCCTGGTGCGCGAGCAGGAGGCGATCCTGCAGAACGCGGTGACCGGCATCGTCTTCGCCAAGGACCGTACCCTCCTGCGCTGCAACCGGCGCTTCGAGGAGATCTTCGGCTACGGCCACGAAGAGCTGGTCGGCCGCTCGACGCGCTTCATGTTCGAAAGCGACGAGGAGTTCGAAGCAGGCGGCGACGCGGTGTACGAGCCGATCTGGCGCGGCGAGACGCAGCATTTCGAGCGCTCGCATCGGCGCAAGGACGGCACGCGCATCTGGTGCTCGATCTCGGGGCGCGCAGTGCAGCCGGGCGATCCCTCGCAGGGCTCGGTGTGGCTATGGGAGGACATCACCCAGGAGCACGAGGCGGAGGAGCGCATCGAGCGCGCGCTCGCCGAGCAGGAGCTCATCCTCGACAACGCCACCGTCGGCATCGCCTTCCTGAGGAACCGCGTCATCCTGCGCTGCAACCGCTTCTTCGAGGAGATGATGGGCGCGGGCCCGGGCGAGCTGGTCGGCCGGAGCACGACGGTGCTGTTCGCGAGCGAGGCCGAGTGGCAGGGCGCCGGCCAGCGCAGCCAGGGCGCGCAGCCCGGCGAGTCGTTCGAGGGCGAGGCGCGCTTCCGGCGCCGCGACGGCTCGACCTTCATCTGCCGCGTGCGCGGCCGGCGCATCGACGCCGGCGAGCCCGAGCAGGAATGGATCTGGAGCTACGAGGACGTCACCGCCGAGCGCGAGGCCGACGCCCGCGTCAAGCGCGCCATGGACGAGCTCGAGCAGGCGGTCGCGCAGCGAACCGCGGAGCTCGAGGACGCGAAGGCGCGCGCGCAGCACCTCGCCGACCACGATGCGCTCACCGGCCTGCCGAACCGGCGGCTGCTGGAAGACCGCCTGACGCAGGCGCTCAAGCTCTCCTATCGCAACCGGCAGCTCACGGCGGTGATGTTCGTCGACCTCGACCGCTTCAAGAGCATCAACGACTCGCTCGGCCACGGCGTCCGCACCGTCGATACCGTCTGCCGCATCGGCGGCGACGAGTTCGTGGTGGTGCTGCCGCAGATCAAGCGCATCTCGGATGCGGCGCAGGTGGCGCACAAGCTGATCGACCAGCTCTCGCTGCCGGTGATCGTCGAGGGACGCGAGCTGATCGTCACGCCCTCGATCGGCATCTCCGTCTTCCCCGAGGACGGGCGCGATGCCGAGACGCTGATCCGCAACGCCGACGCCGCGATGTACCACGCGAAGGAAGCGGGCCGCGCCAACTACCAGTTCTTCACCGAGCAGATGAACCAGGCCGCCTCGCAGCGCATCGCGCTCGAGAGCGACCTGCGCCGCGCCGTGACGAAGGGCGAGCTGCGCGTGCACTACCAGCGCATCGTCGTCGCCTGCGGCCCGGCCGCCGGGCAGACCTCGGGCTACGAGGCGCTGCTGCGCTGGCTGCATCCGCGCCGCGGCCTGGTGCTGCCGGGCGACTTCATCCAGCTCGCCGAGGACACCGGCCTCATCCTGCGCATGGGCGACTGGACGCTGCGCGAGGCCTGCAACTGGGCGAACTTCATCGGTACCGAGCGCGGGCTGCACGTCGCGGTGAACCTCTCGCCGCGGCAGTTCAACGACCCGAACCTCACCAAGGCCGTGGCGCGCACGCTGATGAAGACCGGCCTGCCGCCGCACCTGCTCGAGCTCGAGATCACCGAGTCGCTGGCGATGCGCGAGACCGACACGACGCTCGCGACGCTGAAGAAGCTGAAGAAGCTCGGCGTCTCGATCGCGATCGACGACTTCGGCACCGGCTACTCGAGCCTCGCCTACCTCAAGCGCTTCCCGGTCGACCGGCTGAAGATCGACCGCAGCTTCGTCGCCGACCTGCCGGGCGATCGCGAGCAGTGCGCCATCGTCTCGGCCATCATCGCCCTGGCGCACGCGCTCAACATCCGCGTCGTCGCCGAAGGCGTCGAGACCGACGCGCAACGCGAGTTCCTCGCGCGCTGCGAATGCGATTTCCTCCAGGGCCATCTCATCGGCATGCCCGTCGATTCCGACACCGCCGCCCGGGAATACCTCTGAGCGAGCGGCAGGCGCGCTACGCCGCCGTCGCGGCCTGCCTGCTGGGCCTGCTGCTGTGCATCCAGCTCGGCCTGCTCGGCGCGCTCTTCGGCGGCCTGCTGGTGCACGAGCTGGTCCACACCATCGCGCCGCGGCTCACCTTCGGCGCCGGCGGCGCGACGCGCGCCCGGCTCATGAGCGTCGGCCTGATCGGCGCGCTGGTGATCGGCGCGCTGGTGGCGGCGGGCTTCGGCGTGCTCGCCTTCTTCCGCAGCGAAGGCGCGAGCCCCGCAGCGCTGCTTGGCCGCATGGCCGATATCCTGGCGAGCTCGCGCGCTTCGCTGCCCGAATGGATCACGCAGCACCTGCCGCCCGACGCCGATGCGCTGCGCCAGACCCTGGTCGACTGGCTGCGCGTCCATGCCCAGGAGGTGGAGCACACCGGGCGCTCGATCGGCGCCGCGCTTGTTCACGTCCTGGTCGGCATGATCATCGGCGCCATCATCTGCTTTCGCGAAGCGCGCGCGGGCGGCGAGCGCACGGTGCTGTTGCGCGAAGGCGGTCTGCGCGTGCGCACGCTCGCGCAGGCATTCCGCGGCGTGGTCTTCGCGCAGGTGAAGATCTCCGCCGTGAACACCACGCTGACCGCGCTCTACCTCGCGGCGGTGTTGCCGCTGCTCGGCGTGCACCTGCCCTACACCAAGGCGATGATCGCCGTCACCTTCATCGCCGGGCTGCTGCCGGTGGTCGGCAACCTGATCTCCAACACCGTGATCGTCGTGGTCAGCCTGTCGCAGTCCTTCGCCGCCGCGGCGGGGTCGGTGGGGTTCCTGGTCGTGGTGCACAAGCTCGAGTATTTCCTCAATGCCCGCATCGTCGGCGGCGAGATCAAGGCTTCGGCGTGGGAGCTGCTGTGCGCGATGGTGGTATTCGAGGCGGCTTTCGGCCTTCCCGGCCTGGTCGCCGCGCCGATCTTGTACGCTTACCTCAAGGCGGAGCTGCGCGCGCTCGGCCTGGTTTGAGATCAGGTCGAGCGGCGGCTTGCCTTCATGCGCTCCTCGAGGCGGATCATCTCCATCTCGACGCCGAGCAGGGAGCGCGCGGCGGAACCAGGCCAGCGCCTGCTCGTTGTTCTCGAGCTGCAGGTGGATCTGCCCCAGCCCCGACAGGGCGCCGAAGTGTGCCGGATTGCGCTTCAGCACCTCGTCGCAGTCGGCGATCGACTTCCGGTATTCGCCGGCGAGGAAGTAGACGGTGGCGCGCCGGTTCCAGCCTTCGGCGAACTCGGGTTTTTGCTTGATGACTGAAGAAAATACCGATAACGCCTCGTCATACCGGCCCGCCTGCATGTGCTCGGTACCGCGCGCCATCAGCGCGTCGATTTCGGCGTCGCCCGAGCGCGCCCAAAGGAGCCACAGCCCCTGCTCGGCGAAGCCGCGCACGAACGGGCTCTCGTCCCGCAGCCGTTCGTGAAGCAGTGCCGCGTCGGCCATCGAGCCGCGATTGGCGATCCACACCACCGCCTCGGCGCGCGTCGCCGCATCGCCGCTCGCGAGCGCGGAGAGCGCCTGCGCGCGCGATTTCGGCGCCTCGGGGAATGCAAGCCCGCAGGCGGCTGTTAGCGCCAGTGCCAGGAGTAAACTGGCGGCTCTAGGAAGGGAGAACTTCAGCATGAAAACCCATTTTCTGATCATAGCGTTTTCGCTCGTCGCCGCCAGCGCCTTCGCCGCCGGCGACCCCAATCCCCGCAGCGACTCGCCGAAGGACGAGGTGATGGACCGCTACAGCACGGCGAGCGCCAAGCAGGACTGGACGGGGGCGCAGGCCGCGCTGCAGGAAGGCCTGACGAAGAGCCCGAACAATGCCGACTACCACAACCTGCTCGCCTACTCGATCCGCAAGGGCCCGAACCCCGACATGAGCGAGGTGTTCAAGCACTACAACGAGGCGCTGCGCATCGATCCCAAGCACAAGGGCGCGCACGAGTATCTGGGCGAGGCCTACCTCATGGTCGGCAACGTCGAGAAGGCGAAGGAGCACCTCGCCCAGCTCGACAAGATCTGTTTCTTCCGCTGCAGCGAGTACAGCGACCTGAAGAAGGCGATCGGCGAGTTCGAGGCGAAGAAGGTCGCGCGCTAGCCGCGGCTCAGGTTGCCACTGCCGCGCCGTCGCTGCGCGGATCGGCACCGCCCGAGAGCACGCCGGTCTGAGGGTCGATGGTGATGCCGTTGGCGTGGCCGGCGAGCTCGTTATAGTCGCCCCAGCGATCGAGCGTGTGCCCGCGGCGCGCGAGCTCGTCGATGGTGGCGCGGGGATAGCGGGCCTCGATGTGCAGCGTATCGCGCGCCTCGCCGAGCGCGAAGCGCCCGGACAGCCAGCGCGGCATGTCGAGTGCTCGCTCGATGTCGAGGCCGAAATCGATCATCGCCACGTAGGCCTGCACGTGGATCTGCGGCTGGCCGTCGGCGCCCATGCAGCCGAGAGCGGCCCAAAGGTTATCTTCCTTGAAGGCAAGTGATGCGATCAGGGTATGCAGCGGCACCTTGCCCGGCTCGAGCCGGTTCGGGTGCGCCGGGTCGAGCGAGAAGTAGGCGCCGCGATTCTGCAGCACGACGCCAGTCGGCGCAGAGGTGACGCACGAGCCAAACACCCCGTACAGGCTGAAGATCAGCGACGCGGCGTTGCCATGGGCATCGACCGCCGCGACATAGACCGTGTCGCCGGTGAGGCTTCCTGTCGAAGGCACTTTGTCCCACGCCAACGCATGCTTCGGATCGATCAGTCGCCGGCGCTCGTCGGCGTACGACCTGGACAACAATTTCTTCATGGGGACATCGAAAAAACGCGGGTCGGCGAGCCAGCGATCCCGGTCGTTGTAAGCGACCTGCTTCGCCTGCACGAGCAGGTGGACATGATCGGGCCCCAGGAACTCGAGCTTGCCGAGCTCGAACGGCTCGAGGAGATTGAGCATCTCGAGCACGGTGAAGCCCTGCGTCGGCGCCGGCGTCTCGCAGATCGTGACGCCGCGATAGGTGCCGCGGATCGGCTCGCCCCAATAAGCCTGCTGGGCGGCCAGGTCCTCCTCGGTAAAGAACCCCCCCAGCCCGGCGAGCGCCTTCGCCACCTCGCCTTCATAGAATCCGGCGCGGCCCCGCGAGGCGATGGCCTGCAGCGTATCGGCAAGCCGCGGGTTCTTCAGTTTCTGTTTTTGCGAAAGAAACAATGCTGCGGAGGCGGGATCCTTTGCCAGGTCGGGGGCGGTCTGCGAAATCCAGCGCGCGAGTCGCTCGGTCGCCGGATAACCTTCGCGGGCGTACTGGATCGCATCGCGCAGGCAGCGTGCGAGCGGCAGCTTGCCGTAGCGCTCGTGCGCAGCGCAGAAGCTGGCGACGGCGCCCGGCGTCGTCAGGGTCGCGGCGACGATGCCGCGGAAAGGGATTTCCGTCTGGCCGGAAAATCGCTCGAGAGTCGCGCTCTTCGCGGCGCGGCCGGCGCCGTCGAGGTACGACACCTTGCGCGCCGCGGCGTCGTACACGAGCCAGAAGGCGTCGCCACCGATGCCGCACATGTGCGGATAGAGAACGCCGAGCGCCGACGCGGTGGCGATCGCGGCGTCGACTGCCGAACCTCCTGCGCGCAGGACGTCGGCACCGGAAGCCGACGCCGCCGCATGGGGGCTTGCCACCATGCCAGTCATGATTTGACCGGATGGTACGATAGCGACATGGACGAGCTCAGGATTCTTTCTTCACGACTGCAGCGCGAATTGCAGAGCCGCATCGACGAGCTGAACGCCGAGATCAGCCGCTATCCCGGGCCGATCGCCCGTTGCGATGCTCAGCTCGGCGGCTTGCTCGAAGAGCGCGCCCGGCTCCTGCGTCTCGCCGACGCCTTGCGCGAGTTCGAAACCAGCCCGGAGCCTTTCCGCGAGCCGGCCTGAGGGACTCTGAGGTCCTGCATGCCGTCGTAGACGGCGCGTTCGATGTCGTCTGAATCCTGGCGCTTCGTTTTCATTTACGCGCGCGCGCCTTCTTTCGCGCCAGAGCGGCGCCCTCGCCAAGCGCCCTGAGCTTCGCGGCGGCGACCTCGCGGCTCATCGGCGCCATGCCGCAGTTGGTGCACGGAAAGAGATGCCTGGCGGGCACGTACTTCAGCGCCTTCTGAATCACCGCCGACACCTCGGCCGGCGTCTCGACCCGGTCGCTCGCAACATCGATGACGCCGAGCAGCACGTCCTTGCCCTTTAGCAAGCGGAGCAATTCGATCGGCACCTTGGAATGGATGCATTCCAGGGAGATCTGGTCGATCCTGCTCTTCGCCAGCGCCGGAAAGATCTCCTCGTACTGGCGCCAGGATTCGCCGAGCGTCTGCTTCCAGTCGAGGTTGGCCTTGATGCCGTAGCCGTAGCAGATGTGCACGCAGGTCGTGCACTTCAGCCCCTTGGCGGCGCGCTCGAGCGCGGCGATGCCCCAGCGCTTGACGTCGTCCATGTAGACGTTGAACGCCGGCTCGTCGAACTGGATCACGTCGACGCCGTCCTTCTCGAGCGCGCGCGCCTCCTGGTTCAGGAGCTCGGCGAACGCCATCGCGAGCTTCGCCTTGTCGCCGTAGTGCCGGTCGGCGACTGTGTCGACGATGGTCATGGGCCCAGGCATCGTGATCTTGATCTTGCCTTTGGCGTGACTTCTCATCACTCGAGCCTCTGCCTGGTGGACGCGCCCCTTCAGGCGAAGCGGCGCGACTACCTGGGGCACCATCGCGTCGTAGCGGTTGTTGCGGATGCCCATCTTCACCTTGTGCTCGAAGTCGATGCCCTCGACGAACTCGAGGAAGCCGTGGACGAAATGCTGCCGCGACTGCTCGCCATCGCTGACGATGTCGATGCCCGCGTCCTCCTGCTCCTTGAGCCACAGAAGCGTCGCGTCGCGCTTGGCCTGCTCGAGCTCGGCGCCGCTCGCGCGCCAGGCCGGCCAGAGCTTTTGGGTCTCGGCAAGCCAGCCCGGCTTGGGCAGGCTGCCGGCAATGGTGGTCTCGAACATGCGCGTCCCCCTTCGGTTTAATTATCGCCGCTCATCCGCGGATTTCCGCCGCCTGGCCACGCCGCCGTCGACCCGGACGGCGACCAGATAGCGATAGCCCTCTATAATCGAACTACAAGCAGCAGTTTTTTTGGGGAGGGTTTCTTGGTGCTGGGCGCGATGGTGGGCACGTTGTTGTCGTTCGTCTTGGGTCTCTTCAATCCGTACGTGAGCAACAAGGCCGGGCCGGACTGGCTCTGGGGCGGCGGCCGCGACGACATCATCCGTAACCTCTACTTCAAGCCGAACGGCAGCTTCCGCCGCTACGGGCGCGTTGCGCTGCTCTTCACCCTCATCGCCGGTTCGAGCTCGCTCTATTGGATGCTGCAGCGCCTGATGTAGGCGTGGTGCACGCGGGCGGCTGCCACTGCGGCCGCGTGCGTTTCGAGGTCACCGCCCCGGCGGCCCTCAGTGTCGCCGAGTGCAACTGCTCCATCTGCAGCAAGTCGGGCTACCTGCACCTCATCGTTCCGAAGTCGCGCTTCCGCCTCCTGAAGGGCGACGATGCGCTCACCGCCTACACCTTCAACACCGGGGCGGCGCAGCACCTCTTTTGCAAAAGCTGCGGAATCAAGTCATTCTATGTTCCGCGCTCCGACCCGGAGGGGATCAGCGTCAACGCGCGCTGCCTCGACCCGGGGACGGTGACGAGCATGGAAGTTCGGGGATTCGACGGCAAAAACTGGGAAGACGCTATAAGGAGAAAATCATGGTGAAGATCATCATTGCCGCGCTGGTGTCGATGGGGATGGGGATGTCCGGGGTTGCCTGGGCGCAGCAGAAGGGCTGCGACGAGCTGAAGGGCGAGATCGAGGCGAAGATCAAGAAAAACGGTGTCGAGAAGTTCTCGCTCGACATCGTCGACAAGGACGCGCAGGCCGACGGCAAGGTGGTCGGCACCTGCGAGGGCGGCACGAAGAAGATCGTCTACAAGAAGGGCTAGCTGAAAAAACGCCTCATCGTCGGCATCACGGGAGCCACGGGTGCCGTCTACGGCATCCAGCTCCTGCGGGCGCTGAAGGGGCTCGCCGGCTGGGAGAGCCACCTCGTGCTCACCGAGGCGGGCGCGCTCAACCTCTGGCACGAGCTGAAGATGAAGCGCAAGGACGCCGAGGCGCTGGCGACGAGCGCCTACCACCCCAAGGATATCGCCGCGACCATCGCCAGCGGCTCGTTCCTCACCGAAGGCATGGTGATCGCGCCCTGCTCGATGAAGACGCTCGCCGCGGTGGCGCACGCGCATGCCGACGACCTCGTCTCGCGCGCGGCCGACGTGGTGCTGAAGGAGCGCCGCCGCCTGGTGGTGATGCCGCGCGAGACGCCGCTCAACCTCGCCCACCTGCGCAACATGGTGGCGGTGACCGAGATGGGCGCCATCGTCTTTCCGCCCGTTCCCGCCTTCTACGCGGCGCCGAAGTCTCTCGACGATCTCGTCGCGCACAGCGTCGCGCGCGTGCTCGACCTCTTCGGCGTGCACTCCACGAAGCTCAAGCGCTGGCAAGGGCTCAAAGGAAGTCCCGCAGCCCGCGATTGAAGGCCTCGGGTTGCTCGATGTTGGCTATGTGGGCGGCCTGGGGAATGCCGATGTACTTCGCGCCGGGCACATGCTCGCCGATGTACTTGGTACCGGGCGCGGCGCCGTCCTGCTCGCCGGTGATCGCCAGCACCGGCAGCTTGATGTCTTTGAGGCGCGCGGTGGTGTTCAGCTTCATGATCGCCTGGCCGCAGCCGATATAGCCGGCGGCGGGAGTTTTTTCGACTAAATCCCGAATCTTCCGGAATTCAGGAGAATTCTTCTTTCGATAGGGCTCGGTGAACCAGCGCTCCATGGTGGAATCCACCAGCGCCGCCATGCCCTTGGTCCTGGCAATGTTGATGCGCTCTTCCCATTGCTTGATCGCCTCGGGCGGCTGGGTGTGCGTCGTGTCCGCGAGGACCATCTTGGTGAACGAGCCGGGCGCTTTCAGCGCCAGCGTCTGGCCGATCATGCCGCCGATGGACAGGCCGCAGTAGGCGGCCTTCTGGATTTTCAGTTGCTTCATCAGCCCCAGGACATCATCGGCAAGCATCTCCAGACTGTACGCGCCCTGCGGCGCCGAGGTCGCCCCGTGGCCGCGCATGTCGTAATTGAGAATTCTGAACTTGGACTGGAAGGCCTCGACCTGCGGGTCCCACATGCGCACGCTGCAGGCGAGCGAGTGGCTGAGCACCAGCCAGGGCGCGCCTTCCTTGCCGGAGAGCTCGTAGTTGATCTCGATGCCGTTCACGTTCGCTTTCATGTCTTCTCCAGGATGAGGGGGATCAACATCTCGTCTTCGCTCGTGCCGCCGTGGTTGCCGATGTGGAGGTAGCGCGCCTCGCCGGCGACCCAGTCCTTGATCGTGTGCCGGCCATTCATCACCAGCGCCACGTCGGCGATGCGCTCGTCGATGAGCGGGTGCGCATGGCCACCGCCCAACCAGCCTTCGTCCGCGAGCGCGCGGCTCTCCATCACTTCGCCTCGATCGCCCAGCCAGTCGCGCGCCCTGGCGATGAACTCGTCCTTGTCCGAGTTGAGGTGACAGTACACGACGCGGCGCTCGCCGCACAGGGGGAATTTCAGCCGCGAGGCGAGGGCGGCGGGCAGCTCGAGGCACTCTTGCGGCGGGCAGTCGACGAAGCCGTGGTCGGCGGTGGCGATCACGATTGAATCTGTATTTGAAAGAGAGGAAATCAACTTCCCGAACGCGGCGTCGATCTTCTCGAGCTCCACGAGCGCCGGGGCGCTCTCGCAGCCGTGCGGATGAGAGGCGACGTCGTAGTCGGGCCAGTAGGCGTAGATGAACTTGCGCTCGTCGCCCGACTTCACCGCCGCCTCGACTCCCGACACCAGCCCTTCGATGCTCGCGTAAGGGATGCGCTCGGCGCCGCGGCAGTGGCGCACGTTGTACTCCGAGTCGATGATCCGCTCGTGGGTGACGACGATCGAGCGCACCGGCAGCGACTCGAAGAAACCCTGCGCGGTGTAGATCTCTTCGGCAGCGACGCCGCGCGCGGCAAGCGGCTGCATGTCGCCGCGGCTCCTGAAGGGCAGCGCCGCGGCGACGCAGCCGGCGCGCGAGAAGTAAGTGAACCAGCCGGTGATGCCGTGCTCGAGCGGCGTGCGGCCGGTATAGGAGGTCGTGATCGCCGAAGCGGTGGTCGAGGGAAACACCGAGGTGATGCCGGCGCGGCGC
>WNFL01011739.1_pt1 | contig 12908 bp, 15 predicted proteins | sample 5400361 | NCBI WGS metagenome assembly WNFL01 (sample SAMN13153351, study PRJNA577476) | soil metagenome | isolation source: 40 cm soil on Douglas fir-dominated hillslope | place: USA:California | collected 2013-09-17
CCCTTCTGGCCCCACGCCATCAGGAACTTGCCGTCCTTGTCGAATTTCGCGACGCGCGTGCCGTTATAGCCGTCGGCGACGAACATGGTGCTGTCGGGAAGCCAGGCGAGATAGGTCGGACGGTTGAAATGCGTGCCGTCGGCGCCCTCCACGGTCGGCGTGCCGATGGTCTGCACCAGCGTCTTGCCGTCATGGGTGAATTTGTAGATGGCATGCATATGGTCGTCGACCACCCAGACATGTTTCTCCGGGTCATAGGGATTGACGGCGACGAAATGCGGGCGCTTCAGGATTTTGTCCCATTGCGTCCAGCGCTCGATGATGTTGCCGTTGTGGTCCACCACGGTGATGCAATTTTCCCATTTCGCATCCACGCCCAGCGTCCCCTTCCACAGCTTCATGCCGTCTTTGGGATCCTGGCCGGTGCCGCCGGCGCCGGGGAGCGCCGAAACGGTCGCATCGCGGAATGGTAGCCGGCCGATGGGGAATTGGATGCTCGGACCGAATTCGGGGAGGAGCTTGGTCGCGGGCCGTTTGATGTTCGGGAGCTCACCCCGGAAGATGAGATAGATGCGGTCCGGGCTTTCGGCATAGATGCTCTGGCCCGCGCCCCAGGTCCAATTTTCATTGCCGGGAACGGTGCTGATGTCCTTGGGCCAACCCTTCACGACATTGTAGGGGCCGAACATATCCTGGCCGCCGACGATGCCGGGAATCGCGGCAAAGCCGACACCAGCCCGAGGCTGCGCCTCGATGGCCGATGTCGTGTGGGCGATTTCAAATCCGGCGACGCAGCCGATGACCGCCGCGCCAAATGCCAAAGCTTGTTTACGCATGTGTGCTCTCCCGGGGAATTCGTGCCGGAGAGGTATCACAAAGCGGGGGAAACGGCGACGGGTAGATGCGTCCCTATTCCACGGGCCGCAATGTCTCGCGCCACATGGGCTTGCTCTTGGCTTCCGCCCGCTCGCCGAAAAGCGGCACGCTGCGAATGGCGATGGCCGAAATCAGCACCGGAAGCGCAAGAACGGAATAATAGGCAAATCGCTGCCAGCCGGCCGCGATCAGAAGCCCTCCGAGATAGGGACCCACCACCGCCCCGAGCCGGCCGAAGCCGATGGCAAGACCGGTGCCCGTGTTGCGCACCAGCGCCGGATAGATCCGGGGCACGATGGCGTAGAGGCTCGCCATGGAGCCGATCATGAAAAACCCGGTCACGAAGGCCGCGCTCATCACCGGGACGATACCGCTCTGCGTCGCGCCATAACCCAGGATGGAAACAAAAAGCCCCGCGAGCAGATAGCGCGATACTTTTCGCGCGCTCGACTTGCCCGCCAGATAGCCGAACGACATGCCGCCTTCCCTGTTCGACGGAAAAACCCAAATCGACGAGATTCTTCGGCGTCCAGGACAGCACGAAATAGAAGCTCAGCATCAGCATGAAATAGCTGAGACAGATGAGAAGCGTGGCCTTCAAGAAGCGCCCTTCGAACGCGCCGAAGACGGCGCGCGTGGCCTTCTCCTCGCGCGTGATCTCGGGAAGCTGTGTGATCGGCTGGTGGCCGAGCCGTTTCAGCACGGCATTGGCGCGCTGCAACCCGTTCCTCGTCTTCGAAGCCAGGATGAAGTCGAGCGATTCCGGTAGAGCGAGAACAGCGGGAATCAGAACCGTCGAACACGCGCCGCCGAAAATGAAGGCCGGGCGCCAGCCAAAAGCGGCGATCAGAAACGTGGAAATCGAACCGCCGACAATCGCGCCGGCGGAATAGCCGACCACCATGGTGGAGATGGACAGATCACGCCAGCGGTCGGAGGAATATTCCGAAAGCAAGGTGTTGCCGCTCGCGAGAACGCCGCCGACGCCGATGCCCGTCAGCAAACGGCAGACCGCAAGCTCCCACACATTGCTCGTGACGGCCGAGGCGAGCATGCCCAGGCTGAGGATCGCGGTGGACGCAATCAGCACGGCGCGCCGCCCGAAGATATCCGCGACGGGAGACAGGAAGAGCGAACCGAGCGCCATCCCCGCAAGGCCCGCCGAAAGCAGAATGCCCAATGTCTGCGGAGGAACGCCCCACTCCCTGGCAATCAGCGGCGCGGTAAAGGAAATCGCAAGCACGTCAAAGCCGTCGATCATGTTCAGAGCGGTGGTGATCACCACGATCATGATCTGAAAGGACGACATCGGCCCTTCGCGCAACTGCGCCCTCGCATCGCCCGTCATGTGCATCCTTTCGCGGCTCTGTTCATCCTACCGCGCGAGCCTGTCTTTCTCTATCCCGGGAGACCAGAAGAAAACCAAATCGGTTTTGGGTTTGACCAGGGATTTCTTCTTCCCCGGATAGGAGAAACTGTCGAGCAGATCGCGCATGATCTCGATGCGGGCGCTTTTTTTGTCGTCGGAGTTGGCGATGCGCCACGGGCCCTGTGGGTGGTTGGTTCTCCGAAACATCTCGTCGCGGGCTTTCGAATAGGCGTGCCATTTTTTCAGCGCAGCCGCGTCGATGGGCGAATTCTTCCAGGTCTTCAGAGGATCCTTCTGCCGGGCCAGAAGCCGCTTCTTTTGCTCTTTGCGGGAAATGTCGAGATAATATTTCCGCAAGGCGAGGCCCGAGCGCACGAGAAAGCTTTCGAAATCGTTCACCGTGTCGAAGAACTCTTCGACCTCCTTTTCCGTGCAGAAACCCATGACCCGTTCGACGCCGGCGCGGTTGTACCAGGAGCGGTTGAAGAAGACGAATTCTCCGCCCGAAGGAAGCCGGACCACGAAACGCTGAAAATACAATTCCCGCAACTCGCGGTCCGATGGCTTTGGCGGCGCGAACACCCGCGTTTCGCGCGGGCTCATATGTTCGATGAGATGTTTGATCGTGCCGTCTTTGCCGGCACCATCGCGCCCCTCGAGGATGACCAGAACGCGCGCTTCGGATTCGATCAGATCGCGCTGCAGCTTGACGAGCTCGATCTGGAGCGCGTGCAGCTCGCGTTTGTAGCCGTCGCTTCTTTTGTCCTGCATGCTCGCCTCTCTTCAAAAAAACGGGCGGGGAGTTCATCCCCGCCCGCGCGCATTCTTTTCCATGCGAAACGGTTACTGCGCCGAGGCCGCTTTCACGTTCGACGTGACCTTCTGAATCCAGGGCAGCATCAGATCGGTAAGCTGAGTCTCGGACGTGCCGACCGAGAACACTTGCGACATGTGATTGTGGCCCGTCATGAGGTGGAAGACATGGTCATGCCCTGCATCGGTGAGGACCTTGTGGATCATGTCGCCTTGCTGCATCTGGCCTGGCGGGTCCCATTCGGCGCGGGTGAAGAAGATCGGAATGGTGGTCTTCTTCAAGCCTTCGACCGAAGAACGCTCCGCGAGCTTTGCCGGATCGTCGCCGAGATACGGGTTCTTGCCTTTGAACTCATAGCCGCCCGAGGTGATGATCGCGCCAGCGATGTTGCCGCCCGAGGCTTTGATGAATTCGGGATGGGAGACCATGATGCCGACGAGCGATGCGCCGGCCGAATGGCCCCAGACCACGATCTTGTTGGGATCCCCGCCATAGGCGCGCGCGTGATCGCGGACATATTTGACCGCGGCCGACACATCGTCGTTCGCTGCGGGATATTGGGCTTGCGGCGAGGCCAGGCGGTAATTGGTTTCGACCGCGACCATGCCATGCTGCACCGCCCACACCATGACGTTGTCATACATGAACTCGCCGGGGCGATGCTTGTCGCCGCGCGTAAAGCCGCCGCCATGGACGTAGATCAGGATCGGTTTGCCTTCGCCCTGACCCGAAGTGAACAGATCGAGCCTCTGCGCCGGATCGGAGCCAAAGGGGAGATCGCGGTTGACGCTGATGTCGGCGGGCACACCCTTGTGCATCGAGACGAACAGGCTTGCGGTTTTGGGATCGTTGACATGGCCCATCTTCACGATGGCTTCTTTTGTGTCTTTCGGCAGCTCAGCGCTCGCAACGGTGGGAAGCGCAAGCGCCGCAAGAGCGAGGGGCATGATAAAGCGTTTCATGGACATTTTTCCTCCTGATATTTGGCGAAAGAGTGCCGCAGATGGCCTGCCCGGGCAAGGGCACCAAGCTCGCGCTAGCGGGGAGAATATGCGCCCGTTAAGCCTGGGCGGCCTGGCCTGATAGGGGATCGGCGCGCATGATCTCTCGCATGACTTCCACCAGATGCGCGCGATTGACGGGCTTGGACAAGGCGGCTTTGGCCCCGAATTTAAGAGCCAGGTTGCGAAAGTTGGGTGTGTCATCGATGCCGGACATCGCGACAATCGGCAGCTGCGGCCACTTGCCGTGCAGCCTCCGGATGAGATCGAAGCCATCGATCTGAGGCATGAGGATGTCGGTGACCACGACGTCGACGCTGAGCGAGCGCAGCTTATCGAGCGCGTCGGCCCCATGCACCGCCGGGACAACTGCGAACCCCGCCCGTTCCAGGGTCTTGCTCAACATCTCGAGCAGCGATGCGTCGTCCTCAACCAGGAGGACTTTCGGCGAGGCGGCGGGCAAATCGGAGATTTGACTCAAGATCGGCACCGCGGCGAGGGCGACGGGGCAGAGCATGCACCTTCGAAATTTATGAGCGGTTAAAACAGCCGCCGCCGGAGCCGCATCTGGTAGTTGTCCGTATCCCCGCATACGACTTATCGGCTGGGCCGAAACCCGCGATTTCATTTGCGCAAAAAAAACGGGCGGGGTTGGCATCCCCGCCCGCATGACAAAAAATCAACAATCCGTTCAGTTCGACGCGGACTTCACATTGGCCGCCCTCTCCTTGAGCCACGGCCCAAGGAGGGGCGAACGCCGGCTATTTCAGGGCGTCCCTTACCGCATGCGCGGCGGCCGCAATCGCTTCGGAGGCAAGCGGGATCAAGCCCTGCATGGAGAAGAAGGCGTGAATCATGGTCGGATAGTCGACATGCATCACGGCCACTCCGGCCTTGTTCAGCTTCTCCGCATAGTCGACCCCGTCCTGGCGTATGGGATCGAAGCCCGCGGTCACGATGTAAGTGGACGGCAAGCCGCTCACATCGTTCGCTTCGATAGGTGAGAGGCACCAATCGCGCGGATCGTACCGGGCCGGCATGTAGTAACGGTGGTACTGCTCGATGGTGCGGGTATCGAGAAAATAACCCGAGCCGAAGGCGCGCTCCGATGGCGTCGTGCCTACCCGTGTGTCGGGATAGATCAAGAGCTGATAGGCGATGGGCGGCCTGATCTTGCTCTGAGCGGCAAGCAGACAGGTCACCGCCGCAAGGTTGCCGCCCGCGGAATCACCGGCGACCGCAAGACGATTGGGATCCACGGAGAGATCGCTCGCATTCGCTTGCACCCACTGGAACGCGGCGAAGCAATCTTCCACGGCCGCCGGATAGGGATGTTCGGGAGCCAAGCGGTAGTCGACAGAGATCACGCGGCAACCGCTTTCATTGGCCAGCGTGCGGCAGAGCCCGTCATAGCAATCAAGATCGCCGACGACGAAACCGCCTCCATGAAGATAGATGATCGCCGCCAGCGCGGCGCCGCCAGCGGCGACCGGCGTGTAAACCCGCAGCCCGAGCGGGCCCGCCGGCCCCGGCATTTTGATATCCTCCGTCTTTCCAATCGGAGCGATATTGGGATTGGCGAACTGGCAGAAATGCTTGAAATCGGCTCGAGCTTCAGCCGGTGTTTTCTCCCAGACAGCCCTCGTTGCCAGCTGAGGCCATTGTGCGAACAGCGCCTGAATCACGGGATCGAGCGGCATATGTCCTCCGGCCGAGTTGTGATCTTGGCCGTGACGCTATGCGCGATGCAAGAGCAATACGGGATCAGTGAATCGCAATCTTCGCGTAAGGATCGATGCGTTTGGCGGAGATGTCGTCGAGAATGGCCAAAAGTGCTCGCCAAAAACTCGCGCGTTCGACGAGGCCATCCTCCTCAAGCGTCGCGATGGTGCGTTCGGCCACCCGAGTCGCCACGTCGCCAAATTCTTCCTGAAGTTCGGCAGCCAGACGGCAGGCTTCTTCGGCGCTCATCCCAGACCCTCCCGACAGAGTTCGCTGATAGGTCCGTAGACAACGATCAAAGGCCGATTGGGTTCGCCTGCAGTAACATTCTTTCTTCCGGCGTACCGGCTCGCTGAAGAACGGCATTGCGGGCCGGAAACCTGCCAAAGCGCGCGATCGCATCGCGATGTCTGAGCGCGTAGGGGTAGGAAAAATGCGTTTCACCGAGACGCTCGCGGGTCAGAGCGATGCAGTGTTCCTGGTCGGCAATATCCTCGGAATGCATGAAGGGAAGGTAGAAAAAGCTTCGCATGTCTGCCGGAACTTCGAGATCGAAGCCGCGCGCCACCGCCTCGCGCGCCACCGCGCGTGCCATTCCGTCGGTCGCAAAGGCCTCGGCGCGGCCGCGGAACATGTTCCGTGGAAATTGGTCAAAAAGGATCACGAGGGCGAGCGCGCCATCTTTGGACGTGGCCCAGGATTGAAACGCGCCCTCGCGCCCCGCGCGCCAGCTTTCCTCGAAGCGCGCACGAATGACGGCATCGAAGTCCGGATCGGCAACGAACCAGCGCTCGGCGGGCGTCTTCTCGAACCAGAAATCGAGAATCTCACCTGGGCTCGCGAGACTCACGAGACTTCCACGTCATCGCCGACCCGGATCCTTCCGCCCTTCACGACCCGGCAGCAAACACCCCCACGCCATTCCGGCGCCAGGGCTCGTTTCAGGCCCCGATGCGCGGCCTCCATCAGATGGCAGGGCTGAGTCTCCTGGGTGACTTCCAGCAGCAAATCTCCGATGCGCAATTGACCGCCTTCCCGAGGGGGCGCGATCCCTTCGATGAAGAGATTGGCCCGGCGTGTAACCCATGGAAGCGTAACGCCAAGCTCGCCGCAGGCGCTTTCCCAGCCCTCCCGGAAAAGCACCGTGACCTGACGGCCCGGTTTCCTGCCCCGGGCGTCGCCCTGGATGCCCTCGGCAGCCCCCACTTCGGCCTCCTGCACCTCCACCAAGGCGGCCCGGAGGGCCGGGGCGCAGGCTATCCCGAGCAAACGTGCCATATTTTTACATCCACAAAATTGCAACTTGTCATGAACTACACTTTCGTGTCGTAATTCGGTCGGTAGTCCACAAGCCAACCGGACTTTATCAGGAGCTTGGTTTGAACCTCGGCGGTAAGGGCATTCTTCTCATCATCGGCGGCGGTATCGCGGCTTACAAGTGCCTTGAGCTGATCCGGCGTTTGCGCGACCGCGGCGCGCAAGTGCGTGTGATCTTGACCGAGGCGGGCAGCCACTTTGTGACACCACTTTCCGTTTCCGCTCTGACGGGAGAGAAAATCTACCAGGAGTTGTTCGACCTCACCGCTGAATCCGAAATGGGCCATATCGCCCTGTCGCGCGCCGCCGACCTCGTTGTGGTCGCGCCCGCCACAGCCGATCTCATCGCCAAGCTTGCCGCGGGCCTTGCTCCGGACCTTGCCTCGACGGCGCTTCTTGCCACCGACAAGCCCGTGCTGATGGCGCCGGCGATGAATGTGCGGATGTGGAATCATGCTGCTACGCGGCGCAACATCGCGGCGCTCAAAGCCGACGGCATCCATGTCGTTGGCCCAAATGACGGCGAGATGGCGTGCGGCGAGTTCGGACCCGGCCGCATGGCCGAGCCGGACGAAATCCTGGACGCGATTGCGACTCTTATCCATCCCGACCAGCGCCTTGCCGGGATGAAGGCGATCCTCACCGCTGGGCCAACCTATGAGGCGATCGACCCGGTGCGCTACATCGCCAATCGCTCGTCGGGCAAACAGGGCTATGCCATCGCCTCGGCGCTGGCCGATGCAGGCGCCGAGACCGTGCTGGTCTCCGGCCCGGTCACGCTCAGCCCTCCGGCGCGCGTGAAGCTCGTCAGAGTTGAAAACGCGCGGGAGATGTGGGCGGCCTGCGAAGCCGAGCTTCCCGCCGATATCGCGATATGCGCCGCCGCGGTGGCCGACTGGCGGACAGAATCGGCCTCGCCCTCCAAGCTGAAGAAGCGCAACACCGCGCCGACATTGGCGTTGGTGGAGAACCCGGACATTCTCGCCGGCCTTTCGCGCCATGCCTCGCTTCGCCCCAAGCTGGTCATCGGCTTTGCCGCGGAGACGAATGACGTCATCGCCAATGCCGGCATGAAACGGCTTGCCAAGGGATGCGATTGGATCCTCGCCAATGACGTGGCGACCAATGCGCAGGGCGTCAGCGTCATGGGCAGCGACCACAACCGCGTGCATCTCTTGACCGCGAGCGGCGCGGAAGCCTGGCCGGAACTCACCAAGACCGAGGTGGCACGCCGGCTCGTGGATCGCATCGCGGCGTCGTTCGGACGGGCGGCCGCATGAAAATCGCCATTCAGCGCATGCCTCACGCCGAGGACCTGCCTTTGCCTGCTTATGCCACAGCAGGCGCCGCGGGCCTGGATCTCTTCGCGGCCGTGAAGACGGAGATCACGCTCGAGCCCGGCCGCTATGCGCCGGTGCCGACGGGCATCGCGCTGGCGCTTCCCGAAGGGTTCGAAGCTCAGGTGCGGCCACGATCGGGATTGGCGCTCCGCCATGGGGTGACGGTGCTGAACACGCCCGGAACCATCGATTCCGATTATCGCGGCGAGGTGACGGCCATCCTGATCAACCATAGTGCGGAAGCTTTCACCATCGCGCGCGGGATGAAGATCGCGCAGCTCGTGGTGGCCCCTCACGCCCGGGTCGAGTGGAGCGAAACCCACACGCTGGACAGCACATCGCGGGGCGCCGGCGGTTTCGGTTCCACCGGACTCAGCGGTCAGAGAGGCTAGAAGCATGTTCCGGCTTTCCCGCAAGACATTGCTCGCCCTCGAAGCGGTGATCGACATCGCCTACAACGCGCGGCCCGAGCCGGTGCAGGCCAAAGAGATCACGGCCCGCCAAGGCGTGCCGCAGCGCTATCTCGAACAGGTCATGCAGCAGCTCGTCCGCGCCGGGATTCTGAAGGGAGTCCGCGGGCCTCGAGGCGGCTATCGCCTCGCCCGCGAGCGCCGCCGTATCAGCGTGGGCGACGTCGTGCGGATCGCCATGAGCCTGGACGAAAACGAAGAGAATTTCGACGGCGGTTCCGAGCTTGGCCGCCGCGTGGTGGTGCCGCTGGTCGCATCGCTTCAGGAAGAGGTAATGAAGAAGCTCGACGAAATTACCATCGAGGACATTTGCAAGCGCGCGCGCGCGACAGGCCTTGACTGTGGATCGCCCGAGCGACCTGATACCGCCGACTTCATCATCTGAACGGTGTTGTCGGGAGGATTCATGGCCGCTGAGATACCAGATCATAAACCCGGCCGGGGCCGCGTCTACAATTCCATCACCGAAACCATCGGCGATACGCCTCTGGTCCGCATGGCGCGCATGCCGCGCAGCGCCGGCGTGAAGGCAGACCTTCTGTTCAAGCTGGAATTCTTCAATCCGATCGGCAGCGTCAAGGACCGCATCGGCGTGGCGATGATCGATGCGCTGGAGCGCGAGGGCAGGATCACGCCGGGCAAGACCGTGCTGGTCGAACCGACGAGCGGGAACACCGGGATTGCGCTGGCCTTCGTCGCCGCCGCGCGCGGCTATCATTTGATCCTGGTGATGCCCGAATCCATGTCGCTAGAACGGCGCAAAATGCTCACGCTGTTAGGCGCGCAGCTCGAACTGACCGAAGCGGCCAAGGGCATGAAGGGCGCGTTGGCCCGCGCCGCGGAGATTTTGCGCTCCACCCCGCATTCGATCATGCCTCAGCAATTCGAGAACCCGGCGAACCCTGAGATTCACCGCCGCACGACGGCGGAAGAAATCTGGAACGACACGCAAGGCGGGGTGGATGCCGTCATCTCCGGCGTCGGCACGGGAGGCACCATCACCGGCGTCGGCCAGGTGCTCAAAGCGCGCAAGCCGTCGGTGAAGATGATCGCAGTGGAACCCGAAGACAGCCCGGTGCTTTCCGGCGGACAGCCGGGGCCGCATAAGATCCAAGGCATCGGAGCGGGCTTCATTCCCGAAATCCTCGACCGTTCCGTGATCGACGAAATCGTCACCATCTCGAACGAGACCGCGTTCGAAACGGCGCGCGCGGCCGCGCGCCTCGAAGGCATTCCCGGCGGCATCTCGTCGGGTGCGGCGATCGCTGCGGCGTTCGAGGTCGGTGCTCGCCCCGAAATGGCCGGCAAGCAGATCGTGGCGATCATTCCGTCCTTTGCGGAGCGCTATCTTTCGACCGCTCTGTTCGAGGGGCTGTAACTCTCCAAGAGCGCGCTCAGCCGGTCCGGGCGGTCGGTGCAGATCGCATCCACCTGAAGGTCCGCGAGCGCGCGCATCTCGGAGGCTTCGTTCACCGTCCAGACGCCAAACCCGAGAGCAAGCGCCCTCGCCTCCCGAATGTTCGAGCCAGTGGCGCGATTGACTGAACAGAACCAGCCATCGCCTCCGGCTTGCTTGACGGCATCGGCGGTGACGCGCGCCCTTCGTTCGGTGCTGAACCAGCAGCGCAATTCCGGCTCCAGCCGTTTGGCGTGGACAAGGCCGCGCCAATCGAAGCCGACCATTACGGTATTGGCGAGGAACTTCGCGTCCAGCAATTGCGCCAATGCGGCTTCGGCCACCGCTTCGGGTGCAGCAGACAGAGCGGGATCATCGAGGCTGGTCTTGATCTCGACGAAAAGCTGGAAGTCCGGTTTGACCGCGCGGACGCCTGCAACGACTTGCGCCAGCGAAGGCATATGCTCGCCGTCGCGCGGGGAGAGCTGCGGGTGCTTGATCGCGTAGACCGACCCGGGTTCTGGCCGGCCCACATCGAAAGCCTGCAGCTCGTCAAAAGTGAGATCGTGAATCAGCGGCAACGGAGCGATTCGCTTTCGCCTGACCCAATGTCCATCGGGCGAGCGGCAAAGCTCCCGTTTAAGACGAAAATCGTGAAACACGACAAGCTTTTCATCGCGCGTCATCTGCACGTCAAGCTCGGCGCCGTCATATCCGGCTTTCGCCGCGGAAACGAAAGCAAACAGCGTGTTTTCGGGCCATAATTGTGCCCCTCCGCGGTGTGCAATATTGAGCGGCTTTGACATATTCCTTTTGTGCAACCTGGCCTTCACCACAGATGAAAGAAATAATACTATCGAAACAGGGCCATCATTGTGTAAACTTGCAAGATAAGAAGGTCAGGGCAGAACGGAGACCATGTTCAGAACCGCAATGATCTCAGCCTTGCTGATGGCCTGCACGGGCACCGCCTTCGCCGTGAATCCGCCTGCGGAGAACGCCATCGGCCTCGTGCTGCACAGCACATTGAGCTCGGTGACCGGAGAGAATTCCGGAATTGCCGCGCCGGCCGCGGATGTGAAGCCCGGAGAGACTTTCACCATCACCGGAGAATGCATCACCAAGGTCCATTCGGCCGAGAGCCTTCGGGTCGTGCTGACGCTCGCCGACACCGATGCCGCCATGCCTGGCTATCGTTCCGTGCTCGCCACCGATCAGGAAATCCGCGCCGGTGGGCTTTTTGTACGCGTGCCCGATATGCCGGAAGCGGCAAATCGCGTTTTCCAGGTGAAGGTTTTCCGCCTCGGACAAGAGGCGCCGGAAATCTGCGACGCCGGCTCCATCCGCATCGGCGCCGTGACCCCACGCAAGGTGGGTTGAATCTTTCAGGTAGAATCGCAAGTTGAGGATTTGACCCCCACCTGCTCGCGCATTTCTGCGCTCGCATCCTCCCCCTTTTAGGGGGAGGAAAGTGAGTCGCGACCTTTGTTTTCCTCCCCCGGAAAGGGGGAGGTCGATTCACCGAAAGCGAAGCGACGGTGAATCGGGTGGGGGTCGGAATTCGCGTCAACTTCATACTTCGCAGCGGCGCTAAAACAGCCGTAGCGCAATCATGCCCAACGCGCCGGCCGCGATCCACAACGCGACGCGGACATGGCGTGTGCGCCGTATCTGCGTAATCGCGATTGCTCGCACCGAATCGGGGTGCAGGCGCAGGCCGCCATCGGCGAGCTGCGAGGCGATCAGCTCGGTGTCGCGCAAGAGCTGGGGAATGTTCTGCGCGAGCTTTCCCAGACTGGTGATGCCGTCCGCCGCGTCCCGCAATCGTGCTTCGGGGCCAAGATTGTCCACCATCCAGGTCTCGATTACGGGCCGCGAAGCTTCCCAGATGTCGAAATCGGGATCGAGACTGCGCGCAACGCCCTCGACCACCACCATGGTCTTCTGCAAGAGCACGAGCTGCGGCTGAAGCTGCATGTCGAAGCGGCGCGTCGTGGCGAAAAGCTGCTCGAGCAGCCGCGCCATGGAAACATCCTGTGCCGTCAAGCCGAAGATCGGCTCGCCGACCGCGCGCAAGGCCTGAGCGAAGGTTTCCACATTGTGGATCTTGGGTACGAAGCCATAGTCGAAATGCACCTGGGCCACGCGCATGTAGTCGCGTGCGAGGAATCCGGCGAGCGTTTCGGCCATGAAGCGGCGCATCGCCGGTTCGAGCCGGCCCATGATCCCGAAATCGACCGCGCATAGACGGCCATCCGCATCGATGAAAAGGTTTCCGGGGTGCATGTCGGCGTGGAAGAAACCGTCGCGCAGGGCCTGGGTCAGGAAAATCCGCAGCACCGATACCGCGATGCGTTTGGGATCGTGGCCGGCTGCGGTCAGCGTCTCGGCATCGCGCAGCACCGAGCCGTCCACCCATTCCGACGTGCAGACTCGCGCAGCGGTGCGCGACCAATCGACCGCGGGCACATGGAACGATTTATCGCTCCTGGTGTTCTGCGCCAGCTCCGAGGCCGCGGCCGCCTCCATCCTGAGGTCCAGCTCCAGCGCGACAGAAGCGGCGAGCGTTTCGACTAACGTGCGCAGCCGGAGGCGCCGCGCTT
>WNFL01101963.1_pt1 | contig 12908 bp, 10 predicted proteins | sample 5400361 | NCBI WGS metagenome assembly WNFL01 (sample SAMN13153351, study PRJNA577476) | soil metagenome | isolation source: 40 cm soil on Douglas fir-dominated hillslope | place: USA:California | collected 2013-09-17
GCATGACCAGGCGATCGCAAACGCCGATGGCGAGCGCCCCGCCCGATCCGCCCTCGCCGATGACCACGCTCAGCACCGGAGCGGCCAGATTCGACATTTCGAACAAGTTGCGCGCAATGGCTTCGCTCTGACCGCGCTCTTCCGAGCCGATGCCGGGATACGCACCCGGCGTGTCGATCAAGGTGATCACCGGAATGCGGAACCGCTCGGCCATCATCATCAGGCGCAGCGCCTTGCGGTAGCCCTCGGGCTTGGGCATGCCGTAATTGCGCCGCACGCGCTCCTTGGTGTCGCGGCCCTTCTGATGACCGATCAACATCACCGGCGTTCCTTCGAGGCGCGCCAAGCCGCCGACGATGGCCAGATCGTCGCTGTACATGCGGTCGCCGTGCAATTCATGCCAGTCGGTGAAAATCATGGACACATAGTCGAGCGTATAAGGACGCTGAGGATGGCGCGCCAACTGCGTGATTTGCCAGGGTGAAAGGTTTGCAAAAATGCTGCTGGTCAGCGCCCGGCTCTTCGATTGCAGGCGTTTGATCTCTTCGGTGATATTGACGCTCGAGTCCGCGCCCAGGAACTTCAGCTCCTCGATTTTCGCTTCGAGTTCCGCGATTGGTTGTTCGAACTCTAGAAAATTCATCGCCATGAAGACGTTTCCTCGCCACGAACATCATTACGTGGACCATACACTAAATACCAGCCGTCGCGGCCCACGAGGGCGGTCAGCTTATCGAGTAATTCCCGCGACGCACGCACCGACCAAGTGTCCGCCAAATTGAGCCTTCCCGTGTAATCAGGCCGCGTGACCGCCACGCTCACGCCGCAGGAACCGCGCAAGTAGGGCCGCAGCATCTGTTCGAACCGGTTCAGGCCCTGCGGACCGTCGAATTCTTCCGGCCACCGCAGCCACAGACGGCGCGCAAAACGCTCGCGCGCGCGGTCGATATCCATCAGCGATTTTGCCTGCAGGCGCCAGCCCTCGATGAAATCGTCGAAGCGCAGCGTGCCGTCGACGATCAGGATCGCGTCCTTGACGATGATGTCGCGATGCTGTTGAAAAATCTCTTCGTACAAGCTGACCTCGAGCCGGGCGCTGCGATCGTCCAGGATCAAGGTCACCCGATTCGGACGGCGGCGGATTTCCAGCACCAAGCCGGCGACGGTGGCCGCCTTGCCCGCCGACCAGCTGCGCGCACCGTCGATCGCTGCCGCCGGTTTGGGGCCGCTGACGACGTCCGACAGGCGCGCGCAGCCCAGGAGCTTCAAATCCGGCTCATAGGGCGTAATCGGGTGCCCGCTCAGGAAAAGACCCAACGTCTCGCGCTCGCCCGCCAAACGCTGCGCCTCGCTCCAGTCCGTCACCAGGTTGTCCGGAGCCGCGCTCAAACCGAACAAGTCCACTTGACCCACGCTCATCGCCCGCGAATTTTGCTCGCCCAGGTGCATCGCGCGATCGAGTTCCGCGGTCAGCGTGGCGCGGTTCGGCCCGATCCGATCCAGGCTGCCTGAACGAATCAGCGCGTCGAACACACGCCGATTCACCCGCTGCAAATCGATGCGCCGGCATAGGTCCGGGAGACTCTGGAACGGCCCGTTGGTGCTGCGCTCCTCGATGATGGCTTCAACCGCAGAAGCGCCGACGCCCTTGATGGCTCCCAGCCCGAAACGAATACTCATGGCGCCCGAGACATGGAAGGCATACACCGATTCATTCACGTCGGGCGGCTGCACGGCGAGCCCCATGCTGGCGCATTCATCGATCAGCGTGACGACCTTGTCGGTCTTGTCCATGTCGGAGGACAGTACCGCCGCCATGAAGGCGGCCGGATAGTGCGCCTTGAGCCACGCCGTCTGATACGACAGGAGCGCGTAGGCCGCGGAGTGCGACTTGTTGAAGCCGTAGCCGGCGAATTTTTCCATCAAATCGAAAATGTGCGTGGCCTGCGTCTCGCGCACTCCGCGCGCCACCGCGCCGCCCACGAATATGGAACGCTGCATGGCCATTTCCTCGGCCTTCTTCTTGCCCATGGCTCGCCGCAGTAGATCCGCGCCGCCCAGGGTATAGCCCGCCAGGATCTGCGCGATCTGCATGACCTGTTCCTGGTACAGGATCACGCCGTAGGTTGCCGCGAGCACCGGTTTCAAATCCGGATGCAGGTAATCGATGGTGGCGCCGCTGGTGTCGTGCTTGCGCGTAATGAAATCTTCGACCATGCCCGATTGCAGCGGCCCGGGCCGGAACAAGGCGACCAACGCCACGATGTCGCCGAAACGGTCGGGCTGCAGGCGGCGGATCAGATCCTTCATGCCGCGCGACTCGAGCTGAAACACCGCCGTGGTTTTGCAGCTTTTGAGCAGCTGGTAAGTCGCCGCATCGTCCATGGGCAGAGCGCTCATGACGAGCGGTTCTTCATGCGCCAGGGTGCGCGATGTATTGATGTCGCGCACCGCCCAATCGATGATGGTGAGCGTGCGCAATCCCAGGAAATCGAATTTAACCAGCCCGGCGGCCTCGACATCGTCCTTGTCGAACTGCGTCACCGGCGTCGTGCTGCCCTCTTCGCAGTACAGCGGCGTGAAATCGGTCAACACCGACGGGGCGATGACCACGCCGCCCGCATGGGTACCGGCGTTGCGCGCCAGGCCCTCCAAAGTCCGTGCGAGATCGATGAGTTCCCGCACCTCGGAGTCGCCGTGGTACAGGCGCCTGAGTTCCTCCTCCTGCTCGAGCGCCTTGTCCAGCGTGATGCCAATCTCGAACGGAATCAGCTTGGCGATCTTGTCCACGTAGCCGTAGTTGTGCCCGAGCACCCGGCCGACGTCGCGTACCACTGCCTTCGCCGCCAAGGTGCCGTAGGTGATGATTTGCGACACACGCTCGCGGCCGTACTTGTTGGCCACGTATTCGATCACTCGGTCGCGGCCTTCCATGCAGAAGTCGACGTCGAAATCCGGCATGGAGACGCGTTCCGGATTCAAGAACCGCTCGAACAGGAGATCGTGCTCGATCGGATCCAAATCGGTGATGCCTAACGCGTAGGCGACCAGCGAGCCGGCGCCTGATCCGCGGCCGGGTCCCACCGGCACGCCGTTGTCGCGCGCCCAGCGGATGAAATCGGCCACGATCAAGAAATATCCGGCGAATCCCATGGAGCAGATGACGCCGAGCTCGAGCTCTAGCCGCGCTTCGTATACGGCGTCCCGGGACGCCGTCAGCCGCGCCTGCAGGCCGCGCACCGCTTCATCCCGCAGGAAGTCTTCGGTCGTGCTGCCCGCGGGCACCGGATAGGCCGGCAGCATGGAAGCGCCTAAGCGGATTTCCAGCGAACATCGTTTCGCGACTTCCACCGCATTATCAAGTAGTTCGGGCGCATCTTTGAAAAGCTCCGCCATCTCCGACGGTGTTTTCAAGTACTGCTCTTCGGAATAGCGCCGCGCGCGGCCCGGGTCGGCAAGCAGAGCGCCATCGTGGATACACACCCGTGCTTCGTGTGCCTCGAACTCCGCGCGCGTCAGAAAGCGCACATCGTTGGTGGCGAGCGCCGCCACGCCTCGCTCCAAACCCAAATCGATCACGGCTTCGGCCTGCGCCGCCTCGCCCGCGCGGCCGGTGCGCTGAACCTCCAGGTAAAACCGGTCGCCGCACAACTCCTGCCAGCGAGCCAGGCACCGCGCCGCCTCATCGTCGCGGCCGCGGGCAATGGCCTGTCCGATGTCGCCCTCCGCGCCGCCCGATAAGACGATCAACCCCTGAAGCATGTCGCTCTGCAGCCAGCTGCGTTCCAGCATCGGCGCGCCGCGTTGCTGGCCTTCGAGGAAGGACCGAGTCACCAGCTGCGTCAAATGTCGATAGCCCACCAGATTCTGGCAGAGAAACACTGCGCGCGACGGCGGCGCGCGCTCGCCCGGTTCGCGAATCCATGCATCGACGCCGATCAGAGGTTTGACGCCGGCGGACAGCGCCTCCTTGTAGAACTTCACCATCGCGAACAGATTGCTCTGGTCGGTCAGCGCCACCGCCGGCATCCCTGCTGCGGACACGGCGGCCATCAACTCCGGCACCCGTACGATCCCATCGACCAGGGAGTATTCGGTATGCAATCGCAAATGAACGAATTGCCTCAAAGGGCCGCCTCGATCTTCAGCCGCAGGGGAGCGAACGAGCGCCGGTGCAAGGGACAAGGCCCGTGCAGCTCGAGAAGGCGCTGGTGGTCGGGGGTACAGTAGCCCTTGTGAGTTGCAAAAGAATAGGCGGGATACAGTGTATCCATATGATTCATATAACTATCCCTGGCTGTCTTCGCGAGGATAGAGGCCGCGCTGATCGCAGGCTCCGTCGCATCGCCGCCCACGATGGCGCGTGCCGTCAAGGTCTTGCCCAGGCCGTCCAGGTTGGGCAATCGATCACCATCCACCAGCACATGATCGGGCGTCAAGCTCATCGCCAGGAGAGCGCGGCGCATCGCCAGAAACGTGGCCTGCAATATATTCAGGGCGTCGATCTCGGCCCGGTCCGCCCAACCGATACCGAAACACAGGGCGTCGCGGCGAATGATCACGTTCAAGGCGGAGCGTTCGTCCGGACTCAATACCTTGGAATCCGCGATGCCGTCGATACGGCGGCCCGGACGCAAAATCACCGCCGCAGCGACCACGGGCCCCGCCAGGGGTCCGCGTCCCGCCTCGTCGATGCCGGCGACTCGCCGCCTCATTTCAGGAGCTCGACGATGGCCTGCGCCGCGCGAGTCCCCGCGCCGCGCCGCAAATCGGCGTGAATTCGCGTGAACTCACGTTCCAAGACGCTCCGGCGTTCGGCATCCTCCAGCCACATCAAGAGCTCCGCTCCGATCGACTCCGGGACAATGTCCTCCTGAAAATACTCGCCGACGACGCGCCGATCCGCAAGTAGATTTGGTTGAGCGAAGAATTTGACCTTGACCAGATGCAGGCGCCGGAGGATCCAGGCGGTCATCGCCCCGAGACGGTACACGACCACCATGGGGCGTTTGCACAGCGCCGCCTCCAGAGTGGCCGTTCCGGAGGCCGCCAGGACCACATCGGCGGCGATCAGCGCCGTTTGAGATTGACCGTCGATGAGCTCGATATCGAGGCCGGGCGCATGGCGCGCGAGCGCCTGGGCGAAAATTTGCCGTGTCGCCGCGCTCGCCATCGGTGCGATGAATTTGAGCCGCGGGCGCTGCGCGGCCAGCCAGCGAGCGGTTGCGGCAAAGTCCTGCGCCAGCCGCGCCACTTCGCCGCGCCGGCTCCCCGGCAGCAAGGCCACCACCTGCGCGGTTGCGTCAATATTGAGGACACGGCGCGCGCTCGAGCGGTCGACCGTCATCGGGATCGCGTCGGCGAGCGGATGTCCGACGAACTCGGCGCGCATGTCATGTTCATCGTAGAAGCGTTTTTCGAACGGCAGCAGGCAGAGCACGAGATCCACGGATTCGTGAATGCTGCGCGCCCGGCTCTGCCGCCAGGCCCAGACCTGGGGACTCACGTATTGCACGGTCGGAATCCCGGCGGCGCGCAGGTCGCGCGCCAGGCGCAGATTGAATTCGGGCGCATCGATCCCGACGAATACGTCCGGCCTGGCCGCCAGGAACGAGGCCCGCACGCGCGCCCGCAGGCGCAGCAGGCGCGGCAGATGGCGCACGACCTCGAACAAGCCCATCACGGCGAGCGATTCGGCCGGCTCCCAGACCTCGCATCCCGCGGCCTGCATTTTCGGGCCGGCGATGCCGAAGAACTCCGCATCGGGAGCATGCCGGCGCAACGCGTGGATCAGATCGGCGCCCAATGTGTCGCCCGACGACTCTCCCGCCACCAATCCTACCCGCAGCGGCACGTCCATCGTCAGCGAACGATGCTGCGTTCGCTGCGCTTGATGAATTCGACGAACGGGCGGATCTCCGCTTGGGTCGCGGCGGCTTTCTCCAGTTCCTCCAGAGCCGACTTCAGCTTCAGTCCCGAACGGTACAGCGTCCGGTATGCGCGGCGAATGTTCAGGATCTGCTCGGGAGTGAAGCCGCGCCGCTGCAAACCCACAGAGTTGACGCTGTGCGGCGCCGCCGGCCGGCCGACCGCCAAAACGTAGGGCGGCACGTCGCGGGTCACCATGGCGTTGTGCGCAATGAAGCAGTGCGCGCCGACCTTGGCGTACTGATGCACCGCGGACAGCCCACCCATGGTCACCCAATCGCCGAGTTCCACGTGGCCGCCGAGCGTGGCGCAATTCGCCATCACGATCTGGTCGCCGAGATGGCAGTCATGAGCGACGTGCGAATACGCCATCAACAGATTGTCGTTGCCGATGCGGGTCACCCCCTTGTCGTGGGTGGTGCCGCGATTCACCGTGACGGATTCGCGAAATACGTTGCGGTCGCCGATTTCGAGGCGCGTCGGCTCGCCCTTGTATTTCTTGTCCTGCGGCGCGTCGCCCAGGGAAGCGAACTGAAATATCTTGTTGTCGGCGCCGATCCGCGTCGGGCCGTTGATCACCGCGTGCGGTCCGACCCAGGTGCCGGCGCCGATGACCACGTCCGGACCGATGACGGTGAACGGACCGATCTGCGCGTCCGCCGCGATCTCAGCCTGCGGCGAGATGACCGCGCGCGAATCGATCATCCCGCATCTCCCTTGGTCTTCTCTCCCTGGGCCTTCGAACCCTTGGTCTCCGGAGCCACCATGATTTCCGCCGACGCCACTTCGACGCCGTCGACCTCGGCCGAACCGTGAAACTTCCAAATTCCCTTGAAGGCCCGCTTCAGCGTCACCTTGAGCACGAGCTGATCGCCCGGTTCGACCGGCTTGCGGAACCGCGCATTGTCGATGGCCACGAAATAGAATCGCGTATTGGTGTCCGGAATCACCCTCGCGGTTTTGAATGCCAGGACTCCCGCGGCCTGGGCCAGCGCCTCGATGATCATCACGCCCGGCATCACCGGCCGATGCGGGAAATGTCCCGTGAAGAACGGCTCGTTGAACGTCACGTTCTTCAGTGCCAGGATACGTTCTCCCGGCACGCATTCGAGAACGCGATCCACCATCAAGAAGGGATACCGATGCGGCAATTGCCGCATGATCGCTTCGATATCCATCTTCTCAGGTTCCGCCATCATTGCTCCTTTCCGCCCAATCGCCGTAATTGCGCCACCATGCGCCGCCACCTCCGAGTCTCCACCGCCGGCATTCCGCTCGAGTAGCTGCCGGCATGCTTGATCGAGGCGCTCACCAGGCTGACGCCCGTCACCACCACATCGTCGGCGATCGTCAAATGACCGGCGATACCGACGCCGCCGCCGATCATGCATCGTTGACCGATCGTCGTGCTGCCGGAAATCCCCACGCAGCCCGCGATGGCGGTATGCGCGCCGATGGTCACGTTGTGGCCCACTTGTATCTGATTGTCCAGCTTCACCCCGTTCTCCACCACCGTGTCATCGATGGCGCCCCGGTCGATGGTGGTGTTTGCGCCGATCTCCACGTCGTCGCCGATCTGAACGCTTCCCACCTGCGGCACCTTCACCCAAGTCCCCGCATCGGCCGCGAAGCCGAAGCCGTCGGCGCCGACCACCGCCCCGGCGTGCAGGATACAGCGCCGGCCGATGCGCACGCCGGCGTATACGTTGACTCGCGACACCAAGCTCGTGCCGGCGCCGATGTGCGCTCCGCGCTGCACGACGCAGCCGGGACCCACGAACACGCGCTCGCCGATGTCCGCATCATCCTCGATGACGGCAAGCGGTCCCACGCTCGCCGAAGCCGCGACGCGCGCGCTCGCCGACACCACCGCGGTCGGATGAATTCCCGCCGCGGGGGGCACCTGCGGATGCAGTAGATCCGCAATGCGCGCATACGCGAGGTAAGGGTTGGGATCGATCAGGGCGGCAACCGGACAGCCTGCCGCATGTTCCGGTCCCAGCAAAACCGCGGTCGCGCGCGTGGACTCCATCTGTTTGCGGTACCGCGGATTCGCGAGAAAGCTCAGTGTGCCGGCCTCGGCGTGAGACAGGGTTGCGACGCGCGACACCCGCAGGCCGGGCTCGCCGCGCAGCCCGAGCCCGAATCGCACCGCTAAGTCTCCTAGGCTGTATTCTCCCTGCACCCGCGCACCACCTTAGCGCCCGGGGGCTGCGCTACTTGCCGCCGGGATTCTTGGCCGGGGGAGTCGCCGTCGCGGGAGACTTGGGCGCAGGCGCCGTGGCAGGCAAGGTCGCCGGCTTGGTCGCCAGCACCGCCAATACCTGGGCTGTGATGTCGAAGGGACCCTTGGCGAAGAACACGCCCTCGCCCAGCACCAGGTCGAAGCCCTGCGCAGTGGCATAGGCTTGAATCTCGGTCACCAGGTAGCGCTGCACCTTGCCGATTTCCTCGTTGCGGCGCGTCGACGCGTCATCCTGGAATTCGCCGGCCTTGCGCGAGAATTCGCGCTGCTGATCGCGCAGCGTCTTTTCCGCCTTCGCGCGATCGGCTTCGGCCATCACCGCACCTTCCTTCTGCAATTTCTCATCGCGCGCCTTCAGGTCGTTCTGCATCGTCAAGAGCTCGCGGCGGCGGGGGGCAAACTCGTTTTCAAGGGCTTGCATTGCGGTCTTGGTCTGCGGCGCATCCTCCAGAAGTTTCTGGAAATTGACCACGCCCATTTTTATTTCCGCGCTCGCCGGGCCGGACACCAGCGCTAGGCACAGGCATAGAGCCAAGAACGGAATGCTTCGATTGAAAGTCGACATGTTTATCCCTGAGACCTCGAATAATGTGCGGTCAAAATGCTTGACCGATAGAAAATTGAAAACGCTCTGTTTCGTCCCCGAATCTTACCGTGTCGCCGGAATTTGCATTCAAAGGGACGCCGTACGAGAAACGGAACAGACCCAAGGGCGCAAGCCACTGCACCGCGATCCCGGTCGATCTTTTCAGGTTAGCATAATTGAAATGATACGTGACCGGCGTTGTGTCGTCGAACCCCAAGAATTTGACCTTATCGCCGGTTTGAAACACGTTGCCCAGATCATAGAACCAGCTTACTCGGGCAGCGCTTCTCCACTTCTCGGGAACCGGGAATATCAACTCCAAACGGTTGACCACGCGGAAATTTCCGCCGTAGGGATTACCCAGGCCGATATTGTCCCGGGGACCCAAACGGCTCTCGCGATAGCCGCGAACGCTGTCCGGGCCGCCGGCGAAATAGTTGAGGTAGGGAGGCAGCGCGGTGGTACGCCCCAGCGCCGATGCGTAGTCGATCTGCGAATTGAAGGACAACAGCCATTTTCTCCAAATCGGGACGTACTGGAGATATTGGAAGTTGGTGGCATAGTAGCGCACGTCGCTCGGCGGTATCGCATAGCGTCCGGACACGCTCAAATGCAGGCCGCGGTCGGCGAATAGCGCCCGGTTGCGCGCATCGTAGTTCCAACCGGCCGTCAATTCGTAGGTGTAGAAGTTGGTGCCGTACACCGTGTACGGGCTGTCCAGCGAATTGATCACCCCGTCGCCGTTGGTGTCCGCGAGTTCGCGCTGAAAGGTGTTGCCGTTGGACTTGACCCAATCCACCGCTTGCTGCGCGCTGTACCCCTGCGAGACGACCAGGGTGTTCTTGTTGGCGGATACCCCCGCCTGCAGGTACTGGTATTCGCTGATGGGGTAGGACCACTGCAGCGCGCCGGTGATTTGCTTGGTCGAGAACGCCGATGAGGCCGAGACGAATTGCGTGACGTCCCGGTAGGTCAGTGAACTCGTGCGGGCAACGCCGTCGATGGTGGTGTAGGGATCGGTATGCGAGAACACATAGCTCTTGCTGTACTTGCCGGCGTTGATTTCCAACGCGATCCGATCGCCGGTTCCCATGAAATTACTGTGGACGAAATTGCCGTTCAAGCTGAATTTCTGCGATTCAGAGTAGCCGATGCCGCCGCCGAACTGGCCCGGCAGACCTTCCTTGATGTTGTAGTCGACGTCCACGAGATCGGCGCTGCCCGACACCGGCTTGGTCTCGAACTCCACCTTCTCCACATAGGGCAGGCGCTGCAGCCGTTCCTTGGACCGCTCGACCGCCGAATTCGACAGCCATCCGCCCTCGAGCTGGCGCATCTCCCGGCGCAGCGTCTCGTCGTTGATCGCCGTGATGTTGTTGAAATTGATGTGCCGCACGTATACGCGGTTGCCCGGCTCGATGAAAAACGTGAGCGAGACGGTCTTCTTTTCGTTGTCCGGCGTCGGCACCGGATCGATCTTGGCGAAAGCGTAGCCGTCGGCGCCCAGGCGGTAGCTCATCAGTTGCTGCGAGCTGGTGACGGCCTTGCGCGAAAAGATGTCGCCGGGGTGAATCAGCAGCAGTTTTTTCAGCTGCTCTTCGGGCACCACCATCGTGCCGGCGAGCTTGATATCCGATACCTTGAAAACGTCGCCCTCGTTGACGTTCACGGTGATGTACATGTCGTCTTTTTCCGGCGCGATGGCGACTTGCGTCGACTCGATCTGGAAATTGGCGTAGCCGCGATCCATGTAGTAGGAGCGCAATTTCTCCAAATCGCCCTGCAGCGACTCGCGCGAATACCGGTCATCCTGCTTGTACCAAGACAGCCAATTCGGCGTTTTCAATTCCAGGGTGCCGAGCACGTCCTTCTCTTTGAACTTGGTGTTGCCCACCAAGTTGATCTGTTCGATCTTGGCCCGCTTGCCTTCTTTGATATCGACGATCACGTCGACTTTGTTGCCCGGCAGCTCGGTGATCTTGGTATCGACGCGCACCGCATATTTACCGCGGCTGAAATATTGGTCGGTGAGGTATTGCTTGACTTCATCGAGGACCGAGCGGTCGAAGGTCTTGCCCTGGGCGAGACCCACATTGCGCAAGCTCTTCTGCAAATCCTCGGTCTTGATGTCCTTGTTGCCTTTGATTTCAAACTTGGCGATGGACGGACGTTCCACGACCACGACCAGCAGGGTGTTGCCATCGCGGCGCAGTTCCACGTCGCGAAAGAATCCGGTCGCGTACAGCGACCGCATCGCCTCGCCGATGCGCGCGCCGTCCAGGTGATCGCCGATGTTCACCGGCAGGTAGTTGAATACGGTGCCTTCGGAGATCCGCTGCAGACCTTCGATGCGTATGTCCCCGACCGTGAACGGTTCCTGCGCCGCTTGTGCGCGCACAGCCGACCCCAAGGGCTGGATGGCAAGGGCCACCAGGCAAGCCAACCGCAATTCAAGCCGCACGCGACAACGACCGATTGCTATTTCGATTGATCATGATTTCCCGTTAATTCAGATGTCTTGAAATATCGTTATAGAAGGCGAGGCTCATCAGCACGACGAGAAGGGCTATCCCAACCTGCTGTCCTACCAGCTGGGCGCGTTCGGAGAGCGGCGTACCCTTGACCGCTTCCACCACCTGATAGACCACCTGACCGCCGTCCAACAACGGAACCGGCATCAAGTTCAGCACCCCCAAGCTCACGCTGATGATCGCCAGAAAAGCCAAGAAGGCGGTCACTCCCAAATAGGCGCTGATACCGGCAAACTCCGCAATGCTGATCGGACCGCTGATGTTCTTTGCGGACACCTGACCGGTCACGATACGCCACAGCATCTGCACGGTGAGCGAGGACATCTCCCAGGTCTTCGCCACGCCGCCCGCCAGTGCATCGATCGGACCGGAGCGGTGGGTCTCGACCAGCCCCGGCGGCCAGGCTCGCGGCCCTTCTTGCAAGGTAATGCCCAACCGGCCGATCGCCCTTCCCGCCTCCATGACGCGCGGCACCGGCGCCACGATACGCAATCGCTCAGCCTGGCGCTCGACTTCGATCGAAATATCGCGCCCCGGCGCGCCGCTCACCATGGCGACGAACTCGGTGCTGTTGGCGACGGGCTGGCCGTCGACCGCCAGCAAGCGATCGCCCACTTGCAAGCCGGCCCGCGCTCCCGCGCTGCCCACGGGGGCCTCGTGTACCAGAGTGTTGGCGTTCCATGTCGCGAGATCGAAGCCGAGGCCAGGCAACAATTTGCCGGGCTCGGTCATGGCGCGTCGATCATCGCCGACCCGCAACGTGAGCGAGCGTTCGGCGCCGTCGCGCCGCACGCGCAGAGGAATCACGCCGTCGTCGGTGAATTGGCGGATCAGCGCGATCTGCAGCTCTTCGGTGTCCCCGACGCTGCGGTCGCCGACGCGCACGATCTGATCGCCGCGCTGCAGCCCGGCCACGGCGGCGGGACTGTCGAGCCGCACCTGCCCGACCACGGGTTTGACGATTTCCGTCCCGACCATCGCCAGGATCGCATAGAGGATCGAGGCGAACAGCAGGTTCATGGCGGGCCCCGCCAACAGCACCGCGATCCGATGCAAGACGGGCCGCCGCGTGAACGAACGGTGCAATTCGTCCGCGTGCACCTCGCCCTCGCGCTCATCCAGCAATTTGACGTAACCGCCCAGGGGTATGGCGGCAATGCAGTACTCGGTGCGGTCGGGATCTTTGCCGATCCGCATCAGCAAAGGTTTGCCGAAGCCGATGCTGAAGCGGAGAACCTTGAAGCCGAGTTTCTTGGCTACCCAGTAATGCCCGAATTCGTGGACCGCCACCAGGATCCCGATCGCAACCAAGAAGGCGGCGAGAAAAAACAACATCTTCATGCAATGGCTCCAGGGCTAGGCTCGATCAAGGCAATAGCCAAGCGTCGCGCCGCCGCGTCGGCGTCCAAAACATCACCGAGAGCCTTGACCGGGGACGAATCGAGATGCTGCAACACTTTGTCAATGACCGCGGCAATCCCGGTAAAGTTCAAGCGCCCGTCGAGAAACGCCTGTACCGCGACCTCGTTGGCGGCATTCAACACCGCCGGCGCTGTGCCGCCGGCTCGCGCCGCCGCTCCTGCCAACCCCAGGCTGGGAAAGCGCGCGTGATCCGGCG
>WNFL01382891.1_pt2 | contig 12908 bp, 10 predicted proteins | sample 5400361 | NCBI WGS metagenome assembly WNFL01 (sample SAMN13153351, study PRJNA577476) | soil metagenome | isolation source: 40 cm soil on Douglas fir-dominated hillslope | place: USA:California | collected 2013-09-17
GAGATCGCGCCGGGCATGCCGATGCCCACGGTGCACGGTTCTCCGATTTGTCTTTCACTCTTCAAAATCAAATCTGTAAGAACCGTCAAGGCCTCGTCGTAGCCGGAGTGCGGCGTCGGTACGCGCTTCTGCAGCCGCTCGCGGCCTTCGCCGTCGAGCGCGCTCAGCGCGATTTTCGTGCCGCCGAGGTCGATGCCGAGGCGCATTGCTCCAGCCAGGCCCGAGCTTGCGCGGGGTCCGCGACCTGCCAGCGCGCGAGGGTCTTGCCGTGGCCGACCTTGATCGAGTAGCCGCCGCGTCCATTGACGACGCGGAAGCCGTGCTCGTCGGTCAGGTCATCGCCGAGGAACACCGGCGTGCGCCCGGCGAAGGGCGGCTCGCGCAGGAATTCCTCGATCGCGATGCCCTTGTTGCGGCCGGCGGGCTTGAGCTCGGCCACCATTTTTCCGCTCTGTACTTCGACCCAGTCGCCGAGGCGCGCGGCCGCGTCGCGGACCACGGCATGCGCGGCCGCCTCGAGCTGCGGCGCGAGCCGGTAGTGGAGCGCGAAGCTCGAGCCCTTGTTCTCGAACACCAGGCCCTTGTGGCTCTCGGCGAAGTCGCGTACCGCGGCCGCAGCACGCTGCAGCGACTCGAGCGGATAGCTGGCGCGGTGCACGCGCCCGCGCGCATCGCGACGCTCGATGCCGTGCTGGCCGGCGGCGGGAAGCTTGAGCGGGAAGAAGAGCTCGTCGATCGCGGCGAGCGCGCGCCCGCTCACCAGCGCCACGGCGCCGTCGGCCGCCCTTTGCAGCGCGCGCACGAGCACGATCTCGTGCCGCTCCGCTTCGACTGCCGCCGGCGTCTCGGCGATCTCGAGCAGCGTGCCGTCGATGTCGAGGAAGAACGCCCACTCCTGCAGGCTGTGGGGCTCGCAGGGCAGGTCGGGCATCGCCGAGCGCGGCGCGCTCATCCCATCGCGCGGCGCTGCGCGGCGGCGCCGGCGCGCGCGAGCACGCGCTGCCGATGGCGCATGCGCGCGGCGTCGACCAGCATTCGCCCCGCCCAGCGGTAGACGTTGAACTCCTGCACGAGGTGCCGCATGCTGCGCATGCGCGCGCGCTGCTCATCGGGCGACATGGTGAGCGCGACGTGCATCGCCGCCGCGGTCTGCTCGATGTCGTAGGGATTGACGATCAGCGCCTCGGCGAGCTCGCGCGCCGCGCCGGTGAACTGCGAGAGCATCAGCACGCCCTGCTCGTCGTCGCGCGAGGCGACGAACTCCTTGGCGACGAGGTTCATGCCGTCGTGCAGGCTCGAGACGTAGCAGAGCTCGGCGGCGCGGTAGAGCTCGTAGACCTGCGCCGCGTCGTGGTGCTCGATCCTGAGCACGATCGGCAGATAGCCCGGCCGGCCGAAGCGCTTGTTGATGCGCTCGGCGAGCGCGCGCACCCGGTGGTCGAGGTTCTGGTACTCCTCGATCGACGAGCGCGAGGGCGCGGCCACCTGCAGGAAGGAGAACTTGCCGATCCAGCGCGGCTCGAGCTCGAGCAGGCGCTCGACCCCGGAGAAGCGCTCCAGGATCCCCTTGGTGTAGTCGAGCCGGTCGACGCCGACGCCGAGCTTCACCTCCGGCGCGACGCCGACGCGCTCGCGCACCCGGCGGCGGCATTCCTCGACCGGCGCCTGCACCTGCAGCGCCGCCGGCGGCCATTCGATCGAGATCGGGTAGCGGCGCACCTCGGTGAGGTTGCCGCCGAAGGAGATGGTGAAGGTCTCGCGGTCGACGCGCGCCTCGAGGTAGCGATCGACGAGCCCAGCATGCCATCGAGAATTTCCTCGCGCCAGGGCAGGATGCCGAACGCCTCGGGGTTGGGCCAGGGGATGTGCCAGAAGGTGATGATCGTCGCGCGCGGCAGCCGCTCGCGGATCATGCGCGGCAGGAGCGCGAAGTGGTAGTCCTGCACGAGGATGATCGGATCGTCGGTGCGCGCCTCGTCGGCGACCACGTCGGCGAAGCGGCGGTTGACCGTCTTGTAGTACTCCCAGTCCGGCGCGCGGAACACCGGCCGCGTGTGGGCGATGTGGCACAACGGCCACAGCCCTTCGTTGGCGAAGCCGAAGTAGTAGCCCTGCTCCTCTTCCGGCGAGAGCCAGACGCGGCGGATGCGGTACGAGGGCCGCTCGGGCGGCACCATGATGTGGTCCTTCTCGTCCACGGTGTCTCGATCGGCCGAGCCCGCGCCGTGCGCGATCCAGGTGCCCGAGCAGGCGCGCATCACCGGCTCGAGCGCGGTCACGAGGCCGCTCGCCGGGCGCTGGATCTCGATCACGTTGTCCTTGCGCCGCATGTGCAGGTAGGGCTCGCGGTTGGAGACGATGAGGATCTCGTCGCCCTTCAGGTCCTGGCGCAGGATGCGGCGCAGCGCCTCGGGGCCCCAGGTGGTCTGGCTCTCGTCGCGCGCCTGGCGCTCGAGCTCGAGGTCGCGCACCAGGATCTCGAGGTCGCGCGCGATCGGGCGCAGCTCGGGGCGCACCTCGGACGGATCGCCCTTGCGCCCGAGCGGCGAGCGCAGCAGCGTCTCGCCCGAAAGGAGCGCCTTGACCCCGGCCACCCAGCCGCGCCAGCTGATCTCGGCGATCAGCATGGTGATGAGCGCGACCACCGCGGCGATGCCGGCGAACAGCAGCAGCACGTACTTTTTCGTGTCGGCGCTGCGGCGCTTGACGAAGCTCATGTCGTGCACGATCACGAGCTGGCCGAGCAGCGCGCCCTCGGCGGCCACGGGATTTGCGGAAACGTGCAGCGGGCCGTCCTCGAGCTCGAGCACGTAGTTGCGGGTGTCGTTCAGATCGCCGCCGGGGCAGCGCACCGCCCGCGGGAACGCCGCCGTCGCGTACTGCAGCTTGCCGGCGGCGTCGCAGAAGCCGAGCGCGAAGATGCGCTCGCCCTGCATGATGCGCTCGAAGTAGCGCAGCACGCGCGTCCTGGCGACGCGCGGCTCGCGCATCAGGTCTGCGAGGGGCTCCTGCGCGGTGCGCGCGATGAGCGCGCCGCGCATGTCGAGATCGCGGACGAACCACTGCAGGGTGAAGCGGTCGACCACCGGGACGACGGCGTAGGCGATCGCGGCGAGGGCGAGCGCAAGGGGAACGACAAAGCGCAGCGAAAACGGCAAGGCTTCTCCAAAATCCCCCCTTGCCCCGTTGCAAATTTTACGCCGGCTCAGGTGCCTCGCGCTGTCGCAGCGCCATTCGGCGCTGTCGTTACTTGACTACAGGCCGCATGGCGATGGGCTTGTCTTCGAGCTGCAGGTCTTCCTGCAGCTCCTCGGCGCCCGGCAAGACCTCGACGTCCTTCAATTTCCGCTCGATCTGGCGCGTGCGGACCTCCGCCTGATCGATGGTGTTTGCAACGGTCTGCAGCTGCCGCTTCGTATTCGCCAGCACCTCGGCGAACCTGCCGAACTCCGACTTGACGGTGCCGAGGACCTTCCACACCTCGGAGGAGCGCTGCTGGATCGCCAGCGTGCGGAATCCCATCTGCAGGCTGTTGAGATAGGCGAGCAGGTTGGTCGGGCCGCAGATCGTCACGCGCCATTCCCGCTGGATATAGTCGAACAGACCCGGCCGGCGAAGGACTTCGGCGAACAGCCCCTCGAACGGCAGGTAGAGCAGCGCGAAGTCGGTGGTATGGGGCGGCTCGACGTATTTCTCGGCGATGGTTCTCGCCTCGAGCTTGACGCGCGCCTCGAGCGCCTTTCCCGCCAGTTCCGCCGCCAACGCGTCGCCGGCCTCCTGCGCCGCCTGCAGCCGCTGGTAGTCCTCGATCGGAAACTTGGCGTCGATCGGCAGCAGCACCGGCCCGCTCTCGTCCCGGCCGGGCAGCTTGATCGCGAACTCCACCCGGGCGTTCGAGCCGGGCCGCGTGGCGACGTTCTTCTCGTATTGCTCGGGCGCCATCACTTGCTCGAGGAGCGCCGCCAGCTGCGTCTCGCCGAAGACGCCGCGCGCCCTGACGTTGGACAGCACGCGCTTGAGGTCGCCCACGCCGGCGGCGAGGGTCTGCATCTCGCCCAGCCCCTTGTGCACCAGCTCGAGCCGCTCGGAAACCTGCTTGAACGACTCGGACAGGCGCTTTTCGAGCGTGGCGTGGAGCTTTTCGTCCACGGTCTTGCGCATATGCTCGAGTTGCTGGTCGACGGCACTGCGCAGGGTTTCGAATTGCGCGTTCTGGACGGTCGCGTTGGAGCCCATCTGCGTGGTGAGCATCTGGCTGAAAGTCGCCAGGCTCCGGGAAAGCTCCTCGCGCGCCTCGCGCTCGGCAGAGCGGGCGCGCATGAGGAAAAAAGCGAGCAGGCAGGCCGTCGATGCCGCTGCGATCAGGGTCAGCACCAGCAGGACTTCGCTCATGCTGTACATATTAACAGCTACACGGAATCGCGCAGCGTCAGGGCGGGCGAGGCGCGCAGGACCTTGCGCGAGGAGAGCCAGGCGTTGAGCGAGAGCAGCGCGAGGCCGGCGAGCGGGCCGCAGATCCAGAGCGAGAGGCTCGGCGGGAGGTCGAGCTCGAAGACGCGCCGCGCGATCACCTCGCCGATCGCCGCCGAGCCGAGGGTGGCGAGCACGCCGGCGAGGATGCCCATGGCGGCGAACTCGGCGCGCTGTGCGCCCGCGACCTGCGCGCGCGAAGCGCCGTGCACTCGCATCACCGCCGCCTCGCGGCGGCGCTGGTCCTCGGTGGCGACCAGCGCCGAGTAGAGGACGAGCAGCCCCGCGCTCAGCGTGAAGAGGAAGAGGAAGCGCACCGCGGCGATCAGCTGGTCGACCACGCCCTGCACCTGGCGCACCACGGCGCCGATGTCCACCAGCGCGATGTTGGAGTAGCGCGCCGCGAGCTCGTCCAGCGCCGCGGCCTTGTCCGGCGCGACGTGGAAGGCGCTGACGTAGGTCGCCGGCTGCCCGCGCAGCAGGCGCGGCGGCGCGATGACGAAGAAGTTGATCTTCATCGAGTCCCAGCGCAGCCTGCGCAGCGAGGTGACGCGCGCGCTGAAGGTCTCGCCCGCCACCGAGAAAGTGAGCGTGTCGCCGAGCTTCCAGCCCAGGGTGCGGGCGATGCCCTCCTCCGCCGAGACCTCGTCCTGGTCGGGCTTGAGCCAGCGTCCGGCGGCGATCGCGTTGTGGCTGGGCAGCTCGTCGAGGTACGAGAGGTTGAACTCGCGCTCGACCAGGCGTTTCGCGCGCTCGTCGCTGAAATCGGCCTCGCTCACCGCCTTGCCGTTCACCTCGGTGAGCCGTCCGCGCACCATCGGGTAGAACTCCGCGCCGCGGATGCCGCGCCCGGCGAAGAAGCCCTTCACCGCCTCGAGCTGCTCGGGCTGCACGCCGACGATGAAGCGATTCGGCCCGTCGGGCGGCGCGCTGCGCCGCCACGCGGCGACGAGATCGTTGTGCGTGAAGGTGAGGAGCAGCACCGCGGTGAGTCCCAGCGAGAGGCTCGCCACCTGTACCGCATTGCCCCACGCGTGCCGCCGCAGGCTCGAAAGGCCGTAGCGGATCGTGCGGCTTCGGACTCTCTTCAGGAATGCCTGTGAAGTCAAAACACGCAATGCAAACCACGAAACGACCACGAACACCGCGAGCGCGGCGCCGAAGCCGCCCACCACGGTGAGGCCGAGCTGCACGTCGCCCGCCTGCCAGACGAGAAGCGCCGCGAGCGCGACGATCCCCACGGCATAGGCGCCGAGCGCGCCGCCGCGCGGCGCTCCGGACTCGCGGCGCAGCACGCGCACCGCCGGAACATTCTTCAGCTGCAGGAGCGGCGGCAGCGCGAAGCCCAGGAGCAGCACCAGGCCCACCGCCAGTCCCTGGAGCGCGGGAATCGGCGAAGGCGCGGGAAGCGCCGCCTGCACGATCCCGCGCAGCATCGCGACGACCAGCTCCTGCGCCACGAAGCCGAGCGCGATGCCGGCCGCGGCGGCGAGCACGCCGAGCGCCGCGAACTCGCCGCCGAAGAGGCGCATCAGCGTCGCCTGCGTCGCGCCGAGGCAGCGCATCACGGCGCAGCCGTCGAGGTGGCGCTCGACGAAGCGCCGCGTCGCCAGGGCAATCGCCACGCCGGCGAGCACCGCCGCGAGCAGCGCCGTGAGCCCGAGGTAGCGCTCGGCGCGGTCGATCGCGCTTCGCACCTCGGGACGCCCGCTCTCCAGGTTGTCGATGCGCTGCCCGCGCTCCAGGCGCGGCTTCACCGCCTGCTCGAGCGCCGCGAGCTGCTCCACCGGCCCTGCCGCATATAAGTAGTACCAGGCGCGGCTACCCGGGCGGATGAGCCCGGTCGCCGGCACGTCATCGACGTTCATCAGGAGGCGCGGCGCGATGTTGAAGAAGTTGGCGCTGCGCTCGGGCTCGAGCGTCAGCACCGCCGCGACCCGCAACTGCGAATCGCCGAGCTTGATGCGCGAGCCGACCGGCGCGCCGAGCGCCGACACGAGGCGCTCCTCCAGCCATACCGTGCCGCGCTCGGGGCCGCGCTCCGCCGCCGCGTCCGGCGCGCCGACGCGCGGCGCGGTGCGCAACTTGCCGCGCAAAGGATAGTTCTCGCTCACCGCCTTCACGCCGGCGAGCTGGGTCTTGTCGCCGCCGATCGCCATGCTCATGAAGCTCACCGCTTCGGCGCGATCCAGACCGGATGCCTTGAGGTTTTCAAAAAAATCTTTTCCCCAGGGATGATCCGAAAGCAACACCAAATCCGCGCCGAGGAGCTGGTGCGCATCGCGCACCACCGCGCGCGCGACGCGATCGCCCAGAAACGCGACGCTGGTGATGCTCGCCACCGCGATCACCAGCGCGACCGCAAGCACGCGCAGCTCGCCTGAGCGCCAGTCGCGGACGAGCATCCGCCAGGATTGCCTCATCACACGATCCTGCCCGCCGCGAGCCGCACCACGCGCGCGCAGCGCGCGGCGAGCGTCTCGTCGTGCGTCACGAGGACGAGCGTGGTGCCGTACTGCCGGTTCATCTCGAAAAGGAGCGAGATCACGCCGCCGCCCGATTCGGCGTCGAGGCTGCCGGTGGGCTCGTCGGCCAGCAGCAGCTTCGGCCGCGCGACGAAGGCGCGCGCGAGCGCCACGCGCTGCTGCTCGCCGCCGGAAAGATGCTTGGGATAGTGATGCAGCCGCTCGCCCAGGCCGACGCGCTCGAGCATTTCCTTTGCCTTTCGTTCAGGTTCGGGATCGTTGGAGAGTTCGAGCGGAAGCATTGCGTTCTCCATGGCCGTCAGCGCCGGCAGGAGCTGGAACGACTGGAAGACGAAGCCCACCGATCGCCCGCGCAGCTGCGCCCGCCGGTCTTCATCCATTGAAAAAATATTTTGTCCGTCCAATTCGACGACGCCGCTTGTGGGCGTGTCCAGGCCGGCGAGGATGGCGAGCAGCGTCGACTTGCCCGAGCCCGAGGCGCCGGCGACCGCGACCGCCTCGCCCTGCGTGACGTCGAGATCGATGTCGCGCAGAATGACGAGGTCTTTCTCCCCGCTCTTCACGGTCTTGCCGATGCCTCGCGCGCTCAACACGCTCTTGTTAGTGCTCATGCTGGTGGCGCCGGCGGCAAGGGCAGCGGATCGGTCCATCCTGGTGGTCGGTGACAGCGTGTCCGCGGCCCTGGGCATCGCCCAGGCGCGCGGCTGGGTCGCGCTGCTCGGCGAGCGGGTGAAGCGGGAACGGCTCGATTATAGCGTCGTCAACGCGAGCGTCTCGGGCGAGACCACCTCGGGCGGCGCGGCGCGCCTCGCCGCCGCGCTGGAAAGATACCGCCCCGCGGTGGTGATCAGCGAGCTCGGCGGCAACGACGGCCTGCGCGGCATGCCGGTGGCGCAGCTGCGCAAGAATCTCGCGACGATGACCGCGCAGTCGCAAAAAGCCGGAGCGCGCGTGCTGCTCGTCGGGATGAGGCTACCGCCGAACTACGGCCCCTACGCGGCGCAGTTCGAAGGGGCGTTCAGCGAGGTGGCAAAACAGTACCGGGTGCCGCTGGTGCCGTTCCTCTTCGAGGGCTTCGGCGAGAAGCGCGGCATGTTCCAGCCCGACGGCATCCACCCGAGCGAGTCGGCGCAGCCGATCATGCTGGACACGGTCTGGCCGAAGCTACGCCCGTTGCTTAAGTAATCGTGAGCTTCGCTGCCCCGGCGCTGAGCTTGCCAATGACCGCGGCCTGATCGAAGCCGCGCTTCTTGAATTCGTCCAGCACTTCGGCAACCGCATCGCCCGCGCACGAGACGAGCAACCCGCCGCTGGTTTGCGGATCGGAGATCAGCTTGCGCTGCCAATCAGGGGAATCGGAAGGAAGAGAAACTTCCTTTCCATACCCTTTCCAGTTGCGATCGGAGGCTCCGGTCGCCACGCCTTGCTTCACCCATTCGAGCGCCTCCGGGATGACGGGCAGCGAGTCGAAGCGCACTTCGCCCGCGAGCTTCGAGCCGCGCAGGATCTCGAGCAGGTGGCCGGCGAGGCCGAAGCCGGTGACGTCGGTGAGCGCGTGCACGCCGGGCATGTCGGCGAGCGCCTCGCCGGGCGTGTTGAGCCGCGTCGTCCAGTCGAGCATCTGCGCATAGCCGGCGGCGGAGAGCTTGCCCTTCTTCAGCGCCGCGGAAAGGATGCCGATCCCCAGGGGTTTGCCGAGGATCAGGACATCGCCGGGTTTCGCCGAGCTGTTCTTCTTTATTTTTCCAGGGTGGACCAGGCCCAGCGCCACGAGCCCGTAGATCGGCTCGAGCGTGTCGATCGAATGCCCGCCGGCGATCGGGATGCCGGCTTGCGCGCAGACCGATTCGCCGCCGGCGAGGATGGCGCGGATCACCGAGACGGGCAGCTTCTCGAGCGGCATGCCGACGATGGCGAGGGCGAAGATCGGCCGGCCGCCCATCGCGTAGACATCCGAGATCGCGTTGGTCGCGGCGATGCGGCCGAAGTCGTGCGGATCGTCGACGATCGGCGTGAAGAAATCGGTGGTGGCGACGAGCGCCTGCTCGTCGTTCAGGCGATAGACGGCGGCGTCGTCGGAAGTCTCGGTGCCCACCAGCAGGTCTCGCGGCAGGCCGCGGATCGGCGCGGCGGCGAGGATCTCGGAGAGGATCGCCGGCGCGATCTTGCAGCCGCAGCCGCCGCCGTGGCTGAACTCGGTGAGGCGAATCTTTTCGGGAGCGTTCATAAGCGTAGAATTTTACCCATGGATTTCAAGCAGTTCGACGCAATCATCGATGCGCGTACGCCAGCGGAGTTCGCCGAGGATCATATCCCGGGCGCGATCTCCGCGCCGGTCCTCGACGATGCGCAGCGCGCCGAGGTCGGCACGCTCTACAAGCAGGTGTCGCCGTTCGAGGCGAAGAAGCTCGGCGGCGCATTGGTCGCGACGAACGTTGCACGCCATGTGGAAACCCTTTTCCGCGGAAAAGATAAAGCCTGGAAACCCCTGGTTTACTGCTGGCGCGGCGGCAAGCGCTCGGGCGCGATGGCGCACATCCTGCGCGAGATCGGCTGGGACGCGCAGACGCTGCCCGGCGGCTACAAGGCCTACCGCCGCTGGGTGGTGCAGGAGCTCGAGCGCCTGCCGGGCCAATTTCATTTCCAGGTCGTGCACGGCCCGACCGGCAGCGGCAAGAGCCGGCTGCTCCGCGCGCTCGCGCAGGCGGGCGGCCAGGTGCTCGACCTCGAGGAGCTGGCCGCGCACCGCGGCTCGGTGCTCGGCGGCCTCCCGGACCGGCCGCAGCCCTCGCAGAAGATGTTCGAGAGTCTTCTCCTGAAGGCGCTGTCGCTCCTCGACGCGGCAAGGGCTGTCTACGTCGAGGGCGAGTCGAAGAAGATCGGCCAGCTGCAGGTGCCCGAGGCGCTGATCGCGCGCATGCGCGCCTCGCCGTGCATCCGCCTCGACACCGATACGGAAACGCGCGTCTCGCTGCTGCTCGACGAATACCGGCACTTCCTCGAGGACCGTGCCACGCTCGGCGCGCAGCTCGACTGCCTCGTCAGCCTGCACGGCCGCGACAAGGTCGCGGAGTGGAAATCGCTCGGCGAGCGCGGCGAGTGGCGCGAGTTCGTCGCCCGGCTGCTGCGCGAGCATTACGATCCGGCGTACCGGCGCTCCTCGCACACGAACTTCACGCGCCTTCCCGAGGCGCGCGGCGTGCGCATCGCCTCGGCCGACGACGCCGCATTCTCGCGCGCGGCGCGATCGCTTCTCGAGCGTCCGGAGCTGCAGCCGGCCTGACCTGTCGGGACTTCCCCGACTTCAAAAACGAGGTGGCGGCGGCACGCGGAATTGCGCAGAATCGCCCGGTACCGCCATGCTGCCCAGCGAGCGCGATCCCAACGACTTTTTCGAGAACGCGGCGATCCCGATGCAATGGGTCGACGCCGCCGGCGTCATCGTGCGCGCCAACCGCGCCCAGATCGAGCTGCTCGGCTACGCCGCCGAGGACTACATCGGCCGCAACATCGGCGAGTTTCATGTCGATGCCGAGGTGATCGGCGATATGTTGCGCCGCCTCACGCGCGGCGAGACGCTCCACGACTATCCCGCACAGCTGCGCTGCAAGGACGGCTCCATCCGCCATGTGCGCGTCACGTCGAACGTGCACTGGGAAGACGGCAAGTTCATCCATACGCGCTGCATCACCCGCGATGTCACCGATGAGCGGCGGGTCGGCGAGCTCAAAGCGCAGACCGCCGACTATCTCGAAGGCCTGATGGAGGGCTTCGTCGCCTACGACGCGAGCTGGCGCATGACCTACGTCAACGCCTCGGGCGAGCGCCTGCTCGGGCGCAAGCGCGCCGACATCCTGGGCAAGACCTGGCACGAGGCGTTTCCCCACGCCGTGGGCAACCCGGTCGACCAGATGTACCAGCGCGTGATGCGCGAGCGGCGCGCCGAGCGGCTCGAGCTCTTCTACGAGCACTACAAGCGCTGGTTCGAGATCGGCGCCTCGCCGGTGAAAAGCGGCGGCGTCTCGGTGTACTTCCGCGACATCAGCGACCGCGTCGAGGCGCTGCGCGCGCTGCAAGAGGCCGACCGGCGCAAGGACGAATTCATCGCCGTGCTGGCGCACGAGCTGCGCAACCCGCTGGCGCCGATCCGCAACGGCGTGCAGCTGCTGCGCCTCGCGAGCGGCGCGAACGACCTGCACCGCCAGACGATCGACATGATCGACCGGCAGGCGGGACACCTGGTGCGGCTGGTCGACGACCTGCTGGAAGTCTCGCGCATCACGAGCGGCAAGATGCCGCTGCAGAAGGCGGCGGTCGAGCTCTCCGCCGTGGTGGAGAGCGCGGTCGAGACCAGCCGCCCGGCGATCGAGGCGGCGCGCCATGCGCTGGAGGTCGAGCTGCCCGCCGAATCGGTGCTACTGCACGGCGACTTCGTGCGCCTCGCGCAGGTCATGTCCAACCTGCTCAACAACGCCGCGCGCTACACCGGCAAGGGCGGGCGCATCGCGCTCACCGCGCGCTGCGAGGGCCGCTCGGCCGTGATCGCGGTCTCCGACAACGGCATCGGCATCGCCGCCGAGCTGCTGCCGCGCGTGTTCGACATGTTCGCGCAGGCCGATCCGCAGCTCGCCCGCCAGTCGCGCCCGCAGGCGGGCCTGGGCATCGGCCTCGCGCTCGCGCGCAAGCTGGTCGAGCTGCACGACGGAACGATCGAGGCGAGGAGCGCGGGTCCGGGAGCGGGCGCCGAGTTCGTGGTGCGGCTGCCGATCCTCGCCGCGCAGCCGGCGGCGGAGCCGCGCAAGGTCGCGCCGCGCGCGGGCCTGCCGGGCCGCGCGCCGCGGCGCGTGCTGGTTGTGGACGACAACGTCGACGCCGCGCAGACGCTCGGCCGGCTCCTTAAGCAGATGGGACACGACGTGCAGGTCGCGCACGACGGGCTCGCGGCGCTGGAAGCGGCGCGGGGCAACCGTCCCGAGGTGGTGCTGCTCGACATCACCATGCCCGGCATGGACGGCCTGGGCGTAGTGCGGCGGCTGCGGCAGGATCCGCGCTTCCGCGAAGTGCCGTTTATCGCCGTGACCGGGCGCGGGAGCGAGGACGACCGGCGCCGCTCGCGCGAGGCCGGCTTCGACGAGCACCTGGTGAAGCCGGTCGCGCTCGAGTCGCTGCAGACGCTGCTCGCGCGGATGTAGCCAGCTCGTCGGCGAGCACGCCGGCCTTCTCGGCGTTGCTCTTCACCAGCGCGATCAGCTCCTTCACCTGCGGCTCGCTGCCCGGCAGGCGCAGGCGCAAGAGCTCCACGCCGTGGATGACGACCTGCAGCAGGTTGTTCAGGTCGTGCGCGAGATCGATCCTGTCTTTCGCCACTAGGCGAGCCCGGCGAGCACGCGCATGTGCTGCACGGCGCTGCGGCCGAGCGCCGACAGCGCATAGCCGCCTTCGAGCATCGACACCATGCGTCCGCCGGCGTGGCGCTCGGCGACCGAGCGCACCTGCTCGGTGACCCACGCATAGTCGGCGTCCTTGAAGCGCAGCATCGCCATCTCGTCCTCGGCATGCGCGTCGAATCCCGCCGAGAAGAGCACGAGCTCGGGCCTGAATTCCTCGAGCGCGGGCAGCCACCGCTCGCGCACCGCCTGCTGCAATTCGCGCGAGCCCGCGCCGGCGGCGAGGGGCACGTTCACCATGTTCGGCGCCGGATCCTCGGTGCCGCTGTAGGGATAGAAGGGATGCTGGAAGATCGACGCCATCAGCACCTGCTCGTCGTTCTCGAAGATGTCCTCGGTGCCGTTGCCGTGATGGACGTCGAAGTCGATGATCGCCACGCGCTCCAGACCGTGCGCTTGCAGCGCGTGGCGCGCCGCCACCGCGACGTTGTTGAAGATGCAGAAGCCCATCGGCCGCGCGCGACAGGCGTGGTGGCCGGGCGGACGCACGCCGCAGAACGCCGCC
>WNFL01004822.1_pt1 | contig 12907 bp, 20 predicted proteins | sample 5400361 | NCBI WGS metagenome assembly WNFL01 (sample SAMN13153351, study PRJNA577476) | soil metagenome | isolation source: 40 cm soil on Douglas fir-dominated hillslope | place: USA:California | collected 2013-09-17
CGATCCTTTCGATTTTCTGCCCGGCGCACGCTTCGAGGAACGGCTGGTAGGCCTCGAGCTCGGGTGAAACCTCCAGCAGCGGCTTGAGCACGAACGCTCTCTCGTGCATGCGGGGATGGGGTACGGTCAGGGTGGCCGTCGCGATGCGCTCCTCGCCGTAGAGAAGCAGATCGAGGTCGAGCGTGCGCGGCGCGTTGGCGAAGCTTCGTTCACGGCCATGACGCTTCTCGATCGCCTGCAGCTCCTTGAGCAGGTCCTCGGCCGAGAGCGCGGTTTCCAGCGCGGCGACGGCGTTCACGAAATCGGGCTGCGCCCCGTACCCCATCGGCGCCGACCGGTACAGCGACGACTTTGCGCGCAGCCGCGTGCCGCGAATCGCTCCCATCTCATCCAGTGCGCGGTGCACGTGGTTCGCGGGCTGGTCGAGATTCGAGCCGATGCCCACGTAGGCGATCGTCACGCAGGCTCGGTTGCCGGCGCACCCGCCGGGGGCTTGCGCCGCCGCCGCCGGCGGCGCTTCTTCGGCCCGGTCTCGGGCAGCAGCATCGCCTGACGCGTGTCCGGGTCGGCGCTCTGGAAGGTGCGCCACCACGCCTCCATCTCCGCCGGCACTTCGCCGCTAGCCGCGCGCAGGGCGAGAAAGTCGTAGGCCATGCGGAAGCGCGGCGCCTCGAGCAGGCGGAAGGCGCGGCCCGCCGAGCGCTGCTCGAAGCGCGGCTGCATCACCCAGACCTCGCGCATCGTCGCGGTGAGCTTGCGCGTGATGGCGAGCTTGGCGCATTGCGTGTCGAGCACCTCGTCCATCGCGTATTCCAGCGCCATCACGCTGCGCTCGCCGCGACTCGGCTCTGGCGGACCTTCCAGGCGGCGAGCACTTCGTGCCAGAGGAGGGCGGCGAACAGGAATGCCGGTGACACCGGGCGCTCGGCGAGCACGCGCTCGTCGGTCTGTGCCAGCGCAAGCGTGACGAAGCGCTCGCCAAGCGGCTGCTCGAGGATCACGTCGAGCAGCGGCAGCAGGCCCTTATGCAGCCCGACCTCGCGCAGCTGCCGCAGGCAGGCGCTGGCGTGCCCGGAGAGCAGCAGCTTCAGCATCTCGTCGAACAGGCGGGCCGGCGGCACGCGCTCCATGAGCGGCGCGAGGCGCCGGATCGGCCCACGGCTGGCCGAGTCGAGCGTCAGGCCGAGCTTCGCCGCGAGCCGCACCGCGCGCAGCATGCGCACCGGGTCCTCGCGGTAGCGCGTCTCAGGGTCGCCGATCACGCGCATCACGCGCTTCTTCAGGTCGGCAAGGCCGCCGTGGAAGTCGACCACCTCTTCGGTGGCGGGGTCGTAGTAGAGGGCGTTGACAGAGAAGTCGCGGCGCCGCGCGTCCTCCTCCTGCGTGCCGAACACGTTGTCGCGCAGCACCCGGCCGTGCTCGTCCTTCTCGGCCGTCTGTGGATCGGCGGCGCGGAAGGTCGAGACCTCGACCGTCTCCGGGCCCATCATCACGTGCACCAGGCGAAAGCGCCGGCCGATGACCAGCGCGCGCCGGAAGAGCGGCTTGATCTGCTCGGGCGTAGGCGGTGAACCCGGCCTCGCGCAGCACGGCGCAGACCTTGGCGGCCGCGGGGCTGATCGCCTCGCGCGCCAGGCCGTGCTTCTCGCGGGGTACGCGTGACGCGGCGTCCGAGGGCAGGCCGAGGACGCGGCGGATGAACCTCTTGATCATCGAGTGGCGGGCATTCTACCGGCGCAGCGACATCACTGCCCAACCCCGCTCGCGCGCCGCCGCCGCGAGCTCCTTGTCGGGATCGACTGCCACCGGCCGCGTAACGCGCTCCAGCAGGGCGAGGTCGTTGTGCGAGTCGCTGTACAGGGTCGATTCGGCGAAGTCGGCGAGGCGCTTGCCGCGTGCCGACAGCCACGCGTCCAGCCGCTTGACCTTGCCCTCCCGGAAGCACGGGATGCCGGCGACCTTGCCGGTGAAGCGGCCGTTGCGTTTCTCGGGCTCGGTGGCGATCAGGTGCTCGACGCCGAACTCTCGCGCGATCGGTGCGGTGACGAAGCTGTTGGTCGCGGTGATGATCGCACACAGGTCGCCCGCCGCGAGGTGCTTGCGCACCAGCTCGCGCGCCGGCGCGCCGATCATTGGCCGGATGCGGGTCACCATGAAGTCCGAGTGCCAGCGCACTAGGTCGCCGAGAAACTCGTGGATATCGAGCGTCCCGGCGACGTACTGCTCGTAGTAGGCACGGTTCTGCGCCTCGTAGCTCTCGCGCTCGAGCACGCCGCGGTCGACGAGGAACTGCCCCCACTCGTAGTCGCTGTCACCGGCGAGGAGCGTGTTGTCGAGGTCGAACAGGGCCAGCCGCATGGCGGGCGAGTTTAACCGCCCGTTGGAAAGAGCGAAGGGCTGGAGCTAGAAGCGGCGCTGCACGCCGAAGCGGAAATCCTGCGGCCGCAGGCCGGTCGAGTCGCGCGACAACTCGGCGCTGAACGCCCAATCGGGCGAGAGCGAATAACGGCCGAAAAGCGAGACCTGGCGGTCCGGCTCGAAGTCGCGGCTGTTCGCGACCGACATGCCGAAGCTGCCGCGCTGCCCGAAGGCATAGGACCAGTGCATGCGCGAGCCCGGCGCAAGGCCGGCTTCGCGCCAGGGGGTGTAGTAGGCGAAGCCGAAGCGGTCATAGTCCGGCGCCAGCCAGCCGCGTGCGAACGAGGGGTCTAGACCCTCCCCCCGGTCGGGAATCCGGAGGCCGCCTTGGGCAAGCGCGCCCTGCGCGGCGCAGAGCGCACCGCAGAGGGCAACCCAGGCAAAAAAGCGTCCGGACGACACGCCGCTGGCCTCCGAAAAGGGACATTCAATCTACTCACGCCCCGGGGGTTTGTCGAGGCAGTCAGGCCTCGCCGTTGCTCGCTCCCAACACCTCCCGGACGAGCGGTAGGGTCAGCGGACGCTGGCGGGTCAGCGCATGACGGTCCAGAGCCTCCAACAAGGCGGTCAGGGTGGCCATGTCGCGCGGCACGCGCGCCAGCAGGTAGGCCGCGATCTCGTCGCTCAGGGCGAGTCCCCGGCGGCTGGCCTCGGCTTGCAGGTGGCGCTTCTTCTCCATCTCGCCGAGCGGCTTCAGGTGATAGACGAGGCCCCACGCGATGCGCGAGCGCAGGTCTTCGCGCAGGTCGACGGCGGCGGGGGGCGCCGAGCCTGCGGCGAGCACCGCGCTAAGGCCGTCACGCGCGGCGTTGATGGCGTTGAACAGCCGTTGCTGCGCGTCGGCGTCGAGCGCTTGCACGTCGTCGGCGATCGTGAGCGAAGCATTGGCGCGCGCCGCGGCGCGCAGCAGGTGCGTGCGTCCGCTGCCGGTCTCGCCCCACAGGTAGATGATCGCCTCGCGCAGCTCGCCCGAGGCGAGCTGGCGCACGCGCGCCAGCGCCTCGGCGTTCTCCCCGGCGACGAAGTTGTCGAAGCTCGGCTCGGCCGGCTGCGAGATCTGCAGCGGTAGCTGGCGCATTAGAATGGATGGCTAAGGCCACCAAACTCTAGCATGTCGAAAGGACTGTCCTACCGCGACGCCGGCGTCGACATCGACGCGGGCGATGCGCTCGTCGACGCGATCAAGCCGCTCGCGAAGCGCACCATGCGACCGGAGGTGCTGGCCGGGATCGGTGGCTTCGGCGCGCTGTGCGAGCTGCCGAAGAAGTACAAGCAGCCGGTGCTCGTCGCCGGCACGGACGGCGTCGGTACCAAGCTCAAGCTCGCTTTCCAGTTCCATCGCCACGACACAGTCGGCATCGACCTCGTCGCCATGAGCGTCAACGACGTCCTCGTGCAGGGCGCCGAACCGCTGTTTTTCCTCGACTACTTCGCCTGCGGCAAGCTCGACAACAAGATCGCTGCCCGCGTTGTCAAGGGTATCGCCGAGGGCTGCGAGATGGCGGGCTGCGCATTGGTCGGCGGCGAAACCGCCGAGATGCCCGGAATGTATCCGGAGGGCGAGTACGACCTCGCCGGCTTCTGCGTTGGCGTGGTGGAGAAGGCACGCATTCTCGACGGCAGGAGCATCGTTCCCGGCGATGTGCTGCTCGGCCTCGCGTCCAGCGGCCCGCACTCGAACGGCTACTCCCTGGTGCGCAAGATCATCGGCGAGCAGCACCTTGCCTCGGATCTCGCCGACTCGCTCATGGAGCCGACGCGCATCTACGTCAAGCCGGTGCTCAAGGTGCTGGCGGAGTCCCTCGCGAAGGGGCTGGCGCATATTACCGGCGGAGGCTTGGTCGGCAACGTGCCGCGGATCCTGCCGAGGGGGACGAAGGCCGTGATCGACAAGAAGACCTGGCCGCGGCCGCGGATCTTCACTTGGCTGCAGCAGGCCGGCAACGTCGCCGAGGAAGAGATGTTCCGCGTCTTCAACTGCGGGATTGGCATGGTGGTCTGCGTGCCGGCCGGCAAGGTCGCGACGGCAATGACGCTGCTGAAGCGCGAAGGCGAGCTCGCCTACGAGATCGGCCGCGTCGAAGCGTCCTCGGCGCCGGAGCCGGAGTGCGTCATCGAGTAGCGTCAGGCGGATCGGCGGCAGCGTGAAGTTGAAGATGCACGAAAACTCGATGTTTGCGATCCTGCTGCGCAAGGCGTGGTGGGTGAGTGGCCTGGTCGCGCTCGTCCTCTTCGGGTTGTTGCGGCTCGTTCTTCCGTGGGATTTCGCGTTGTTCGCGTCGCTGCCGTTCGCGGTGATCGCGGTCTACGTCGGCGCGAAGCAGCTGAGCGCGCCGGGTGCGGGACGGATCGCGAAGACAGTCGAGCGGCTACGCGCCATGTCGTGGGACGAATTTGCCGACGCCATGGAAGCGGCGTATCGGCGCGAAGGTTTCCAGGTGACTCGTCTCGAGGGCGGGCGCGCGGACTTCGAGCTGGTGCAGGGCGCGCGCCACACCCTGGTGGCTGGCAAGCGCTGGAAAGCGACGCGCACCGGAGCAGAGCCGCTGCGTGAGCTCGAGGCGGCGCGCGAGACCCACGAGGCACACGAGTGCGTCTACGTCTCGGTTGGCGAGATTACGGAGCAGGCGAGGGTGTTCGCGCTGGAGAAGAAGATCAGGGTCATGCAGGGCGCTGATCTGGCTCTGCTGCTGGGCGTTGAAACTCGCCGGTGAAAAACAAGCCAACCTTAGTGAATTAGTTCATATCCTTGCGGTGGGACGTGTAGCGACCATGACGTTCCATGACAAAGGCGAAGCCCCTTTTCGCGAGGCTGCGCGGCATCGCCGACGCAATCCTGTGGCCGATCCTCCATGACGAGCCGAGCCGGGCCGGCGCGGATCCCGCGGTCGAGATCCGCGCCATGAAGTGGGCGAACGTGCAGCTGCTTTTGGCCGAGGCGTTCCGCCTCGACGGTTTTCTCGTGAAAGAGATCGGCGGCGAGTCTGCCGACATGGTGCTGGTGAAGGATGAGCGCACCTACCTCGTCGACTGCCGCCACTGGAGTGCCCTCGAGGTCGGGGCGAACGCCGCCGGGCAACTCTACGGCGCCATGGGGCGCCTGGACGCCAAAGGCGGTTTCGTCGTCACCGCCGGCAAGTACACGCCCGACGCGATGGAATTCGCGCGCGGGCTCAACGTCGAGCTGATCGCCGGGCGCGAGCTCGCACGCATGCTTGAGATGGCGAAGGAAACGATCTCCGGCGCACTGCCGATCCGGCCGCTCACCCGCTAGCCAGGACAACGAAAGAGGGGGCTACCCCCCGCTCGCCGCGGTGCTCTCAGGCCGCGGCGAGCGGCCCCCTTGTAGTCGGGGAGTGTTTTAATTACACTGAAAAAGTGTAATTATGCGGAATGTCACCATCACGCTAGACAACGAGACCGCCGCGCAGGCGAAGGTGCACGCTGCGGAGCGCGGCATGAGTCTCTCCCGCTACATCGGCGAGGTACTGCGCCGCGACCTGCGCAGCGGCGATATTTACGACGCTGCGTACCGCTCGTGGCGCGCGGGCAAAGCCTTTCCCCTTGCCTGGCCCGCGCAGCCCTACCCCAAGCGAGAAGAGGTCTATGACCGCTCCGTGCTTCGTCGACGCTAGCGTCCTGATCTACGCGCGCGATCCGCGTTATCCGCTGAAGCAGCAGCGGGCCGCGGAGTGGATCGACTGGCTATGGCAGCAGCGCGCTGGCCGCACCAGCATGCAGGTGCTGGCGGAGTTCTATGCCGCGGTCACGCGGCGACTGAAGGTCGATGCAGACCTCGCATGGGACGAGGTCAAGCGCTACCTAGCGTGGACACCGTTGCCGACCGACGAGGTGTTGCTGCGCGGCGCGCGCGAGGTGGAACGCCGTTACAAGCTCGCGTGGTGGGACAGCATGGCGGTGGCGGCGGCGCAGCTCCAGGATTGCGCCATCCTCGCCAGCGAGGATCTTGAGGACGGCATGAGCTTCGGCGTGCTGAAGGTGCGCAATCCGTTCACCTCCGTGCTCGAAGAACCGCTCGCCGTGTATCTCGTGCAAGCCGCACCGCTGCATCGCCCGCGCGGGCGGCCGAGGCGCGTCGCCGCGCGCGCCTAGCGTTACGCGGGGAACGTCAGAGCTTCATCTGCTCAAGCACCGCCCGGCCGATTGGGCCATAGGGGTTGCCAAGCGTTTCGGTCAGCTCGAAATGGTTGTAGCCCTCGGCGACGATTAACTCAGCTTCCTTGCCGGCCTTTTGCAGGGCGGCGGCGAAGTCGCGCGACTGCCTCTGGAATTCCGGCGTTTCCAGCGAACCGTAGAGAAGCACCACCGGCGCGGCTATGCGTGACAGATGCCTCTGCGGCGAAAGGGCATCTTCGACCTCGTCCGTGAAAGCAACGTAGCTCGAGCGCCTGGAAAGCCGTGGCCCGCGCAGGTCGTACATGCCGCTCGCCAGCACATACCCTTTCACCGCAAAGCCGCTGGTGGCGATGACACCACCCAGGTGCGCGCCAGAGGAAGTTCCCGAGACAAAGAGGCGGGCGGGATCGCCGCCAAACTGCCGGGCATTGCTCGTCACCCAGGCGACCGCGCGCCGCACCTGGTCGGCCATGATCATCAGGTCGCCCTTGGTTTCAAGCACGTTGTTGAAATCGAGCACGGCGAAGTGGCTCCCGGCGCGCACCAGCATTTCCGCGGGAAAGGCGTAGTCGCGCGCCAGCCCCGCGCGCCAGGCGCCGCCGTGAATAAAGATGTTCACCGGCGCGTCGGGCTTGCGGGTCCGGTACACGTCGAGCCCTTCAATGGCCGACTTGCCATAGGCGAAGCGCTGCGGCTCGCCGAGGTGCCGGCGCGCGAGTTGGCTCGCGCTGGCGAAGCGCGCGATGACCTGGTCGCGGTTGGCGGCGTACACCGCCTGGTCGTAGGCGTCGTCGAGCGCCTTCTGGTCGTAATCGAGGAAGACCTTCGTGCCGCTCATTGGGCGAGCATACAATTTCCGGGATGATTGCGACGAGCGAAGCCGGCGCTCGCTTCAGCCGCTGCCGCCGCTGGCGCACGGTCCTCTGGCGGAGATGGAACCTCGCAGCGCCGGTCGCCAATTTCCTTATGCTCAACCCGAGCACCGCCGACGAGGTCCAGCTCGACCCCTCCTGTGCGCGCGCGCGCGCCTACGTCGAGCGCTGGGGCTTCGGCGGCCTGATCGTGACGAATCTGTTCGCCTGGCGCGCTACCGACCCCGGCGACATGAAAGCGGTGCCCGACCCAGTGGGACGCGGGAACGACGCTGCGATCGTCGCCGCCGCCCGCGAGGCGAAGCTCCTAGTTTGCGCCTGGGGCAACCACGGCGCGCATCTCGGCCGCTCCCGAAAGGTGATGGCCTTTCTTGGTAAGGCCGGAATCGACCTCCACGTCCTGAAATTGAATGGCGGCGGTGAGCCCTCGCACCCCCTTTACCTGCGCGGCTCCCTGCGGCCGCAACTCTGGACCGCGCGATAAGCTTTCGAGACCGGGTGATAAGCGTTTACCGCCCTCGGGGAGTAGCGTCGGCGGGATGGTCGGCTGGACGCTACTCGAGGCGCTGCTTGGAGGCGATGCGGAAAAATTCTTCGCGGAGGCCGATTTTGGGCTGCTCCCTGAGGACGACGACGACCCCGAGGGCGATGTAGTCCTACCGGACTACGCTGAAAGTCGACAGGCCCATAGACGAATCTGCGGCTGAGTCGCAAGATGCCTACCTGTGTAGCGTACGTTGCTACACACGAATCGGGAAGGTGGCCAGCACACTGTTACCAGTGCCATCCGAGAGACCGACCTGAAGGAGAGGCCGGTCCACGGTAGTACCAAACTAAGTGCAGTCGCTGTCTGATTCGCCGTTTGAGGCTTCACCGGAGGGCACGACTAGCGGTCGTGCCCTCTTTCATTTCCAACCTCGGAAATCATTTTGCACGCCTTGACGCCGGCGCGATATCGCTGCGCGCCGTGTCATATTGTCGCGATTCATTACCGATGTGCCGCAGCGATTCGACGTCGCGAAGTGGCGTCAGACTTTTTCACCGGACAATAGAGCGCGATAGCGGCTGTACCAGGGGTTCGTGATCCGCTCCGCGGGATCCAGCCGCCGCTTTTCCGCGAGAAATGCCTTCAACCGGGGATAGCAAGCTTCAGCTTGCGCGCGCGTTGCCTGCGGCGTGTTCGCGATGGGGAAGCTGCCGCCATGCTCGATTGCCACATCGATGAGGTCGCGAGCAAGTTGCGCCGCACGCACTGCGCCACCGATCGAGGCGGCTCTCTCCAACCGAACAGCAATTTCCGCATATTCGCGCGGCGCCCAACGCAGGTAGGTCTCGTCCTCTTCCAGGATTCGCCGCACCTCAAGGCCGTTGACCGTCGTGCGCCACTCCTCGCAACGGGCGCGAAGCTGATCCAGGCACGACGTCACCCGTTCCGGCGGTACCAGGAGGCGCAGCGTCTGGGCATCCGCATCGGCGGGTGCGGCCACCACCATCTGTGCGGCCGCCTGCTGCGCCACGGACCGCGACATCTGGTCGACCCGTAGCGTGACGCTGTAGAGCGCGCCGAACAGTCCCTGACCGCCGACCATGAGCGAGAAGAGCTCACGATGCGCGTGCCGACTCACGCGACGCAGGTCGCCCTCGGGCGTCACCAAGGTCAGCGATTCGACGTGCACGACGGTGGGGCGGCCGTCAGGCCCAGCCGCATTGGCGGCGATGCTTTCTCCGACGGTGGTCATCGTCGTGCGCGTGGTCGCGGCTTGGCTGTCGCCCGGCCGCAGCCGGTCGGCGATGGCGCGCCACGGCGTGTGAGCTTGGACTTCGATGAAGCCGGAGCGCTCGTCCACTCCGAGCACTCGACTCAAGCGCAGCGGGTCATACCGCTTGCAGTAGCGCACGGCGTCACGCAATTCGAGAGCGGACAGTGGGACAAAAGGCGCGTTGCTCATGCGAGACCTCCCGCAGCAAATCTAGCGAAAGCCAGGCGGAGCGAAAAGCAAAATTTCTGCGCGATTTATGAGTTCGTACTGCCGGACTAATCGTGTTGTCCTGCTTTGCGATCCTTTCCTCGTGATACTTCAGAGGAAAGAAAAAACCTCCGTGTGCTGGCCTTAGGAGGCGCTGCCCGCCTGCGATTGCAGCCAGTTCTGCAGGCCTTCGCGGCCGATGAGGTCGAGCTGGGTCTCCAGGAAGTCGATGTGCTCTTCCTCTGACTCGAGGATGTCTTCGAGGATCTCGCGCGAGATGTAGTCGCGAACGGTCTCGCAGTGGGCTATTGCCTCCTGCAGGGGAGGGCGGGCGGCCTGCTCGAGCTTGAGGTCGCACTCGACGGCTTCCTTGGGGCCTTCGCCGATCATCAGCTTGCCGAGGTCCTGCAGGTTGGGCAGTCCTTCGAGGAAGAGGATGCGCTCGATCAGGCGGTCAGCGTGCTTCATCTCGTCGATCGACTCTTTCTTCTCGTACTCCTCGAGCCTCTTCAGGCCCCAGTTGCCGAGCATGCGGGCGTGCAGGAAGTACTGGTTGATCGCGGTGAGCTCGTTGAACAGCACCTTGTTCAGGTGCTGGATGACTTTTGCATCGCCCTTCATGGCCGGCCTCCGTCAGGAACGGCCGATTGTCAGGCAGCCACTGCGGTTTCATTACGCGCGTCGGCCAGGATCTGCGCGGCGCAGTCGCGGCAGCGGCCGCAGCCGGTGCCGACGCCGAGGGCGTTAGCGAGCTCTTCGAGCGAGCAGGTGCCGCCTTGGGCGCATTCGCGCACCTGGCCTTCGGTTATCGCGTTGCAGATGCAGATGTACACGCCGTTCTCTCCAAGGATGCTAGCTATTCCTATTGCTGTTCAGATTAGCCATGGTGGCCATGGATGGATGTTAGTGCTTGCTTACAACAAGATGAATTAAATATGTAGATCGTATTTAAAGATGTCATTGACATCAATAATGAGAACAATTATCGTTCGTGTCAATAGGAATGAGTATGGAACTGACGAAAGCCCGGGTCGGCGAGCCGGAGCGCGCGGCGCCGCAGAAGGTCGCGAGCGAGGCCCTGCTCGGCCCTAGCCGCGAGCTCCTCATCGTCCACAACGGCCGCGAGTACCGGCTGCGGCTGACGCAGAACGGCAAGCTCATCCTCACGGCGTAGGAGATCGAAAAATGGGCCAGATGCTGCTTGTGACGCTGCGCGAGGGGATCGAGATGTTCCTCATCGTCGCCATCGCCGCCACGTACCTGCGAAAGACCGGCCGCGAGGCGCTGCTTTCCGCGGTCGCTTGGGGCGCGGCGGCCGCGGTCGCGTTCTCCGTGGTACTGGGAACGTGGCTGGCTGAGATCGCCGTCCTACCGAAGTGGGAAGCGCTGCTCTCCCTGATCGCGGCGGTGCTGGTCATTTCGATGGTGGCGTACATGTTGAAGGCCGCCAAGCACCTGCGACGCGACATCGGCACGCGCCTCGAGGCCGCAGCGACCCATTCAGGCGGCGCCGCTTGGCTGGGAGTCTTCGCATTCGTCGTGCTGATGGTGACGCGCGAAGGCATGGAAACGGCTTTCATCACCGCGTCGCTGTTCCGGCAGACCGACACGGCGCACTTCATCGCTGGCGCCCTCGTCGGCCTCACCCTCGCCGCCGCGCTCGCCTGGGTGTGGTCGCGCTACGGCAACCGCGTGAACCTGGCTTTGTTTTTCAAGGTCACCTCGGTATTTCTCGTCCTGTTCGCCGTTCAGCTCGTCATCTATTCCTTCCACGAGGCGACCGAGGCGAACATCCTGCCGATCGACAACGCTTACTGGCATATCGCCACCGAGCCGTACGGCCCCGAGGGCGAATACGGCGCGGCGCTCACGTATGCCCTCGTACTCGTGCCTGCCGCCTGGCTGATGTTCGCCGCGCTGAAGGCGCGCCTGCAGGCCCCGCAGCCTGAAGTGACCCGCTAGAACAATCCGCCAGCCAGCGGCGTCAAGCCGCGAGCCAGCCCTGCCGTCAACAAGGAGCTTCGCTGGTGCAAGGCTGGCCTACCTTCCTCGCCGCGCCGCTCGCGGTCGTCGCTCCCGCGGCTTACTCGAGCGTCTATCTCAGCATCGAGCAGGCGCAGCAGGCGATTTTCCCGGGCGCGAAGTTCGTTGCGGCGAACGTCGCGCTGACCGAAGTGCAGGCGAGAGCGATTGCTGAGCGGTCCGGCGTCCGGGTACGCAGTAACGACCAGCGTGTGTGGCAGGTCCCCGGCGCCGGCTGGTTCATCGTCGACGAGGTGGTTGGCAAGCATGATCTGATCACCTACGCCGTCGGCCTCAATGCGGACGGCACGGTGCGCGGCATCGAGATCCTGGAGTATCGCGAAAGCTATGGGCATGAGGTGCGCATGCCGGCCTGGCGGCAGCAGTTCGCGGGCAAGTCCGTCGCCGATCGCCTGCAGCTCGACCGGGACATCCGCAACATCAGCGGCGCGACGCTGTCGTGCCGACACGTGACCGCCGGCGTCAAGCGCCTGCTTGCCCTGTATGAGATCGCTCTCAAACGACGCTAGGCGCGCACGCCCCGCTCTCGGGACGCTGGTCGAAATGCGTCTCGCCGACGCATCGATCGCGGCGCGCGCCTTCGAGTGCGCGTTCCAGGCGGTGGAGCGGGTGCATCGCCTGATGAGCAGGCAGGAGCGCGACAGCGACGTGGCGCGCCTCAACCGCGCGGCGGCGCGCACTCCCGTCGCAGTCGACGCCTGGACCTGGGATGTTCTGCGCCGGGCGAAGGAGTTGCACGAGGTGACGGACGGTCTCTTCGACTGCACCGTCTCGCCCGGCAGTCGCGGCTCTCTCGGCGATCTGCAGTTGGCACCCGGGAACGGCGTGGTCCTCAGCCGGCCGCTCGCGATCACGCTGGACGGCATCGCCAAGGGCTACGCAGTCGACCGGGCAGTGGACGCGTTGCGCGCCGCAGGAGCCACCGCGGGCGTGGTCAACGCCGGCGGCGATCTGCGGATATTCGGCGACGAGATGCAGCCAATCCATGTGCGGCATCCCGGCTCCCCAGGCAGATTTATCTCGATCGGCGCGGCGAGGGACGCGGCCGTCGCCAGCTCGGGACGCTACTTTTCCAATTCGCTCCTGGTCGACCCGCGGACGATGCGCCCTCACGCCACCGCCTGGAGCGCTACCGTCATCGCCCCCGACTGCACTACCGCCGATGCGCTGACCAAGCCATGCCTTCTTGACCGCGCCCGGGCGACGCGGCTCGCATCCCCGTGCGGAGCACGGGCCGTACTCTTCTCGCCGCGGCACGGTCTGCATTGAACCGGCTAGGGCCCATGCAGCGCCGTCTTCTCTACTCGACGGTCGTCGTCCTCCTGGCCTCGGGCATGTATTGGGCGCTGGTTCACTACGCCGGCGTGAGGCCTTACCTGAGTGAGCCGCTGCTGATGAAAATTCACGGCGCGGCCGCGATGGCGGGCCTCATTGTGATCGGCGGCCTGTTTGCTTTCCATGTTCCCGGCG
>WNFL01102296.1_pt2 | contig 12905 bp, 9 predicted proteins | sample 5400361 | NCBI WGS metagenome assembly WNFL01 (sample SAMN13153351, study PRJNA577476) | soil metagenome | isolation source: 40 cm soil on Douglas fir-dominated hillslope | place: USA:California | collected 2013-09-17
AGGGCTGTCCTATCGCAACTCCGCGTCGCAGCCGAACTGGGCGAGAGAATTCTTAGAATTTGCGTACTCCAACATTTTTTCCGCGCCACGGGAAAATTGACCGACGATCTGTCCGGAGGGTAAGGAATGACGAACTGCAGAACCGTCGTCGTGAAAGAACTACCGGAAAGCGTAACGCAGAGTCAGGTTCCCCAACTGCGCCGGGAGATCGCTCCCTTGGTTGGTGCCGACTGGCCATGCGTCATCCTCGACTTCTCCAATGTGCTGGAACTTGATCGTGCTGGAGTAGAGATGTTGCTGCGCAGCATGGAGGAAGCAGTGAAGAGAAACGGCGATGTCAAACTGGCATGCGTGTCGCCGCAAGTCACCGTGATTCTGGAACTCACGCAGGTCGACCGGTTGTTCGAGGCTTTTGAAAGCCTCGCAGACGCAATGGAGAGTTTTCACCGTTTCCCGGTGGAAGCATTTCGAGAGAAAACTGGACTAACTGCCACGGGCGCGAACGACTAAAACGACTAATCCGTGGGCGGCCGAGGATGAGAGTGGGAGAGAGACCATGAAATCAAGGCGCGGCAGCCAGGCAAGAACCTGCGTACAGGGAGCGATGCTCGCATTGTTACTGCATCCCTTTGCTCCGGCTCAGGAGCCTTTTGCCTCCAAGGCGGAGCCGCAACGGGCAGCCTCCGAAGCTCACTTTGCTCAGCGGCCGCACGGTGCAGCTCAATCGGGGGCACAGGCATCGGATGCAGGAGTACCCGATAGTCCCGGCACGGTCCAGGCGAGGTTGAATACGCCAAGCCTCAATGGGCTGGCCATGGCAATTGTTCCACAGTCTCCGGACCCACAGTCGACGTCCGCTACTCCATCCGTGCCTGCCGAGCCCCGCGAGCCCGCGAAAGACTCCTCTTCGGAGTCTTCGCCCGCTTCTTCAAATGCCGTGGTTCCAGTTCCGGATATGCCGAGCGCGATGGACCCGGCGTCAAGCATGGGCGGCGACCTGGCGTCTGAGCCGCCAGCGCGGCAACAAACTTCCCATGAACCTTTGGGCACGGCATTGGCAGAGCCGCTGCAAACCACAGGCGTTGCAGCGTCCAGGCCGGCTGGAGCCGCGGTCGCTCCAGCAAAGCAGCGGCGCGTGCGAACCATCCTCATTCGAGTTGGGTCGTTGGTGGGCGCCGGGGTAGCGATCGGAACGACCATGGCGTTGTCGCAAGGCAGCCCCAGCCGCCCGCCCGGCAGCCATTGAGTCTAAATGTGGAACGGACGTCACTCTCGCATGGCAGTCCGGAGGCGTCCCTGCCTCGTGAGTTTTTCCGGCCTTGATGGTTCGGGAAAGACAACGCAGATTGACAGGCTTCTCGAGTCCCTGGAAGATTGTGGGCTCCGAGTTCGACTCTTGCGTTTTTGGGACCACATCGCTGTCCTCGGACGTATCCGGGAAGCCATGAGCCACACGTTATTCAAGAGCGAGAAGGGGATAGGGTCTCCAGAGAAGCCGGTTCAGCGCCGCGATAAGAATGTTCGCTCCTGGTACATGACCGCGGCACGGCTTTTCCTTTATGCTCTTGACGCGATTCAACTGACGATGGTTGTCGCAAGGATGTCCAGCCGGAAGGAAGATGTCGTCGTTTTCGATCGATACCTTTACGACGAAATCGCGAACCTGGATCTGGGGAATTCCGTGCTCCGGGGATATGTCAGGTTGCTGTTGCGATTGATCCCGCGTCCCGACGTCGCATTTTTGCTCGACGCAGTTCCATCTCAGGCGCGCGCTCGCAAGCCAGAATACCCGCTCGATTTCCTGCATTGCAACCGAGTTTCTTATCTGGATCTGGCAGCGCTGGCTGGGTCTATAACGATTGTTCCGCCTCGTGCTGCCTGTGAAATTACTCGCATTGTGAAGCGGAATGTGCTCGAAGCGCTACCGCATCAACAGCCCCAGAGAGAAACGGCAGTTCTTCACTCGCAGGCCGCTATCACCAATACCATCACCAATAGATGAGATTGAATTTGTCCACGATCACGGAGTAGGGAGACTGCTTGTAGTTGCCATCCATCTGATAGTTGGCCGTGATGCCATACCAACCGCCCACCCAAAACGGCGGGAAATAACGGTCAATGACCGTGGTTACCCCGTTCAGCGTAATGGAGTGGTAGAGAAGCTGATTGTCCCAGGTGCGCTGCATTTGCAGAGTCAGGTGGTTCCACGAATTGTTTACTGGATTACAGGAGACGCCTGTCGGAATCCACTTCCAGTTAATGTTGTCCCAGACATCAAACTCGTGGCCTCCCGCGATGCGGCACTGTTGTCCCCAGGTGAATCCCAAGGAGTTGAAGTACTGGTTGATGTCAAATTCCAACACTTCCGAAAGCTCAAGAGAAGAGCTGTAGAAATAAATATCGTAGGTAAAGTTGTGGAGATTCGGAATGATTTGGTGCTGGGGATCCGGCATGCCTTGGGATGAGAAATCGCCAATGAGCGGGTTAGTCCACAAAACATCGGCATAGGGTATCGTGCCTGCAATGGAGAACTTCGCCGCTTTCCCGCTCAGCGAGGGCGAGTTGACCCCCTGATTCATGGACCAGGTGACTCCGGGACCACAATTCGAGCAAATGTCATATTTTGGCGACAATTCCCCATAACCCGACCATCCCCCGCTGGCCTGCAAATTCGTGAAGACGCTTCCCGCGACGTTGATCTTCGCGTGCTTGAACGTGCTGCCGCCGCAATAATCCCATTCCTGCATGACCGTGTCATAGGTTCCAGGTGTCAGGGTCAAGCTGGTGTTCAGTTTTGCTCCCTTCCCAACAAAGTTCAACTGATTGTTCACGTAGACGCCCATGGATGCGACACCTTGGGAGCAAGTCGTGGTTGCCGTCGCGGTGTAGTTTACTGGCGAGGTCACACGTGAATTGTCGGTGGGTGATGTTACCCAAACTCCACTCTGATTGTTGACCGTGATTGCCACTGGCGTGAAGCTGGCGCCGCCGCAATAGTCCCATTCCTCCACGACCGTATTGTGGCTGCCCGGCGTAATACTCAAGTTCGTGTTGAGGGTCGTACCATTCGAGACGTAGACCAATTTGTTGTCCACATAGACGCCCATCGAGGCCACGCCTTTAATGCAGCCGGTTGTCGCACTGGCGGAGTAGTTCACCGGGGAACCAACGATGCTTCCGTTATTGGGTGCGTTTACAGTTACGCCAGCGAAGGCGGACGCTGCGAGGACAAAAATGACGAGCGAAGCATGGGAAATACCGAAGCACTTCATGACCGAATCCCCAATCCATGGTGGTTTTGCCGCTTGAACGTTCCACACGGGAGAAAAACGGAGCAGTTACGAGAGATTAATGCGGTGTTTTCCCGGCGTCAAAACTGGGAAGGACATGGCCGCATTGTTGTAAGTAGGGAATGCGACGGACGAAGATGCCACACCGCAGGCTTGTAGGGAATCCTACGAACTCCTGCCAACTGAGAATCGAATTCCGTCATCTTAGTCTCGTTCTTGAGTACGGGAAAAACAGGACGGGGATATGCCTAAACTCATCGAATCATGGACTGCTACCAATGCCGACCTGAGCGGAAAGATTCTCACAGCGGGTCTGGCGATTTTGATGGTCTCTCTTGGCGGTTGTCGCGGTTTGGGGAACAGTAGTAGCGGCACCGGTTCGGGAGGCATTCAGAAAATCAACCACATCATCGTCCTGGCGCAGGAGAACCGTGGTTTTGACCACTATTTCGGAGGCCTCCGGCAATATTGGGCTGCGAATGGCTATCCGGATCAGTCGTTCGATGGCTTGCCGCAATTCAATCCGGCATCGGGTTCTCAGCCCCTCCAGGGGCTCGCTCCCAGCTTTCCCGGATGCGACCCAAACTTTCCTGCTCCCGGCAATGACTGCACCATTGACGCGAGTAGCCCCCAAGTCTCGTCCTTTCACATGGTCTCCATGTGCGAGGAGAATCCCAGCCCGTCGTGGAATGAGAGCCACGTCGATTGGAACCGGAACAATCCTCTATCGGCTACAGCACTCCTCGATGGATTCGTGTGGACTTCGGCGCATGATGCCCGCAACCTGGGCTTTTTTGACGTGGATGGAAAGAGAGCCTTGAGCTACTACGACGGATCGGATCTGCCCTATTACTATTTTATGGCCTCAAATTTCGCGACTTCCGACCGCTGGTTCGCTCCCGCGATGTCGCGTACTCAGCCGAACCGGATGTTCATGCTGGCCGCGACTTCCGCGGGCTACACCTATCCACCACCGCCCGGGAACCCACCCTTGTCCACTCAAACCATTTTCGACTCACTCCAGGCAGCCGGGGTCACATGGAAGGTGTATGTTACGGACTTATCTTTTGCCACCCCGCCGGCCCAGAACAGTGCACTCAATTTCTTTGCGACGGCTGGCAAGTATCCCAACAATATTGTGCCGGTGGCCCAGTTCCAGACCGATCTGAGCAATGGCAGCCTCCCCGCAGTGGCGTATATCGAGCCCGGGTACAATAGCGGACTGGATGAGCATCCCGGGGTGGACGACAGCACACCTGGGGCCAATGTTCAGGTTGGAGCACAGTTCGCTGCCACGTTGATCAACTCCCTGATGAGCAGCTCTTCGTGGAAAGACTCCGTATTCATTCTCACTTATGACGAGTTCGGCGGCTTCTACGATCACGTTCCGCCCCAGCCCGCCGTGAGTCCGGATGGAATCAAGCCGATCGACCTTCTGCCTGGGCCCCCTCCGAATGGCCCCGACATCTGCACCACCGGTACCGGCCCGACTTGTGATTTCGTATATACGGGTTACCGTGTGCCTCTTATCGTGATCTCCCCGTTCGCGAAAAAGAACTATGTTTCCCACACAGTTGCGGACTTCACAGCTTGGCTGAAGCTTGTGGAAACTCGGTTCAACCTGCCCAGCTTGACCCGGCGAGATGCCGCCCAAATGGACATGACCGAGTTCTTTGATTTTCAGAACGTTCCCTGGCAAACGCCGCCAACACCGCCCGCTCAGCCAACGTCAGGGCCGTGTTACGTGAATCAGCTTCCATAAAGAGAAATGTGATAAGAGCAGAACAAGCAAGGTTTCAGGAACGCCATCGTACTTTTGCGGCCTCGCTAAAAGGATTCGACTCCTCCTTTATGCTTGCCGCTTGAGCGGCATTACCAGGTCCGCAACGCCCGGCGAGCCGTAGGGTTTGGCTAAGGGAGTTATTGCGGGGTGGCCGGATTTACCGTCACGCCCCGGCTTTGGTAGCGGTTTCCGTCGAATGCGGTTTGCACGGTGACGTTGTCACCGGGCTTGATATTGGGGGGTAGACCAATCGTGGGGTCAAAATAGAGGTCGTAGCTTTTGTGGTCGCGCGAATCGATCAACACCATAAGTCCGCGATGGAGATCGAGGTCTTCTATCTGCCCGGAGAATGTGTACGCGGATCCCGGCGAAGCTAAGATGGAGATCTCGGTCACCACGGGTACTCTGCCGTTGTCCGGAGCAAATGCCAAGGTCACGAGCATACCCGGTTTCAGGGTAGAGGGCGCAGCCCGAGTGTCCTGTTGCAGAATGTTGGCATTGGCAGCGAGATGCATCTTTACGGGTTCTGGGGCGAGAGAGTCGCGCACCAGCAATTCGCCGCTCTCTGAGCGGAAGTCTACGATCTGGCCGCTGCTTTGTCCCGCCAGCCCATGACCCGCAATCCTTATGCTTCGAGCAAAAATCTGGGTTCCATCCAATGTGGTGTCCACGTAGGCTCGCTCACCGTCTTGCAAATTGTCCAAGGAGACGGCCTTACCATCCCGAAACACGCGAGTCCGCTCGTCAAAGAGCACAGGCATGCGCCCTCCCTGAAATACGTGGAGAACCAAGCGGTCGCGGACGTGATCGATGCTCTGGATGGTTCCACCCAGGAGGGTGACTTTCCCCCCAGGGAGCTTTGGCAGATCGGGCGCGGGCAGAACTCCAGAACCCCGAGTTGGACTCGCGGTGGGAGTCAACGGACTTGAACTCGCGGAATTACCCAGCGCTCGATCGGATATCAAGAGCGAAGGAGAGTTTTGTGCGCAGGCCAATCCGACCAGAATCAGTGAGACCACGGACCAACGAAACACGTACCACCTCCACATTGAGCACAAGCCTTGGATGCTTCGAGCCTTGGCGGAGGTAGCGCGCACTTTGCAAAGGATTGAAAAAAAAGACCTTGGCCTTCGCTGCCCTGATTGTGATTTCCGCATCTTAAGGTCGCGGGGAAAGCTATGACAAACACGTGGGGAAAGTTCGTGGTTGCGGTAACGCTGTGCATAGGATCGGTATCCGTCTCGGAGGCGAGAGATATAAAGGTAACCATCTCCAGGCGCAGTTCCACGACGCCGGTCCAGCGGCTCAACCGAGAAGGCGTAGAGGCGGTTCAGAAGAATCACTTTGACAAGGCAAAAGAACTTTTTTACAAGGCCTATCTTATGGATCCGGGTGATCCCTTCACGTTGAACAATCTTGGATATATTGCCGAACTGGAAGGGCAGCAGGAGCGTGCTCAGACGTTCTATGGTCTAGCTTCGGGGCAAGCGACGGAAGCATTCATTGATCGTGCGAGCTCAGCGAGTCTCAAGGGCCAGCCCTTAGAAGAGGCCATCAGCGCCGTTCACGACATTCCGGTGCAAATCAATCGCGCTAACGTGGAGGCTGTGCGGCTTCTCTCCCAGGATCGAGCCTGGCAAGCGGACCTTCTTCTCCAGCGCACCCTGGCCCTCGATCCGAAAAATGGATTCACGTTGAATAATATGGGGGTTGCCAAGGAAGCGGAGGGCGAATTCGACGACGCCATGAAATACTACACGGCTGCGGCAGACGCCCACGCACCAGACACCGTTGTGGTGACCATGGATACTGCGTGGCGGGGGAAGCCTGTTAGCGAAATGGCCGCCGAAAGCGCCAAACGACTCCGGGCGCGCATGAAGCATTTGCAAAGCACAGAGACCCAAACGGCACTCTTCAACATGCGCGGCGTCTCGGCGATGAATCGTAACGATTGGCGCAAGGCGTGGGAGAATTTTTCGCAGGCATACAAGCTCAACCCCCGTAACGCCTTTTCGATAAATAACCAAGGGTTTATGTCCGAACTGAACGGCGATCTCGAAACTGCACAGGATTTTTATCGGGAAGCTCAAACTGCTCCCGGATCTCGCGGCCGGGTCGGCCTTGCCACTCGCCAGAATCTTGAAGGAACCCGCCTGGAGTCTGTTGCAAGCGGCAGTGAAACGAATGTATCGGGTGCAATCGAGGCCGCGAGCCAGACGCGGCGCTCGAATAATCCTGCTCCTGTTCTGCTGAAACACCGTGATGGCACGCCAGTACTTGAACCAGCCCCGCAAACAGCCCCTTCCTCGCGTCCGTAGAATAGTCTCTCCCGGATTTCGCCCTTTCTTTAGATTTTGCCCTGCGACAAATCTCCTGCAAGCGTTCCTGCGTTAATTCCCTCAACAATGGGCGGGAAATTCGCGTTTTTGCGTAGGATATCCGACGCAAAATTTCGCAATACTGAACTTTCGAGAGATTGTGTCAATACAGGGTTCATTGTATTTTTCTCGCAACGACCCAAATACATTTCAAATGTGCGTCGGAGAGGGAACAGCTTTCGTAGTGTTCCCGACAAACGGCGTGCGGGAGGTGATGTTGTTGCTAAGTGTTCCTTTTCTTGATCGTCAACCGCGTGTTAGCGTACGGCCGTTCTTGGCCATGGTTGTAATGGCCCTGTGGGGTTTGCAATCGCAAGCCGCAGTCACGGCAGTTTCTTTCCAGTCTCCGAAACTAGCCGCAAGCGGTACAACGAACCTTGTGTCTCCGATTCACGTCCAAGCAACAGCCCAGGACACTCAGGCAATTACCGGTTACGTGGTATATGTGGACAACGTAAATGTTTTCCGCAATTTCAGCCCCTCGGTGGATGCCTGGATCAGCCTGCCTCCGGGTGCGCACACGCTCTACCTCAAAGTTTGGGACTCCAGTAATAGCCTGGCGACCCGCGCCTACCAGATTAACGTCACCGGATTCGCCCCACCAACTCCTCCGGTTCACGCGAACCGCATTGTGAATATCGATAATGGAACATGGACCGTGGATAACGACCCTGCGGTTGGGGGCAACTGCAATCACGGCAGCATTCAGCCGTTTCTCAGCAGCGCAGATCCAAATACCGCGAACCTGCCGACTTCTGGGTCAACCGGGCAGCATTTCCTTCTGGCCAGCGGCTGCGCCTACGACGACTCCCTCTTTTACCGTAAGTACAGCAATCCGCTCGGTTTTGCCGGTTATACCAATTTTCTTTGGGATTTCTGGTTTTATATTCCGACGTCCACCCAGAACAATACAGTGCAGGCCCTGGAATTTGACATGTTTCAGGCCGTACAACTCCGCGATGGCGTGCATGAGTTCATGTTCGGCTCACAATGCAATTACGCTACAAATCGCTGGCAGTTTTGGCTCCCAAGCGGCCGCAATCTAACGTGGGTTGATGGCGGCACGTCGCCATGCCGAACCTCCACAGGGAGGTGGCATCATGTCACGTATTTCCTGCAGCGGGTGATGCCTACCGGATACCAGGAGATCCCGCTGAATTTCACTCCAGGCAGCGATCGCAATACAAGTTTACGGTTCGGAACGCTGACCATGGATGGACGAACCCTCTATTTGGGGGGAGTGGCATGGTCAACGATCCCCATGCCGGCCTGGTCCCCGGTAGTGGGGGGGCAACACCAACTTGATAGTGCGGGCAATGGGGCCATTATCGAGGAGTACACAGCCGGGGAGTCGTTGACCTCCTGGTAATGAGCCGCGCGGCGTTTGGCCGCGTCCATTCGCGTCGTCGCCAGGACGGTGCTGTCTAAATAGCGGGGCGCTCTCCGGGGAGAGTGTCCCGCGCCGCTCCCCCGGTCCGGTCTGGCAGTACCTTTGCCGGAAGGCCGTACAGTGACGAACGTATCGACTGTCGGCGCCATCGATTCAGTAAACTACCTCGGGTCGAATTGTCCAAAGACCGAGTACGCCTCTTGAGCTCGAACCACCGAAGGTAATTGCGGACCACGTTTGGCATCGTCATTCGCAGCGCCGCCGCGTAATTCTGCTCCGCTGCCTGGCGCTGTTCAGCTGGGGACTCTAATAATTCTATGAGTTGGCCTGCCAAATCGACGTGATCCCCGGTCTTATAGAACCGGATCGCCATATTCTCATCCGTAGCCATATCGCGGAAATCGTGGAGATCGGCGGAGACTAACGGAACGCCGTACTCGCAAGCCTGGTGGGCTGGGCCGCTCGAGCCAGTTGCGGAATCGTAGGGCAATACGACGACGCTGCTGCTTCGGAATAGTGCTGGTACGTCTTCTTCGGCCACATAACCCCGGAACTCAATCCGTGGGTTCGCTCCATAAGTATCCCGAATGGACTCCCAGTACCCGGGAGTCGTGTGGTGATTCGCTCCCGCTACCACCAGTCGCGCGTTCGGGATTCTTTCCAACACTGCCGGGATTGCCGCCATCAAGGTTTCCAGTCGCTTGTAGGTCCCCCAGTGACCGATGGCCAAGATACGCTGGTCCGGATTGCCGCGCGCCGAAAAATCAGGCGGACTTGGACATGCCGCAAATGTTCCGTGGGTCCCGAGCAAGACATTTTCCGCGGCATATTTTTGGACGAGCGTGCGCCGGTAACCCGAGAGCAAGACCGATACCGAACTCGCCCTGAGCAACGCTCGTGTGGCCAATTCGCTGCCCAGGCGAAACAGCCACTCCCGCTTCACGCCCGCACCGGCGAAGTCCACGTGCTCCAGAATGTGATGGAGGGTGACATGCGTGAAATAGCCCATTGATCGAGTGAGAGCCGGAGTGCACAAGCCGGCAAAGGCTGCTACCGGATGTTGCGGTGTGCCAAAAATGGAATACACGAGATTGAACCATACGATATCCGGCTGCAAGCGGCGGACAGTCCTGGCCAAAGCAACCGGGTTCCCAACCCGGTTAGACTCCCAGCACCGCACAACCTCGAAGCCGGGAAGTTCCTGCTGCACGCAGTCAAGAGCGTTCCCGTCTTTATCCGTTGCCCACGCATAGTTCGTAAGTTTGTCGCCGAGAATCGTGAGGTTCACGAGGGGGTTGCGCTGGAGTTCACGCGCCAGGTGGAAACCGTATTCGTTCAACTGGCGGCCGCTGGGAGGAAACGCTGTAACCAAACAAATCTTCATGAGGTCGACCGTCTATAAAATTTCCTAGAACAAGGTGAGGCGAATGAATGGCCGGAATTGCTGGTTCTTGCCGCTGGTGAAATTAACGAAGCTTTCCTGTTGCAGTCCTGCGGAAAAGCGTATCGGGTAACGAACCGGGAGAGCCTTTCCGTTTTCCTCCAACGTGCGGCGGAACGGAATGGCATAGGAAACGCTAAAGCCGGTATTTAGAGCGTCGTAACTATGAAAACCCATGTTGCGCGAGTAGGCCGCCGTAGCATCGAGACTCCAGCTATCCCGAAATGAGTATTGGACGCTGACGGCCGGTCGAAAAGCTTGCGCGATGGCGAACCGCTGCCCTTCCACCCGCCAGGAACGGAGATACTCCCCCACGCCCCTGAGGCGTAAGTTTTCTGAAAGCCGCTGTTCGATGCCGGCGTAGGTCGAGGTGTAGAAATACTCGCGAATTACCGGCGAGAACTGTTCGTCGCGGGCGCCCCATCCGGTTACAAGGGCGGTCTTTCCCCAAGGCCGGCCGACACGAAACTCCAGAGAACCCGACAAGTCTCGAGAGTGGAGCGTGCTTTCCGTGAACGGGCCAGATTCGTGAATGGCGTAGCCTTGAACAGAAACCCAGTTGGAAATCGAGCTCGTCGAGAGATACAAAAACTGCCGGAAGAGATTCTGATTCATATGAACGGGGTCTTCGGAATCGCGGCGAAGCGTCTTCTGGAGGCCGGCGCTGACGCTGAGTGCGTTGCCTCCGAGATGAAACACGGGGTTTACCGCAAAGTTGAAGGAATAGTCTTTGGTATTTCGATTGATAATCGAGTTTGTGCTGGGCAAAGAGATCTCGCCGCGCGCATTGCGAATCTGGAAGAATCCGCCGGCATCCGGCATGCCGGGGACATGCAGCCGGTAGGCGGTCGTCCACTGCGTTTCCAGGGAGGATCGCGGCGCAGGCAGGAAGCCCTGCGGGGCATTCAACAAATGTGCATCCAGGGAATACACGGTCGTATCTTCGAAGATGGGAGCGACGGAGAAATCGGAAAGCAGGCTGAGCTTGCTGTTGATGCGCATGCCTTCGTCGCCCGCCGCACGTATCAGCTCACGCTGGGCGGTAGGATCTTCCCCCGCCGATGCGGCAGCCTCAGCGAAAGCTGTCAAGGCTTGGGCGCCCTGGTGTTGCTGCCGGTAAACGTTAGCCTTGGTTAGCAGATATTGATAGCTGGGATCGGACTCCGCGGCGCCGCGATTGATGGCGGTGAGCTGTCCTTCGGCGCGCGGCGTATCGCCGAGAGCGAGGTAGGTATTTGCCAGGCCCAAACGAACATTTGCCTCTGGCGCTCCGGCCGCCAAAGCTCGTGAGAAGTAAGTCTCTGCCAGCTCGTACTCATGCATCCCCAAGAACAAATCGCCGGCTTGCGTCAGCTGCGCTCCCGTGGGCGGTTGGGTGCGGCCGGACGCTGATTCCATCAGCGCCAGAGTGATCTGCCGTTGGGCGCCGATGGCATCGCCCTGGTTCACCATGAGCTGGGCGACAGCCAGACGTATGCCGACGCGGTCGCTTTGCGAAGCGCTCAGCGCTCGCTCGAAGCGTTGCATGGCGGCGGCATCTTCTCCGAGAATGCTGAGCGCTTCACCGGTGGAGATGTAGACCGAGCCCGGACCGAGCGCCTCCGCCCGTTGGATCGACTGCATCGTATGTTCGCGGTCGCCGATCTGCGCATATCCTCGGGCGAGTTGCGCGCTCACCAGGCCATCGTTGGGAACCAACTTTTCCGACGCCTGCAGTTCTTGAATCGACTCTCGATACTCTTGCAGGTCATAGAGAGTGTTCGCTAACGCTAAGTGCAGGGCAGGGTCGTTGGGCGCGCTCTTCAGTGCGATGCGATACTCAGCAGCGGACTGCTTCAGCATCCCCTCTTCCCCGTATGCAGTGCCGCGCACCATATGCAGGGCCATGGAGTCGCCCATTTCCTTTTCGGCCAGTAGTGCGTTCTGCAATGCAGCGCCTGGATGGTGCAAGTCCAAGCTAACCTGCGCCAGTCCCAGCCGGGCTTCACCATTCTTAGACTCCAGACGCAACGCGGCATTGAAATCCGATGCCGCGGGTGCGCTCTTATGCAGGTCATGCAAGATGAACCCGCGATTCACATAGGCGGTCGCCACTTTGGGATCGCGATCCAGAGAACGGGTGAAGGCCTGTTGTGCCTGTTCGAAATCTCCATTGTGCTTATGAACATACCCAGCTAAAAGCGGCAGGGCCGGCTCGTTCGGCATGGTTGTTTCATACTGCGAAGCCAATTGCAGAAGTTCGTCGTATTTTCCCAGATGGAGCAGGTCATATCCTAGATAGACAACCACATCCCGGTCGCGAGGCAGTTTCTTGATGGCCTCGTGCCCAACGTCCGCTGATTCCTGATACTTTTCGATCCACAGGAGATAGCGCTCCCGTTCTCTCATGACCAGCGGATCTTGCAGCATCGGGTGCGATGCCCGGCCCAACCATTGCGCAGCCAGCGGGAAATGGTGAGCTTCGATGGCGGCGTTCATGCCGCCTGCTACAACCATGCTGTTCGCGGGAGCGGACTCACGAGCCTTTTCATACTCACTCTCCGCTTTCGCAAACTCGCGGCGTGAAGTATACAAATCGCCCAAGGCAAGATGTGGCACATACAGGAGCGGGTAGGCGGTGGCG
>WNFL01343795.1_pt1 | contig 12902 bp, 11 predicted proteins | sample 5400361 | NCBI WGS metagenome assembly WNFL01 (sample SAMN13153351, study PRJNA577476) | soil metagenome | isolation source: 40 cm soil on Douglas fir-dominated hillslope | place: USA:California | collected 2013-09-17
CATCTGGACGATACGCTGGCGATTTACCACGGACCGCGATGCCTGGCTCGGTACACCGCCCAGGGCCAGCCAATCGAGGAAATTCAATGTGCTGCCGCGTAACCTCCGCTCGCGGCGCACCCCTATGCCAAGGGCCAAGCAGCGTAACCCAACCCCCTGGCACAGAGCAGCAAAAGCGGACAACCTATGTGCTACAAAACCGGACAGTTCTATTTGCTACCAACAGAAAATGAACGGGCTACAGAAAATGAACGGGCTACGCGCCCCAGGCGGCTCGTGCGCGGCTCAAACGCGACAACGACTCGATTTTACCCAAAATAGCCAGTGTGGCGTCGATGGGCGGCGATACTGTTCCGCCGCAGACGGCGAGGCGAATCGGCTGGGCCAGTTTGCCGAGTGAGACGCCCTTCGCCTCCGCGAGCCCGCTGATGACCTCGTGAATGGCCGGCGCCGACCAATCCGCCAATTCGTCCAGCGCATTGGATGCCTCGGCCAGCAGCACCAGCACGTCGGCGGTCACATGTTTGCGAACCGCCTTCTCATCGTAGGCCGTGGGCGCCCTGAAAAAGAACACGCTGTTGAGCGCCATCTCGCGCACCGTCTTCGCCCGCTCGCGCTGCGACAAAACGATCTGTTCGAGTTGTGTCTCATTCGATGCCCGGATGCCCTCGCGGTCCAAGTGCCAGCGCAGCACCGGCACGATGCGAGTTGCGGGGGCGCGCATCATGTGTTGTTGATTGAGCCAGGTGAGCTTCTCGACGTTGAAGGCCGAGGCGGATTTATTGACGTCGGTAATATCGAATAGTCGGATCATCTCCTCGATGGAGAAGAATTCCTGATCGCCGTGCGACCAGCCCAAACGGACCAAGTAGTTGAGGACGGCCTCGGGCAGGAAGCCCTCGTCGCGGTACTGTAATACGCTGACGGCCCCGTGGCGCTTCGAGAGCTTGGCGCCGTCCGGACCCAAAATCATGGGCAAGTGAGCGTACACGGGCGGCCGAGCCCCGAGCGCGAGCAGCATGTTCAATTGCCGCGGCGTGTTGTTCAAGTGATCATCGCCCCGAATCACGTGCGTGATCTGCATGTCCATGTCGTCCACCACCACGCAAAAATTATAGGTGGGCGTGCCGTCGGAGCGCGCGATGATCAGATCGTCGAGTTCACTGTTTTGGAACACGACGCGGCCATGCACGACGTCATCCACCACCACTTCACCGACCAGCGGATTCTTGAAGCGCACCACGGGCGCGACGCCCGGAACCGAATCGGTGCGTTCGCGCCAACGTCCGTCGTAACGCGGCTTTTCTCCGCGGGCAATCTGTTGGGCGCGCATCTGCTCGAGTTCTTGCTTGCTGCAGTAACAGTGGTAAGCCTTGCCGCCGGCGAGCAATTCTTCGATGACATCCTTGTAACGGTCAAAGCGCTTGGTTTGAAAAAAGGGACCTTCATCGTGAACCAGGCCGGCCCACTCGAGGCCGTCCAGAATCTGCTGGATGGCCTCGGGCGTCGAGCGCTCCAGATCGGTGTCCTCGATCCGCAACACGAATTGACCGGCGTGACGCCGGGCGTAGAGCCAGCAAAACAGCGCGGTTCGCAATCCACCGATGTGCAGGAAACCGGTTGGGCTGGGAGCAAATCGGGTGCGGACAGTCATGGACCTGGGCTTGAGGAATTTGAGGGGCGCAAAGTTTAGCAGAGGCCCTGAACGACGCGGAGGCAACGGCATGAACCCACCGGGTGGTTTGTTTTAACGGGTGGCCGATGTCATACTTTGGCGCTGTTCACCGGGCGGTTAGCTCAGCGGTAGAGCACTGCTTTCACACGGCAGGGGTCACAGGTTCAATCCCTGTACCGCCCACCACAACATCAAAAACGTAGTCAGAAACCCCATCGACGCGGCGCCAGGTAGCGCATCGCCGGGTCGCGGCGTATAGTCGATACAAATGCGAACGCTTCTCATTGTCATAAGCATTGTGTGTGCTTGGACCGCGGGAGCCCTCACCCCCGCCAAGGGCGAGATAGCGGGCGAGCACGCGCCCAATGCCCTAGAGCAGGCGTCGCAAACTTGGCAAATTCTCGACTATCTCGCCGACGATTACCGGGGCGCCGTCGCCAACGGCCGGATTGTGAGCGCTTCTGAGTACGCCGAAATGCGTGAGTTCGCGGCAGCAATACGCGCACAGCTCCACGCATTGCCGACGGTGCCCGCCTCCGCTGCGCTTCGAGAGGCGGCCGAGCGGCTTGCGCAAAGCATCGCGAACAAGGAGGCCGCCGACGTGGTCCCCGATCCCGACCGCACCGCTGGCTCTGCCGGATCTCGCGCACGGCGCGCGGATCTACGCGACTGCCTGTGCCGGCTGCCACGGCGCCCAGGGCCACGGTGATGGGCCCGCCGGGGCGCAGCTGCAGCCCCGACCGGTTGATTTCACCGATCGCACGCGTGCTTCGGAGCGCAGCGTGCTGTCGCTCTACCAAGCGGTGACTCACGGTATACCCGGTACCGCGATGCCGGCCTTTGCACAGCTCACCACGGCGGATCGATGGGCGGTGGCCTTCCACGTCGGCAGCCTCGCCTATGCGCCCCTTGTCGACAGAGGCGAGGCTCGATGGCGTCAGGATCCGACGCTGCACGCGCGCGTGCCGGATCTCGGAGCGTTGGTGCGGGGTCGGGAAGATCAATGGGCACCCCTGTTCGGGGCTGCTGACGCCGCCGCGGTCCTGGGCTATCTGCGCAGCCACCCACAAGCCCTCGCCGCCGGGCCTCAGGGTATCGCGCTGGCGAGGACACAGCTGGCCGCGAGCGTCAGTGCCTATCGAAGCGGCCACGCCGAGGATGCCGCACGATTGGCGCTGTCGGCCTATCTCGATGGAATCGAACCGATCGAACCTGTATTGGCGGCGCGCAACGACGCTTTGCGCGTTCAATTGGAAACGCACATGGCTCAGTATCGCGCTGCGATCCTCGATCACGACACCGGCACGGTAACGACCCAGGCGGCCGCATTGAACCGGTTGCTCGACTCGGTGGATCAAGAACTCGCCGCGAGCCGGGCAACGCCGACCACCGCGTTTCTCGGCGCCTTCACGATTCTCGTACGCGAAGGCTTGGAGGCCTTGCTCATCGTAGTGGCCATGATTGCATTCCTTCGCAAGGCCTACCGAGACGATGCCGTGCGCTATGTGCATGCCGGCTGGGTGCTTGCCTTGGCGGCCGGCGCGGTGACCTGGGCGGTGGCAACCTACGTCATCTCGGTCAGCGGCGCAGGCCGGGAAGTCACCGAGGGCTTGTCTTCGCTATTCGCGGCGCTCGTCCTACTCGGCGTCGGCATCTGGATGCATCAGAAGAGCGTCGGCGGCCGCTGGCAGGCGTATTTGCGCGCCAAACTCTCGGCGGCGCTCGATCGTCGATCAATGATTTTCCTATTCGGCCTGTCTTTCATTGCCGTCTATCGCGAAGTGTTCGAAACGATTTTGTTCTACGCAGCGCTCTGGACCGAGGGTCAAAAGCCCGCGGTCGGCGCGGGACTCTTTGCGGGAGCCATTGCGCTCGTGGCCGTGGCGTGGGTCCTTCTGCGGACCAGTCGTCGACTCCCCGTCGGCACGTTCTTCGCGGCGAGTTCTCTGCTCATCGCCGTCCTCGCACTGGTTCTCACCGGCAAGGGAATGCAGGCCCTGCAGGAGGCCGGCTGGCTTGCCACCACACCCGTTGCGTTTCCGAGAATCGATTGGCTGGGTGTGTTCCCTTCACGGCAATCGTTGAGCGCGCAGGCGCTGATTTTGTCGATTGTGATCGTTGCGTTCTTCGTCAATCGGCGCGGCGCGATCCCAAGCACTGAGCGGAGATCGAGGCTCGGAAGCTAGGGCCGGGGCAGCAAAGATTTGATCCGCGCTTCCAGTTGCTTCAGATCCGGTTCGCCTTGGTATCGACCGACGATATGGCCATCCGGATCGATGAGGTAAGTCAGGGGCAGTCCGAGTACACCGCCGAAGAGCTCCCCGAGCTCTGCATCTCCCATCGCGACGGGATAGTTCAGGCGGTCCTTCTGGTACAGTCGCTTGACCGGCGCGGCATCATCGTCCATGGATATGCCCACGACCTGCAGGCCGGCCGTTCGGTAAGTATTTTGCCACGCGGTGAAAGTGGGGATCTCGATCAGGCACGGTCCGCACCACGTGGCCCAGAAGTTCAGCAGCACGACCTTGCCCCGATATTTGCGCAAGTTCAAAGATTTCCCGCCAAGGTCCGTGCGCGTGAAGTCGGGTGCCATTCGGAGAGCGCCGTCATGGGCGAGCGATGCTGCCGCGAGCATCGGTGACGCAAGCGCAAGCGCCGTCAGACAGAAGATCGCCGGAAGCACGCGCACACCGGCCACGATTTATCCGCCCGTCACCACGGGATAGCCCCGCTTGACCCAGTCGTCACCGAAGTTATCAGCGATGTAGAGAACTTTAACCCGCGTGAAGCCCATCGCATGCAGCGCGCCATAGGCGGCGGCAATATTGGGGCAGTGGCTCCAGGGGCAGCAGCCGCAATAAATGAGGATCGCAGTATCCTTGCTCAGCTTCGCGGCCCGCTCGCGCAGCAATTGCAGACCGGCGTCTTCACCCGCCGCGCCGACGAATTCGGAACCCGGAATATGGGCCTGCGCATAGAGTTTGCGAAAACCCACCTGCAGGATGAGCGGTTTTGGCGCCGACGCGCTCTTGAGATTGGCCGCGACGTCGGCCGCCTGAACGAGATCGGCCGCGGGGATGGACGCGGCTGGTTCGTGCTGGGCCAAGACCGGCCCCGGCTGGGACAGGAGAATGAACGCGCAAGCGGCGGGATAGAGGGCTTTCACTAGGGTGTGTTTCATGGGCGATACCTCATTGCACGACGATGCACTATTCACGCACGAGTGCGCGCCAAGCGCGTGTGAGCGCGCCGGCGGCGCGATCGACGGCAGACTCGCTCGTGGACCGTCCCAACGTCAGCCGGATCGAGCCCAGGGCTGCCTTGGCGGGGATACCCATCGCCAACAGTACGGCTGAAGCCGACTCGGCGCCGTCATGGCATGCCGAACCGGTTGACGCAGCGATCTCCGGGGTCGCGGCCAGCAGGGCCTCGCCTGAGACCCGGGGGAAGCGCGCATTGAGCGTGTTGGGCAGGCGATTCTCCGCATTGCCGTTGAGAGCTAGATGCGGGATTGCCTGCCTCAACTGCTCCCAGAGTCGATCGCGAAGCGCCCCTACGCGCACTCCCTGTTCATCGAGATCACGCTGCGCTATCACACACGCCGCGCCCAGCCCGACGATTGATGCGACATTCTCGGTGCCCGGTCGCAGTCCACGCTCATGTCCGGCACCCAGCGACAGGGCCTCGAGTGCGGTGCCGCGTCGCACGTACAATGCACCGATCCCTTTTGGCGCGTAGAGCTTATGGCCGGCAATCGATAGCAGGTCCACGTCGATCGCCCGCACATCGATCGGTACCTTACCCACGGATTGAGCAGCGTCGGTGTGAACGTAGGCACCGGCTCGGCGAGCGAAATGCACGGCCTCGCGGACGGGCTGAAGCACGCCTGTCTCGTTGTTCGAATGCATGAGAGTCACCAAGGCGGTTGCAGAGCTGATCGCGGCATCGAGCTCACCGATGTCGGCGCGCCCGCCGGCATCCACACCGACGCGGACAATATCCCAGTCTTGCTGCTCCAGCCACGTTACCGGGCGAGCCGTCGCTGGGTGCTCGACCGTGGAGGTCACGACGCGGCGGCGAGCAGTGCGCGCCGTCGTGCCGCGAATGGCGAGATTGTTCGCTTCAGTACCGCCGGACGTAAATATGATCTCGTCGGCGTCGCCGCCAATCAATGCGGCAACGCAGCTGCGCGCTCGCTCGACCGCCTCGTGTGTCCGCCTGCCATAAACATGCCGACTTGACGGATTACCGAAGTGCTCCCGCAAATAGGGCAGCATGGCATCGACAACCTCCGGCAAAAGCGGCGTCGTCGCGTTGTGATCGAGATAGATCGGATCGGCATCCACGGGATGGAGCCTACTCTACTCGCGGTTCGATCTTCGCCGTGCACCGATTGCGCTCGGCGAAAACCCGCGATGCACCGCGATGTCGCCCGGTTGTATTTGTTGCAAAAATGCCGCGGGGCGGTGTCGCTCGATGGCGTCGTCTGTACATCCCTGATTGTGCGTTATAAAAGTCTATGCACATGATTCGTGAACGGCGACGAGAACGCGACACAGCCAATATTTTAGCTCGCATACGAGTCCTCTGCGATGGCACATATTTTGCTGGATCATAACGCGAGAGCACGATGATTGTTCGTCGAAAGGAGCGCTGAATGCCCGAGACCTCAGCAGGCACGGAAAGCCTGCCGCAAGATGCTGTACGACTCCGAGCACCGTGGTCCAACCGCCCTGCCTCCGAACTGCTATGCAACGGCTCCATGCAGAACAAGGCGGTGCGTTTCGGTAGCCTGGAGCCCGCCCATGTCACGCTGGCAAGACAAAGTCTCCTGCCGCTGGTCGTGGTTTTAACGCTCGTCGCGTGCGTGCTCGCCTCCGGTGGTTCCCTGACACTGCAATTCTACGCTCTGGGTCTGGTTGCCTTCCTGATCACGGCCCAGGTTTTCAGCCGCGGCACTCAGCGAGCCCACAAAATCGCCTCGCGCATCCTGCTCGAATGGACCTGCGTAGTGGCCGTTCTGATATTTCTCTCGACGTCGTTCAAGCTCACGCATCTCTTTCCCCTCGACATCATCACGAGTTGGTTTTTGGTAACGCCGGCGGCATTGTTGCTCGCGGAGGCGGTGAGAAATCCGCTCTCCCAATGGTTGGCGTCGGACCGAGGCGTGGCTCAGCGCTACATCATCATCGGTGCCAACGATGTCGGGGTCGAGCTGGCGCGACGCATCGAACACAGCCATGCGGGCGAGAGGTTTTTTGGCTTCCTCGACTACCGCAGCGCCGAACGAGTGCTGGACGGTCTCGGCCAATCGGTCACGGGTAATTGCTCAGCCCGCGATTTTGGCGATTTCGTCCGCACACACGCAATCAACCGGGTCTATCTGGCATTGCCGATTTCCACGGCACCTCGCATCCAAGAGTTGCTCAAGGAGCTGCGCGATACCACGGCCTCCGTATATTTCGTCCCCAACATCTTCGCCTTCGATCTCGTGCAGGCGCGTTGCCTGGAGATCAACGGCATGCCGGCATTCTCGATCTGCGACTCTCCACTGCAGGGTATGAGCGGTTTTTGGAAGCGGGTTTTCGACATCGTGCTCGCGTCGGTCGCGTTGGTGTTCACGTCACCCGTTTTGCTGGCGGTGGCACTGGCGATCAAGCAGTCATCTCCCGGCCCGGTACTGTTCAAGCAGCGCCGCTACGGCCTGAACGGCGAGGAAATACTGGTCTACAAATTCCGCAGCATGACGGTCTGTGAGGATGGCCCCGTCGTGACTCAAGCTACCGAGAAGGACTCTCGCATCACGCCGCTCGGCGCGTTCTTGAGGCGCACCTCGTTGGACGAGCTGCCGCAGATCTTCAACGTGATCGAGGGCAAAATGAGTTTCGTGGGTCCGAGGCCGCACGCGGTGGCTCACAATGAAGAATACCGAAAATTAATCAATGGCTACATGATTCGCCACAAAGTACGGCCCGGTATCACCGGCTGGGCGCAGGTCAACGGCCTGCGCGGCGAGACCTCGACGATCGATAAGATGCATCGTCGCGTGCAATACGACCTCGATTACCTCAAGAATTGGTCGCTGTGGCTGGATTTGAAGATCCTGGCGAGAACGGCGCTGACGGTGGTGAAAGACCGCAACGCGTATTAGCGGGCAGTCGCTATTGCGTCGGGCGCGAGATCCTCGAATAAGGTCGGCTCGACCCGGTCCATCGTGTTGAACGCGTGATAGAGACGCGCAGCCCACCGGCGGCGCGGCCACGATTCCAACATCAGTTCGCCCATGAGTTGCGGCTCTTCGGATGGTACGTCGTGATAACTTGCGTCGATGTATGGGCGGCACGCCTCCCCGGCCGCGAGTGCCTGGGGGAAAAGCGCGATCTGGTCGCTGGGTATTGAGATCTGAACGAGGGGTTTCGGCTCGCCCCGGATGGCCGCACTCAAGACACCGGCGAGACACCCTTCGCCGGCCAATTCGAGATGTCCCAGCTGGGTGCAGCGAGGATTCATTTCGATCAGGACAGGAGCGCCGGTGCCGGATTCCATGACGAAGTCCAATCCGTAGAAGCCTGACAGCGTGAGTCGAGATACCACGAGTTCGGCGGCCTGCCTCATCCGTTCATTGTGGATCACTCGAACAATGGTTGCGGAACCCGTGGGCCCTTGAGCCGCGACCACGACGACGGAGACCATGGACAGGAGCTCGCCGCGCCAGCACGCCAACATGGAATTGGCTGGGCGCCCCGGTATGAACTCCTGGACGGTCACATCCGGTTGACGGTGCCGTCGACGTAACCACAACGCGAGGGGATCCCTGTCGATAGCGAGCCGCTTCCACGCTTTTGCGAAGCCGCGAGGCGCCTGAAGCTCTTGCCAAGCAGCGAGCGACTCATCGAGCGAATGCGAGATCCTGACGCCGTTCCCGCCGCACTCCCCGTCCACTTTGACGACCGCCGCAGACGAGATATCCGCGTGCCATGCCGCCAGGTCTCCGGCATTGGAGACTCTTCGCGTCCGCGGCACGCGAATGCCCAATTCAAGCGCCGTATTGAGAAAGTGATAGCGACTCTCGACCACGCGGAAACTTTCGGGGGACCCCAAGGAATACTCGATGAGCGATCGCAACGACGGGTCCAGTTCATGCAGCTCGTGCAGTTGCGCCACGACGCCGTCGTCGCAAGGTATGACGACGTCCGGCCGGCACTTTTTCAACGCGCGCCGAAGGCTGGAGAGCGAGGAAATTCCGGAATAACGATAGATATATTGGATACCAGACACGTGGGTCAAGGGATGTCCCGTGGGACAGACAGCCCGCACGCAGCAGCCATGCCGTTGCAGCGCCAAGGCCAATCGAGCCGACAAGGGCCACCATTTGGCGGCCACGATCATCACTAACGGCTGGGGTCTATCCAAAGCAACGCTCCCTCGAGCTCACATCGCACTCAGTTTCGGCCATTTAATCCCGTCGGTCCTTGAGAGCAACGTCATCCTTCACAGTTCGCGCAGCTCGTTAGCAATCGAGTCGACGTATGAGCCGCGAATGGAATCGGCCACTTTGTGAGTTTGTTCGCAATTCTTCAGTGGATCCGCGAATATCCAGTGTAATCGGTATACTTTCAACAGCGTACGTACCGCCCTGCTTGAATAATAGTTTGCCTCATAGGCGGTTCATCCGGCTCAAGCCGGCCTAATCTGTTGGAGTGCATTTTGACAGCCAATACTGTGGATATTGCCATAATCGGCGCGGGACCTTATGGATTGTCGTTGGCGGCATACTTGCGCGGCCGCCGGCAAAGCGTGCGGATTTTCGGGTCGCCAATGCGCTCTTGGTCGAACCACATGCCGCAAGGGATGCACTTGAAGTCGGAAGGTTTCGCTTCCGACCTCTATGATCCGGAAGGCAAATTTACGCTCGAGGCGTACTGCGCCGAGCAGGCAATTCCCTACGCACACATCGGTCTCCCGGTCGCCATCGGAACGTTCATCGCCTACGGCCGGGAATTTCAGCGGCGCTATGTGCCGGATTTGGAAGACGTTCAGATCACTTCTCTCAAGAACCCGCCGGGATACTTTGAATTTACGACAGCGTCCGGCGAAGTCGCGCGAGCGCGGCAAGTCGTGGTGGCCGCCGGTATTGTAAATTTCGGTTATTTACCGTCATTGCTCGAGTCGATTCCCAGCCCGATGATCTCTCACAGCTCGCAGCACAGCGATCTGAGCGGATTTAAGGGCCGGAAAGTCGCGGTGCTGGGCGCCGGAGCCTCCGCCCTCGATATTGCGGCTCTTCTCCTGCAGGTCGGCGCGGACGTAGAACTCATCGCTCGACGGCAGACGATTCAATTCCAAAGTCCACCCAACGAGCCGCGCCCACTGTTGCAGAGAGTCAAAGCTCCGCGCTCGGGCCTGGGTACGGGCTGGCGGTCGCGCCTGTGTACCGATATTCCGCTGGTCTTTCACGCCATGCCGCAGCCTCTGCGCCTGAGAGCGGTCGCGCGGCATTTGGGTCCCGCCCCCTGCTGGTTCGTGCGCGATGCCGTTGCCGACCGCCTGCCGATGCACTTGGGTGCGACTTTGACAGGCGCTCGCACCCACGAAGATCGGGTGCGTCTGGCGCTACGTCTATCCGGCCAAGAGGACAGGGAGGTCGACGTCGACCATGTCATCGCGGCAACGGGCTACAAGCCTGCGGTCTCGCGACTTGAATTCGTTGACGAATCAGTGCAATCACGGGTACGCACGGCAGGGGAAGCGCCGGTATTGAACCGGCACTTTGAATCATCGGTTTCAGGCCTCTACTTTGTCGGGGCGGCCGCCGCCAACAGTTTCGGGCCTCTGTTGAGATTCGCCTATGGCGCCAGATTTGCGGCCGAACGACTGACCGCACGCTTGGCCGCAAATTAGGTCAATCCCCTAGTTGCTCTGAAACATCGCCGGCGCCGTATTCGCGCTGCCGCCGTTGCCGACGAGGCGCTTGAGGAACCGATAGGCCCGCTTGGCCATTAGGACCGACCGGGGCAGGGGCACCCGGCAAAACGCGACCTTGCGAATGTAGTCTTCCACGTGCCATTCCGCGCGTGTCCCCGCCGGGAAGAAAATGGTATCACCGGCGCTCAAACGGCGGGCAATACCGGCGACGTCCTTGATGACGACTCCGCCTTCGATCACGTAAATCGTCTCGTCGACGTCGTAGAACCAGTTGAATCGGCCCGCAGTGCAATCCCATATGTAGCTGGTCGCGGTTCCATCGGCACTCTGAGATAGCAATTTGTTTCGGGCGATTGGGTTCCCTTCGAGGATCCAATCGGGGTTGATCCCCGCCGCGCCGAGGGTCACCTGTCCGATGCCGTACTTGATTGCGTTTTCAACTGTCATTCGTCGCTCCAGGATCGCTGATTTCACTGTGGCGGAGTTGCTCGGAACTGAGCCCTTTGCGCCACTGAAACGCTTGATCCGTCAATTCGATGCACACTAAACGTGACGAAGTTCACGCGTCTGTGCGTTGGTGCACACTCTAGAACTCGTTTGGTCCCGATACAGGGTTTGCCCCAGCGCCGCGGCAATCGACCGTACGCAAGGGTCCGTACGGGTTTATAGCAGCCGACGCCCCGTCGTTTTTTTTGCCGGCACGGAATTCCGAGTGTCGGTACACCTGCGATTTTCTCCGGGCGCACCTTGAACATGAGCAATTCCACTGCCGCAAATCAGCGACACGTGAGCAAATTGCGACACATTGGCAGAGGCGAAAAACCCACTGATCATCCGGCTGGCGAGATTGTAAAGGATACGCCGTTGCGCGACACGCGGCAGTCGCCGCCAACGCAGATCGCAAGGGAAACAAACGATGAAGAGAGTTGATCGCAGCCCCCGCCGGGGATCCGAGTTTTCGTTGCAATCGGGGTGCGATACCAAATTCATCATCTACGTTCGACCCACCCTGCGTTGCGCCGCCGCTTCGCGCCTATTGCGCGGGGTCTTCGGGTGGGCGGCATTTTCGGCATTGGCGGCCTGTGGGCAGTCATCCTCCGACCAAACGGCCCTCTCGGACCCCGCCGCCAGCGGCGCGGCGAAGCCGGCGGTGACGCTGGTGGCGACGAAAAGCAGCATCGCCATGGGTACGCCGGCGACATTGCACTGGAGCGCGAAAGACGCACAAACGTGCGCAGCGACCGGGGGATGGAGCGGCACCCAGCCGACCAGCGGCACCGTGACCACCGATCCTCTGACCGCGACCACCAGCTACACACTGACCTGCAGCGGACCTGGCGGATCGGCCTCTCAGTCGGCAGAAGTCGTGGTGACCACGCTCGCGCCCACGGCGACGCTGTCAGCGTCGCCGACATCAATCGCCAACGGCGGCGCGTCCACTTTGAGCTGGAACTCAGCCAACGCCACCGCGTGTACCGCCGCGGGCGGCTGGAATGGCACGGTCGCGACCAGCGGCACCTGGTCGACCGGTGCGCTCTCCAACACGATCGAATACGAACTGACCTGCACCGGAGCCGGCGGCTCCGCGACTCAATCCGTCACGGTCACCGTCTCGGCGTTGCCGCCGCTGGTGACGTTGAGTGCCTCCCCAAGTACCGTCACCTCAGGCGCCGCTTCGACGCTGGCCTGGTCCGCAAAAAATGCCGCCTCCTGCTCCGCCTCCGGGGCCTGGTCGGGCACCAAAGCTCTGAGCGGCTCGCAATCCTCCGGCGCACTGACGGCGAATGCGACCTATACCTTGACCTGCACCGGCGCGGGCGGCAGCGCGACGCAGTCCGCGACTGTCTCGGTGAAGTCGACGGCGCCCACAGTCAGCATCAGGGCGACCCCTAGTACCCTCGCCAAGGGCACGAGTTCGACGTTGAGTTGGAATGCTGCGAACGCCACGGCGTGTACTGCCTCCGGTGCCTGGTCGGGCGGCAAACCAATGAGCGGCTCGCAGTCCACGGGGGTGCTCGCCGCGAATGCGACTTACACGCTGACCTGCTCGGGTCCCGGCGGCACCGCCGTCCAGTCCACCACGGTCTCGATCAAGTCGCCGACACCTACGGTCAGCCTCAGCGTGGGCCCCAGCGCCATCACCAGCGGCGGTAGTGCGACGTTGAACTGGACCGCCGCCAATGCCACCAGCTGCACCGCCTCCGGTGCCTGGTCGGGCACCAAGGCGCTCAGAGGCTCGCAATCCACGGGGGCCCTGACGGCCAGCGCAACCTACACGCTGACTTGTACCGGTGCCGGCGGG
>WNFL01386140.1_pt3 | contig 12901 bp, 17 predicted proteins | sample 5400361 | NCBI WGS metagenome assembly WNFL01 (sample SAMN13153351, study PRJNA577476) | soil metagenome | isolation source: 40 cm soil on Douglas fir-dominated hillslope | place: USA:California | collected 2013-09-17
CAGCTGCTGGACGAGGTGGGATGCCGCGGCCTGCGGGTCGGGGACGCCGAGGTGTTCTCCAAGCACGCGAACATCATCGTGAACGTGGGCCACGCCACCGCCCGCGACGTCCTGGAGCTGGCCGCCCAGATGAAGGCCCGGGTCCGGGAGCGGTTCGGGGTCGACCTCGAGGAGGAAGTCATGTTCCTGGGGGAGAAGCCCGAGCTGGAGGCCGCCCGGCGCGCCTGAGGCGGCGGAAGCCCTTCCCGGCAGCCCAGTTGCGGGACGAATAAATGTGTTGCAACACATTTCTCCCCGCCGCATCCAAATAGGCGTCATGGGAGAGCACCTCAGGAAGCGCCTGCTGCAGTCGCGGTTCGAGAGCCCCTACCAGGAGGCGTTCCTCAACCTCCTGATCGCGGCGGCTCACCTCCGGGACCACGCGCAGGGGGTGTTCGATCCGCTCGACATCACCAACGCCCAGTACAACGTCCTGCGGATCCTGAGGGGCGCGCACCCCGAGGGCTACGCGCGCTGCGAGATCGCGCGGCGCATGATCGAGCGGGCGCCCGATCTGACGCGAATGATCGACCGCCTGGTGAAGTCGGGCCTGGTCGAGCGCGGGCAGTCGGAGGCCGACCGCCGCCACTCGATCACGCGCATCACGCGCAAGGGGCTGGACCTGCTCGAGCGCTCCAGGCCAGCGATGGCCCAGGTGCACCGCACGCTCTCGGACCGGCTCAGCCGGGCCGAGGCCGAGGAGCTGTCGCGCCTCTGCGAACGACTGTACGGAACCGAGTAGGCCTTTTTTTCTGCCACAATACGTGTTTGAACACATAACTGGAGGATCCGATGAACGCCAAGCTGAAGACCCTGACCGTCCCCGCCACCGAGAGCTGGACCATCGACCCCATGCACTCGAACGTCGGCTTCACTGTCCGCCACCTGGTGATCACCAAGGTGCACGGGCGCTTCACGCAGTGGACCGGCGCGCTCACCCTGAGCGGCGCCGACTACGCCGACTCCAAGGTCGACTTCACCATCGACGCGACCACCATCGACACCCACGAGCCGCAGCGTGATGCCCACCTGCGTTCGGCGGACTTCCTCGAGGTCGAGACGTACCCGACCATCGAGTTCCACAGCCGCCGGGTGGAGAGCGCGGGCGAGGACCGCTACCGCGTGATCGGCGACCTGACGATCCACGGCGTCACCCGCGAGGTGGTGCTGAACGTCGAGGAGACCGGCCGGCTCACCGACCCGTGGGGCAAGGAGCGGATCGGCTTCCAGGCGAAGACCTCCGTCGATCGCCGCGACTACGGCCTGTCCTGGAACCAGGCGCTCGAGACTGGCGGCGTCGTGGTCAGCGAGAAGGTCGAGATCGAGCTGGAGATCGAGGCCGTGAAGGCCGCGTAACGCGAGACGAAACCAGAACGCGCCCGGCGAGGGAACGCCGGGCGCGTCCGTGTTTCCCGCAGCGCCTGGGGATCAGATCCCCATGTCCGAGAGGACCTTGCTCGCGCGTGCCATCAGGTCCGTGAGGTCCGGATGGGAGACCTCGAAGCGCTCGATCGATTCCTGGAGCCGACCGACGACCGAGCGGGGATTCGCGGCCGCGAGCCCGCCGGAATGGCCCAGGAGCGACTGGATATCGTCCGACAGTTGCGTCAGCAGCTCGCGGTCCCGATCGGTGATCGCGGGAGTGGTCCTGAGCCTGGCGTGCAGGTCCTTCAGCAGTTCGGTGGTCGCGGGTTCATCCATCGGGAGCGGACCCTCTCGTGTCGTGGTGGGGCTGCACGCCGTACTTCAACCGCCGATGGCGCTCATCCCGCGGCTCGGCTGCTCGAAGAACGGGCTGTTGATCAGATGCCCCGGCTCCTTGCGCAGCACCGCGGCCTTGAGCAGGGCCGCGACGTCCCCGTCGCTGCCGCCGCCGCGCATCAGCTTGCGGAAGTCGTACTCCTTGAGCGAGAACAGGCAGGTGCGAATCTGGCCGTCGGCGGTGAGGCGGATGCGGTCGCAGTGCCCGCAGAACGGGCGCGTCACCGAGGCGATCATGCCGACGCGGCCGCGGCCGTCGAGGTAGCGGTAGACCGTGGCGGGCGCGCTGGGGTCCTCGCCCAGGGCCAGCTCCAGCGGGAACTCGGCGTGGATCTGCGCCAGGATCTCCGAGGCCGGCACCAGGCGCTCGCGCGACCAGCTGTGCTGGAAGTCGAGCGGCATCCACTCGATGAAGCGCAGCTCGTAGTCGTGGTCACGCGCCCAGCGGGCGAGCGGCACGGCCTCGTCCTGGTTGAAGCCGCGCATCAGCACCGCGTTGATCTTGATCGGCGCGAACCCGACCGCCCGCGCGGCCTCGAGCCCCTTCATCACCAGCCCGAACTGGTCGCGCCGGGCGATCGACAGGAACCGTTCGGGGCTCAGCGTGTCGAGGCTGACGTTGACGCGCCGCAGGCCGGCCTCGCGCAGCGCCCCGGCCATCGCCGGCAGCCGGATCCCGTTGGTGGTGAGCGAGAGGTCGAGGTCCGGCTGCAGCTCGCCCAGCATGCGCACCAGCACGGGCAGGTCGGCGCGCACGGTCGGCTCGCCGCCGGTGAGCCGGATCCCGTGGACCCCGAGGTCGAGGCAGACCCGCGCGAAGCGTGTGATCTCCTCGTAGCTGAGCAGCTCCTCGCGCGGCAGCCACTTCATGCCCTCGAGCGGCATGCAGTACACGCACCGCAGGTTGCAGCGGTCGGTGACCGAGATCCGCAGGTCGCGGACCACGCGGCCCTGGGTGTCGGTCAGATGGGCGGAGGCTGGCATTCGAGGTTCCATCGAGACCTCGGAGGATACGCCCGGTCTCCGGCACGCTCAACGCAGGCAGTCGCGGCGGAGCCCCGCCCGGGCGCGCCCGGCGCACGCTCGGCAGCGCTGGTGAGAGCGCCGTGGCGCCTCGTTCGCGCCGCGGTAGTGTTCCGACGTGACCGGACGACTGCGCGTGATCCAGGGCGACATCGCCCGACAGGCGGCGGACATCATCGTCAACGCCGCCAACTCGAGCCTGCTGGGGGGCGGGGGCGTGGACGGCGCGATCCACCGCGCGGCCGGCCCCGAACTGCTCGCGGAGTGCCGCACGCTGGGAGGCTGTCGCACCGGTGAAGCGCGCATCACCCGCGGATACGGTCTGCCGGCGCGCTGGGTGATCCACACCGTGGGCCCGATCTGGCGCGGCGGAGGCGGGGGCGAGGCCGATCGGCTGGCGAGCTGCTACCGCGCCTCGCTCGCGCTCGCCGCGGAGCGGGGCAGCCGCACCATCGCGTTCCCCTCGATCAGCACCGGCGCCTACGGCTATCCGCTCGAGAGCGCCTGCCGCATCGCGCTGCGCGAGCTGCGTGCCGGCCTGGCGCGCCACGTCTCCATCGAGGAGGCGCTGGTGGTGTGCTTCGACCAGCGCACGCTGGGCGAATACCTGAGAGCCATGGAGGAAGTCCCCGCATGAACGGCCGCCGAACGCAGCGCATCTCAGCCCTTCCCCTCGTCCTCCTCGGCGTCGTCGCGCTCGTTGCGCCGGCCGCGGCGCAGCAGGTCGCCGACTCGAGCTTCGTGCCGCACGTCGCACACCCGGCCTACACGACCACGCACCCGCGCATCCTGTTCGACGAGGCCCACCACAACTTCCACCGCGCCAACGGGCGCTACAAGGCCTTCGCCGACCTGGTCACCGCCGACGGCTGCCGCGTGATCCCGAACCCCCACGCCTTCGACGCCGCGACGCTGGCGGGAGGGGACGTGCTGGTGATCGCCAACGCGCTCGGCGACGACAACATGGCCGCGCCCGCGGCCTCGAACCCGGCGTTCACCGAGGCCGAGTGCGAGGCGGTGCACGCCTGGGTCGAGGCCGGCGGGGCGCTGCTGCTGATCGCCGACCACGCGCCGATGGGCGCGGCGGCCGAGAACCTGGCGCGGCGGTTCGAGGTCGACATGAGCAAGGGCTTCACCGTCGACCCGCCGCACATGGACTCGGTGTCGGGGAACCCCAGCTGCATCGTCTACACGCGCGCGAGCGGGATGCTGCGCGACCACCCGATCACGCGCGGGCGCGACTCCACCGAGCGCGTGTCGCGCGTGATCGCCTTCACCGGGCAGTCGCTGCGCGGTCCGGACGGCGCCCAGCCGTTCATGGCGCTCGGCGACAGCGCGCGCGACCTGGCGATCTCGCTCGGCGAGCGCCCGACCGCGTCGACCCGGAGCACTCCCGCGGCCGGCCGTGCCCAGGGGCTGACGATCCGGGTCGGCAAGGGACGCGTGGTGGTGCTCGGCGAGGCCGCCATGCTGTCGGCCCAGGTGATCCGCGGGATGGGGCCGAAGCCGTTCGTCATGGGGATGAACCGCCCGGGCATCGACAACCAGCAGCTCGCGCTCAACATCGTCCACTGGCTGACCGGACGGCTCGACTGATCGCGGGCTACCGCCGCGGCGCCATCAGCATCCGCGTGTTGCGCATCACCTCGGCGAGGATCGGGTCGCCCTGCTCCACGCCCGGTGGCACCGACAGCAGCTCCGACTCGGCGCCGGGAATGTCGCCCTGGGCGGCCAGCACCAGCGCCGCGTGCGCGTGGTACTGGATCGCGGGCAGGCCCGCCTGGTGCGCGTGCTCGAGCGTGATGCGCGCGGCCGGGAGCTCGTTGCGCTCGACCTGGATCCGGACCTTGGCGGTCCAGGCGTCGAACAGCGAGGGGTCGGCACGGGTCGCGGCGTCGAACAGGCTCTCCGCCTCGGCGGGGTGGCTCGCCGCGGCGCCGCCCGCGACCCGCCCGAGCCGCGCCTCGAGCGCGGACGCCTCCGCGTCGCGCCCCATGCGATGGAGCACGTCGGCGAGTGCCGAGAGCTGGGGTGCCCCCTCGGGCGCCTCGGCCACCGCGCGCTCGAGCCAGGGCAGCGCGTCGTGCTCGCGGCCCACCAGCCGCAGGGCGCGCGCGTAGTCGTAGTAGAGCCCGGCCCGCTCGACCGCGGCGGCGACTCCGGGGAGGCGCTTCACCTGGCCTTTGCGCTCCATGTCGAGCGCATGCTCGTACTGCGGGATCGCGAGGTCGGGCCGGCCCTGCTCCATCCACCGCGTGCCGATGTCGAAGTAGGTGCCCCACGCCTGCTTGGCGCCGCTCAACGACGGGGCCGGCAGGTTCACGATCAGCATGCCGGCCGCCAGCGCGGCGCCGATCTGGAGGCGCGCGGCGCCCTGGCGGGCCGCCAGCGCGCGCCCGATCCGCTCGAGCGCGATCGCGGCGAGCAGCGCGCAGGCCGGCACCAGGTGGTGCCGGTACCGGTCGGTGACGAAGAACGGCAGGATCGCGAGCGTGGTGACCAGCGCGTAGCCGACGATGAACCGGCCGGCCGGTCCCTGGCGCCACGCGAACGGCAGCCCCGCGATGGCGAGCACGCCGAGCAGCGCGAAGGCCGCGAAGGGCAGCCCGAGCGGCCCGGCGACCACCTCGTAGACCTGGGCGTTCTCGATCTGCGGGTACTCCCGCCGATTCCACATCATGCCGAGGCGCTGGAGCACGTGGAGGCCCGCCGGTCCCGGATGCGCATGGATCCAGTCGAGCGCCCGCCCGGTCCACCACGCCGAGCTGGCGCTGGGGCCGAGGGCCTTGCCGGTGGTCTTGCGGATGTACTCGCGGCCGTCGCCCTCGATCCCGCCGTCCTCCGGCACCGGCGAGGCGATCTGGCTGGTCGAGAGCGCGAAGCCTCCGCCCGATTCGGGCCCGTTGCCGACGTGGAAGTTGAATCCGGAGTTGTAGGTGAACAGGATCCACTCGCCGCTCACCGCCCGGTTGCGGATCGCGGCCGGCGCGGTGAGCAGCAGGAATCCGCCCGCCAGCGCGGCCAGCCGCAGGCCGCGCGCGCGCCACGCCGTCCCCGCGGTCTCGATCAGCAGCGCGGCCGCCGGCAGCAGCAGCAGCGTCGCGGTCGCGCGACCCTCGGCCAGCGTCCCGACGATCGCGCCGATCAGCAACGCCGTGCGCCACCCCGGCGACCGCGCCGCGCTCCGCACCACGATCCACAGCAGCAGCGCTTCCAGCGCGAACAGCAGCGACTCCATCAGCACCAGGCCGTCGAGGAACACCGACATCCGGTAGAACGCCAGCAGCAGCCCGATCGCGATGCCGATCGCGGGCCCGGCCAGCCGCCGCGCGGCATCCGCGAGCAGCGTCACCGCCGCGGCACCCCACACCGCCTGGACGATCAGCACCTGGTGCACCTCGCCGAGCGCGCCGCGCAGCACCGTCAGCACGTACGGATAGAGCGGCCCCATGAAGAACGGATTCTTCCCGACCGGCCCCGCGCGAAGCAGGAATCCCGCCCAGTCCCAGTAGATCCGCGCGTCCATGGTGAGCGTGCTCTCGAAGGGTGTCCGCGCCAGCCGTCCGAGGTAGGCGAGCCGCCACAGCAGCGCGATCAGGAACAGCGCCCCGAGCGCGAGCGGCCACAACGACGGGCGGGGCGGGCGCGGGCGGGCGGGCGGCCGGGTACGCGCCCGCGGCTTTCGGGTCGGGGACATGAGCGTCGAGGATGCCCGGCAATGCGCTCCCCGCGCAATTCAACGTTCCCGCCGGATGGGCTATGCTCCGCCGTCGCACTCGACTCACGGAGACCCCATGCCGCTCTGCGTCTATCTCTGCTACACCGCCGGCTGCGAGACCAAGCTCGAGCGCTGGATGCCCACCGCCGACCAGGGCGCCGAGGCGCGCATCGAGTGCCCGCGTTGCGGCCAGGTCATGACCTGCGCCTGGACCGGCTCTCAGATCGCGACGCCCAACCTGAAGGACATCTCCTCGCCCGTCTTCCACAAGAAGTAGGACGTGGGTCGGAGCGCTGGGCGCGTCTCAGTTCATCTCGATGATGAGCTGCCGGAGCACCGTCATGTGGCGCTCCATCGACTCGCGGTCGTTCGCCGCGGGCTCACGCTCCAGGTAGGTCTCCAGGCACTCGAGGGCCGCGCGGTAGCGGCGCAGGCGGTAGAGCAGCAGCCCGCGGTCGCGGACCTCGCCGGAGTCCTCGGGCACCAGCACCAGCAACCGCTCGACCGCGGCCAGCGCGTGCACGTCGTCGTTGGCGCGCAGGTACGCGCCCTTCAGGTTGTGGAGCAGGCGCAGGATCATCTCGCGCTTGCCGACCGAGGCCAGCAGGTTGGGGTCGAAGTCCACGCGCCCGCCGGTCGACTCCTGCAGGATGCGCCGGCAGTCCTCCTCGTGCACCGACATGCCGCGCCGGTAGGGGTCGAGGATCAGGTCGGCGGGCTCGCCGGTGAGCCGCACCATGAAGTGCGCGGGGAAGCCGACGCCCTCGAGAGGGATTCCGGCGCGCCAGCCCACCTCGAGCATCACGATCGCGAGCGTGATCGGGATGCCGCGCCGCCGGCGGAACACCTCGTGGAGGAGCGAATTGCTGGGGCTGTAGTAGTCGAAGCGGTCGCCGCGGAAGCCGAGCTCCTCGAACACGAACGCGCGCAGGCGCGCGAGCTTCTGCAGGTTGTTCCACTCCGGATCGAAGCGGCTCGCCAGCTCCGCCGCCCAGGCCTCGAGCTGCTGCATCTCGCCGTCCACGTCGATCCGCGGATCGGACTCGGCGGCCACCAGCAGGGCGGTGCGCGCCAGCTCGAAGGAGGTCTCGGGCTGCTGCGCCATCCGGATGAAGTCGGCTCTGAGCTGTTCGGGACCCTGCATGTCGCCTCGCACGCCTGACGCCGCCATCCCGCTCGCGCCGCTGCGCCGGCGGCTGCTCGCCTGGTACCGCCGCCACGCGCGGGATCTCCCGTGGCGCCGCACCCGCGATCCGTGGCGGATCTGGGTCTCCGAAGTGATGCTCCAGCAGACCCGCGTCGAGACCGCGCTTCCCTACTATGCCACGTTCCTCGAGCGGTTCCCGTCGCCGGCGTCGCTGGCGCGGGCCCGTCCCGAGTCGGTGCTCCGGGCCTGGTCGGGGCTCGGCTACTACCGCCGCGCCCGCCATCTCCAGGCCGCCGCGCGCATCGTGGTGCGCGAGCACGCCGGCCGCGTCGAGCCGGACACGTTCGGCCGGCTGCCCGGGGTCGGGCGCTACACCGAGGGCGCCGTCCTCTCCATTGCTTTCGACCGGCGCCGGGCGGTGCTTGATGGAAATGTGGCGCGCGTGCTCTCGCGCCTGTTCGCCGAGCCCGCCGCCGTGCGCGACCCGCGCGGCGCCGAGCGTCTGTGGGCGCTCGCCGCCCTCATGCTTCCGGTGCGCGGCGCCGGCGAGTGGAACCAGGCGATCATGGAACTCGGTGCGCGCGTGTGTACTCCGCGATCACCCCGCTGCGGCGAGTGTCCGATCGCCTCCGGCTGCCGGGCGCGGGCGCTGGGGCAGGTCGAGGCGTTCCCGCCGGTGCCGCCGCGGCGCGCGGCGGTGACGGTGCGCCGCGCGGTGGCGCTGCTCGAGCGTGATGGCCGCATGCTGGTGGTGCGACGCCGCGGCCCGCTGCTCGACGGCATGTGGGAGCCTCCGGGCGTCGAGCTGGGGCACGGGACCGACGCTGGCCCGGCGCTGCGCCGCGCGCTCGCGCGTCTCGGGGTGCGGGCGCGGCTCGTGCCGAGCGGGGAGCGCGTAAAGCACGTCATCACCCACCGCGCGATCGAGGTCGAGGTGTGGCGCGCCAGCCCGCAGAAGTTGCCGAGCGGTCCCGGGATTCGGCCCGTGGATCCGGCGCGTCCCGCGGTCCCGCTCACCTCGCTCGCGCGCAAGTTGGCGGCGCTGCGGGGGACCGTGTAGCGTTCCCGCCTTCGAGTGAACCCCGGAGCGCGCATGGCCGCCCATCCCGATCACTCCGTTCACATCAAGAGCGTCGAGCTCGAGCGGGTCGTGTTCTTCAGCGACGCCGTGTTCGCGATCGCGATCACGCTGCTGGTGCTCGAGCTGCGTATGCCCGAGCGGCTCGCGGAGCCGGCCCCCGACCACCAGCTCGCGGTCGGCCTGCTCCATCTCATCCCGAAGTTCTTGAGCTACGCGATCAGCTTCTGGCTGATCGGGCTCTACTGGTGGGTGCACCATCGCCTGTTCCGCCACATCCGCCGCTGGGACGAAGGGCTGATCTGGCTCAACTTGCACTTCCTGTTCTGGGTCGCGTTCCTGCCATTCCCGGTGGCGCTGGTGGGGAGCTGGGGCGATCGCCGTGGCGCGGAGGTCTTCTACGCCGCCACGCTGCTGATGATGGGGATCGGGCAGGCGCTGTTGTGGCGTCACGCCTCGCGTGGCAAGCGACTGATCGACCCAAACTTCGACCCGGAGTATTCGCGCTACATCACGGCGCGCTCGTGGATCGGGCCGTTCTCGTCCCTCATGGTGCTGCTGGTCGCGCTCTGGAGCCCGCGCTTGGCCTGGTTCGGATTCTGGCTGATCTTCCCGCTCCAGGTCGTTCTCAAGCGGCGCTATCGGAAGGTGCTCGAGCGGGTCGGAGCGAGCGGGTAGATCTCGGATATATACTGATTCGGCTCTGGTGCCCACGGGATCCTCATTCCTACCGAGGTGGCCGATGTTCCGGAAACCGGCCGTCCTGCTGACCTTCGCCCTCCTGGCGCTGCCGAACCACGTCGGGGCTCTACCAGGGCTACCCGGGCGGGCTCTATCCCGGTGGATCCAACGTGCGCCCCGCCGCGCACACGGCCGCCGGCATCGCGCTCGCCCAGTCCATCGGTCCGCTCGACACTCTCGGCAATCCCAGCAGCTCCGGCCGGGTCGTCCTGATCTCGATCGGGATGAGCAACGCGACCCAGGAGTTCAGCCACTTCGTGCCCAAGGCGATGACCTACACCGCCCGCAATCCCCGGCTGCGCGTCGTCGACTGCGCGCTCGGCGGGCAGACCGCCGAGCTGATCCGCGATCCGAGCTACTGGTACTGGAAGACCGTGCAGGAGCGCCTCACCTTCAACGGCTCGTCGCTCAAACAGGTGCAGGCGGGATGGTTCAAGGACGCGAACGCGAACCCCACTACCGGATTCCCCGCCGCGACGCTGCAGCTCGAGAACGATTTCGCCGAGGTGGTGCGCGTGATCCATCAGAAGATGCCGAACGCCAGGCTCTGCTACATGACCAGCCGCATCTACGCCGGCTACGCGTCGAGCACGCTCAACCCCGAGCCCTACGCCTACGAGGCCGGCTTCGCCGTGAAGGGGTTGATCGAGCAGCAGCTGGCGGGCGTGGACAGCCTCAACTTCGATCCGGACAGCGGCTCCGTGGAAGCACCATGGCTGTCATGGGGCCCGTATCTGTGGGCCGACGGCCTCGATGCGCGCAGCGACGGTCTCACCTGGCAGTGCTCCGAGTTCGTCACCACCGACGGCACGCACCCGAACGACGATGGCCGCGAGAAGGTGGCCGACAGCCTGTTCGCATTCTTCGCCAAGGACGAGACCACGGCGCCGTGGTTCCTGGGCGGCAACGTCGCGGGCGCCACGCCAGGAGGGCGACCGCTCGCGTTCACGATCGCGCCCAATCCCAGCCGCGGCGAGGTGGCGATGACGTTCGCGACGCGTAACGGCGAACCGTGGCGCCTCGAAGTCCTGGACGCGGCCGGCCGCCGCGTCGCGCGCCTGGGCTCCGGGTCAGGAACCGGCTCCACCGTCACCTTGCGGTGGAGCGCAGCGCGGGCCCCCACGGCCGTCTACTGGGCGCGGCTCACGCGCGGCCACGCGGTCGAGACGCGCCGCGTCGTCCGGCTCGCGCAGGCGAGGCCGTAACGGTGCGCATCGCCCCGGCCGCCCTCGCGCTGCTCCTGCTCGCCGCCACCGCGGCCGCGCAGGAGCCGAAGGTCACCACCATCAGCTCGACCACGCACGTCTCCTACGTGCGGCCCAAGTTCCTTCCGCCGCAGGAGCTGGCGGAGACCATGGGCGCGCGCTTCGAGGGCACGCGCGGGCTGATCGAATGGCGCGACGAGGCCGGCGCGCACGTGGTCGAGGTGCGGCTCAACGCGCCCGCGAACCTGCTGATCCTGGCCGGCGCGTCGCTCGACGTCGCGATGGCGGAGGGCATGATCCGCGGCGCGGACCAGCCGCCGCGCCAGATCGCGATCGAGGCGATGATCGTCGAGGTGGACGAGTCGAAGACCCGGAAGCTCGGCATCGACTGGGACACGATGCTGCAGACCTCGAACCCACTTCACGCCGGCCCCGACTCCACTCACGCGACGGGAAACCGATGCGAACGCCAGCGTCGACCTCGGCCGCAACCTGCGCGTGCTCCAGGAATCCGGCGCCGCCACGATCCGCAACGCGCCGCACATCCTCACCCTCAACAACCGGCGCGCCAGCATCCTCGACGGCCAGCGCGTCACCTACATCACGCGCTACTCCAGCTTCACCAACCTGTTCGTCACCGACTCGCTGGACGCCGGTCTCAAGCTCAGCGTGCTTCCATCGCTGGGCGAGGCCGGCTACCTGACGATGAACGTGCGCGCCGAGCTGACGCGGCTGGCGAGCAACATCTCGGGCAGCCCGGTCAAGGACGGGCAGATGGTGGAGAACACGGTGATCGTGAAGGACGGCGAGCCGGTGCTGCTCGGTGGCTTCGAGCGCACCACCGAGAGCCGGCTCACGCGGCGCGTCCCGGTGCTCGGCTACATCCTGCCGTTCCTGTTCTCGCGCCACGAGACCGTACGCTCCACCACCCACAACTTCGTGGTGCTGACCCCGCACGTCGTGGACCTGGCGCCGGCGCTGGACGAGCGCACGAGGAAGGAGCTGGGACGGTGAGGAAGAAGGCGGCCGTATCGCGTCGTGCCCGCCCGCGAGCGACCGCCGTGCCGGCCTCCTCGGCGCCACCCGAGAGACAGGTCGCCGCGTTCATCGCCAAGTTCGAGCCCGGGGTCCAGCGTCGCATCCGCGCGGCGCGCGCCGCGATGCGGAAGCGATTCCCGAACGTGTTCGAGCTGGTCTACGACAACTACAACTTCTTCGTGATCGGCTACGGTCCCACCGAGCGGCCGTCGGAGGCGTTCGCGTCGGTCGCGGCCAACGCGAAGTACGTCGGCATCGCGTTCCTGAACGGCGCGAAGCTGCCCGACCCCAAGGGAATCCTGCGCGGGGAGGGGAGCCGCAACCGTTTCATCCGACTCGGCGCGGACGCCGACTTCGGCGATCCCGCGGTCGAGGCCCTGCTGCTCGCCGCGTCGCGCCAGGGCAAGCCGCTGCCGAAGACCGGCGGCATCCGCGTCGTGATCCGCTCGGTGTCGGTGAAGCAGCGCCCGCGCCGCGACTCGTAGCTCGCCCGCCCCCTCTGGTCGGCTCGGGGCCGGCTGACTCGCGGGCAATGAGCCGAAATCACAACTTCCTGCGCCTCTAGGGAGAAGAGGACGGCCGGCCGGCCCCGGCCGTGCGAGTGCAGAGCATTCCCCCTGGAGGTGATGTCATGGGCAAGCCCCAATGGATGACGCTGGTCGCCGCGATGTTCGGGACCTGCCTCGTCATTGCCGTGGCGAGCGCCGATCTTTCCACCGACTTGATCGCGCATTACCCGTTCAACGGAAACGCGTCCGACGTGAGCGGCAACGGCAACCACGGGACGCCGAACGGGACCATGGTGCTCGCGGCCGATCGCTTCGGGAATCCGGCTGGGGCCTACGAGTTCAACGGCACCAACTCGTACATCACGGTGCCGAACTCGGCGAGCCTGGCGTCGCCCACCACCGCTCTCACCCAGGCCGCCTGGTTCATGCTGTACGGCGACAGCCACGTGGGATCGGGCTTCTGTCCGATCACCATGAAGAGCGCGACCACCGAGAACGCGTTCATGTACCGGTTCTGGGTGCGCAGCAACTCGTTCGGCACCGCCTTCAACACCTGGGACACCGACCGCTGGACCGCCCGAACGTTCCCTCTCAACGAATGGCATTTCGCTGCGACGGTGTTCGACGGCTCGAGCCTCAAGT
>WNFL01388554.1_pt1 | contig 12901 bp, 13 predicted proteins | sample 5400361 | NCBI WGS metagenome assembly WNFL01 (sample SAMN13153351, study PRJNA577476) | soil metagenome | isolation source: 40 cm soil on Douglas fir-dominated hillslope | place: USA:California | collected 2013-09-17
CAGAAAAGAAAAGGGGTAGGGGTAGGGGTAGGGGTAATGGTGATGATTACTCACTCCTAAGAGTCAAGAGGTAATGGTCAAGGTTGGTGACTTTGAGTTATGTGGCAAAAGGTAAGTGCAAGGTGATTGATGAGGTCAAGCACTAAAAGCAAGTAAGTAAAGGAGGTAGAGAGGATTCAGGTTGCACTAGGTTTTCAGGGTGCTAACTCAAAGTGAGGATATAGAGGCCCTCACTTTGCCAACTTATATAGACATAGGTTAGTGCTGACTAATTGTACAGATGACTAATACATGATTGGTAAGCATAATGAATCACAAAGGTGTAAAGAGCTCAAGAGAGCATCAACTGAAGTAAAAAGTAAAGAGTGTGTCATGGAGTGGGAATGTAATGAATAGAGAAGTCAGGAGTATGTTGTGGAGTGGGAATGTTATGAATAGAGAAGTAAGGAGTATGTCATGGAGTGAGAAATAGAAGTAGAGAGTGTGATGTGGAGTGAGAAAGAGAAGCATGGGTAATAGAGTTGGTGTCACATGAGCTTGAGCGATGTTGACAGGAGCTTGGATCATGTGATAACAAAGGAAAACAGTATGGTAACCAATATGATCGGTTTCATGAGGAGAGTTTGGTTATGGTGAGGAAAAAGGTTTAGATAGGGTTGGTTTTATTACACAGCTTCTGTGAGGGATGCTTCCTCCATGGTCCAATGAGAGCTAATCCATGACCATCCATATGCAGGATGTATTACTATTGTGCAGATAAGCCATAGGCCAGGAAAAGGCATGTGAGTGAAGCACTTACTTGTTGCCATTGCATAGAGGGGTGAATCTACACAAATCTTGCCAAAATATTAAGTGATTTTATCCTCTGCAACCCCAATAGCATGACTAAGTCACATCAACTCCTCAGTCTTCTTTTCTTTGAGGAGAGTTAAAACATTGTCATATGCAAGGAGAACCAGTGGGAGGGTTGGCAGTTTGCTGTGAGGGAGATGCTCTTGTGCATCATGGAAGATCCATAGGAAGTCACAAATGTCAACAGTGACATTATATTCTTCATCTGAAATATGATGAATCTCTGGATACTCATTGCAGAGCAACTCCAGTGGCTTAAAGAAAGTCAGAAACATTAAGAACAACTGACAATTATACATGCCTTCTCCAATTCAATAATTCTATCCAGCATCCAGAACACTGATGACCACTGTGTGCAAACTAGCTGCAGTAGCTGGGTGACTGTGATGGAATAAGGCTTTCCATGCTCATCAAGTCAAGGACCATTTTCATTGCCTTCATTTATGATGACTTTCAATGTTGTTCACTGCTTGCTAGACACACAGCATGAAGCTACCAATGTAGAGCACATTTTGACAACATCACTGAGAAGAATAGTTGAATAATGGTCCAGAGGTCTGCATATTACTTCTCCAGTGTCAGGATGATAGCCAAGGCCAACACCCTGGCACTCTACCAGTGCATCTAAAGTGGTTTGGACTGCAATGTTGATGACATGGGGAAAGCAGCTAGGACAAAGTTTCAGAAGCCAAAGATAAAAGAAATCAGACTAACATACTGCAGCCTCTGGCCTTGTGCCAAGAACTCATGGCCACTTTCCTGGATGAGCCTCTCCAACTCCTGAAGCATTGAGCCATTATTGCTTGCATTATCAAGTGTAATGGCACCAATCTAGAATTGAATTTAGTAGAGCAAGGTAGCAATGCAAAGACAATCTTACTCAGTGCAGGAGATTGTATTCTTTGAGAAAATCAAAGAAAACTCAAGCCAGATTGATGCCACTGTGATCTTCAAATATTGATTGAAAACCCACAACCCTGCTTTGTAGTTGTGCACCTCCATCAGAGAGATCAATTATATAATGTGCAGTGATGGCCATGAATGGGATTTGGTGGTTTGGTTCACTCCAGAGGTCTGTGGTAAACAATATATTACTTGTAGCACTCTTGTAATAATTGTAAGATAGTTTTGCTGTCTGGGGTTGCCCAGGAGCAACTTACTTCAAGTTCCTCTTTGGTACCTGCAAGAATCTCTTTGACAGTCTTGTCAATCTCTTTCTTGATTGTGGTACAATGCTTGAGATCACTCTCATGCAGTGGTTTAGGAGAGTGGGAGGTGTATTGAATTAGCTGTTGAATGAGTTTGTGGTCCACAATGCAGATGGCCTAATGCAGGGCATTAGCAAGGTAGACATTCATGGAGTGTGATTTAGCATACCTGGTCAATCCCAGCAACAAATTCAGCCACTTGGTGGTGAAGTCCTAAGGAATGGTGAATGACAGTACCCATATAATGAGATCCAGGTTCAGACATTTCTTGAGTTGAGAGGCATTATTGACTGCTCCAGACCTGACTTTTCAAATGAGAGCAGGTCAATCCTTAGGTGTGGGCCTGTTCTGGTACCCACCATGCTGCCTGAGGGCAGTGCTGCTGACATCAGGGCAAAGCCCTTTGACCATGGAGTAGCTGAAATTCATCCAAGAGACCACCTGGTAGCAAGATTTACCTTTTAGAAGCAAAGTAAGCATTTTTCACCATCTTCCACTGGGCACATTGGTTGGGGGGTAGGTATAATTGCACTGAGGGAATCATCAGCAAAAAATAATTGAACTTTGGGAGCTCTGGAGAGCTCTGGAGTACTCTGGAGTCCACAAAGTTTTATTCCTTTTTGCTGATGTGTATGTGGGGCCAATTTCATTGTGTGCAAAAAAAAGACTCTCATTGGATGGGTCCCATCTTAAAGTCAATATAAAATCAACAAAGGAGGTTGAATGTTTGTTATTTGGTACAGCAGCAGACAGGATATCTACCTTTGTTATTTGAGCAGCAATTTGCCTGACAAGTGAAATTTGACCTTTTGTGTGACAGTTTTTTTGCTCACCATGTGGTATTACCTAATCATGAAAACCATGAAATGCCAATCCAGGTAACATCCATGCAGCTTTTGTTGCACAACCCTCATGAAGCCTGTGTGTTCATGGTAAGGCCAGATGGCTTCCAATTTTATCCTTGCACTCATAGTAAACTGTGTGGTCCTCAGTTGGTGCATGAAACCGGCATCTGGTTGTAATACATGTAGCGAGTTGTCACAGATCTGGAGTTGTATGCCGCCCATATTCAAGTAGGTTTACAGGCTCACAGTGAAGACGAAGCAGGACAAATAAGCACTGATTGGGTACCTGTGTGGAAGTTTGCAGCTTGATCCATGCAGTGCTTACCCCGATCCATGCAATGCCTCCATTTGTCATTATCATTACCAAGGAGCCCAAGAGCAAGGCACGCAGATTGAAGGTGGGGTGGATCACACAATGAATGGTGCAAAGAGTATCAAAGGATGTGGGACCTTTAAAATGGGGAAAGGGCACCTCAAAATTCAGTGTTCCAATTGGCGAAACAAAGTACACACTACCAACTGCTGTGCTAATTTCTATATGCCGTCTCCATTTTGCGGTACATTTCGACTTGCAACCCCAGGAAGCCAGCAATAAACTAGTATGAGCATTGGGCTTAGTCAGGTTTAGCTTCCAGAAAGCCAACAACTAGTATCCTTTGCTGCTATCCTCTGGATAGCTCGCTCTATCTGTGGAGTCTCTAGCACGATCATATATTGCTGTTTGCTCAGAGGGTGAATTGGAACTCTCCACTCGTGGCTGCTCATTGTGTGTATGGAAGTGGAGAATCTGGTACATAGCGTCTGCATCACCGCATCACCAAGCCACCTTGCATCCAAGCACCGCTCGATTTCATCTGCAGCATAACCACTGTGATTTGGTCATGCCCCTCGAATATGTACTTGTGGATATACTGGTAGTATGAACAGATATACAACTGCCAAATTCATAAAGTGATCATAGTGGCAACTGAGAGAGCAATTATAGCGGGCAACTCAGCAATTGTCAATGAAATTGACCCACAGTATGGATCTCATGGGTACCTGTGTTGCCCCAACAATAAGTTTGATATCCATCAGTGGTCATGTACCCCACATGTCCTACCATATCATGACTTTGGAGATAATATTATAACATGTGGCCCAATAACTGGATCGGGCTACCTGGTGTGTAGTTGTCAGTAATCCCCCCATAATCGTTCCAAGTCGGGGCCCAGTGGCTGGAGTCGCAGCAAGATTTAGGACAGTAACAAGCTCCCCAACCCGATCGTAAACTCACGCATCTATAGTTTGTGTAACATATAGTCAACTTTAGTACGATCAATTGGATTTACACAATAAAAACTGGATCTGGGGGAGCTCAGCACAAACAATAATGTCGAGTTGGGCTGGTGTGATCGGTTTGGCAGCAACATCAAGAAAAATTGAGGTGCTATGGGGGAGGCCATGCTTCTGTAACTCAATGATACAGATAAAGGTCTCCTTTTTAAAATGGAAGACCCATGTAATAATACTGGAGCATGATGGCCAAAGGAGCCGAAGACTACCAACCCAACCACCTCAGAATACCTTTCGGCACAAAGGCAGGAAGAGATGACCAGCTGAATTCACCAAGGTGAGTATGCTCCAGAAGCAAAAGACCGGAGAGCGGTCCTTATGCACTACCAGTTGCAAATCAGAGCGATCAGAGATTCTGGTGACCAAAGGTCGTACGAGAGCCCAACTGTTCCCATGCCCGCGACCCATCTACCCCAATGAAAGACACCACCCATAGCGAGCACAAGCGACAGAAAAGCTCACTACGGCATATATCGAACCAGGCAGCGCACCCTAAGACAATACTTGAAAACAATTCTGGAAATAACCCCCTTCCTGTCCTAACCCCTGTCACGGATTTGTAGGCTGCTAGTCAGGTGGTTGGTCCTGTAATGTGTACGTACCTCCGAAAATATAGATCTCTCTTTGTGCACAGCTTGAGCCCAAAAGCAGCAGCGCAATGGGTGGTATACAAAACTTGGCAAAAAGGACCACGCTCCATGGACTCCCAGTGTGGTTTGAAGGCAGGATGAAATGCTGGCCAGCATTACCAAGATAATTCCCAGCATGGTAAATAACCCCATTGAGCTGAGCAACAGAAAGCTGCAGTCATGCAATCTATATGAATAATACTCATTTTGAGTAAGTATTCCCTCACCTCTGGCATCATTATTCTGAGGAGGCTGATCCTGCCAGTCAGACTGCCAAGTGGGAGCAAGACATAGTGAAGGGCATCACAAGCAGTGTTGAATACACTGCAGAGGGAATTGACCACCTGGAGGGTTGTGAAGATGTAGTATGATATCTTGAGTTTTTGCTTTTGCATGAGCATAAGTGACTATATAATGCAGATCCAATGCAAATATAATCACAATGGACAATTATCGGGTTTGTATAAACTGGGTAGCCACCCTGCCATCTCCCCATCGACAATGATACGCGCAAAGGCAACAATAGTAATCAAAAGAGAGGCTTCAAAGGCAAAGAGGTGCAGCTCCAGCATGCACTGGCAGCATATCAAGAAGCACTGCTGAGCAATGAAGTTCGTTCTGTCCATGAGGCCTCGCTGCTTCAATGTCCCTAACTACACTCCAGGAGTGCATCAATGGACGAAGATGTGTCCTTGAGTCCAATTCTGAGAAGTCCTGGCTTGATGATGCCGAGGGGTGAGGTGATTGTGAAGGATTTGATTCCACAGCTCAGCAGGGCTTCCCAGACACGAAGCGTCACCTTTGTGCGAGGGTAAATGCAGTCACCCAAGATGAGCTGGGCGGACCCATCCATTCCGTATGGGAGAGATTTGGGTTGACCTGTGGCTGGAAAAGTGGGGAAAGTGGCTCTGCACATATTGGTCAATGTTATCCAGGATTACTTTGAGAAGGTTCAGCAGACCGCCCTCCAGTACAGCACCGATCGTGAATGCATGTGGACAATGGATCAATCAAGCTTTGCATTTGGTCGTGTATGCAAGACCAGGGTGATTGGGCAGACAGGGAGCGGGCCCAGCAATCAGTTGGAACAGGGCGACTGCAACGCTATGCTCCTCATCTCTGCTGGTGCATGCCACCTTGTGTCATATTCCAGGGTCAGAAGCTGAACTCAATTTGGTCAGAACCAGAGAATAATCCACTCCAATGCCCGTATATTCTGAGCTTATGTCTTGAACATACCGATTTCCAGCAGGATCTGGATGTCTGAGAAGGGCTATCCATCCCAGGTCATTGGGAGATCTGTCTTCAACTCTCAGACCGGGGATATATTGCCAATGGCCATACCAGGCTTCTCATTGTTGATGGTCACCGTTCCCATTTCAACTATGAACTCCTTGACCATGCCCAGAACTCATGATATTATTGTCATATACCACTCATGCCCTCCAAAGTAAGTTACTTCGCTCCCGCTCTGAGAAATACTGACTCAGTTGGCTCTTGATGTACTGGGATTCTCACAGTTTAAATTCCAACTTTGGTGCAATGAACAAGCGCACTCCAAGACAGCCTGGTGTGAGGCACACTGGTTAACTCCTCGAATGCATAATTTTTCTGGCTGGGATGTAAACCAAACTACACTCACCGATTGGACACCTTTGCATGGTAATTTTAAGCAAATTCATCGACCCCTCAGACCAACAAATACAGCAGCATCTAGTGGAAATGAGACAGAAGACTGCTGAAATCACACAGAAATTCAATCGCATGACCTTTCTCACGGAGCGTATGGAAATGCTGTACCGATTGAGCAACTTCTGTGGGAGACATATCGCCTGGAAGACCCTTTACTCACTGATGAACCCAGTCCAGTCAAGGCAATGAAGGCTGAATTTGCAAGTCTTCTGGACAATGCCACCCTCCCAGTTCCCTCAATTCCAACCAAACCATGAGTATGACTTCCCCTCAGAAGGTTGCTCAGGAACATCTTCAAGGGACATCTGCTGCATGGATTGTCATCAACAACCTCTGTTTCTTTCAGGCTGTACTCTACACCCTCTACAGCTCCCATCAGACTCAATATGCCACCCCACACCTCGCACTATTCTCCTGATGATCCTCTTCTCCTCCCTTGCCTCTCAGCTGAGAATGCTGCCTCATGTGAGCACATCAAAAGCTCAACAATAGTATTGCTTCCCATCATTCTCAACAACCTGGCTGTCCGAAATTTTCAAACACCAGCTGTATGAAAAGGAGCGACAAGTGAAGGACATAAAGAGGCAAAGGTTGTTTGATGGTGAGGCGCAGATTGTCCTGCTCCTAGTTTCAGAAGCTGGTAAAGGACATGCAGGAGAAACGTCACCTTGAGGAGGAGCAGGAGGAAGTACAAGCCAAGGAGAGGAGGAAGAAGGCTGATGCTAATGCAGCACTGGAGCACAGAAAAAGACAGTTAATTGAAAGGTATAATGAGGATATGGCCTCTTACAATGAGGAATGCACCACTCTTGCATCTGATGGTGTCCCCAAGAAATTCTGGCTGAAGAAACCTACTTGCCCAACATGAGGCAGGAAGGCAAAGCAACTGAAGCCACCAGCACAGAAATCCACATGGGAAGGCACATCAGGCACCAAAAGGAAAAGTGTTCTTGAGAATTGACAGGATATACAGTGAGCAAAAAAATTGTCTCATAAAAGGTCAATTTCACTTGTTGGGCAAATTGCTACTCAAATAACAAAGGTAAACCCGTGGAAAATCATTATAACAAAGGAAGACATCCTGTCTGCTGCTGTGCCAAATAACAAACACCCAGCCTCCTTTGTTGATTTTATATTGACTTTAAGATGGGACCCATCCAATGAGACAGTTTTTTTGCACACCATGAAATTGGCCCTACACACATGCATCACATGACTAAACCTTAAAACGTGTGAAGCGCGAGATCGGGTCGGATCGTCACATATACCCCCTGCCAATGTGCCCAGTGGGAGATAGTGAAAAATGCTTACTTTGCTTCTAAAAGGTAAATCTTGCTATCAGGTAGTCTCTTGGATGAATGTCAGCTACTCCATGGTCAAAAGCTTTACTCTGATGTCAGCAGCACTGCCCTCAGGCAGCATGGTGGGTCCCAGAACAGGCTCACACCTAAGGATTGACCCCCTGTCATTAGAAAAGTCAGGTCTGGAGCAGTCAATAATCCTTCTCAACTCAAGAAACCTCTGAACCAGAATCTCAATATATGGGTCATTAAGACAATACCCAAAAAGGAAAGGCCCAAGTCAGTTGACAAGGGGAAATGGCTCTTCTTTTCCAGATTCATTGGAGCAATTGCTTGGAACTCACTCTGGAGCATCTGTACTGGCCTCAGGATGGCTGTGTTATGGTCAACTGATGGGAGAAACCTATGGGAAATAGGTTTGGGTCTATTGGGAGGTTTGGGTGCAGAAACAGTGTGGATCCAGGTGAGTGCTTGTTGAGCCTTAAAAAGGAAGGGTCATTTCCTCTTGTCAACTGACTTGGATCTTTCCTTTTTGGGTATAGTCCTAATGACCCATATAATGAAATTCTGGTTCAGAGGTTTCTTGAGTTGAGAAGGATTATTGACTGCTCCAGACCTGACTTTTCTAATGACAGGGGGTTGATCCTAGTTTTTTGACTGCTTGCAGTCTGTGTCCAATCCTGATTCTTCAGCCCTTTCCTTTCCATCTGTAGCTGCTATTTTTGTCCTTTTTTCAGTTTTATCCTTATTTTTTGTTGTAGTTTGTGGTAAATGATTTGGGTGATACTTTGCTGATCCTGTAATCTCCAGTCCATCTGCTTTACACATGAAACACCACTGACCCTGCTGTTGATTTCCCAGTGTGCTGCATCATAAGGAACAACCTCCTTTTTCATGTTGTTGAGGGTTCTCCATTCTTTTCCAATGAAGTGGGTATGGATATGGGGTTTTAATCCTGTGATGATTTGATCAAGTGTCATCTGGGAATCTCTTGTGTAGTTCAACTGTAGAAGGAGGGATTCTATTTCTTCAAAATAATCCACTGCCTTTCCTTTTTGGTTCAACTCATTTTTCCATTTAACCCTTGCTTGTTCAACTAACCCTGGATCTCCAAATTGAATCAGGAAATATTCTGTGAAACATGTCCATTTTCGCAGTTCCTTTGGGGGTCTTTGTTGGTCATCCAATTCCTCATCCATTTGCATCATCTGTCTAACCTTCCATGGTCCTGCCTTATCCTCCATTTGTTGTAATGCCCATCTTATGAAGACCAAATTGTTGGGGAATGCATTGGGTTTCATAATGCAGTAGTTGTTACATGCTGCCATGAAAGTAAATGCTGGGTCTCCCTTCTTTCCATCAAACTTGGTAGGTAGAGGTGTTTTAAATGAATTTCCTCCCAAGTTAGGGGCTGCTGATGTGGACATTTGTCAGGCAGTATGGAGGTCATTGTTTGCCTTTTTGAGTTTGACCTGACCCAGGTAGTTCTCCCATCTTGCCAATTCAACTCCAGCTTTTGCTGCCACTCTCCAAATTGCAACTGGTGAGGCAGTTGTGGCCAGAGCACTTGGTCTAGGAGGTCTTTGAAGTGGATTGTCCCCAACAAAGTTAAGGAGGAATATCATTTGATCCACACAGACTCCAACTGTTGTTTGATACATTAGCAACTCATTTAGGGTTGGAGCTGCATCATTTGCCAGGAGAAATTCTGGCCCCCCTGGGAATAGTCCTCCTCCTGCCTGTGATCCTCCTGATTGTGACCTGTGTTGACTCATTGGATTCAGTACTCTGATTACTAATGTAGGTGAGCTGCTTGTAGTGGTTTGTGAATAAAATTGTTGTGGTGGTCCTGTAGATGATTGACCAGTGCTCATATATGGGTGTTATTTCAAGTTGCTGAATTTTCAGACCCTGCCGACTTTGTCTCTGTTCTTTCTTATTTTGCACTGTGACTCTCCCAAAAGTCTGTGTTCATCCACAAGGGGGATGAATAAGGTCCTCCCCAATTTGCCTTGTAAGGTTCCTCTCTAGTTTTGATTCCTGTGTAATTTCCTGCCAAGGCTTGCCTGATGTTCAAGATTTGTCTGTTGACTTGAGTTGGTTGGGTCTCTGGGGCTGTCTCAAATGACTGATTTGATTTTGTGCTTTGGCTCCCTACCAATGAGTGGGTGGGGCTCATAAGAGATTGATCCTCCTGTCAGGGGACTGGGATAGTGATCAGGACTATTGTATTGGGCAATGTAATGGATATCTGACCTCCTCCACTGGAGTTTGTAAGTTGTAGTGTTAAGGTTGTGATTATTGGTTGATTGCCAAAGCTCAATTGGAAGCCCATATTCATTGAGAATGTAAAAGTAATGGGTTTCAATATAAACACCAGTAATCTCTGATTCACAACTAATACTGCAATTGTGACAACCTGGCCTGCTAATGCAATGTGCAGAATATGTGGTATTATCAAAGGGGAGTGGAGGTATGGTTCAAAGGGGGTGGGGAATGCCAGCTTGGCATTTCTTTTTGGCTCTTCTTGTTTTTTGGTTGGCCATCCTGAAGCTCATCAACTTCTCTTTTCCTCTTTTCCCTTCTTTTTGCCTTGATTTCTCTGATTTCCTTTCTCCAAAGGTGATAAGAGAAGTATCTGTGGTAGAGAGGGTTGTACTCTGTGACCTTAATGACCTTTTCGATGAACTGTCATTTTCTGATGTCCCACTGAAATACCATATACCCAGTAAGCTCCTCCAGAAAGCTGCTGCACTCTTCTCTGCACTTGCCCTTGGGAACTCCACAACCATTGCAGATGTAGTTGTGAATGGGTTCCAGTTGACATGGGATTGGATTGAAGGTATGTGCCTTGTTGGGTTCATAGAAGGTGTAGCCAACAAGAGATATGTGGGCCTTCCGACAAGTTTGCATCAGCAAAAAAAATTAAACTTTGGGAACTCCAGAGTACTCCAGAGCTCTCCAGAGTTCCCAAAGTTTAATTATTTTTTGCTGATGAGGGTCCTTTCTTTTTGGGTATATTCCCAACAAACCATATAATTAGATTCAGGTTCAGAGGTTTCTTGAGTTAGCAGGCATTATTGACTGCTCCAGACCCAGCTTTTCTAATGAGGGGGGTTGGTCCTTAGGTGTGAGCCTGTTCTGGCACCCACTGTGCTGCTGACCTCAGAGTAAAGCCTTCTGACCATAGAGTAGCTGACATTCATCCAAGAGACCACCTGATAGCAATATTCACCTATTAGAAGCAAAGTAAGCATATTTCACCATGTTCCTCTGGGCATATTAGTTGGGGGTATAATTGCACTGAGGGGGTCCCATTATGGTAGAAGGCCAGTTGACACAATATTTAAGGTTTAGTCATGTTGTGTGTGTGTGTGGGGCCAATTTTATGGTGTGCAAAAAAACTGTCCCATCAAATGGGTCCCATCTTAAAGTCAATATAAAATCAACAAAGGAGGCTAAATAATTGTTATTTGGCACATCAAAGGACAGGATGTCTATCCTTGTTACACTAATTTCCCACGGGTTTAACTTTGTTATTTGAGCAGTAATTTGCCTGACAAGTGAAATTTGACCTTTAGTGGGATGGTTTTTTTGCTCACTGTAAGGTGTTTCATTTGGAATGTAAAAAAATGGATAGCTAGCATGGGAAAGAGTAATACTTCCTGTAAAGGAACCAGGCATAAGTGCCCCAAGTGTAAAAAATCAGATACAAGTTAATCAAGGTGGGATGGTTAAAAAGATGGTGACACCCAGAACCTGAAAGGCCAGACTGGGCAGAAGTGGCAAACAAACTAGCATGCCAGAATGCACACCAAAACAAGAGATTCCACAGAACACAGTAAGAGAGTGGATAAGCCAAACATGGCTTGTAAAAACCCAATCAGACCAACTTCTGTTATCACTAAAAGAAATGATAGAAACAGCCTTAAAATACAATGTGACTATTTCAGCAATGAGAGCCCCACAGAACCTCAGGCTGAACATGCCAGCATTCCACCACCCTTATGCAAAAAACAGAAACCTACACACCAAGACAATGACAATGAAATGCTTACAAGACACCCACAAGGCAAAAACTATCAGAGACCTAATGAGAATATCTGCAGAGGCAATGAAAATGGTAACAGCAACTGTAGAAAGAAAGAACCAGAGAATTGCTAAACAGAGACATCTGGAACCTGAATAAAGATACCCCCCAAAGACACAACCTATGGCACACCCTTGAAGAATTGAAAGGAACATGAAAGCAGTCCTAATGATGACATCAGTCCTATACAATCCTGACACAAGAACAACACATGACATGCTAGGTGGATCAAGGATATTCAGAAAAATACAAGGACACAGGTCCAAGAAAAGAGACCCATACCTACTGGAGAACCCCCTGCAAGAATAAACAGTGCAATAGCCCTGAGCCACTTTCAGGTACAGTAACACTAAACACAGATGGATCAGCAATCCACAACAGATGGGAAAATGTTACTGCAGGGATAGGAGTCTGGTATGCAGACAGAAGCAGACAAACCATAGCACTGAAACTAGCTACCTGAGGACAAGAATATGCATCCAACTCAAGGGCAGAACTAGGAGCAATCCTAGAGGCACTGAGGCAAAATGAAATAGACAACCTGATAATTGAGTCAGACTTGCTGTAGCAAAAGTAGTGGTAAAGTGGGTAGATCATGCAAAGTAGAGTAGAGGTAATGTTAGTTGGTTTTACTGACCCAGGTCACACACAAGATTCGGGGTGTAAAGACAAAGTGCAGACCACAGTCCACACTGACCACATTATATAGATAGAGTATAAGGAATACACACATAAGGAAACCACCACATCAGCGTAGAGATAGAGTATGACCACAGTCAAGAACAGGGTAGTGTAGAGTAAGGAATCAACACATAGAACCACAGGTAGAGTATGGCCACAGCCAAGAAGCAAAGAATAGGGTAGTGTAGAGTAAGGTGCACATAGAGTTGCCCAGTCAGCATAAAGGAGAAGCACAGAGTGCGTACAGCACATGTCATGGAAGACTCCC
>WNFL01314762.1_pt1 | contig 12900 bp, 9 predicted proteins | sample 5400361 | NCBI WGS metagenome assembly WNFL01 (sample SAMN13153351, study PRJNA577476) | soil metagenome | isolation source: 40 cm soil on Douglas fir-dominated hillslope | place: USA:California | collected 2013-09-17
CTCTGGCCCGCCGGCTTCCGACGGCGGCCGCCACCGGAACGGGCCGTGATCCCCGCCGCCCGGCGGTGCAGCGAGGCCGTAGGCATCGGGCTCGCCGCCGAAGCCGCGCGGGGCGCGGGCATCGCGCGGCCCGTAACCCGGTGCGCCGCCGCCAGTGAAGGGGGCAGGGGAGGCGGGTGGGGGGCCGTAGGAACCCGCCCGCCCGTAACCGTTCCGCTCCCCGTAACCGTTCCGCTCCCCGTACCCGGCCTGCTCACCGTAGCGATCCTGGCGGCGGGGATCCCGTCCGCCCAGATCCCCGTCGGGGTACGAGCCGGGCGGGCCATAGGACCCCGCCCTCGACCCCGCGTCCGGGGGAGCGTGGCGATCCTGGGGATCGCGCGGGACTCGAGGAGCCTGGCCGTCCCGCGGCAGGTACTGGTCAGGCCCTTGCGGGGGAAACTGCCCGTAGCGAGGATCGGTCGGGGCCAGGGAGTCACGGCCCGGGAACGAGTCGCGCGCCGAGAGAGGATCGCGCCCACCGCGCAGCAAGCCAGGCTGGGCGCCCGGACCCGGCCTGCCGTAGGAGGGATCTGTCTGGTCGTAGGGACCCGGCACCGCGTTGGGCCCGGTCCGGCCGTAGGGATCCGCCTGACCGTTGCGGCCTGCGCGAGCCCCGGGGTTCTGCTGGCCGCCGTAAGACCGGAGCTGACCGTCAGGGCCTGCCGCCAGGGACGGGTCCGCCTGGCCGTAAGCGTCCGGCGCGCCATGGAAGTCCGCGGGCGCATACCCATCCGCCTGTGCATACGGGCTCGCCGCCGCATAGGGATCCGGCCGATCTTGAGGGGCCGCAGCGGAGTACGGGTCAGCCTGAGCGGAGGGTTCTGGCGCCGCGTAGGCACCGGGATCGCCGAACTCCCGCGGCGCGCGGCTGTGCCGACCCGAGCGACGCGGGGTCGGGCGCTCCGCCCAGTCCCCGCTCCGTCCGCCGCGGGTCACGTCGTACCTGCCGAGGCTGAGCTAACGAGCTCGCCCGCGGGCCGGCCCGTGGATCGCTCCATGTCCAGCGCCCCCTGCAGCAGCAGCGTGGCCGCTGCCCGGTCCACTCTAGGTCGGCGAGCCCGGGAATCGCTGCCGCCCCGCCGCAATGCGTCGTGGGCGATGACCGTGGTGAACCTCTCGTCGACCAGGCGGACGGGGACCGGCGCGACGCGCCTGGCCAGGCGGGCGGCGAACGTCCTGGCGTCCGCGGCGGCCGGCCCCTCGCGGCCGGAAAGGCCGATGGGCAGGCCGACGACGACTTCTATCACGTCATCTGCCGCAGCGAGGTCTTCCAGCGCATCCAGATCCCCTTCACCGCGTGGGACGGTGGCGAGCGGGCTGGCGAGTCGGCCGTCGCCGTCGCAGTGCGCCACCCCGATCCGCGCCGAGCCGACGTCGATCGCCAGGCGAACGCCGATCCTCAACCGAGGGCCCTGTGCCATTGGGAACTGGGCCATTGGGAACTGGGCCATCGAGGTCTCGCCCAGGCCACGATCCGGCTGCAGCACGGTCTCACCGTACGCCACCCGGCAGCATTATGTCCCGAATGGCCGCAGCAACCGCCCCGAACGAGGCATCAATCGCCTGAGCTGCTCCGTCGCCCAGCGGCGCCCCGCCACCCTGGGCCACGTCGTCCTTGCCCCCGCCGCGGCCGCCGAGCACGCCGGCCGCGGTCAGGACCAGTGCCCCGGCGGCCAGCCCGCGCGCCCGCCCGGCGTCATTGACGGTGACCACGACCGTGGGCCGGTCGGCGGGGACTCCCGCGACGACCACGACGCCGGCGCGGTCGGGCGCCAGCCGGCCGCGGATGTCGACCGCCAGCTTGCGGATGCTGTCGGCGGCGGTGCCATCGGGCACCCGGTGCGCGACAAACGACGCGCCGGCCTCGTCGGCGGCGTCACCGGCGAGCTCGGCCGCGGAGTCGAGCAGCCGGGCCGAATTCAGCCGCTCCAGCTCGCGTTGCGCGTCGCGAAGACGGGTCACGAGCGCGGCGACCCGGTCGGGCAATTCCTCGCGCGGGGCCTTCAGCTGCTCGGCGAGCTGGTTGACCAGGACGCTCTCCCGGGCGAGGAACCGGAACGCGTCCATCCCCACCAGCGCCTCGACGCGGCGCACGCCCGAGCCGATCGACGACTCGCCGAGGATCTTGACCAGGCCTAGCTGCCCGGAGCGGGCCACGTGAGTACCGCCGCACAGCTCGCGGGAGTAGTTCCCGACCTCGACGACGCGGACGTCCTCGCCGTACTTCTCGCCGAACAGCGCGAGAGCGCCCATCGCCCGCGCCTCGTCGATCGAGGTGAGGAAGGCCCGGACGGCCAGGTCAGAGATCAGGACCTGATTGACCTCCGCCTCCGCATCGGCCAGCACGGACGGCGGGACGGCGCCCATGGCGGTGAAGTCGAACCGGAAACTGCCTGGCGAGTTCTCCGAGCCGGCCTGGGCGGCCGACTCGCCCAGCGCGCCCCGGAACGCGCGGTGCACGAGGTGGGTGGCGGTGTGCGACCTCGAGATCGCGCGGCGGCGTTCGACGTCGATCTCGGCGCGCACGGCGGCCCCGACGACGATCTCCCCGGCCGTCACCCGGCCGCGATGGACGATGAGCCCGGGCACCGGGGTCTGCACGTCGAGCACCTCGATCTCGGCGCCGTCTCCCGCTCCGCTGCCCGACGCCGTGATCCGGCCGGCATCGGCGAGCTGGCCGCCGCCCTCGGCGTAGAACGGCGTCCGGTCGAGCACGACGTCGACCTCCGCCCCCTGGCCCGCTGCGGGCACCGAAACCCCGCGGACCAGCAGGCCGGTGACGGTCGCGTCGTCCGCGACCTCGTCATACCCGGTGAACGTCACGCGGCCCGAGCGCTCCAGCAGGGACGCGAGGACCGAGATGTCGGCGTTGCCGGTCTTCTTCCCGGCCGCGTCCTCCTTGGCCCGCTGCCGCTGCTGCGCCATGAGCCTGCGGAACTCCCGCTCGTCCACGGCGAGTCCCTGTTCCGCGGCCATCTCCAGGGTCAGGTCGATGGGGAAGCCGTAGGTGTCGTGCAGCTGGAAGGCCTGATCACCGCGGATGGTGCTGGCACCGCGGCGCCGGGTCTCCTCGACGGCGGCGTCGAACATCGCGCTGCCGGTGCGGAGCGTGCCGAGGAAGGCCGCTTCCTCCGCGTCGATGACCGTGTGGATGTGCGGCGCGTCCCGGTGCAGCTCGGGATACTGGTCGCCGAGCGCGTCGATCGCCGCGGAGGCCAGCTCGTGCAGGAACCGCTCGTCCTCCCCGCCGCGACTCTGGCTGCCGCCAGACCCGCCGCGCTGCGCGCCGGCGAGCAGCCGGAGATTGTGGATGCTGCGGCGCAGGATCCTGCGGAGCACGTACCCGCGCGCCTCGTTCGACGGCACGACGCCGTCGGCGACCAGCATCACGGCCGTCCGCACGTGATCGGTGACCACGCGCAGCGCCACGTCGGAGCGGTGGTCGCGGCCGTACTGCTGCTCGGTCAGCTCCGCCGCGCGGTCGAGCACCTTCCACATGGTGTCGATCTCGTAAATGTTGTCAACGCCCTGCAGCAGGGCGGCCATCCGCTCCAGGCCCATCCCGGTGTCGATGTTGCGCGAGGGCAGGTCACCGACGATCGGGTAGTCCTCCTTGCCCTGCCCCTCGCCGCGCACGTACTGCATGAAGACCAGGTTCCACACCTCGAGGTAGCGGTCCTCGTCCGCGACCGGCCCGCCTTCGCGCCCGTACTCGGGCCCGCGGTCGTAGTAGATTTCCGAGCACGGCCCGCACGGGCCTGGCACGCCCATGGACCAGAAGTTGTCGGCCAGGCCGCGGCGCTGGATCCGGTCCTCGGGCACCCCGAGCCGGCTCTCGGGGAATCCGAACCCGCCGGCCGACTCCGGGCTGGTAAGCAGCTCCCAGGCGAACGGGATGGCCTGCTCCTTGAAGTAGTCGCCGAAGGAGAAGTTCCCGAGCATCTGGAAGAACGTGGCGTGCCTCGTGGTCTTTCCCACTTCCTCGATGTCCGGGGTGCGCACGCATTTCTGCGCGCTCGTGGCGCGGCGGAATGGCGGCGCCAGCTGACCGAGGAAATATGGCTTGAAAGGCACCATGCCGGCGTTGACCAGGAGCAGCGTTGGATCGTCGGCGATCAGGCTGGCCGACGGGATCACCGTGTGCCCGCGCTGGGAGAAGTAGCTTAGGAAACGGCGGACGATCTCTGCCGACTCCATTAACGCCCATCCTTCGCATAATCGACACCGGGATACACCCGGCCGGGGTCGCCGCCGGCGCCGCCGTGATGCAGGCGCTCCGAACGCGCCTGCTGACCTCCGAGGGTACGGCCTGCCAGCCGCGGATGACGATCCGTATACAGCTCCATGCCGTCACGCACGTCACGAGCGAACAGGGCCACGCTGCGCGCCCCGCAGCGGTGTGTCCGGTCCCCGTGTGCCCGGCTGCTGCGCGGGAGGTCCCGGCCCCGGGGCCGCCCCGGCGCCTCGCCGCGCCGGCGACCCACCGCGACCGCCCGCGCCAGCCGGCTGACCCGCCGGTAGCCGGTCACGCCGAGCAGGGCGCCCGCGATCATCCAGAACAACCTGCGTATCATCGCCGTGCCTCCTCCCGGCGGCCGGGACCTCTGCGCTGCCTGGGCAGTGTGCCACGGAGCCGGGCCGTGCGCCCGGCGGGGAGCGCGTCCTGCCCGGCGGACACTGCAGCCTGCGGGGGGGCCAGCACGCCCGGCTCCCGCAGCGCGGACGCGCCGGCCGCGGCCGGCAGGCGCAGCGCCACCGCCCTGCGGACCCCGAACATCAGCGCCGAGAACCGCAGCAGCGGCGCGGCGAGGCCGACCGAGACCCCCCTCGCCAGGCCCGCGAGAGCGGACACATGGCCGGACAGCTCGGCCATGTTGGCCGTCACCTCGTCCATGCTCGCCGTGATCGCGTCGGTCCGCGCGAGTTGCTCGTTGGTCCGGTCGACCGCGGCCTGAGCGCGGGAGATCAGGGTGCTGGCCCGGTCCCCGTAGTCAGTCAGGATCCGGTTGGCGTGTGAGATCAGCCGGGCCAGCCTGAGCAGCACGAATACGCCGGCGCACACTCCCACCGCGAAGCATCCCGCCGCGATCAGCGCCGCGACCTGCCCGGCGCTCACCTGCCGCTACGCCTTCGCCGCCTTGCCTGGTCTGTCACCTGCCCGACCCTATCGCCTACGCGACGGCTCGCGGGCCAGGAACCCATCGCCTGCGCGACGGCGCGCGGGCAAGGAAATGGATGGCCTGCGCGACGGCGGGCGGCCGCAGCGGGCACCGGTCACGCGCCGGGCGGGGCCTGCTCGCCGGCCGGAAGGGGCGGCGACTCGTCGCTGTCGCCGCCCGGCTTCAGGATCGCCCTGATCCGGTCGGACCGCTCGGCGTATCTGGCCTCGGCACCATGCCGGGATGGCTCGTAGTACCTGCGCCCGGCGACCGCCTCGGGCGCGTAGGCCTGGGCCACCACGCCGTCGGGCCAGTCGTGCGGGTACAGGTAGCCGCGCCCGTGCCCGAGCCGCGCCGCCCCGCGGTAGCTGGCGTCCCGCAGGTGCGCGGGCACCGAACCGGCCAGCCCGGCCTGGATGTCGGCCTGAGCGGCTCCGATCGCCCGGACCACCGAGTTGGACTTCGGCGCGAGGGACAGGTGGATCACCGCCTGCGCGAGGTTGATCCTGGCCTCGGGCAGCCCGACGAACTCGACCGCCTGGGCGGCGGCGATCGCCACCTGCAGCGCCGACGGATCGGCCATCCCGACGTCCTCGCTGGCGTGCACGATCAGCCGGCGGGCGATGAAGCGGGGGTCCTCGCCGGCCTCGATCATCCGCGCCAGGTAGTGCAGCGCGGCATCGGCATCGCTGCCCCTGATGCTCTTGATGAACGCGCTGATCACGTCGTAGTGCTGGTCGCCGGCCCGGTCGTAGCGCACAGCGGCCCGGTCAACCGCGCGCTCCAGGCTGGCGAGGTCGATGACAGAGCCTTCCCCCAGCCCGAGCGCGGCCGCCTCAAGGTAGGTCAGGGCGCGCCGGGCATCGCCGCCGGCGACGCGGACCAGCTGCTCGGGCACTCCTTCGCCCAGGGTCACGACGCCGCTGAGCCCGCGCTCGTCGGCGAGTGCCCGGTCGATTACGACGCGCATGTCGTCGTCGCCCAGCGGCCGCAGGGTGAGCAGCAGCGACCGGGACATCAGCGGCCCGACGACGGAGAACGACGGGTTCTCGGTCGTGGCGCCGATGAACGACACCCAGCGGTTCTCCACCGCGGGGAGCAGCGCGTCCTGCTGCGCCTTGTTGAAGCGGTGCACCTCATCGATGAACAGAACGGTCTGGCTGCCGGTCAGGCCGAGCTCGGTACGGGCGGCGTCGATGGCCGCGCGCACGTCCTTAACCCCGGCCGAGACCGCAGAAAGCTCTACGAACCGCCGGCGGGTGACCCGGCTCACCACGTAGGCCAGGGTGGTCTTACCGGTTCCTGGCGGGCCCCACAGCAGCAGTGACATCGGGGCGTCGTGCTCGGCCAGCTTGCGCAGTGGCGACCCGTCGCCGGTCAGCTGCGGCTGCCCGATCACCTCGTCGAGGGTCCGGGGCCGCATCCGGACGGCCAGGGGCGCGGCCGCTGCGGCCGCCTCTTCGGCGGCCGCGTCAAACAGGCTGTCCCGCTGGGACATCTCCGCTCTGGCCACGCATTGACACTATCCGCCAGCGGTTGGTTACTGCACCAAAGGGACATCGGTGCGGCGGCAGCCATATCCAGCGGACCCTTGATGTCGCCGCGCGCCGTCGGCTCGCTCACGCTGTGCTTCCCCGCTCGCCTCCGGGCCCCGCCCGCCTCCCCACCCCCCTTCACTGCACCGTCTTCCCTCGTCGCTCGTTCCTCGCTCCTCAGTCCAGACGGCGCCGCGCCCTCGGCTCGCTCACGCCGTGGGCAGGATCACGTCGACGCCGGCCTCCTTGCGCTGCGCGGCAGTAATCGGCGTCGGCGCACCGGTCAGCGGATCCAGCCCGGATGCGGCCTTGGGGAACGCGATCACCTCGCGGATCGAGTCGCGGCCGGTCAGCAGCATCAGCATCCGGTCCCAGCCGAACGCGATGCCCCCGTGCGGGGGCGGTCCGAACCGCAGCGCGTCCAGCAGGAAGCCGAACTGGGACCTGGCCTCCTCGCGGGACAGCCCGATGACGTCGAACACCTGCTGCTGCATGTCCGGCCGGTGGATCCGGATCGACCCGCCGCCGATCTCGGTGCCGTTGCAGACGATGTCGTACGCGTCGGCCAGCGCCCCCGCGGGCTCGGTCGCGAACTTGTCCGCCCATTCCGGCAGCGGCGCGGTGAACGGGTGATGCACCGCCGTCCAGCCGCCGGAGCCGTCCTCCTCGAACATGGGCGCATCCACCACCCAGGTGAACGCCCACGCCGACGGGTCGATCAGGCCGCACCGATGGCCGATCTCCAGCCGGGCCGCGCCGAGCAGCTCCCGGGCCTCGCCCGCTTTCCCGGCGGCGAAGAACACGCAGTCCGCCGGGCCAGCGCCGACCGCGGCGCCCAGCCCGGCCCGCTCGGCCTCGGACAGGTGTCTGGCCACCGGCCCGGAGTCGGACACCTGCCCGCCGGAGTCGATCAGCACGTACGCCAGGCCGCGGGCACCGCGCGAGCGCGCCCACTCCTGCCACCCGTCAAGCTCCTTGCGCGTCTGCGCGGCGCCGCCCGGCATGACCACGGCACCCACATACGGAGCCTGGAACACCCGGAACTCCGTCTGCGCGAAGTAGGAGGTCAGGTCGACGAGTTCGCAGCCGAACCGGAGGTCGGGCTTGTCAGACCCGAACCGCGTCATGGCATCGGCGTAGGTCAGGCGCGGTATCGGCCGCGCTACCTGATAGCCGGCGATCTCCGCCCACAGCCGCTGGACCAGGTCCTCGGCCACCTCGACGACGTCCTCGCGGGTGACGAACGACATCTCGAGGTCGACCTGGGTGAACTCTGGCTGCCGGTCGGCGCGAAAGTCCTCGTCGCGAAAGCAGCGCACGAGCTGGTAATAGCGTTCCAGGCCGGAGATCATCAGCAGCTGCTTGAACAGCTGCGGGGACTGCGGCAGCGCGTACCAGCTGCCCGGGCGGAGCCGGACCGGCACCAGGAAGTCGCGCGCGCCCTCCGGCGTGGACCTGGTCAGGAACGGGGTCTCCACGTTCACGAACCTGTGCTCCCGCATCACGTCGCCGACCAGGTACGCGGCCGCTGACCTGGCGCGCAGTGCCGCCGCCATCTCGGGGCGCCGGATGTCGAGGTAGCGATAGCGCAGCCGCACCTCCTCGCTCAGCTCCCCCGCGCCCTCGATCGGGAACGGGAGCGGATCGGACTCGGCCAGCACTTCCAGGTCGGTGACCGCCACCTCGACCTCGCCGGTGGCCAGCTCGGGGTTCTCGTTGCCCGCTGGCCTGCGCCGCACCGTGCCGGTCACCAGGATGCAGAACTCGGCGCGCAGGTCGTGTGCCACGTCCTCCTGCCGGAACACGATCTGCACCACGCCGCTGGCATCCCGCAGGTCGATGAAGACCACGCCGCCGTGGTCACGACGGCGCGCGACCCAGCCCGCCAGCGTGACGTTCTGGCCCTCGTCCGAGGCGCGCAGCGTCCCCGCCTCATGCGTGCGGATCATTCGCTCTCCTCACAGCCCGGTCGGCCGGGGCGTGCCGGGAACCGCCGGGGCCGCGGGACCTCGCCCCTCGTGCGCGCCGAGCCCGGCCAGGAACGGGTTCGACCAGCGCTCGGCGCCGATGGTGGTTGCAGGCCCGTGCCCGGACAGCACCTCGGTCTCGTCGGGGAGCGGCAGGCAGACCCGGGCCAGGCTTTCCAGGATCGTCGCGTAGTCGCCGCCGGGCAGGTCGGTCCGGCCGATCGACCCAGCGAACAGCAGGTCGCCGCTGAACAGCGTGGCGGGCTCGTCTGCGGGCGGGAGCCGGAACGTTACAGAGCCTGGGGTGTGGCCTGGTGCGTGGTCCACCACGACCTGCACTCCAGCCAGCTCAAGCACGGCCCCGTCGGTCAGTTCCCTGACGTCGTCGGGCTCGGTGAACGTGATCCCCCCGAACAGCCGCTGCCCGGGTGCCAGCGACAGCCCGCGGCCCGGATCGGTCAGCAGCGCCCGGTCGTCGGGGTGAATGTAGGCGGGGATGTCCCGGGCGCCGCACACCGGGGCCACCGACCAGATGTGATCCACGTGGCCGTGCGTGAGCAGCACAGCGGCCGGCTGCAGCCGGTGCCGCCTGATGATGTCCTCGATGCCCTGCTCGGCGTCCTGACCTGGGTCGATGATCAGGCACTGCTCGCCCGGCGCGGCAGCCACGAGATAGCAGTTCGCGGCGAACGAGCCGGCCGGGAACCCGGCGACAAGCACGGATGGCCTCCTCTGACGGGCGCGGGCGGTGTGCCTACAGGCTACCGACGGTGACTCCGGCGCGCCGCGCTGGCCCGGCAGGACACAGACAGGACGCGGTTGGTGCTGCGAACAGATAACAGCGGTGTCAATGCCGGCTGAGCGAAGGTACGATTCGCGAAGTTTCGCAGATGACAGTACCCGTGCCGGGACAGGAGGGCCGCAAGGGTGGCGGGCAAGAAGGAGCGCCAGCGAAGGCTGGCCAGGGAGCGCTATCAGCGCCGGACGGTCCGGCAGGCTCAGCGGGCACGGCGAGCACGGCAGTGGACGATCAGCGTCCTCGCCGCGGTCGCCGTAGCGGGCATCGCCGTGGGCAGCATCTTCCTCGCCAACCGTTCTAACAGCCCGAGCGCTGCGGCCACGCCGAGCACCAGCGCGACTCCGACTGCGACTCCGAGCCCGAGCGTCAGCCCCACGCCGGCGCCCCCGCCCGTGGCCGAGCCCGCGCATCACTGCACCTACACCGCGAGCGGAACGGCCTCGCGCAAGGTGAGCCTCCCGGCCGCGACGCCGGACTACAAGGCCAGCTACAGCGCGACGATCAAGACCAACCTCGGCAGCATCGTGATCGACCTCCTCAACAGCAAGGCCACCTGCACGGTGAACTCGTTCGTTCACCTTGCCGCACAGTCTTTTTACAACAAGACACCGTGCCCGCGGCTTAGCACCTCCGGAGGCCTGTCCATGCTGCAATGCGGGGACCCTACGGGCACCCTGAGCGGCGGGCCGGGTTACGAGTTCGCCAGCGAGAACCTCACCGGCGCGACGTACCCGGCCGGAACGCTGGCCATGGCCAACACCGGCGCGCCGGACAGCAACGGCAGCCAGTTTTTCCTCGTGTACCAGAACTCGTCGCTTCTGCCCAATTACACGCCGTTTGGCAAGATCGTGAGTGGACTTAATATCCTCCAGAACGTGGGCAAGCGGGGGTACGGGCCGCCGCTGAACTCGGCTGGCGGAGGCAAGCCCAAGGAGAGTGTCGAAATCGACAGCGTGACGATCAAGAAGACATGACTGGAGCGGCGTCACCCGTTAGGGACTGAGCAGGAGGTTCGCGGTGAGCACGGCTAGCGATGCGTGGGGCAGGGTAGCCGATGACGGCACTGTCTACGTGCGTACCGCCGAGGGCGAGCGGGTAGTGGGCTCATGGCAGGCCGGCAGCCCTGACGAGGCTCTCGCGTTCTTCCAGCGCAAGTTCGCAGCGCTGGAGACCGAGGTCAGCCTGCTCGAGCAGCGGATCGCGACCACGGACCTCTCGCCGGCCCACGCTCAGGCCACGATCACGCGCCTGCTGGCCGCCGTCGCCGACGCGCACGCGGTCGGCGACCTCGACGGGCTGCATCGCAGGCTTGAGGCGATGACCGGCCTGGTCGACCATCGCCGGGAGGAGCACAAGGCCGCCCGGGAGCAGGCCCGTAGCGAGGCGCACGAGGCGAAGGAACGCATCGTCGCCGAGGCCGAGCGGATCGCGGTCGAGGCGACGCACTGGAAGATCAGCGGCGAGCGGATGCGGCAGCTCCTCGAGGAGTGGAAGACCGCGCCGCGCGGCGACCGTGCGACCGAGACCGCGCTGTGGAAGCGGCTGTCCGCCGCGCGCAATTCTTTCACGAAGCGCCGCAAGGCGTACTTCGCCGGGATGGAGGAGGAGCGCGAGTCGGCGAGAGTCCGCAAGGAGAAGCTGGCCACCGAGGCCGAGGCCCTCGCCTCATCGACCGACTGGGGTCCCACGGCATCCGCGTTCCGCGAGCTGATGCGGTCGTGGAAGGAGGCCGGCCGGGCCGACCGCGCCGCGGAAGAGGAGCTGTGGAGCCGGTTTAAGACCGCCCAGGACAGCTTCTTCCAGGCGCGGTCGCAGGTGCTGCACACCAAGGACGCCGAGCTGCGCGAGCACGCGAGCGTGAAGGCGCGGCTGCTGGCCGAGGCCGAGAAGCTGGTGCCGGTCACCGATCCCCCCGCGGCCCGCGCGACGCTCCGGGGCATCCAGGAGCGGTGGGAGCAGGCGGGCGCCGTGCCGCGGGACTCGCACGAGCGGCTGGAAGGCGGGCTGCGGCGGGTCGAGGAGGCGGTCCGCCGGGCCGAGGACTCTCATTGGCGCCGGTCGAATCCGGAGGCGCTGTCGCGGGCCAGGGGAACGGTAGAGCAGATCCGGTCCGCGATCAGCCAGCTTGAGGGCCAGCTCTCGCGGGCACAGGCCAGCGGCGACGCCCGCGCGCAGCAGCGGGCGGAGGAGGCCCTGGCCGCGCGGCGCTCCTGGCTGACCGAGGCCGAGCGCACCCTGGCCGAGCTGAGCGGTTAGCCCGGGGTAACCCCCGGACCCCCGTCAATTTGTGACGCGGTACACGTCGTAGACGCCGTCGACGGAACGGACCGCTCGCAGCACGTGCCCCAGGTGCTTGGGGTCGCCCATCTCGAAGGTGAACTTGCTGACGGCGACCCGGTCCCTGGTCGTGGTCACCGACGCGGACAGGATGTTCACGTGCTGGTCGGAGATCGCCCGGGTGACGTCGGAGAGCAGGCCGGTGCGGTCGAGCGCCTCCGTCTGGATGGCCACGAGGAACAGCGAGCCCTCCCGCGGCGACCAGTGCACCGTGACCACCCGCTCGGGCTGGGACTCGACCAGGTGGCGGAGGTTGACGCAGTCGGCGCGGTGCACGGAGACCCCGTTGCCCCGGGTGACGAACCCGGTGATCGAATCGCCGGGTACCGGGGTGCAGCACTTGGACAGCCGCGCCCACACGTCGGCCGCGCCCTCGACGACTACTCCGGAGTCTCCCGCGGGCGTCGGCCTGGGCGCCCGGGTGAGCAGCGTGGCCTCGGCGAGGTCCTCCTGGGCGCGCGGGATGCCGCCCGCCGACTTCACCAGCTTGGCCACGACCGACTGCGCGCTGACGTGGCCCTCGCCGATCGCCGCGTACAGCGCTGACAGGTCGGTGTAGCGCAGGTCGTGGGCGATCGCCTGCAGCGAGTCGGCGGTGGCGAGCCGCTGCAGCGGCAACCCCTGCTTGCGCATGGTCCGCGCGATCGCGGCCTTCCCGGTCTCGGCGGCCGCCTCCCGGCGCTCCTTGGAGAACCAGTGCCGGATCTTGTTCCTGGCGCGGGCGCTCTTGACGAACAGCAGCCAGTCGCGGCTGGGTGCCGCATCCTGGGCCTTGGAGGTGAAGATCTCCACGGTGTCGCCGTTGTTCAGCGCGCCTTCCAGCGCGACCAGGCGGCCGTTGACTCGCGCCCCGATCGTCCGGTGGCCCACCTCGGTGTGGATCGCGTACGCGAAGTCCACCGGGGTCGCGCCCTGCGGCAGCGCGATCACCTCGCCGCGCGGGGTGAACACGTACACCTCGGCGGCGCCGAGGTCGAACCGGAGCGACTCGAGGAACTCGGCCGGGTCGGCGGTCTCCCGCTGCCAGTCGACCAGCTGCCGGAGCCAGGCCATGTCGGCGG
>WNFL01326064.1_pt2 | contig 12900 bp, 14 predicted proteins | sample 5400361 | NCBI WGS metagenome assembly WNFL01 (sample SAMN13153351, study PRJNA577476) | soil metagenome | isolation source: 40 cm soil on Douglas fir-dominated hillslope | place: USA:California | collected 2013-09-17
ACGCCGCTATCGCCCCGCTCGAGCTCCTGCATGACCAGACCGTATTCGACGTTGCTCATCCCGGCGCAGCCATAACCCTCCAGGTTGGCGCCGAAGAAGCCCAGGCGGGCCATCTCGGGAATCAGTTCTTTGGGAAAACGGCCGTCGCGAAAGCAGTCGCGGATCACGGGGATGACACGCTCATCCACGAACTGCCGTGCGGTTTGCCGCACCATCAATTCCTGTTCACTGAATTGGGAATCGATCAAAACGTAGTCTACGCCGGGGAACTTGGGCATGAATCACTATTCTACTTGGGACAAGAAGTCAGGAGTCAGGAGTCAGAAGTCCGGAGCCAGGAGCCAGGAGCCAGGAGCAAAAAAACAGCCGGCCAGATTCTCTCTGACCGGCCCGCTTTTTAACTCGCCACTAGACACTCGCCACTTCTTACTTACTTTTTCGCGATCGTAATCCGTCCGTTAAAGGTGCGGAACTGGATCTCCGGGCCGCCGCCGTTGATTTGTCCCTCGATGGTCTTGTCGACCTTCACGCGGTAACGGCCGCCGCTCTTGCGATTGTCTTCCACCGTAGTCTTGCTCGCGGGCGTGATCTTCATCTCAAAGTCCGTCCAGATATCGCCGTTGTCGGAGCGCATCTTGACGTTGGCTTTGATGTCGGCCGGCAGCGTCACGTCCACGTTGCCGTTCATGGTTCAAAAGCCGTGATCTTGCCGTTGTTGGAATTCGCCACCACCGACCCGGATACGTTGTTCAGAATCACCGCTCCGTTCAGATTCTCGGCGACGATCTCGCCCGAAATGTTCTCTACCGTAATGTGTCCGCCGTTGGTTGACTGCAGATCCAGCGACGTTTCCACCGGCACCTGAATCACGACGTTCCCGGAGCCGAAGATCCCGGTTGAGACGCGAATGGTGTTGTTTTCCTCGATCACGTCGAACCCCTGATTCTGGGTGATCCGACGCATCCCCGGCGGAACGCCGGACGATCGTCCGCGATCGCTCCGGCCCGCTCCCGAGCTCTCGATGATGGCTTCCTTCCCGTCGTAGCCTCGCACCGTGATGCTGCCGTTCATGCTGTTCACTTTCAGCATCCGCTTGCCCGAAGGATCGCGGAACGGCACCGTAATCTTGTCATCCTCCGCCCGCAGCGGAGCCAGCGTGCTGGCTGCCCCCAGCACGATTGCGATGGTCCAAATTCTTTTCATTCTCATTTCTCCCTGTTCTTCACCAGTACATCCCCATTCAAAGTCTCGAAATTAAACTCCGGTCCACCCGAGCCCACGCGAACCACCGCCGCGCGATCCCGCTTATACACGAACCTGCCGTTCACCCGGTCCGCCGAGGATTGCTGCGGCAGCGCGGTGGTGTCAAAGTCGGTGTACAACCCGCCGTTGAAGGTCTTCAGCTTCAGGTCCGCATTCAGCCCGCTGCGGAAAGTCACATCCAACTTCCCGTTTACCGATTTAAACGACACGGGACCCGTTGGATTGCGCGCGAACGTAACCTTCACTCCGCCATTCACCGTATGTACGCTGCCCTTGCCCTCGATGTCCGTCATGTCGATCGGGCCGTTCACGTTGTTGATCTTGAAATCGCCCGCGGTTCCCTGCACTGTGATGTGCGAGTTGTTCACCGCCCTTAGCTCCAGCGCGATCGAGCGCGGCACCTTCACCTTGAAGTCGTAACTAAAGTCGTAAACCTGCCGGCCGTTGAAGCTGATCGAATTCTCAGCGCAGTGGCAGCGGAACGGCCCATCCACCATGTACTGAAGCAATCCGCCTTCCTGCCGAACATCCACCTTTAATTCTTTGCGGGCGATCGCCAGGCGGTCTTCGGAGCGTCCGCGAAAGGAGTGGGTTATCTCCAACTCCACATCGGCGCCGGTCCCCGCCGTAACCTCGATCGTGCCGCTCACGTTATCGATGATCAGCTCGCGAACTCCCGAGTGAGTCTTTCGTTCGGTGCCCTTGTCTTCGAGTTGCGCCAGCGCCGGCAGCGTCGCGATCACCGCCACCGCAAGCAGGTTCTTCATCGACGCGATTCTCATTGGAGTCTCTCCAGCGCCCATTGGGCGCGTTGCCGAACGCTGTCATTGGTCGAGCTGTCCGTCGCCAGCTTGCGTAGTTCCGGCGCCGCTTGCTTGTCTTTCAAATCCACCAGCAGGTCGATCAGCGCCACCTGTACCATGGGCGAAGTCTGCCGCGGAATCGACTGGATCACGGCGTTGCGCGTCACCGGATTCGCTCCAAACGTGTGCAGCGCTTCCACTGCCTGTACGCGCAGGTTAATGATCGGATCATTATTGATGGTAGACAGCAGTGCCGCGAGAACCTCCGTGTCCGACGATTCCGCCCGGTTCGCGAAACTCACGCCGCGCAGCCGCTCGCTGGCCGACTGCTGCTGCATCAGCGACAGCGCCACCATCTGGCGCATCCCGCTGATCTCTCCGCGTAGCTGCGCCACTTCGCTGGTGGTTTCCTTCTTGTCGCCCTTCTCGCCAGAGTGCAGACCGTAACCCACGCTGACTCCGATCACCAGCAACGCGAAGCTCAGGCCCATCTGAAACGCCGGCTGTTTCGGCCACCACGAAGCCAGCTTCTGCGCCCAACTTCCCTTTCTCGGCGACGCCTCGAGGCCGTGCCGATAAGCCCCTAGCGTTTCGTAGAAGCGCGTGCGCAGACTCGCGCTGGGTTCCTCGGCCGGCAGCAGCGACAATCCGCGCCACAGCGCTCCCAACCGCTCCGATTCGCCGCGGCACGCCTCGCAAGTGGCCAAGTGCCCTTCCAGCGCCAGTTCCTGGGTCTCTCCCAGCGACTGGCTCCAATACTCGGATTGCAGGACTTTCGATTCGTCGCAAGTCATGACGCAATTTCCTTCTCGAGCGCAAAATACGTCTGCTCCAGCGCGCGCATCGCTCGATAAACGCGCACCTTTACCGTGCCCACCTCGCAACTCAGCACCGTCGCGATATCCTCATACTTCATTCCCTGAAAACGCGCCAGTGTCAGCAGCTCGCGCTTGTCCTGCGGCAATCGATCCAGGGCCCGTCTGAGCAGCGCCAGATTCTGACCTCGCGCGGCCGACTCCTCGGGACCCGGCGCGGTCGATATCGGCTCCGGCTGACGGTCGCCAAACTCGTCGATCCCCACCACTTCCCCGCGCCGCTTCTGCGCGTGATCGATACTCGCGTTGCGCGCGATCTGGTACATCCAGGCCGCGAAGGACTGCTGCGGATCGTAACTCTCGCGATAGCGCAACATGCGGAAGAAGACATCCTGCACCAGATCTTCCGAAAGTTCGCGGTTTCGATTCATAGACACGAAGTAGCGAAACAACGGACGGTGATGGCGCTCAAACAGCACCGCTAGCTTGGAGACCTCGCCGGCCCCCACCGCCGCCATCAGACTGTTGTCCGTCGTATTCAAAGTCACATTCACGTTTCGCTATGGTTTACCGGCCTGGAGTGAAAAGGTTACGATTACGGCAAGCATGCTCTTTGCCATTCCGGCCGTATGGGTGGCCTGCGCTGTCGCGGGCTATCTGTATGCTCACCAACAGGGTATCCCGGCCTGGATGTTTTGGGCGGCGATTCCGGCCATTCTGCTCGAAATTACGTTTTATTACATCCTGGGTGTAGAGCGCCTGCGGGCCCGCCTGGAACGGCTGGCGCCCGCTGGAGTCGCCACGCTCCTGACAATGGCTGCGGCCGCGCCCTACGTGGTCGCATCGCTCGGGTTTCACGCGTTCCGGTGGCAGTCGCTGAGCTGGATCGTGCTGCTGGCCGGATTGGCTTCGTTTTGGTTTGTGGTTCTGCCGAAGCGTCCGCTGTTCGATCTACTCTTTCTGGGGCTGGCCGCCGCGGTGATGCTCGCGCGTATATTCCACTCAATCTATGGAGCCGATCCGCACCCCAAGCTTCCGATCTCGGGCCTGGGCCAGCTGATGTGGGTCCGAACCTGCGTCTTCTCGATGTTGAGCGTCCGCCGGGTGAAGGGCGTTGGATTCGGGTTCTGGCCGGGGATGGGCGAATGGCGGATCGGCGCGATCTACTTCGCGCTATTCACGCCGATCGCGGCCCTGGTTGCCTGGTTCATTGGATTCGCGCGGCCGCATTGGCCTGCGGGCGGATGGCAGAAGACCAGCGTGCTCGCTCTAGCAACGTTTTTTGGAATCCTGTGGGTGGTCGCGCTAGGCGAGGAGTTTTTCTTCCGCGGGTTGTTGCAGCAATGGTTCGGCGCATGGATGCACAGCGATGCCGCAGGCCTGATCGCGGCGTCGCTCGCATTCGGCATCGTGCATTTGTGGTTCAGGTCCTTTCCGAATTGGCGTTTCGCGATTCTGGCCGCGGTAGCCGGGGTGTTCTACGGTCTGGCATTTCGCCGGGCTCGGAGCATTCGCGCGTCGATGGTGACGCACGCGCTGGTGGTCACGACGTGGAGGGTGTTTTTCTAGTTGGTGCGGCTAAACTGAAATAGCATGCGCCACGCCATCTGTAACGAAATCTTCGAGGGCTGGACCTTCCCCGCCGCGGCGAAAGCGATCCGCGCGGCGGGCTATGAAGGCATTGAGATCGCTCCTTTCACGCTGGCCGAGAGTCCCGCGCAGATCAGTGTCGAGCAGCGCCGCCAAGTCCGCTCGACCATCGATTCGGAAGGCCTGAAGTTCGTCGGACTGCACTGGTTGATGGTGTCGCCCAAAGGCCTGCACGTCACGACTCCCGATCCCGCGCTACGAGAGCGAAGCTGGAGGCACATCCGCGAGCTAATCGACCTGGCGGCGGATCTCGGCCCCGGCGGCGCGCAGGACAACGGCGTGATGGTATTCGGATCGCCTAAGCAGCGCTCGACCATCGACGGAGCGACCGTCGAAGAAGCTACCGCCCGCTACGTGGACGGCATCGCCGAAGTGGCCGGGCATGCGCTCGAGCGTCACGTGACGATCCTGGTAGAAGCGCTGCCACGGAATCAGTCGGACGTGGTCACCTCGCTCGAAGAAGCCGCGGGAATCGTGCGGAAGATCGGGAGTCCCGCGGTCCGCACCATGTTCGATACCCACAACGCGGTGGATGAGACCGAATCACATGCCACTCTATTGGAAAGGTACTTTGACCTGATCCGCCACGTACACGTGAACGAAATGGACGGCAAGCATCCCGGCATGGGCGGTTACGATTTCAAGCCGCTTCTCGCCACGCTGCGCCGCTTGAACTACCAGCGTTGGGTATCGCTCGAAGCCTTCGATTTTTCATTCGGCGCCGAGCGCATCGCGCGCGAGTCCATCGAATATCTGAACGGGGAAATGGCCCGGGCGGCAGCCTGATCGGCCTGAGACAACGATGCCAAACTACGTTGTTACAGGAGGAGCCGGTTTTATCGGATCGGCTCTGACGCGGCTGCTTACAGCCGACGGCCCGGTGGGTGTAATCGACAACCTGCTGACCGGGCATGAGCACAATCTCGCCGGCGTCAAGGGCGCGACCCTGCATCGCGCCGATATTCGCGATTATGCGGCGATCGCACCGCTGGTACGGGGCGCGGACGTCGTGTTTCACCTGGCCGCGATTCCTTCGGTGCCGCGCTCGATCGACGAGCCAGCGACGGCACCTTCAACATTTTCCGCGCGGCGGCCGAGGGCGGCGTGCGGCGCGTGGTTTACGCCGCGTCGTCTGCCGCGTATGGCGATAGCCAAGTGCTGCCCAAGGTCGAGAGCATGCTGCCTCTGCCCAAATCGCCTTACGCGGTGCAGAAGCTTTTGGGCGAATACTACGCCTCGGTATTTGACTCCTGCTTCGGACTGGAAACGGTTAGCCTGCGATTCTTCAATGTCTACGGCCCACGCCAGGACCCGTCCAGCGCCTATTCGGGCGTGCTGTCGCTGTTCATGAAGTGTCTGCTATCGCGCACCGCGCCGACCATTCACGGCGATGGCGAGCAATCCCGCGACTTCACCTTCGTGGAGGATGTGGCGGAGCTGTGCATCAAGGCTGCCAGGGCTCCGGGCGTTTCCGGAAAAATGTACAACGCAGGCAATGGCGGCCAGTTCACGCTCAACCATGTCTGGAAGCTGCTGCAGAACATGGAAAGCGCGAGCCTCCCGCCCAACTATGGTCCGCCGCGAGCGGGCGACGTGCGGCATTCGCGCGCCGACACGACCCTTGCGGTAACGGATCTGGGTCACGCTCCCCGTTTTTCGCTGGAAGAGGGATTGCAGAGAACATTGGAATGGTACCGCCAGACGATTTAGGCGGCGGGATCCGGGGCGGTCGTCCGCCGATGCGCGGCTCATCGCGACGGACCCGTCCTGCGAATCCCGTTGGATCCGTACCAGTAAGATCCGCATCGTCCCAGGTCGCAAACACAGCGGCCCCGCAGGTCCAAAAAAGGCGGGTGCTGTTCGTATGCATCGGCAATTCCTGCCGCAGTCAGATGGCGGAGGCATTCGCCAAGGCGTACGGCGGCGACATTCTGGAAGTGAGCAGCGCAGGATTGTACCCCGCGGCGGTGATCTCGCCATTGACGCGCCAGGTTCTCGCTACACGCAACCTGAGCATCCAGGATCACTTCCCCAAGGATCTGGATATGGTCACGCGCGATATCGCGACTCGTCCCTTCGACGTGGTTGTGAACATCAGCGGACTGCAGTTGCGCCCCCTCGGCGAAACCCAGATCGAGTGGAAGGTTGAAGACCCAATCGGTCAGACGGAAGCGGTCTACCAGGCCGTGGCCGATCAACTCGAGGGGCTGGTTATGCGCCTGATCCTCGAGCTGCGAAAGCAATCAGGATGAAATTCTACTGCTGCTTTTTGACGGGCGGCAGGATGATCTCCCGCGGCCCTTCGTCCAGGCCGACGATACGGATCACTTGAGGCGCTTCCGGCTTCGGCGGATCGGCGGGCTTGGGAGACTCGACCGGTGAAGCCTGGCGCGCTGCAAGAGCGACAGCCGGGGCCGCGGCGGTAGATGATGTAATCGGGGCAGCCACTGGGGACTCGCGCAATCCGGCGACTAGAATCGCGGAAGGAACGTCCAGGGCCAAAATTACGCTCGAGTTTGCAGTCGTTACTTGCAGCCTGCGCGCGATCGCGGGCAGCGACGGTATCGACTTGCGCAGATCTCCGGACAACCCCGCAGCTTCGCCGGCCGATCCCGCCTCCATGACTGCTTCCACGTGAAGGCCGTCGCGCAGCGAAAGCGATCCTTCGAAATTCCCCGCCTCTGACTCGATCGGCACAAACAGGCTGGCCAGCGGATCCGGCAGATGCGTCGAGACCACCCACAGGTCTGCGCTCTGCGCGAAGCGGGCCGCGCGCGCAAGTAGCGGCGAATAATGCCGGTTGGCGGGACGCGCACCTTCGGACGCTCCCGGGTCGGAGCGATCGATTGCCCCTTCGAGCGATCGGCGGCTGGCGACCAGCAGGAGCTGATCACTGATCGCCGCCACGCTGAGCGTATCCTTGGCCGGATGAATCCACATCGGCACGCCTCGATACATCGCCGGTTTCATCGCGAGCCGAGCCGCCTGCTCCTGCAACAGCCCGGCAGGAAACTTTCCGACCACCATCGCCAGCAGCGCCGGTGACGAAATGATCAACTGCTGCGCATCGTGGAGGCAGGCCAGATCCGGAAATCGCAGACTGCCCCCGTCGGCCAGCTCGGACGCGATCGCCGGCGCGAAGGGCGAGAGGCGCAGCGTATCCCAGTGAATCCCCACCAGCGCCGTGGCTTCGGGCGACGCGTAGGTCCACCAGCTCGGATGCGATTCCGCCATCGCCAGGGAGGTCAAGAACAGAAGTAGAGCAGTGATACGCACAGTATTAGATCGGACGTCGGCATTCGGCAGATTAGTAAGGCCCCTATCGGACGGAAGTTCCCCCTCCGGAAGTTTTTACCGCCGCTGGGCCAGCCAACTGATTGACAACAGGCGAGCCGACCCTTGGTACCCCGATTGCAGTTCGTCGGGTCGACATGCAAAGCCACGAGTACGCGACAGCGTTTCAAGCAGGTTACGGGTCCACCCGCCGCTTTCTGTTAGCGCGGGGGGTTCCGCTGGAAGAGGCCGAAGAGATCGCACAGGCGGCATGGGTGCGCGGCTGGGAATATCGTGAGCAGCTCCGCGATCCCGGTTTAGTCAGCTTCTGGGTTAACTCTATCGCGCGCAATCTGTTCCGCGCGCGTTTCCGAGGACCGCAGACCGCGCAGCTCGACGGCACCAACGCGACCTACCAGATGGACGTCGAGGCGATCGAACTGCGCCGCATGCTGGAGAGTTGCTCCAGTAAGGACCGCGCACTTCTGGAGCGCAGCCTGGCCGGATATTCGGCTGAGGAGATTGCACGCAAGGAAGGCATCACTTCGACAGGAATTCGTGTTCGGCTTCTTCGGATCCGGCAGAACCTTCGCGATAAGATTCGCGGGGGCGGGCTCACACCCGCTGCTGTCTAGTTTCGAAACGCGTTGAGTGCAGGGACCGCCCGCGCCAGTTCCCGGGCGGCGATCATCCCGATTTCCTGTTGACCCTTCGGGCCCAGGTGCGTCCGGTCGCGCTTGCCCTCTTGATCGCGCGCGTCGATGTCCACACATCCGTCCGACCCCAGCCGCTCGGCGTGTTCGAACGACAGCGCGTACAGGTCCATGAGCGGCAACTTCAATTCGGCGGCTAGCCTGCGCACCTCGGCGACGTAGGGCGCCAGCGAATCGACCTTGACCTTTCCATCGGCTGCAAAGTTCCGTCGCACGATGGACGTGATCAGCACCGGCTGTGCGCCGGCCGCACGCGCTTCTTGAACGTAGCGCTTCAGATTTGCACGATACGTCGTTTCGGGATCGGTCTCGCGCTCCGGACCTTTTCCAGGGACGTCATTGTGTCCGAACTGAATCAGGACGTATGACGGATGCGACGCGAGCGCCTTGGTCCACGCCCCTTCGTCACGAAAGCTCTTCGAGCTGCGTCCGTTCAGCGCGAAGTTCAGGACTTCGACGCCGTGCAGCGACGCCTTGAACCCCGGGCCCCAGCCGCCTTGATCGTTGACGGTCGAATCACCCACTAGCGCGATGCGGACCGATTGACCCCGGCCCGGGAGCGCGAACATCGCGAGAGCGGCGAAGAAAATCGCAGCGTTCTTCACCGTCGTCAGAAATACAGCCGCGCGCCGAGTTGCAGCGTCCGTGTGCGATTTGCCTGTGCCGTGATGGTGCCGAACGCCGCGTTGGTCGCGGTAGTGTTAGGCGCCGCAAAGGTCGGATGGTTCAGCACGTTGTACGCCTCGCAGCGGAGCTGGAACGTCACCCGCTCCCCGATGACGATCCGCTTTGTCACCGACGGACTCCACTCATTGATCCCGTCCTGCCGCAGGTTCGGGAAGGCACTGGAGAAGGTCCGAATGTGATATTGGAACTGGTCGCCCGCGACGACGTCGAAGGCGGACGTGTTGAACGCCTTGGCGTTGGTTTCGCGATTGTTCACCACGATCGGCGCGCCGAGATAAACATAGTCGCCCGGGTTCGTAGTAGAGCCGTTCACCCACGTGATCGGGGCGCCGGTCTGATAGGTGTAGATCGAGTTGACTCCCCAGCCGCCCACCAGCAGGTCCATCGCGTGGGAGCCGTTGGAGAGAAACTTCTTGCCGCGCCCAAATGGCAGCTCATACACCGAAAAAACCACAAACCGGTTGGGATGATCGAAAGGCGAGATGCGCTTTTCGGGAAGCGGATCGGTGTCGTTGAGATACTGGACCCGCTCGATCAGCTTGGAGCGAATATAATTCACCCCCAGCAGCAAGCCGTCCGAAAAGCGCTTCTGCAAACGCACATTCAGGCTCTGGAAATACGAACTTCCAACGGTCGAGTTCTGCTGAATCACGCCGTTGCTGAAGCTGGCCGTACCGGTCGGAAATTGCGGGAAACGGGTGAGCAACTGAGCCACATTCGTCGTCGCACCCGAAGGGGTTCCGCTGGTGATCAGGCCGTTGAACGGATTCGCCGCGCTGCCGTTGAGCGTCGCAATCAGCGCTGTATCGCGGATTCCCAGCGTGCTCAGATATTGGCGCGGGATGCTGTTCAACTGGCTGACGAAAATCGGCAAGTGCACGCCGTGGTTGCCGATGTAGGCGATTTCGAGCACGGTGTCCTTCGCCAGCGTCTGCTGGATATTGAAGTTCCAGCGCACCGAGTACGGATCGCTGATTTTGGGATCAATAAACTGCACGGCTTGGCCCGCGAAGGTCGCCAGACCTTTCGATGAGCCCACCGCTTTCAGAAATCCATTCGGGAATGGATTCGCCAGAGTCGTGGCGGGAGTCAGGAAGTTATCGCTCGAAGCCGTGTATGCAGTCGACTGGCTGAATCCTTCCTGATCAGTGATAGGGTTGGTCGAGTACGCACCCGTGATCGCGAGTTGGGTGATGCTGATCGGCTGGACGAACATCCCGAAGCCGGCGCGAATCACGGTCTTGCCCTTCAGTGCCGTCGGGGTCCAGGCAGCACCGATGCGCGGGCTGAAGCGGTGCGAAGTTTGCTCATAGATTGTACGATCCGTCGGGTAGGTCAGGCCACCCAGCACGTTGAAGCTTCCCACCGGGATTTGCGCGATCGGCTTGGCGTTATACGCAGCCACGGCGGCGGCCGCCAGCGGATTGGTCGAGGTGGTGTCGAAACCGTTGACCCCGCGGCCATAGCGCTCGCCGTAGGGCGCGTCGTAATCGAAGCGCAGCCCCAGGTTCACCGTGAAGTTGCTCTTCACGCGCCAGTCATCCTGCACGAAGCCGGCAAAGTAATGCTCGTAGAACGCCGCGGAAGTGTTGTTATCGAAAGTGCCGCTGGTCGGCAGTCCGATCAACATCTCTGCCAGGTCCTGGCCCAGCACGACCGTCGACGACGCGCTGCTGGACGCCTTCACCCAGCTATTGGCGCTGAAGGAAAAGTTGCCGGCCGAGTTGGCGTAGCTGATGGTGTTCAGGTTGTACTGGCGAATGTCGGCGCCCACTTTGATCGTGTGCGAGCCCTTCACGCTCACCAGGCTGGTGAACAATTGCAGCGACTGCGAGGGCAGCGTGTTGGCTCCATTGAACCCCAGCGTAGTGAACGCTGTGTTGCTGGCGAAGGTCAGATTCGGAAGCTGCAGGTACTGCGAATTGGCAGCCAAGTACGACGGGAAACCGACCGAACTCGGATCGACGCCCGCTGCCGGAGACGGGTGCGCCTCCGCCATGCGTGTGAAATTCAACCGCAGGTCCAGCACGTTGGTCGGGTTGATGGTGAACACGTTATCCAGGCTGACGCCGATGTTGTTGCGCGTCAGCAGCGACCCGGTCGAGATGTTGTGGAAGAAGTCGTTCTTGCCCTGGATGTAATCGGTGTGACGAACGTCGAAGAACAGCCGGTCGCGGCTGCTGACGTTGTAATCCAAACGGCCGAGCTGATTGTTGTACCTATCCAGACCCGCCGAAGCGGTGCTCCCGTAGTTATTCAACCCGCCGCCCGTGCCCGGCAAATTCGGTAACGGCATGAAGTTGAGGTACGCCTTGGCGATGGAACTGAGCTGGTTGGACGGAATCATGTTGTTGGAGTAGGGCTGGCGCGTGATAGTGGTTCCGCTCAGCGTCGCCGCGTACGGGTTGTAAATGATCGTGCCCGCGGCCTTCTGTAAATCCGAAAAATCGCCGGTGCGTTCCTTTTCGGTAGCGACGCTGATCAGCGTCGTATTGGGCTGGTTGTCCTTCAGTCCTTCAAAGGCGAAGAAGAAGAACAAGCGGTTCTTGCCGTTGACGACCTTCGGAATCCAAACTGGGCCGCCCACCGTGAAGCCGTATTGATTGTAGTGAGTCACGGCCTGCTGAAGGCTGTTCTTGTTGTTGAAGTAATTGTTGGCGATCAGCGTATTCGGCTGGTTGAATTCCCACGCCGAGCCATGCAGCGAGTTGGTGCCGGTCTTGAGAATCTGGTTGATGGTGCCGCCGCCAGTATGTCCGGAGGCCGCGTCGACATCAAACACCTTCACCCGAACTTCCTGGACCGCGTCGGTCGGGGGACTGTAAGCCAGCCGTCCATCCCAGGTCGCGTCGGGCGAGCCGTCCACCTGCAGTTCCTGAGTCTGGTTGGGCGTTCCGCCGATACTCCAACCCGCGGCGGCGCCGCTGTCAAAGGGATGAATCAGCGATGGCTGCCCGGTGGCCAGCACGCCCAGCGAGAGCGACGCCAGCACCATCGGCGTCCGCCCGTTCAGCGGCAGGTCTTCGACCTCCTTGGTGGTGATCGCCTGGCCAACCGAGGCGTTCTCATTATTAAGGAGGGGCGCAGCGTCGGTCACCTCCACCGTCTGGCTCACGTCGCCGACATCGAGCTTTACGTCGATCTGCGGATGATCGCCCGACCCGACGTGGATTCCCTTGCGGATGAATTCCCGAAAGCCCTGGAGTTTCACGGAGACGTCGTAGTCACCGGGCGAGAGAAATGGCGCCACGTATTGGCCGCCGCTATCGGAGACCGTTTCAACCTTGGTTCCGGTGTGGGTTTCGGTCAGGACCACTTTGGCGCCGAGAACCCGGGCGCCGGTGGAATCGGAGACTGCGCCGCTCACCGTGCCGCGAAATTCCTGCGCGAACGCGGTGAACGGAAGGGCGATAGAGAGAGCCAGGAGCAAACGGGGCTGCATGAGACCTCCTCGATACAAACGATGGTTGAGATCAAGATTAACCGAAAATATCGATGGATGTCCAGATGAAAGCGGACGACGGTCCGCATTCCCAGCTTTAGCGCTAAACTATTGCAATCTCGGTAGGATCGAAGCGTGCAAGCGATTCCAGCGGGCGCTCAATCCCGGATCTTGAAGCCATTGAGGCGCTCGACCGCAGCTTCGCGCACCTCGACCGAACGAACCACGGCATGCGGAGGCCCCGCGCGCAACCG
>WNFL01153242.1_pt1 | contig 12899 bp, 12 predicted proteins | sample 5400361 | NCBI WGS metagenome assembly WNFL01 (sample SAMN13153351, study PRJNA577476) | soil metagenome | isolation source: 40 cm soil on Douglas fir-dominated hillslope | place: USA:California | collected 2013-09-17
ATCTAATCCCCGTCGTCTGACCATCGTCGCTAGGGCACTCATTTCCGCAGCAACCGGCTTACCGCCGCAGCAGCCTCTCGCATGTCGATTTTTGATGTCTCCACTGACATCCAGAACATGCTGAAACTCCAAAAAAACAGCTCCTCTTTGTCCTAAACATGCAAAAACCAACTCTGACTGCGTTATCCAAGTTGTCACCTCCAACCACGAGCGTTCACCTTGACCCTGTGCTGCGCAATCAGGCGGGAGAATATCCTTCCGTATACAGGTCGACATGTCCTTGACTTTGGTGCTCCTCTCGTATAAAAGCAGGGGATGCGAACACGAGTTGGAAGGCCAGATCAAGCACCTGCGTACACCGCCAATTAATAGTATTCAAAATCTACAGCAATATGCACTTCACTGTCCTTCTCGCGTTCACCTCCGCCGGCCTCGTCGCAGGCGCTCCAGTGAGTTGGTTGACCGATTTCTGCTCGACAACGTTGACGAATTCTCTAGATTGATATCAAGGACTTTAATCTTACGCCCAACCTGGGCTCGGACTCTTCCCCGTTTTCGCTTTTGCTTCCCAAGTTCACGCCAAGTGGGACAGTCGTCCCCCCGCCTCTCCCAAGCGGCTTCCCGCCGGATGCTAGCAAGCTTCCACCTCCACCGCCGTCTGGTGCCAGTCCCTCACAGGTGCCTCAGCTTCCTAAACCTCAAGACCAAGGCACAGGCAAAGCGCCCCGCGCTGATATTCCTCCACCATCAGTGCCTGGTACTCCCAAGATTGATCAAGAGAACTCGGGCAAGCGTCCTCCTCCGTCCCCGTCCAGTGCCAAGCCGCCGCCGCCGCCGCCAACTCCCTCCCCGATTCCGGGGCCCGGGCACGTAGGCACAGGCAAATCACGCCGTGCTGATCCTCTCCCAGACGTAGTGCCTGGTTCTCCCAAACCTGAATTGAACAAGCCTGCTCCGCTGCTCCCATCCGGTACCAAGCCTCCGCCACCACCCCCATCTAGTACGGTGCCTCCGCCACCACCTCAGGTTGGTGCTCCCGAGCCTGAGCATGGAGGCTCAGGAAAGGCGCCCCGTGCTGAGAATCCGCAACCAGTCGCCAACTCCCCTAACCCTGATCATGGAGATTTGAACAAGGCTCTCCCGCCGCCCCCGTCTGGTACCATCCCTCCCCCACCTCCATCTATTACTCCCAAACCTGAGGACGGCCAAAAGAACAAGCTTCCCACGCCACCACTTTCAAGCCCTCCTCCGGCTAACAACCCCCTTTCCCAACCCCCCAAGGACGTCTAGGTTTGTGTCATGTATTTATTGTTATGCGTCTGTCGCTCACCATTTACGCTCTAGGCATTATTCTGAGCTCCCGTAATTTCGCTCCATTCATTTGGCATCCGTTTGTTCTTCAGAGTCAGCACCGGTTTGGGCAATTAACTGGTTTCACTCCTGCCTAAGGGGACGGGTCACATTAGTTTGGGTACATCTGGTTGCGTAGCTATTTAAAGAGTCCTACTACGTTATGGGAGATATTTGATTATTTATACCTTGGTTGGTGCCAATAGAGTGCCTTTGTCCTCGGGAAATCACCTCAATCCTGCGTCACATAGCTTAGACTTCTGATTTTCAGGTTTGCCTGATGTTTCCAGAGGAACATTTTCATGGTCACCTTGAAGCGGGAACGCTCACCTATGGAGGCCAGTCGACAAAGCGCTGTTAATTGGAGTTGATAATCCCTCATGAAACCGGCTGGGTAGCTCAGTGGTAAGAGCACCCTTGAAGTCCCGGGTTCGATACCCAGTCTGGCCTTTCTTTTCTCTGTCTGCAGTTAGGGATAGCGTGATTGTATTTTACTGCCCAGTGCTAATTAGAATGTTTATATTCCAGGTGTGATGAGTCCCTCGGTGCATGGGTTCGTCGGTATTAACATGGTCGAATTATACGGGCACGATACTATTGTCACACGAATACCACTGCCCAACGCCACTGCCCAACTCGTTTTCGCGTTTTAGTAGCTCGTCCTTGGATCAATATCAGATTTTTCTCGCGGGGTCAATGTAGTCACACATAGCAAGTGAGCAATGGCCCAACAACTCAAATAGAGCGAGTCCTTCGCAGATCACAATAGTGCGCCTAACATTTATCTTTATATGTAAGATTGGGTAATACTTATTCTTCGATAGTTCTCAATCCAAAGCACTGGGTTTTTGGTGTCCCTTTACATTGATAAGAGACAGCTAAAGTTCAAGTGGTGCCAACATGCAGGAGGAGTGTTGAAGGTAAAGCTATATATATCGGACAAACAGAGATGCTCCAGGCTTATATCGTAGCATTCCTCATTACATAATGTACGAGTGATAATGCGTGATCCCTTACATCAAGGCGTCCCTGACAGGGAATTATTTGATTTGGTTCAGGATTCTTTGTGATTTCTTTGTGAACCACCCGACGATCGGCATAACACTTGCGGTGAAGGAGAGGCTTACACGCGTTCCTTTCAGGAGTGCCTCAGAACGACGAATAATTAACCCGTGTGCTTCTAACGATGAAGGGGGGTATACAGCGCCAGTACGCCGAAATGCACGCATTCTCCATAAAGCCACCTTGTATTCCCTCTTGTGACCCAATATAAATCACATTGTTGTAGTCCCCACGCTCTTTGTCTGATTTCCAAACAATTTTGCGTGATGTTTACAGCCAACCTCCCGAATAATTGCCTCGAATCATATGATTTGATTCGACCTTGACCTTTAATCCTTATTACATTGTCTCTTGGTGAAATATGGTCCTAAAAGGAGTTAACCACCGTAATATTGTTTGGAGGATTTCGATGTGATCCTTAATTTTCTGAGCAATTCCAAGAGGTATTCTCAATGGGGGGTCTACTGTACTAGCGTATCTCCAAAAAGTTTGCATGTCCACATTGTTCAATTGCCAGTCAAGGATTTTATTGACCGGTCAAGGATAATGGGAATTACAATGGTAGTGGTACACTGGTGTTCCCGCTACTTGTTGACCCTGATGGTCCTGGCACAGTTATTCCTAAGCTCTGATTTGTGAAATCAAGAATCAGTGGACAAACAGTCAATCGAGTCTTTCACGGCGTATCGTTGCTCTTTAATTCGGTCCGTGTGCCTATCAGTTGGTCTAGCGTCTCATGAATCCATGCAATGCCCATGTCTTATCCAATTTACCAATCTGTACACGTATCAATATTCGATTCTCTCCAGTTTTAGGTGAATGACATACGAATTCCTCAAATCCTGGCTCTCTAAGGATATCAGCGACGGCGGACTCAAGTTCTTCAACGGGAAGCTGGTAAAGTTTGGCAACTGAAACAATAGTCGGCCCTATCGGGTTGGTTAATAGGGCTCCTGGAGGGGTGCTGGATGGCCTATGCGGGTCCGAACTGGAGGCTGGATGAAGGGAAGAAGCAGGTGGAGAGGATCTGGAGTTGTGTGGTATGGATTGAAATGCCACGTTTGACGTCTGAACTGGAAGTTGAAACGCTTCAGTCTGAGCGGTCGACGGAAGTAACACCTGCGACTCCAAAGGATATACAGAGTTGACCAAAGAGAAATTATTATACGAGTGTAGAGGTTGAGCAGAGGGGGCGTGAGCCAGGGCGGGTCTCGAGTCAGTCCTAACGATAGTACTTGAGGCAGCCCGCTGGACAGGTGGGAGTATACTAGGGTGAGACGTAGCATTTTCTGAGGAATTTTCATAGCCTGTAATCACTCGCAGGTTTGCGGCCGTTGAAGGAATTAGTGGAGAGCAGGTCGTGGTCGGAACAACTGGTGGGGGTGGCATTGATGCCGGGTTCTGGTTCCCGTTACCACGTGCAGGCGTACATACACAATAACCTTCAATGGCTTGGATGAGGACTGACACATCAGAGAGAGCAGTAAATGTGACTTGGAACCGGCGGAACACCTGTACCGACATGAGTATCTGGCGGGGGACGTGACTGAGATATAGCTTACGGATTTCTTCGGTCCGTCATTTTGGTAGAGATAACGGAAGCCTACTCGTGTTTCATGATAAACGACTTTCAAGGGGAGAGTAGAGTTCAATCGGACACTCTGCAGGTCAGTGATATTGATTTCTTCCTGTCAACAGCTTTAGGTTTGGATGTACGTTCGGGTAGTCAAGCAGGATACCAAGATGTTCGACCTTGACGTAAGCTTAAAGGCGGACGATGAATCCTGGATTACACGCAACACAAGTCGGTTTGGGGCACCACCTTTGATGAGGCTTCTTTCCAGGAGCAGGCGAAGACCCGACCCGGAGCGATGTTCCCATTCTCCGCCGTTGGAGGTATTGTGTGCGTCGTTGTTGGATTGAGCAATCTGTCTAGAGTATTTCGAGATATTGTAGATCGAGGTTTCATGATTGCTGGTCATACTAGGCGTCGGGGAGTGAGACGGACGACGGACAGTCTCAGTACGAGGAACCAGTGAGGTTCCTATAGACAAAGAATTCTCGCAGGTACCGTCAAGTATCTCTCTGAGAGCAAGTCTGTGGCCGCAGACGGAAGGTCCAAAGTTTTGTTTCTAATCTGGACAACTCCATTCGGCGCATTTCCTCCGGCTTGCTACGGTTCTCCGCTTTGGACTCCCTCTATGATAGAATGAACACTTGTCTCTGTCATGAGCACTCGTCGCCACACGCCCGATTCGTTCATACTTTCTCGTGGTCACTTTCAGTGGCAACCCAATGATACTTTTGGGGACTCTCGAACCTTTGGCCATCAAAGCAGCCCTTCTCGGCATGTTATACTCGATAAGGTCACTTTAGACGGCGGTAGTTTCAACCTCAACCCGATTACGGGTCAGCTCGTTGTCGTTGCTCGAGACAGTCAGTCGAAGCACCGCTTGCTCCTCCAGGGTGACACTGATACCTTTTGATAGCCCTTAAGATAGTTTCTTCGACCGATCCCAGGCCAGGGAAGCACGAAACTGATCAAGGGCCGTTCTATTCCTCTCACCATAGGCCTACGTCGAATGTCGGACCCGGCGGAGCATCTCTTGATGCAACACAAAACTTCTGGAAGCGTGAACTCCGTACTACGCATATTCCGACCACTGTTACATGGGGCCCAGAACAGTTCCGAGAGAAAGCCTTTGTTGGTTGTGCAAATGGGGATATTCTGGTGTGGGATTTTGGCACAGGGGCTGCTCACCTTGGTATGACCTTCCTTGTTTTGTACTTCAGTTGCCCATTGGAACTTTTCTCCGTAGACGCCAAGGTAAAGGAGAGCCCTCGAGCAATACATGACATCGTCTCGGCTCCAATTTCACCGTACTCTTTTGCTTCCGGATCTGCGGACGGATGCATTCGTCTGTGGGACTGGCGGGAACGAAAGGGTCCCGTTTACATCGTCGCTCATCAGCATGCATCCGTTCGATCGCTCGCAATTGGACCGTTCGTGGACACTCAGTTGAATATAGTTGCTGGCCTGGACTCTGGAATGTTGTTCCGCTATGACCTCCGAGTACGTTCCCCCACCGTGGCGCACGGCCTCATGCTCATCAGACCTAGTATCGTATCGAATATTTAGACCGACTTGTCGCACATGATGCTAATATCCAGGGTATAACTTGGCTACCACCTAATGGAGATCGGGCTATGAATGGGCATATTGTCACTGGCTCACTAGACGGCACAGTCAAGGCATGTTGTATAAGCCGGCCTCGTTATCCACTCACCAGGATTGTATCTAGGTCTGGCATGTTACTAGCGGGAGGATAGCGGCCAACCCGGTGCACACCCTGCACACGCCTTACCCTGTGGGTCGCATTTCGATCCGGCCAGAACATGACACAGAAGTAGTGGTCCTTCCTTTCCACGGCGGCGCGGCGGCAACTACAGCCCCTATCTATGAAGTCGATGACACAACTCCGGAGTTTGATCGATTTGCACCACAGATTTGGGATGTCCGGAAGGGTTGGATTGCTAAGTGGGGAATGTCCGGTATTTTAGGGCCTGCCACTGGTACGCATCTTTACAGCTCTTTATTAAGGAAGAGAGTTAGATTAGTTTTAGATATGGTCGTGAAGGACTCACATTCGGTTCAAATTCTGTACAAATCCGGAACCATCGCACAGCACGATCTTCATCGGCTATCAAAACCACCCGATTCGGTCAACAAGCAGTGCCTTGCGTGGACGCCACATTCAACGCTAGTCTTTGCGACGGGGCCCCAGCGGAGCTTCGATCCTCCCTATGATGATTTGTTCGTATAGACACCAATCTTCTTTCAATTCTGAACGACTGACATACCTCAGGTATCCCCATGTCTCAAATTTAATCAAGGATTTTTACCTAGTCGATAAGCACCCAGGCGACCGCCTCACTCTATCAGCAAACCAAATCATAGCCTCTCAAGATATCTTGGATGACTTCGATCGTGTGGCATTCACCAAGCTGGCGAGGGGTTACCTTTTGAACGCCGGTGGAGACAGAATCAAAATTTGCGAAGTAAACCAGGAAGTTGCAGCCAGCGCGGGGCAGCACCAAATTGCTGAAACATGGTCTGTAGTCGCAAACCTTCTAGCCCCGTTTGCTCTTAGAGTGCCCGAATCTTCCTCAACCACCCATGAGACGTCCGCAAAGTCCACAACTCCAATGGCGCCTCGAACCACTCTCAGTCCTGGGGCGTCCCCAAAGCCCACCTTCAAGGCCCTCTCTTCCTCCGGACTTCCAGACGGCGTCAATTTGGGGAGGAAGGGCAGTGGTGGAACAGCCATGCTTCTTCAGTCCCTGGATATTACGAAGAGGGGATGCAGCTCGCCAAGTCTACTCGCTTCTTCGCGACCTTCGACTTCCAATCGGTCGTCGCCGGCGTCTCGAGTAATAGCACTCCCAGTCTTCTCCTCCGGTTCCTCCTCTTCTCTTTCGCCCCACCCTCAAACGCCAACAGCAAGCACTCTGAAGCGACCGGAGATTGAACGGCGGACCTCTTCATCCACTTTATCAAATCCTAATGAAAGTCCTATTTCCGCGGGGGTTGAGGCGAGGGCCAGTTCTGGGAATTGGGCTGGTGGGGGTGATGGAGCACTAGAGGACAGTGATAGCGAGGAGGATGACGAAGCATTGGGGATGGCTGACCCGAATGAATTTGAAAGAGCGTTCGCCGGCAAGACCCCCACCGCTCGAGGTGCGCAATCGAGCTGGTCCAAGGAAAGACGGGCCATGAGCCTCAATGCTGGAGGGATGCTACTCGGAGGGGGTATTGGTACCTTAACCTTGGGGCCAAAAGGGACCACGGCGACCAGCTATGCTGGAACGTCCGGGAATGGAGCGGAGAGTTCGCCTGAGTCCTTGCGTGCGAAGAAGCTTCTTCCTGCTACACGTGCGCTGGACAGATCCAGTCCTAGGGCATCACCCAGGATGCTGAGCCCAAGAGTGCCATCTTCCGACCTACCCGACGTCGACGAGGAGAGCAGTGTGGACCGTGGGGGTACGGAGCAGAGTAGTTCGTCTGAAGCAGAATCCAGGTCCAGTTCCGACTCGAATGGACCTACACTACAGATCCGCACAAATGGCGGTTCAAGCAGCCATAGGAAGCAGAGCCAAGACAGTAGCGTTGACCTTGAACGTGAGGGGCAGGACTCGATGCCACCTAGCCCAATCCTCGCACGTGCTCCAGGACCTCCAGCCGCCTCCAAAAGGGTAGGTGTACCAACCAAGGACACCAAGCTGCAAAAGCGAGAGTCGACGAGCAGTGTTCGTACGGCTATTCCTGCAAATGGCGGCGGTGGCGGAACGATACGAGCACGGAAAGGAATGAAAATGTTGGAAGCCTTACGTGGTAGGAGCGACTTGGTCGACGAAGGACGCGAAGACGATAAAGACCGTTCTTCATCTCTCAAGGTACCACATCTTCGGGACATATTTGATAGCACTACTGCAAGCAACCCCAACAATTCCTTGACGAAGCGATCAACTCGATCCAGGAGCAGCGGGGGTGGAATGATCGGAGAGAAGGCTATTAGCATCGTCGTCGATGAGAAGCCGAGAGATGAGAGAAGTAAGTGGATGGTTCCTGAGCAACAGGAAGAGATTGCAACGATGGAAAGAATGGTTCGTTGGAAGTTGTGGGCGCACGTCAAAGAGAGCCTCGAGTATTACGCCGACATAGTATGTTCCTCGTTGAAAGCATGCGGAATCATGTCTTCTGATGATGGTGCAAACAATAGGGCGACGTACAAACATGCGCACTCCTGGCCATGGTGGTCCCAGAAGAATTAGGTATTTCTAAGGCGCGAATCGAGCAGTTCATTGAATCGTATATTGGTATGTCTTGCCATGATATGGATCTATATACCAACCCCCCCTCTAGACCTCCTTAGCCGGCTCGAGCTCCACGTTGTTGCGGCGTATGTGCGAAAACATGCGCCAGTGCAATGGATAAGAAGAGAAACTGCAATAAACTGCTCAATATCCACGAAATGTGTTAGATGCCGCAAGACGATCAGCAACTATGGTTCTAGTAGCAGTGCAGCCATGAGATTACCCGGCGCCCTTGCTTACTGCCAAAATTGTCAAGCACCTGCCATATTATGTTCTATATGGTAAGCGGATATCTTATCTTTTGGTGCTGGTTCCCCGGGGCTGATTTTTGTGACAGTCATCTTCCGGTTCGCAAATTGCTCATGTTCTGTAACGGCTGCGGCCATGGTGGTCATCAAATATGTTATCGCCGCTTCTACTCAAAGCATCCCATGATCGAAGTCGCGGTAGAGAAATCGGCCAATCGACCTCAACGCAAACGACCGCCACCGATCTCACCGACTCGGGAGCTAAACCGCGGGCGAAGGAGGGATATGCGTGTGGCTGCGGCCGTAACAGGAGAGGGAGAGGAGCAGGGACCACGCAGGGAGATTGAACAGGATCTATCAGTCCCCGAACATTATTTGGTCGTACAGCAGCAAGAAAAGGAAGTCCGGGAACGTATCAAAACCAAAGTACTGGGGCATCTGTGCGCAGAGGGATGCGGACATATATGTTGGGTGGCCAACGAGTTCTCAGATTCTGATCCGTAACATTTTCGTTTGATTTATTCATGGATGTCCAGCGAGTGTATTCCTATACTTGGTTCACGTAATGTCACAAGAAAGATACTTCACTCTCTAGTAACCACGTTGTGGATGGAAGCTTCCGTCCGAGATGTTCTTGAAAATCTAGGTTGCGCGGATGTCAGGAGCACACAAACCTGCACCAAATGGAAATAGCCACCTCATAGAATGTCTCCGGTTCTTGTGCACCAGATATGGCAAACTTCCCATTAATCCTAAGGCGAGTGTCAGAGGCAGAGCCGGGCCTGCGGCGAAATCGGACTTACGTCCAGAACGGTACACCTGATATACGCATACGTTGCGCCTTTTTAATAGCCTCTTGATACTCAGGGAGGCCCTCCTCTCCATTCAACCATTCCACCGCTTCAGCTTTGGTCGTGAAGAGCCCGTTCTCAACAGCCACATCGCTCAAGTACCCTTCGATGTCACCGACGTCCTCTCCATCGATGAAGTGTTTCTTGTACAAAGAACCAACAACGTTGTTCTGGAGCTCCGGTCCGCCGACTTCTCCAGCCTTCCAAATCAAACGGTGAGAGCCAGTCGTTTGACGGATCATTAGATCCGAGGTCGGCTCCGGTAACCCCGTGTCGACGAAGCGTTGTTTCATCATAACTTCGATTTGCTTGAACCGATCTGGGCCAAACTTCTGCGCCATTCGCTCGAGTTTCGTGACGGGTTCGTCGGTCAGAGTTGGGTCGAGCTATGTTGTGGATTCAGCAGGTGGAGTGTGAGTTGGGAATGTAAAGAGATAAACTGGTACCTGGAACGGAGCAAATCGAATAGAGATTTTCACGGGGAGATTTTGGTCTTCAGCTTGTCTGACCGCCTGCGATACTTTGGTGTACCCAAGATAGCAGAACCTAAGGTTCAATTAAGCCCAGAGCCGTATGAGTGCGGAATGGAGTACGAACGGGCAAATTGTGTCCGTCGTAGCGACGATATCAATGACTTTCTTTCCATCAATTTCTGGGAACGTTCCAGGAGTGTAGGGTTGCGACATTGTAGCTGGTTGGGGAGGAGGATAGGCGGCGATAAATTCTGATGCCTTATGAATCAGCCTGCTTACTGCTTACCAACGGAAAAGCGATTAGCAGAGAGCAGTCAGACGTCCTCCGGATTGGGTTGCCAGTCATCATAGGAGCATAAGCGAGTCGGTCGAAAGTAGTCTCCGCGATGAGTGAGCCATCACCGAGAACGACGGTGTCTTATGAAGAGGAGCGGAGGTACATTTGCGGTCGCAATAAACGACACTATTTGGTTGGGTAGTGGTCATGCGGGTCCCTGTCAAGTATATGACACCCAGGGATCCCTCTCTAAGCACCCGACCACGCCGGGAGGAGAAGCTAGGACGGAGGATATGACATCATTCTCCAACATAACTTTCATTGAGAGAGGTCAGACCTCCTCCGTAAGATGGCGTAAAATCGTGCTTACCATCAACAAGATGTTTACGTTGACCTATCGAGGGTGGTCGCTATACATTAAAAGCTTGCGCCAACGCGTGAGACCAGAACCACGGAGGTATTGTGTATGCCAATACGCTTGTGTCACATGTATCGCACCACATGTGGTGGCTGAATTAAGGGCCGGAAAGGGATGCATATGTTTGAAGGCAGCAGCGAGATCTATGCTTGGACCTGGCAAGGCAGACGCGGGTTTCATCTGAGAAATAGCGCGAGCTGTGTATGGTCGTCGACGCTTTGCCCGTATGTTCCTCCGTTGAACGTTAAACGGTGGGTATCTTGTCCATTGTCCAAATTGGGCAGCGACCCAAAATTCACTGCCGACGCCCGAGAACGACTTCCTAACGTCTTTGTGAACACCTTGCACCTTGTCGCATGAATGCGGGACTTGTGGATCTGTAACGGCTCGGACATTGAGGACGATTCATGTATGTTCGGGCCTTGGTTGGGTATCCAGGCCAGGTACGCAAGCAAACAGCAGGTAGGACTCACTCTACACTCAACTTGTGGACACTTGAAACCCCTCCTGAGACTCCACAACCTTTTCGCTTTTCCTCTTGCACAAACTTTTCTTGCCACCGGCCATAGCATTAATATTCGTCTGCATCGTCGCAATGGCCCAACTGACAACTGCAACCGCAGCCAGTTCTGGTATTCGAAACAAGGCAATCGACCGTTACTTATTCACATATAACGTCTTCTCCTCTTTGGGCTGGGGGTATGCTCTTGGAGGGACACTGACCCATCTCTACCGCGAGTACCATGCATCGAGCGAACCCTCGGCTCTCACAAAACTGAAGCATGCCGGAAGATCGGTGTATGCGAGTGGAATGGGTAAATTTGTGCTTGCACTCGAAGGGATGGCGATACAGGAAATCTTCCAAGCTCGTAATGGCTGGGTACAGACGAGCGCCTCGACCGTTGCTTCACAAGTATTCGCACGCCTCTTCGTCTTGATATACATCGTGGAACGTTCTGCCGCTGTGAGTTTTCCGGCCCGACCGGTTATCGCCCACCTTCACAATCACGCGCCTATCGAGACCGACAAACCTCGGCAGGCTCAGAAATCAGCTGGATATGCCTTGCTTGTCTGCGTATGGGCACTAGCCGAATGTACCCGATATCCGTATTACGCCCTTCTTTACTTGAAGGGACCGAGCACCCCGATCGGGCGGCTCACGGCGCTCTTTCAGTACCTTCGCTACACGACATTCATCTTGCTGTATCCTTTGGGAGTTGGTGGAGCAGAGCTAACTCTCTTCAGGAAGAAGCTGCCACCCTTGGATAAGCTCAAGGCTGCTTCGATGCGCGAGAAGTTGGACACAGTAATAGTGTTTCTGGCTTTACTTGCGTGGCCAAAAGGTGTGTTCACCTGTGTATAATGACCAGGGGTTTTCCTTCTAACTGGCGATCCTGCACCTCAGGGGTTTGGAATGTTTACACACACATGCTTAAACAGCGGAAGAAAGTGCTCGGAAACTAATCCCCGCTTGATAGTTGTATCCACTGTATATGATCTGGATGACCTTCCCAATTCTGAAATGTATCGTCCGAACTCGAGTCTTATAGCCATTTATTCCCACAACATTCCGTTATCAACCGCAAATCGTTCTTTGCCTTCTTGGGTAGTTCACAAGGAGTTAACGACCTAGCTCATTTGAAGCTTCCAGGGACACCGACATGGGTGGTTCAAGGATCGAGCAAAAAAGGATGGAGGTCGGTGTGCTGCTAGTTAGTCACGATATAGAGGCCGTATCTCGGGAAGGGCGGGCGGTATTGGGAGATTGGAACAGTTGGATGGGCGTTGTTGGCATCGTCAGCATACCTGCGCATTGAGGTGCCTCTTATAAATGTCTTATACCCATGTTGGAGTACCACTAGGGTCTCTAGGCGACGTAGCAAACGGGAAGATTTGAGTACAGGTGACTGGAACGAATATTTACTTTGTCCAAGAGGGCTCCAGCTCTTAACATAGTGGCTTAGAATACTGTGGCACCACGAAGCAACAACCGTTGTATTATCGCCGGGCCGCATCGAGGGGTACCTGGTCACTGAGATACACTTAACACCCCCCGTACATGAACAGATCCCGGGTACAGAACCGACCTTGCTTGTGACGGAATGGACATATTTTCCTTTTTCCTCGCATTTCCACGGCAATCTCTAACTTACCACTAGGTTCCCTTTGTCAAGCCAGCCCAGCCTTATCGCCAGTGCGCCGCGCCAGGGCGATCCCAGCCTCCTTCTCAACCTCTTCCACTGGAACTGATAAGGGCCTAATATTAACCGATCCGCGTACCTTGTGCCTATCGCCCTCCTGAGCTCATTCGATGCACCTTGGCTCGGGTAAAACGGTTCACTGGCT
>WNFL01389101.1_pt2 | contig 12899 bp, 11 predicted proteins | sample 5400361 | NCBI WGS metagenome assembly WNFL01 (sample SAMN13153351, study PRJNA577476) | soil metagenome | isolation source: 40 cm soil on Douglas fir-dominated hillslope | place: USA:California | collected 2013-09-17
GGAGGCGGTGCAGCGGTCCCGCCACGGCTTCGGGACCGCCGGCGTCCTCGCCCTCGTGTTCACCGCCTGGAAGCTCCTCTCCACGCTCCAGCGGACCTTCGAGCAGGTCTGGGGAGTCCGCTCCTTCGCCGCCCGCATGAAGCGCATCGCCGCCTTCTGGACCGCGGTGATGCTGGCCCCGCTCCTCGTGGCGGCGTCCCTCGTCCTCTCCTGGACCGTGGGCTCCCTCGAGGCGACCGGGCTCCTCCCGGGGAGCGGCTTCGCGAAGGCGGGGACCTACCTCGCGGTCGCCGTGCCCGGCTGGACGGGAGTGCTCCTCGTCTACCGATTCTGCACGGGCCAGCGGACGCCCTGGCGCGCGGCGGCCCTCGGCGCGACGACGGCGGGGCTCCTCTGGGAGGCGCTGCGGCTGGGCTTCGCGTTCTACGTGAAGAAGGCGTTCGTCACGCGGACCCTGCTGTCGACCATGGGGGTCCTGCCCGTCTTCCTCATCTGGCTCTACCTGTCCTGGTTCGCGTTCCTGATCGGCGCGGAGCTCGCGTACGTCGTCCACGACTACAGGGCGGCGCTCCGCCGCAGCGGGCTGGAGCCTGCCTAGCCCGGACGCTCGCGCAACTCGCGGCGGTCGCCGACGCGCACGGTGAAGCCCGTCGAGTCGAGGTGCTCCAGGAACGGAATGCTGAACTTCCGGGTCGCCCCGAGGAGCTCCTTGAGGTCGGCGGGGACGACGGACCCGGCGGCGCGGATGCGCTCCTCGATCGCCCGCTTCGCCTTCTCGACGCTCGCGGCGTGGAGGACGACGCCGTCCTTCATCCGGAGGGCGCCGCCCCTCTCCACGAGGAGCCCGAGGAGGGCCTGGACCTGCTCCGCCGGGGCGCCGAGGAGGCCGGGCAGCTCGTCCTCGCGGGGCGTCGTGAAACCCCCGTCCCGGAGGATGCCTTCGAGGCGCCCGAGGCGCTCCTCCTCGGCGGCGGAGAGGGAGGCCCCGCGGCCCTTCAGGCGGATCCGGCCCCCGGGGAGGGCCTCGGCCCCGCCCTCCGCGGCGAGGGCGCGGACGGCGGCGTCCACGACGGCCTCGGGGGCCCGGACGGCCCCGCGCAGCTCCGCGAGGCGCATGGCGTCCCGGAGGCGGTGGGCCCCGTGGAAATCACCGAGGGCGCGGAGGACCGAGGCGCGGATCCCCTCCCAGGCCGGGGCGGCGAGGTGGATCCCGCCGGGCACCGGGACCGCGGCCCCCGCCGCGACGAGCCCCTCAAGGACGGGGCGCGTCTCCGCGGGGACCCGCCGCGCGGAGGGCCGCGCGCACCGCGGCGGCGATGTCCGTGAGCCCCTCCTCCCGCTCCCGGAGCGCGTCGAGGGTCGCGGGCTTCCTGCGGTGGCGCCGCCTCTCCGCCTCGCCGAGGACGACGCCGCCCCCCACCGTGGCCGGCGGGGAGGGCACGCGGAGGAGGAAGCGGTCCCCGGGCGCCGCCACGACGGGCGCGTCGAGCTGGACCTGGGCGAAGACCTCCTCGCCGGATTCCGCGCGGTCCCCTTCGAGGAGGAGGAGCCGGCCGGGCTCCTCCGCCGTCCCCACGAGCAGGAGCACCGGGAGGCGATGGGGAACCGACCCCCGCTCCCCCGCGGTGCAGCGGAAGCGCACGTCGAGGAGCGTGGCGGGACGGAAGATCCCCGGCTCCACGAGGACGTCCCCGCGCCCCACCGTGTGATAGTCGATGTCCGCAAGGTTGAGGGCGGTCCGGTGGCCCGCCCCTGCCCCGGGAGCGTCCCGGTGGTAGACCTGGATGCCGCGCACGCGGCAGGGCTTCCCCGCGGGGAGGAGCTCGAGGCGGTCGTCCTTCCGCACCGACCCCGAGATCGGGATCCCCGTGGCCACGGTCCCGTGCCCCTTCACGGTGAACACCCGCTGGACCGGCATCCGGAAGGGCCCCCCGGCGTCCCGGGGAGGCGCGCCCCGGAGGATCGCCTCGAGGCCGGCCCGCAGGGCGGGGATCCCCTCCCCCGTCGTGCTGCTGACGGGGAAGATCGGCGCCCCCTCGAGGAAGGTCCCCGCGAGGAGCCCCCGCACGTCCTCGAGGACGAGCTCCCGCATCCCCGGGTCGACCACCAGGTCGATCTTCGTGACCGCCACCGCGCCGGCCTTCACGCCGAGGAGGGAGAGGATCTGCAGGTGCTCCCGGGTCTGGGGCATGGCGCCGTCGTCGGCGGCCACGACGAGGAGCACGCAGTCCATCCCCGTGGCGCCGGCCACCATGTTGCGCACGAACTTCTCGTGGCCGGGCACGTCCACGATGCCGACCTCGGTCCCGTCGGCGAGGCGCCACTCCGCGTAGCCGATCTCGATGGTGAGGCCCCGGGCCCGCTCCTCCTTCAGGCGGTCGGTGTCCCCCTCGGCGCCGGTGAGGGCCCGCACGAGGGAGGTCTTCCCGTGGTCGATGTGGCCCGCCGTCCCCAGAGTCAGGCGAAGGATCGAGGGCACGGGCATTCCAGGATTATGGGGGAAAGGCCGCACGGCGCACAGCGCACAGCGCTGCTTCCCCCGGGGCGGGTCCGGTACCATTCCGCGATGCGAAGGGCGGTGAAGAGGGTCGGCCGCAAGCTCAAGGGTCTCCTCACGGGGCGCGCCGGGAAGCGCCACGCGCTCGTCGGCCCGCCGGAGCTCTGGGAGATGAAGCGGGCCTTCCAGATCACCTACCTCAAGAGCGTCGGCCTGAAGCCCGGCCACTGGTTCCTCGACATCGGCTGCGGGACGTTGCGCGGGGGCATCCCGATCATCGAGTACCTGGAGCCCGGCCGCTATCACGGCATCGAGGTCCGCGAGGACGTTCTCGCGGAAGGGCGGAAGGAGCTGGAGGAGGCGGGCCTCGCGGGGAAGGCGCCGGTCCTCACGCCCGTGAAGGACCTCGGGACCATGGACCTCGGCCGGAAGTTCGACCACGCGTGGGCCTTCTCCGTCCTCCTCCACATGCCCGACGACGTGATGCGCGCGACCCTCGGGCTCGTGAGCCGCCACCTCGCTCCCGGGGGAGTCTTCCACGCCAACGTCCACATCGGGACGCGGCCCGACGGCAGCTGGCAGGGATTCCCCAACGTCGCCCGCTCCTTCGAGTTCTACGGCGCGGCCTGCGCCGCCCACGGGCTCGCGACCGAGGACGTCGGCGGCCTGGCCGAGCTCGGCCACGTCTCGGGCCGCAAGTCCCAGGACCGGATGCGGATGCTCCGGATCCGGAAGGTCTAAGGGGTCGTCCAGGACCTACTGCTGGATTCGGCCGGCTGCGAAGGCCCATCTCCGCGTTGCGCCTCCTCGCCGACTTTCTTTGTCAAGTCGTCTCGTCGGCGCGCCTTGATCTGGGCCTCCTCGCTCGGCCTCGGTCCAACGCATTAGGTCCCGGACGACCCCTTGCCCTCCACACCCTCGGGGGGCAGCCGTCCCTCCGGAGGCGTAGATTGGACCCATGCCCGCCCCCCCCGAGGTCCGTTCCGCCGCCCGGTGGGTGCTGCCGCCGGCCCCGCGAGCGGAGGCGGAGGCCCTGGCCGCCGCGCTCGACCTCCATCCCCTGGCGGCGCTGCTGCTGGCCCGCAGGGGGGTGACGGACCCCGAGGCGGCGCGGCGCTTCCTCCGCCCCGACATCGCCCAGCTCCACGAGCCGGAGCGGCTGCCGGGCGTCGAGGAGGCGGCCGCCCGCATGGCGGCGGCGGTCCGGAACCGGGAGCGCATCGCGGTCTACGGCGACTACGACGTGGACGGCATCTGCGGGACCGCCCTCCTCGTCGCCCTCCTCCGCGGCGCCGGCGGGGACGTCCTCCCCTACCTGCCCGACCGGCGCACCGAGGGCTACGGCTTCAGCTCCGACGCCGTGCGGCGCCTCGCCGCCGACGGGGTGAAGGTCATCTGCACCGTCGACCACGGCTCGAGCGCCGTCGAGGAGATCACCCTCGCGCGGGAGCTCGGCGTGGACGTCGTCGTCACCGATCACCACCTCCCTGCCGAGGGGGCCCTCCCCCCCTTCACGGCCTTCGTCAATCCGAAAGCCCCTTCGCCCGGCGCCGAGCCCTACCCCTTCCCCTGGCTCTGCGGGACGGGCGTCGCCTTCAAGCTCGCGTGGGCCGTGGCGCGGCGGCTCTCCGACAGGGGCGCGGGGGGCGCTCCGCAGGTCTCGAAGGCGCTGAGGGCCCAGCTCACCGAGGCGCTCGCCCTCGTCGCCCTCGCCACGGTGGCCGACGTCGTCCCCCTGGTGGACGAGAACCGGGTGATGGTCGTCTACGGCCTCGCCCTCCTCCGGAAGAACCCCTCCCCCGGCATCCGCGCCCTCATCGAGTGCGCCCGGATCGGGGACCGCGAGCCGGACGTCGAGGACGTCGGCTTCCGCCTGGCCCCGCGCATCAACGCCGCGGGCCGCATGGGCAGCGCCCACCGCGCCCTCGAGCTCCTCACCACGGCCGACCCCGAGAAGGCGCGCGCGCTCGCCCGGGAGCTGGAGTCGGAGAACCGCTCCCGGAAGGAGGTCGAGAAGCGCATCCTCATAGAGGCGCGGGCCCGGGTCCCCCTCGACGCACGCGGGCCCCCCCCCTCGGGCATCGTCCTCTCCGGCGACGACTGGCATCCCGGCGTGGTGGGAATCGTCGCGGCCCGGATCGCGGAGGAGTTCCACCGCCCCTCGGTCGTGATCGCGATGGACGGGGACCGCGGGCGCGGCTCGGCCCGGACCGTGAACGGCTTCCACCTCCAGAAGGCCCTCGCCGCCTGCGGCACCCACCTGGAGGCCCACGGGGGGCATGCCGCCGCCGCCGGCCTGGAGATCGCGCGGGACCGGCTCGAGGCCTTCACCGCGGCCTTCCGGCTCCACGCCGACGTCCACTTCCCCGAGGAGGACCGCCGCGCGAAGGTGCTCCTCGACGCCCTCGTCGCACCCGGGGCGCTCGACGCCGGCGCCGTCCTCGCCCTCGGGGCGCTCGCCCCCTACGGCCACGGCAACCCGGCCCCCCTCCTCGGCGCCTGCGACGTCGAGGTCGTCGGCCGCCCGCGCACCATGGGGAAGTCCGGGGACCACCTCGCCTTCCACGTCCGCGGCCGGGACGGCGGCGCGGCCCGGCGGGCGGTCTGGTTCGGCGGGGCGGGCCTCCTCGAGCCCCTCCTCGCGGAGGGTCCATCAACCGCTTCCGCGGCACCGAGGAGGTCGAGCTCATGGTGGAGGACGTCCGGGCCGGCGGAAGCCCCTTCAAGGACTAGGAAACGCGTGGACAACCTCTTCGACCCCGCCGTCCGGGACCGCATCCTCGCTCGCTTCGAGGCCCTCCGCCCCGACGCCGAGAAGCAGTGGGGCACCATGGACGCCGGCCGCATGGTCGCCCATTGCGCCCTCACCATGGAGGCCGCCACCGGCGACCGGCCCGTGAAGAGAGGCCTGATGGCGCGGATCCTCGGCCCCCTCTTCAAGGGTGCGATCCTCGGCCCGAAGCCCTTCGGCAGGGACGCCCCCACTCATCCGGACTTCCGCGTGCCCGGCCCCATGGACATCGGGAAGGAGAGGGAGCGCCTCGTCGCCGTCATCCGGAAGTTCGTCGCCGCGGGCCCCGCAGCCGCCGCCCGCCAGGAGCACGGCTTCGTCGGGAAGATCACGGGCGACGAGTGGGGCGTCCTCATGGCGAAGCACCTGGATCACCACTTGAACCAGTTCGGCGGGTGAAGAAGACAGGGGGGAGGCGCTTTTCGCGTCTCGCTTTTCGGAGGAGGGAGGCGGTCGGATCGAGCGGGTTTCCGCCCCCGGTCCCTGTCTGCGAAAGGCGAAATGCGAAATGCGCCGGACCATCCGTCCCCGGTTACCGTGAATCCGTGCAGCCCTTCCAGTGGATCGTGGACACCCTGCGGGACCCCGGGGACCTCATCCGCTGGGGAGGGTATCCCGCGCTGGTGGCCGTGGTCTTCCTCGAGACCGGGGCCGGCGTCTTCTTCCTCCCCGGGGATTCCCTCCTCGTCGTCGCCGGCCTCTACGCCGCGAAGGGGGAACTAAGCCTCCCCCTCCTCATCCTCCTCCTCGCCCCCGCCGCGATCCTCGGCGACGCCGTCTCCTACGGGGTCGGGAGGAAGGCCGGGCCGCTCCTCTTCTCCCGGCCCCGCTCCCGCCTCTTCCGGCCCGAGCACCTCGCCGCCGCCCACGCCTACTACGAGAGGCACGGCGGCAAGACCATCGTCATCGCCCGCTTCATCCCGATCCTGAGGACCTTCGTGCCCGTCGTCGCCGGGGCCGGGTCCATGGGCTACCGCCGGTTCGCCGCCTTCAACGTGGTCGGCGGGATCCTCTGGGTCGCATCGATGACGCTCATCGGCTTCACCCTGGGCAGCGTCATCCCCGACATCCACAAGCACATCGAGAAGGTGATCGTCCTCGTCGTCTTCCTCTCCATCCTCCCGGCCGTCGTCGGCTGGCTGCGGTCCCGCGGCAAGGCCCGCGCGGAGGTCCCCACCCCGGGCGGCCCCCGGGGGAAGGAGTGACCGGACGACCATGGGTATCGGCCGCCCCACCGGAGAAACCATGAAAACGCGACGCCTCGCGCCCGCGCTGCTGCTCCCCGTCCTCGGCGCCTTCGCGGGGACGGCCGCCGCCGGAAACCCCCCGCTCCATCCCCTGCCCCCGGAGCCGGAGCACGTGCGGGCCATCACTCCCGCGGAGTTCCTCTGGGCGGCCGCCTGGCTCTCCGACGACGCCCGCACGGGCCGCGACACCGCCTCCCCCGGCGGGCGCGAGGCGGCGGCCTGGATCGCGCGCCGCATGAAGACCATGGGCCTGGAGGAGGCCGAGGGGGCGCCCGGGTACCTCCGCTCCTGGGAGTTCGGCAGCGAACCGGTGCCCGAGGAGTGCTCCCTCTCCGTCTCCCGCGAGGGGGAGGAGGCGCGGACCTTCGCCTACGGGACGGACTTCATCCTCATGGGAGGGGCGGCCCCGCAGCCCCTCGATGCCCCCGTGGTCTTCGCGGGATACGGGATCAAGGCCCCGTCGCTGAAGTACGACGACTTCGCGGGGCTCGACTGCAAGGGGAAGGTCGTCGTCGCCTTCCGCCACGAGCCCCGGGAGAGGGACCCGAAGTCCCGCTGGGACGGGGACCGCGCCTCGCGCTGGAGCTGGTTCTTCGCGAAGGTGGAGACGGCCCGCGTCGCGGGCGCCGCCGCCATCGTCTTCGTGAACGACCCCAACAACCACCCGACCGATCCCCTCGACGCGGTCGCCGTCGGCGGCCCCCGGGAGCCCGCGATCCCGGTCCTCTTCGCGAAGCGGGACTTCGCCGCGGAGATCCTGCGCGGGACCGGCTGGACGCCGGAGTGCCTGCAGGAGGCCATCGACCTCGGGGACGCCCCCGTCCCGGTGCGGACCGACGCCCCCCGGGTCCGGCTCCGGGCGGGACGACGGACGCTCCCCGCGGACAACGTCTGCGGCGTCCTCCGGGGCTCCGACCCGGTCCTCCGCGACGAGTGGGTCGTCGTCGGCGCCCACGACGACCACGTGGGCCTCGGGCAGGGGGGCGGGCTCAACCCCCGCCTCTGGGGCCAGATCCACAACGGGGCGGACGACAACGCCTCGGGCACCGCGGCGATGCTGGAGGTCGCGGAGTCCTTCGCGATGGCGACCGACCGGCCGAAGCGGAGCCTCCTGTTCCTCGCGTTCTCCGGGGAGGAGAAGGGGCTCCTCGGCTCCATGGCCTACGTGAAGAAGCCCCTGTTCCCCGTCGACAGGATCGCCGCCATGATCAACCTCGACATGGTGGGCCGCTACCGCCCCGGCCAGCTCGAGGCCGTGGCCGCGGAGACGGGATCGACCCTCAAGGAGATCGTGGACAGGGCCGCCGAGGGGCTCGGCCTCGAGTACCGCCACACGAACGAGGGGCTCGCGAGCAGCGACGGCCTCTCCTTCTACATGGCCAAGGTCCCGACGCTCTTCCTGTTCACGGGGCTCCACGACGACTACCACCGCCCCTCGGACGACTGGTGGCTGCTCAACGCAGAGGGCGCGGCGAAGGTGGCGGAGTGGGCGGCGAGGACGGCGCGCCTCCTCGCCGACGCGGAGGGCCGGCCCCAGTTCCACCCCGTGCGCGTGCAGGCGGTCGGCATGGGGAACCGGGTGATCCTCGGCGTGGTCCCCTCGGACGCGCCCGACGGCAAGGGCGCCCTCCTCGATGAGGTCTCCCAGCGCTCCCCCGCCGCGAACGCGGGGATGAAGGCCGGGGACCGGATCGTCTCCTTCAGCGGCAAGCCGGTGCACTCCGCCGACGAGCTGCGGGCCGCCCTCGACCGGGTGCGCCCGGGGGCGACCGAGGCCGCGGAGGTCGTGCGCGGCGAGGCGTCCCTGGCCCTCTCCGTCGTCTTCCCCGCGCCCCCCGGCCCGGTGTTCGGGATCACCTTCGACAGGGAGGGGGACGGGAAGCCGGGCGTCCTCGTCCAGGACGTCGCCGCGGGCAGCGTGGCGGAGACCGCCGGGGTGAAGTCCGGGGACCGCATCCTCTCCTTCGCCGGGAAGGAGGTCGGCGACGGCAGCGTCCTTCCCGGCATGCTGCGGGCGGCGAAGCCGGGGGACAAGGTCAAGGTGAAGGTGGCCCGCGACGGCAAGGAGGTCGAGATGGAGGCGGCCTACCCCGACGCGACGAAGAAGTAGGGGGCCTCCCGGGCCGGGCTCGCAAGTCCTCTTGTAAAAGTTATCTTACGAATCAGGTCCGTTGTTACCTGACGGGCGTCGGACCAAACCTGACACCGCGGCCCGTCCTTTGCTCCAACGCCCTCCCGCAGGCGTGGGCAGTCTCCCCAGGGGCATCAGAGGACCATCGATGCGCCTCGGATTCAGGGCGGGGCCATGCCCCGTCGATTCGGCCCCGCCGCACCGCGCTTCGATCGCCTCCGGAGGCCTCCTCCTCGTCGCCGGGGCCCTCGCCCTCGCTCCCGCCTCCTGCGCCCCCCTCCCCTCGCCGCCGCCGAACATCGTCGTCTTCGTCTGGGACACCTGCCGGGCCGACCGGCTCTCCGCCTTCGGCTATTCCCGCCCGACGACCCCCTGGCTGGACGCCTTCTCCCGCGACGCCGTGCGGTTCGACCGCTGCTACGCACCGGCCCCCTGGACCTCCCCGTCCCACGCCTCCCTCTTCACGGGGCTCGTCCCCCACCGCCATGGCCTGCGGCGGTCCTCGAGGGACCGGGTGGCGCTCTCCATCCCGGTCCTTGCGGAGACCCTGGCGGGAGAGGGCTACGAGACGGTCGGCTTCTCCGCCAACGGCTACGTCTCCGGGCTGACGGGCCTCGACCGCGGCTTCCACACCTTCGAGACCACCTTCGACCGCGCCTCAGGGGCCCACGATTCCGACCTGTCCCGCGAGGCCCTGGCGCGCTGGATCTCCCTCCGGCCCCTCCCCGGGAGGAAGACCAGGCCCCTGTTCCTCTTCATGAACCTGATGGACTGCCATCTCCCCCGCCGCCCTCCCCGCGCCGACCTGGAGGCGGTGGTCACGCCCCGGGTGACCGCCGAGGGGCTCGCGGCCGCGGCGCAGGTCGAGCAGCGGGACGCCCTCGCCCACCTCCTCGGCATCAGGGTCCTCGACGCCCCGACCCTCGCGGGGATGGGCGCCCAGTACGACGCCTCGATCCGCGTCATGGACCGGAACACCGGGGCCATGGTCGGCATGCTGGAGAAGGCGGGGCTCCTCGACGACGCCCTCGTCGTCGTCACCGCGGACCACGGGGAGAACCTCGGCGAGCACGGGCAGCTCGACCACCGGCTCTCCCTCTACGATTCCCTCCTCCACGTCCCGCTCGTGGTCCGCAAACCGGGGGTCTACGAGGGGGGAGCCCGCGTGGCGTCCCAGGTCAGCCTCATGGACGTCTACGCGACGGCCCTCCGGATCGCCGGGGTGCCGATGCCTCCCGCGGCCGGGCACGACTCCCTGCCCCTCCCCGCCGAGGACGGTGCCGGACGGCCCCTCCTCGCCGAGTTCGCGGGCGCGAAGAGCTACGTCGACGAGATGAGGAGGAACTTCCCCCGGGCCCCCGAATCCGTCTTCGCGCCCCTCGCCGTGGCCATCGAGTCCGCCCGCGATCCCGCGGGGGCGCCCGGAGCCCGCAAGTACCTCCGGTTCCGGAGCGAGAAGGAGGAGGAGGACGGGCCGATCCTCCGCGAGGAGCTCTACGACCTCGTGGCCGACCCCGGCGAGACGCGCGACCTCCTCCGGGAGGGCGCACCGGGCGCGCGCGCCGCGGCCGATCGGCTCGCCGCGGGGCTGGAGGTCCTGAAGCGCGGAACGAGGTAGGAGGGCGCCGGCGCTGGTGCTGATTCCTCGCCCTCCGCCGCCGCCCCGGTGAGGATGCCCGGTCATGGAGATCGACATCCAGAAGGTGCAGGAGACGGCCGCGAAGGCCGCGGAGGCCGGCTGGTTCCGCATGGCCCACGTCCTCGGCGCCGTCGTCTACCTCGGCGGATCGTTCACGGCCTCCCGCCTCCTCGGCCAGCTCGCGAAGTCCACCGACCCCGTCCGCTCCGCGGCCGCCGGCATGGGGCGCCGGGTCTACCTGACCCTGACCCTTCCCGCGGGGCTCCTCCTCATCGGGACCGGGCTCTACATGGCGATCGCGGATCCCGACCGGGTCGGCTACTGGAGCAAGCCGTGGTTCCACATGAAGCTCACGCTCGCGGTCCTCATCGTCATGGTGGATCACCTCCTCGTGATGCGCCCGCTCAAGGCGCTCGCGAAGGGCGGCGCGGATCCGAAGTCCCAGGAGGGGCTCTACCGCGCGGGATTCTGGCTGCTCGCGCTGCTCTCCTTCGCGCTGCTGCTCGCCCTCTTCGTCGTCCGCAAGTAGGCGATCCCGGCCGCCCCCGCTCCGCGCCGAGTGCTAGGGTCCCTCCGTCGGAAAGGAGGTACCACATGAAGAGCGTACGGCGCTTGCTTACATCCGCGGCCCTCGCAGCGGCACTCCCGTTGTCCATCACGGGATGCCTCTTCGTCGCGGGAGCCGCCATCGGGGCGGGGATCGTCCACACCACGGGCGAGGACACCGCCGAGGTCGTCGTGGAGGCCAACAGCGCCTCCGCCTACGCCGCAGCCCGCGAGGAGATCCAGAATCGCGGGGTGGTGGAATCGGCGGACGCCGATTCCTCACGCGTGCAGGGGACCGTCGGAGGCTCCTCCGTGACGGTCTCGGTCTCGAGCCCTTCGTCGGGCGAGGCGCGGGTCTCCGTCAGCGCCCGCAAGAACGGGGGGATCTCTCCCGACATCGACACGGCCGAGCAGGTCGCCATGTCGATCGTGAAGAGGACGCGGTAGTCGAAGCTGCCGGACCTCAGCGGGCGGTCGAGAACTTCCTGACCGCCTGCTCGAGGTCGGCGGCGATTTCCGGCGCCATCCGCCCCTCGATGTCGTGGCGGTGGAGCATCCCCACCACCTCTCCGTCCTTCAGCAGCGCGAAGCAGGGAGAGGAGGGGGGCATCCCCGTCAGGTAGGAGCGGGCCTGCTCCGTCGCCTCGCGGTCCTGGCCGGCGAAGACCGTGTAGGCGTGGTCCGGCTTCGGGCCCTTCTCCATGAGGATGCGGAGGGCGGGCCGCGCGTTCCCGGCGGCGCACCCGCACACGGAGTTCACGAAGAGGAGGGCCGTCCCTTTCGCTCCCTCACCCCGGAACGCGGAGTCCACGGCGGCGGGGTCCCGCAGCTCCTTCACGCCGAGACGCGTGACCTCTTCGCGCATCGGCTGCACCATCTTGGGGTCGTACATGGGATTTCCTCGGGGGGGACGGTGAAGAGCCTACCCACCGGGAGGGTCCCGGGGGAAAAAGAGGCTCGGCGACTTCGGAGGCGGCAAAGTGAGTCAACGGCCCCTTGAAGGGAAGAGGCCGTTCGCGCGCCCCCGGGGTCGATCGACGCCCCCCCCCTCCGGACGCTCTCACTTTCAAGGAGCCTTGCCGGCCGCTTCGATCAGAGTCCCGTCCCGTCCCCGCTGCGCCTTCCCGTCAGGGAGGCGCCGTGGGCGGGGGATGACTCGACGCCATGCGCAGTTGCCCCACCGGAGTTCCCGCGCGGCTGATCATCACCAGACGACCGTCCCGCGCCCGGACGAGCCTCCAGGAGCCCTCGTCGAACTGCACGTGGTGCTCCTTGCAGAGCCGAAGGAGGTTGGCGGCCACCTGCCTCCCGCCGAGGCGATAGGGCCGGATGTGCGCGTAGTCGAGGAAGCGGCGGTTCTCGCAGCCCTCCACCATGCAGCGGTCCCCGCATTCACGGAGGATGGACCTCTCGGTGAAGGCGGGGATGGCCCGGCTGCGCGGAAGGTCCGTCACGTCCTCGATTGCCAGAGCCTTTCCCTTAAGGGAAGCCTCTGTCTCGTCCTTGGCCTTAAGTCTTGAAGCCTCCCTCAGAGGGTCGTGCCTCTCGAGGTAGTCGTCGCAGACCGTTTCGAAGGCCTGGCCCTCGGTGAGGGTGGTCCCCGCCTTCCGGCTGGCGAGGTCCCAGCAGCGCCCGAAGGAGTCCAGCCCCTTCTCCGACACGCAGAGCCGGAGGGGGACCGTCGGGGTCCCCTGGGCGACCTCCTCCCGGCGCTGCCTGACGAGGTCCCGGAGGTCTCCGTGAAAGAGGGAGGAGGCCTTCGCCACCCAGTCCTCCCCGGGCTTCTGAAGCTCCGCATCCAGGAGGAGAGGAGCCACGAGAGCCGCCTTCTGGACCGAGACCGTCCCCTCAGCAACCAGGCAAGACACCTCCGGCCGCGCCTCCGCAGTCTCGGCCACCGCCGCGAGCTCGCGACCCTCCTGAGGGGAGAGCCCCAGCTTCTCGCAGCAGAGGCCGAAGGTGGTGGCTTCGAAGCGGGAGAAGGAGCCCCTGCGACGCAGGGCCAGGAGGAAGACCCCCATGCGGACCTGGGCCTCGCGGACGACCCG
>WNFL01016339.1_pt1 | contig 12898 bp, 13 predicted proteins | sample 5400361 | NCBI WGS metagenome assembly WNFL01 (sample SAMN13153351, study PRJNA577476) | soil metagenome | isolation source: 40 cm soil on Douglas fir-dominated hillslope | place: USA:California | collected 2013-09-17
GCGATCGATCGGTAATGCGCCGTCCATTAACTTGTAATGTTCCGACCAATAGTGTGAGATATACACGCTAGGCCCTGTCGGGCCGCGCTCGTTTGGGGGGCCTTGCTACGAAATGAGACAGGAGCGAGGTCATGGGCATTCAGAGTATTCTGGATCGCAAAGGCGCAGGCGTCATCACAATCCGCGCGACCGAGACCGTCAAAAGCGCAGCCGATCGCATGCGTGCGCGGAGCATCGCCGCGCTGGTCGTGACCAGCAGTGACGCAATCGCCGGTCTCATATCGGAACGCGACATCGTCCATGCCGTTTCGGCCCATGGCGAGAGAGCGCTTGCCATGGAAGTGCGGGACGTCGCGCCCCAGACCATAGTCACGATTGCCCCCGGCGATACATTGAAGCGCGCCATGAGCCTAATGACGAGCCACCGTGTGCGGCATTTGCTCGTGTTTGCTGACGGCAAACTCGTCGGCATCGTCAGTATCGGCGACGTCGTCAAGCATCGGCTGGAAGACTTGGAGACTGAATCGAACGTCTTGCGAGACGCCTACATTGCGGCACACTGAGGCCTATCAGTTCATCCCGTCGAACACGACCCCAGCGGCCCGATCGGGCCACGCGGCTCTTCGAGCATGAAAGCCGCAAATGCGCGCGGCGCCGGGTCGTCCGGCTCGAATATGCCGAGCGGCGTGACCTTGGCGTAGAATTGCTCCAGTCGATCGACGTCCTGACACTGGGTCACGAACAGCACCGGTTGCGGTGCAGCCGCCGTCAGCCCTCGCGTCAAATCGAAGCCGGGCAGATCGTCGACGGTCGGCCACGCCAGGATAAGCTCTGGCTGGTCGCGCCAGTAATAAAGGAGCGAAGCCACTTCGGCGCGCGTATCGCTTGCGATGGTCGAAATGCCGAGCTTGCGGGCGAGCTGCCCGGCGGTGCGACCATAGGCGTTCCAGCCGAGCGTGCGATAATACGGATTGGGCTTCGCGAGAAACGGCACGCGGATGCTGGCCGCGAACGCGTCGGCGCCGATCAACGCGATCTGAGCTGCGAGCCCCAGCGCGAGGCTCGCCCACAGCAGGACCGCTAAGTTATGGCGCACCAGGATCGCGGCCGCAAGCACCGCAAGCGGGATGAACGCCGCGGCGGCCCAGTTCGCATAGGCATGCACCAGGCCAGCCGTCACGGTGACGACGACGAGCGCCGGCAGAGCAAATCCCAACAGGATGCGATCCGTCGCCAACAATGGGCTAGCGCGCCGCTGCTTCTTCTCCCCTCCCCCTTGTGAGGAGGGGTCGGGGGTGGGGGTCGGGAGAGGCGGCACACACTCGCCAACACCTCCCGAGCCCCCCCCCCCGGATGCGATCCGCGGGTAACAGGCGGCTTGAGCCTTTGCTCCCCAGGAGCGCGATCACGGCGGCGATCGCCACGCCGAACACCGCCGGTCCGAACACCGCAAACTGCGCCGCCAAGAATTCGAGCGGACGCATCAGGCTTGGTTCGATCGACTCGCCGGTGATGTTGCCGCCTGCATAACGGAATGCGACAAAACCATTGGCGGCATTCCAGACGATGTTCGGCGATACCACGATGAGCGCCAATCCGAGCGCCAGCCCAAGCTCGGGTCTTGTGAGCAGCGCACGGGCCCGCTTGTCGAACGCCGCCGCAAGCACAAGACCCGGCAGGACGTAGACCATGGCGTACTTGGCAAGCAGCCCCGCCCCGATCGCGAGGCCGAGCACGAGCGCCCAGCGCCAGTCCGGCTTTTGCAGCAAGCGCGCATAAGCATAGAGCGCCAGCGCGAAGAACAGCACGAGCGGCACGTCCGTCGACACGATGCGTGCCGAGAACACCGAACCAGTCCCGAATGCGGCCAGCATCGCGGCCCAAAATCCGGTGCGCTCATCATAGAGTGCGCGCCCGGTCGCGTAAGCGAAGAGGCTGATCCCGAGATTCATGAGCGGCGCCGGAGCCCGGATGCACGCTTCCGACGGGCCGCAGACATGCTCGGCCGCCGCGATCAGCCATGCCAGCAAAGGCGGCTTGGAGAAATACCCCGGAGCCAGCTCGCGCGACCATGCCCAATATTGCGATTCGTCGAAGAAGAGATCGACTGCGGAGAAGCGCAATGCGACGAGGCGGACAATCGTCAGTGTAGCGACGATGAGCACCGCGGTCCAAAAACTCCGGCTCGGAGACATTGCTGAACCAGCAGGCGATATCATCACTGACGGAGTGCTGACGGTGTGGCGGCGCGGACGTCGATCAATAGGCCCTCGATCGGCTAAGTTCAATCAATCGACGCGGCCTCAGGGGCTGCAGCATGCAGGCGCCGTGCGGGGACCGAGCGGTGATTAGGTATCTAAATACCATAAAAGAGACAAAAGAGACTCCTGGAGGCGGATTTAGACAAAACGAACTAATTTTGGAATTCCCAACGAAATCAATGCCGTCCGGTTTTCCGGCCACGGCGATCCTGGATCATTGGCGAGCAGAATCAGCCATGGATAAGTCTCTCCGGCAAAGTGTGGTCATCGCCCTCCTGGTGGCGGGCGCGCTGTTCATGGAGCAGCTCGACGGCACCGTGATCGCCACCGCGCTGCCCCAGATGGCGCAGTCGTTCGGAGTCGCGGCCGTCGATCTCAACATCGGGATGTCGGCGTATCTCCTCACCGTTGCGGTGTTCATTCCGGCGAGCGGCTGGATGACGGACCGGTTCGGGGCGCGCACCGTGTTCGCCTCGGCGATCGTGACGTTCACGCTCTCCTCGGTGCTGTGCGCCGCGAGCGGTACGCTGTGGCAGTTCACCTTGGCGCGCGTGCTGCAGGGCATCGGCGGCGCCATGATGGTGCCGGTCGGGCGGCTCATCGTGCTGCGCAACACCGAGAAGCAGCACTTCGTGCGCATGATCGCGTACCTGACCTGGCCGGCCCTGACGGCTCCGGTGGTCGGCCCGCCGCTCGGCGGGCTCATCACCACCTACAGCTCGTGGCATTGGATTTTCCTGCTCAATGTCCCGCTCGGCGTGGCCGGATTGGGGCTGGCCCTGATCCTCATTCCGAACTCCCGCGGCGAGGGCAGAGGAGGATTTGACTGGAGCGGATTTGCCCTGACCGGGCTCGCGAGCTTCAGCCTGATGTACAGCCTGGAAACGATCGGACGGGGCAGGATCGACTGGTTCGTCGCCGCGCCGCTCCTATGCGTTGGCCTCGGCGCCGGAGCCTACGCGGTGCGCCATGCGCTGCGCGCGGTCCATCCGCTGCTCGACCTGGCCGCGTTCAAGGTGCCGAGCTTTGCGGTCACGGTCGGCGGTGGCGTGCTGTTCCGGACCGCCATCAGCGCCGTGCCGTTTCTGTTGCCGTTGATGTTCCAACTGGCGTTCGGGCTCAGCCCGCTCGACTCCGGCCTGCTGCTGCTCGCCGTGTTTGCCGGCAATCTCGGCATGAAGCCGGCGACCAGCATGGTGCTCGGCCGGTTCGGCTTTCGCCGCACCTTGATCTGGAACGGCGTACTGGCCATGGCCACGGTCTTCGCCTGCGGCTTGCTGACCGTGGCGACGCCGACGGCGGTCATCGTGGCGGTGCTTTTCCTGAACGGGCTGCTGCGGTCGATGGGATTCACCACCATCAACGCGCTGAGCTTCAGCGATCTCGACCAGGCCCGCATGAGCGGCGCCAACACGCTCGTCAGCATGCTCCAGCAGATGGGAAACGCGCTGGGCGTCGCCGGCGGCGCCATCATGCTGCGCGCCGCCACGCTGACGCATCCGGGCGACGCGGAGGTGACCGCGGCGGACTTCCACTTCGCCTTTTGGGCCATCGGGCTCGTCGGACTCATCGGGGTGTGGCACTTTCGGAGGTTGGCCCCGGATGTCGGCGCGGCGCTGCGGGGGAAGAAGGGGTGACCCTTCGAGCACGCGCCCCCTCTCCGGGTCGTGGCCGGGCTTGTCCCCGCCACCTCCGCCATGCGGATATCAGCCGAAATGCAGCAGATGGCAGACGCCGAGAAGGCCGTGCAGAAGCGCACTGGTCAAGTAGCAGAGACTGAGGGCACCATGATCCCCATGGCGGGATAAGGCCGCCGCGGCGCCGTATGTGCCGGCTTGCAGCATGTAGAGGACGACAAGCGGGCTGTGGGAGAGGAGATCGAACATAGCCGGACCTCGCGTTTGCGATTGCACCGGCTCTCCAAAAAAACCAAACTCCCGGAAAAGTAGTCGGCGTCGTCGGAAACGCGGAAAGAATTGGAAAAGTGGCCTCGATTTCGCACCAGGCGTCATCGGACGAGCGCGCTCGCTGGAGCTTCGCCCGGCTTCTCGACTGGCATCTGACCCGAGGGACGCGGCCAACCGGCGATCCGGACATGCCCGGCCGGCAATGGACCAACAAGGAGCTGGCATCGCGTCTCGGCAATGACGAGCGCAGCATCCGCAACTGGCGCACCGGCCGGAACGTCCCGCCGGAAATTGTCTCGATCGAGCGCGAGCTGTTCGGGGACAGCCCTGGTTACGCAGCCTGGCGCGCCGAATTCAGGGAGGCTCACCGGGTCGCCAGAGCGTCGGAGCCAGCCCAGGACGGCACTGGCGCGTCCAAGCCGGCATCCATCATTTCTTTGCCGTATCCGTCGCTTGGCAGCCTGTTCAAGGGGCGCGATGAGTTCCTGAAGGACCTGCACGCGAGCCTCTCGCGCGGCAGCGGCCGCACCGCGATCGTCGGCAGCGCGGTTTACGGTCTCGGCGGCATCGGCAAAACCCGGGCCGCGGTCGAATATGCCTGGGCACACGAGCAGGACTATACGGCGTTGCTGTTCGTGATCGCGGAAACGCCGGAAGCGCTGCGGCGCAACCTCGCGGCGCTCGCCGGGCCGCTGGCACTGAACCTTGCCGAGCAGCACGCCACCGAGGAAGAGGTGCGCCTTAAGGCCATGCTCGATTGGCTCAAGCGGCATCCGGGATGGTTTCTCATCCTGGACAACCTCGATACGGAAGATGCTCTTGAGGAAGCGGAAAACCTGCTGAGCACGCTCACCGGCGGGCGCGTTCTTATCACCAGCCGGCTTGCGAATTTCGCCGGGCATTTCGATCCGCTTGAGCTTAATGTGCTCCGCATTGAGGATGCGGTCGCTTTCCTGCTGGAGCGCACCGACAGGCGCCGGCACAAGACGCCGGACGATGCCGCAACGGCGCGACAGCTTGCGGTCGATCTCGGCAGGCTCGCCCTCGCGCTCGAACAGGCCGGCGCCTATGTGGCGAAGCTCGGCATTTCATTTTCTCGCTACCGGGAACTGTGGCAGGACAACTGGGACAAAGTCGCCGGATGGTCGGACGAACGAATTACGAAATATCCGCGCGCCGTTGCGGTAACCTGGCAGACATCCGTCAACCAGCTCACCCCGGCCGGCCGCCGTCTGCTGGAGCGGCTTGCGTGGTTTGCTCCCGAACCTATGCCGAACTTTCTGCTAGAAGTGCCGGTGCCCGATGTTGCGGCTGATGACCTCGCTGAAGCGCTTGCCAATCTCGCCGACTACTCGCTGGCACGGCGCAATCCAGACAAGCAAGAATTTAGTGTACATCGGCTGGTGCAGGACGTGACGCGGCGCGGTCTTGCCGAGCAGGACCGCCGACGCAGTCTGATCGAAGCGCTCGCATGGGTAAATGCAGTCTTTGTGGGTCATCCGCAAGACATTCGAACCTGGCCTCGCCTAGATCCGCTCGCGACGCACGTGAGCGTGATCGGGCAGCAGGCGGACGAAGCCGAAATCGGCGAACCAACGACCCGATTGATGAGCTGTCTCGGTCTGCTGCTATTTTCCAAAGCCCGGCACGGCCAAGCGGAGCTGCTCTTGCGGCGGGCCCTGGCGATCGACTACGCGAGCTATGGCTCCGACCATCCTGAGGTTGCGGCAAGTCTCAACAACCTCGCTGAATTGCTACGGGCTACAAACGGGCTAAGCGAGGCAGAGCCGATGTATCGCCGGGCGTTGGCGATCAACGAGGCGAGCTACGGCCCCGACCATCCTAACGTCGCGGCAAGTCTCAACAACCTCGCTGAATTGCTGCGGGCCACAAACCGGCTGAGCGAGGTGGAGCCGCTGTTTCGGCGGGCGCTGGCAATCACCGAGGCAAGCTACGGCTCGGACCATCCCAACGTTTCGCCCCATCTCAACAGCCTCGCCGAATTGCTGCGGGACACAAACCGGCTAAGAAAGGCGGAGCCGCTGCTTCGGCGAGCACTGGCGATCGACGAGGCGAGCTACGGACCCGACCATCCCAACGTCGCGGCGGACCTTAACAACCTCGCCGGATTGCTGGCGGACACCAACCGGCTGAGCGAGGCGGAGCCGATGTACCGGCGGGCGCTGGCGATCGGCGAGGCGAGCCACGGCCCCGACCATCCCAACGTTGCGATCCGTCTCGGCAACCTCGCCGACTTGCTCGGGGCCACTAACCGGCCGAGCGAGGCGGAGCCGCTGTTTCGGCGGGCGCTGGCGATTGACGAGGCGAGCTACGGCCCCAACCATCCCAACGTTGCGGCGGACCTCAACAACCTAGCCGGATTGCTGGGGGCCACAAACCGGCGGAGCCGATGTGTCGGCGGGCGCTGGCGATATTGGTCCGATTCACTCGGGCGACAGGTCACCGGCACCCGAATTTTGACACGGGTCTCGCCAATTACGTCCAGGCACTAGCCGCGTTGGGCCGGACCAAACCTGAGATCGAGGCCGCCCTTACATCCATTTGGCAGGACGCGAGTTCGCCACCGCCATGACCCCCGCCGTCTCTGTCATCATGCCGGTGCACAACGGCGCGGAGTGGCTGGCGGAGGCCGTCTCGAGCGTCCGGGCGCAGGACTTCGGCGACTTCGAACTCATCATCGTCGACGACGGATCGGATGACGGCACCGCGGCCATGCTCTCCGGTATCGCCGCTGCGGACCGCCGCATCCGCCTCCTCCATCAGCTGCCGCAGGGCATCGTGGCGGCGCTCAACAAAGCGATTGCGGAGGCGCGCGCGCCCTACCTGGCGCGGCTCGACGCGGACGACCGCGCGCGGCCCGATCGCCTTGGCAAGCAGTTCACCTTCATGCAGGCCCATCCGGAGATCGGACTGCTCGGCACCTTTGCGGAGCGGATCGACGCGGCCGGCAACGTCGTCGGCCGCCTGGCGCCGCCGACCGACCCGGCAAGGCTCGCGCGGGTTCTCGCGCGCACCAATCCGTTCGTCCATTCCTCCGTCATGATGCGCACGGCGCTGGTGCGCCGGATCGGCGGCTACCGCGCGGCATTCCGGGCGGCGGAAGACTACGATCTGTGGCTGCGCTTGGCGGAGGCCGCTCTTCCAACCTGTCGCGGCGCGACGCGGTACGGCAATCGTTCTCGGTGCGGCTTGCGCAGCGATCGGCCGCGGGCCGGCGCAGCGGCGCCGGCGATCCGGCCGATACCCTCACGGCGCCGCCGGATTGGTGGGCGAGGGAAGCCGAGACGTCGTTTTTTGCCGATGACGTCGGTCTCTACCGCTTGCTCGATGCGGATGCGGTGGACGGCCCGCAGCACATTCGGGCGGCGTGGGACCGGCTGTTCCGGCTCAATCACGTCGAGCGCCGCCTCGCGCAAATGCGATTGCGGGCGATGCTGCGCGAGATGGGGGCGCCGATCGGCCCGCAGCACCTGTGGATCGCGATGCTGATCGCTGCGCTGCATCCGGGGCGTGCGCTGTCGTTCGTGTGGCGTGGGGATTCACCCTCCCCTGGAGGGGGAGGGTCGGACTGCCGAAGGCAGTCCGGGGTGGGGTGACGGCGACGCAGTAGATGATAGCGACGCCGCGTATGCGGAAGCGCCGTCACCCCCTCCCGGCCCGCTGGCGCGGGCCGACCTCCCCCCTCCAGGGGGAGGTGATCACCGCCGCCGTCGTCTCATATGCGATTGTCCCTATTCCTGCGGAGCGCGGGACAAAAAGTGCGCAGTACCAAATGCATTGCCCGGCTTTCAGCGCGAACCGGAACTCGCTCCACGCCCGCGCCCAGACTCATGCATGTAGATGACCTCCCCGCTCGCGGGCTTTGCCCCGGCTGCCGCCGGTGACTTGCGGCGAACCCGCTCTGCCGCAACGCCGAGAATCATTTCGGCCGCGCGCATGCGGCCGTCATAGAGGAAGGGTTGCGCCCCGTATCGCTCGGCCGCTGCCGACCACCGGCTGCGCCGCGCCGCATCTTGCGCGACCGACAACGCCGCGGCGAATGCCCCGGCGTCGAACGGCTCGTCGACCACAATGCCGGCTTCCGCCGCAATGACGTGCTGGGCATATCCGCACACCGACGTGGTGACGACCGGCAAGCCGTTGACGACCGCTTCGAGAATGACAGTTCCGGTGGTGTCGTGTCGCGCCGGATGAACCAGGAGATCGGCAGCCGCCATCACGTCCGGAATGTCTTCCCGGTGGCCGAGGAACGAAATGCGGTCCGCGACCTTGAGCCGCTTTGCCCGCGCCGCGAGCGCCGCGGCGGCACGGGTGCTGGTTTCGACAAGCCCGACAACGAGGAGCTTTGCGTTCGGGAACTGGCGCAGCGCCCGCACGGTGCGGTCGAACCCTTTGGTATGGGGCTGCACCCCGATCGCGATCCACACCCAGTCGCGCGGCGTAAAGCCGAAGTCCGCGCGTCGTGCATCGCGCCTGCCGTTGCGGCGATACTGCGGACAGCGACGCCCGCTCGATACCGTCGGCGGCAACAGCGCCAGACGCTCCGCGGACGTGTGCCACACGTCGCGATACTCGTTGAGCTGCCTCTGGCTCAACATCAGCACTTTGGTCCTGCGGCCGGGCTCGAAGGTGGCGCGTTCGAGCGCCAGATAGCTGCGATAGCGGGGGATCAGAAAGCGAAAACGCTCCTTCCTCATCCGGAAATAGACCGACGGATCGGCGCAATAGAGCACATCGAGGTGGGTCAGCTTGTCGAAGCCGACGGCGAGGTCAAATTGCTGCACGGCGGCCGCCCACCGGAACGAGGTGGCGAACTCTTCCAGCATGCGGTGATTGGGCCGCTGCCTGATCGGCAAAACCACCACCGCGAGGTCATCGGCAAAGTCGCTTTCGTCCTTGAAGGAGGTGAAAATGATGACGTCGTGTCCGCGTTGTCGACAGTGCCTTGCGATCTCGACGCAATCGCGCTGCAGGCCGCCGCCCGGAAAAAGCTTCATGATGGCGAACGCGATACGCATCGACACCTACGCGGATCGGGCGCTTCAAAGCCCGATTGAAGCAACACTGCGGGCCGCCAAGATTTCGACACGGTCGGCCTGACTATGAAGTCGTATATCGTGGGGGATGCCGGGACAAGAGCGCCCGGTGGCCTGACGAAGATCATCCGCCGACGTGTCGCCGGCGCGACACTTGGTTGAGGCCGAGAGCAGGGCAAGTTCGTTTCAACCCGCCATCTCGTGGATCGATTTTGCCGGTCAATCCCTGGATCAACTCCGGTGAGCAAATGACACCGACAGGATGATCCGGGCCCAAAAAATGCATTTGGCTTGAAAACCGTCCCGGATTGCATCATATATGGCCTGGAGCGGATGATTGGCCTTGCCCGATCATAATGGCCGCGTGCACGAATCCGAAAGCTGAGCTGAAAACGGTTGTTCCGGTTTCTAAGGCTTCTGCGGCGGTCGGTTTCGGCCTTTCTGTTCACAAAACGGCAGCCCAGACCACGCGGGATGTCATCTTTACCCGCGATATGCGTCGCCGAGTTGTATCGGCGGACGCCGCTCGCCAATTGGAAAGTCATCGGTTGACCCCTTTTCAAAGTTTCGGCCTCGCCGAACCTATCGCTCGCGCACTTGCCGAGGAAAAACACCTAGTCCCCACTCCCATCCAAACACAAACCGTGCCGCTCGCCCTCGCCGGACGAGACATCATCGGCATAGCGCAGACCGGTACCGGCAAGACCGCCGCCTTCGCGCTTCCCATCCTGCACCACCTTGCCACCAAGCGGATACCGGCTGAGCGCAAAAGCTGTCGCGTGCTGGTTCTCAGCCCGACGCGAGAGCTCTCCAGCCAGATCCTCGACAGCTTCCGTGCCTATGGTCGCCACGTCGCTGTCACCAGCGCCCTGGCAATCGGCGGCGTGCCGATGGGAAGGCAGGTTCGCGCTCTCCTGGGTGGCGTGGATGTTCTCGTCGCCACCCCTGGCCGGTTGCTTGATCTCGTGCAGAGCAACGCGCTGCGGCTTAACCGGGTCGACTACCTGGTCCTCGACGAAGCCGATCGCATGCTCGACATGGGCTTCATCCATGACATCCGCAGGATCATGGCGAAGCTGCCGGCGCAGCGGCAAACGCTGCTGTTTTCCGCCACGATGCCGCAGGCCGTTGCCGAACTCGCTGCAGCGATGTTGCGAAACCCCGCAAAGGTGGCGGTGACTCCCGTCGCCTCGACGGTCGATCGCGTGACCCAGCGCATCGTGCATGTGGACCGGCAGGGCAAGTCCGCAGTGCTCGCCGATCTCCTGCGCGACGAGCCGATCGACCGCGCCCTTGTCTTCACTCGCACCAAGCACGGTGCCGACAAGCTGGTGCGCGGGCTTGGCAAGGCCAGCATCCGCGCCGAGGCCATTCATGGAAACAAATCCCAGAACCAGCGCGAGCGTGTGCTGGCGGCGTTCCGACAGGGGCGCCTGCGCATCCTGGTCGCCACCGACATCGCGGCGCGCGGGATCGACGTCGAAGGCATTTCACACGTGGTGAACTACGATCTGCCCAACGAGCCGGAATCCTATGTGCATCGCATCGGCCGCACCGCACGGGCCGGCGCTTCCGGCACGGCGATCTCGCTTTGCGATGCCGACGAGATGCCGTATTTGCGTTCGATCGAGAAGCTGATCCGGATGTCGCTGCCAGCGACCAACCAGCGAAGCGGCCCGGTGCGAACCACTCAATCGGCAACGAAGCCGCGGCGCAGCCGTTCGCAGGCCGGGGCCGAGAACCGACATCACAACGGCGGAGCCGCGGGGCAGTCAAGGAACCGGCAGCAGAATTCAGGCCGCGCGGGTCCTGACAAAACCCCGAATGCGACCGATTTTGGCCCTTCCGGCGCCCGCCACGCCCCTGCCGGTCACTCCGCAGTTGCGGGCCATCCGGCCCCTGACCTCAGTCGCGTTGCATTTCTAAATCGTAGTATCCAACCGCGCCGCGATTCTGCCGCATCGCCGATCGACTGGAGTGAGAAAACATGGCGAAGGAAGAGCTGATCGAATTCGAAGGCCTGGTGACCGAAATCCTGCCGGACACGCGGTACCGGGTAAAGCTCGATACCGGCCATGAGATCATCGCCTACACGGCCGGCAAGATGAAGAAGAACCGGATCAAGACGCTGGCCGGCGATCGCGTCATCGTGGAGATGTCGCCCTACGATCTCGAAAAAGGCCGCATCATCTTTCGCCACAAGGACGACCGCGCCAGCACCTCCCGCCCGCCCGTGCGTCAGCAATTCCGGCGGCGGTAGAGCTTGTTCAGGTATCAGTAATCAGAGATCAGGGATCAAGAAGGAGGCTGCGGAAGTAGTCCCCTGATCTTGATCCCTGACTACTGATCACTGATTACTGATCTGTGCCAGCATCTTCTCAAAGCTCGCCGTGAGCGCCGCCTCGATCTCGGGCCGGTTCTCCAGCCGGCTCACCAGCATGGCGGCCGCCTCGATGGTGGCAAGGCTGTCGCGGCGCGGTTCCCGACGCAGCTGGCCGTAGCGCGACGGCCGCCGCGGCCCCAGAATGACGCGCCGGCACTTGAGCATCCAGGCATTGCGCCACCATAGCGCCTTGGCCTGGCTCCAATTGCCGTCGAGCAGCACAACTCCCTCGATGTCGCGCAGCAGGACGTCCTGGTTGGATTCCGGCTCGCCCTTGCGGTTGAGCACCACGACCTCGCGGTCGGGCGCAAGTTGAGCCGCCTTGGCAGAGCCGAGATAGAGGACAATTTTGGTGAGGCTCGGCCACGATAACCCGACTTTCAGGATAGCGTGGCGGAAATGCCGGACGGTGAGGCCGGCGGTGCCGAGCGTGCGGTCTCGCTCCTGGGGATGCTGGAGGATGAGGACCTGAATACGGTTGTCGAACGGCACAACGGTGTCGTGCGAACTCGTCGCCGCCGGTCTGCCTTCTCTCTCGTGTTCGGCGCTGGCCACCACTTCCGGTTCCATGTGCTGCATATACGCCCGCGCCGTCTTGCCTTCAATCGTATGGCTAGAGGCGCCATTGCTCTACTCCGATACTGCGTCGATAAACGCCTGATCGGCGAGCCCGGAGGAGCTTGCGGCGACGGCCAGCGATTGGCGGTGCGCCTCCGAACGGAAGGCGGGCGCACGCACGTCCGGCACCCAAATCTGGATGGGGGCGAAGGCCTTGCCGACGAAGGCGCTCACGATGTTGCTGCACCTTCACGGTTATTTCACCTCAACCAGCTCGATCGCCTCCCGGCTGGGCCCCTCGATCATCGCGGCGCGGGTGTCGCCGAGGCGGTAGGCTGCTTCCAGGATGGTGACTCCTTCGTTGCGCAGCTTGGAGAGCCAGGCATCAAGATCCGTAACGCTGAGCCCAATGTGGTCATAGAGGTGACCGCGCGTACTCATCAGCGGCTTGTCGCCCTGCCGCATGTACCAGGTCAGCGCCACGTCGCCAAAGGTCACGGCGGCGGTGGGGGTACGGAATGCGCCGTCGGGCTCAAGCGCCGGCCACGTGCGGTCGGCGCCGCGCGCGACCTTGCAGTTCTCCTCCATGCGTTGCGCCTCGCCACTGCGGCTCGGCACGGCGGCGGCGCCGAGGTGCTTGCCGTACCAGAGCTGGGCACAGAACGGATCTTCCTGGAACATGTGGACGTGGTTGAAACGTTCAGCCGGGAAGTTGCCCTGATATTCGATCAG
>WNFL01298446.1_pt2 | contig 12897 bp, 12 predicted proteins | sample 5400361 | NCBI WGS metagenome assembly WNFL01 (sample SAMN13153351, study PRJNA577476) | soil metagenome | isolation source: 40 cm soil on Douglas fir-dominated hillslope | place: USA:California | collected 2013-09-17
TCTCCAGCGTGCGCTTCGCATAGCAGATCGCCCGCGAGCCGACACTGACCGTGTCGTCGTCGTCCAGCACGAGCACCGGGATGTCGCGTTGCGCGAGATCGATGGCCGCCGCGAGGCCGACGGGCCCCGCACCAACGATCACGACGCCGCAATGCCGCGGCCCGCCGGTCAACTCCGGCGGACGGCGGTATTCGTAGACCGGATTCGTATAAGTCTTCAACTAAGCGTCTTCAACCTTCGAGCGCCAGCCACATGTCCTTGTCGCGCTGCGCGGTCCAGATGCGCGGGTCCTTGTACTGTGTCGCCTCGTCGTAGGCGCGCGTAACATCGAACGGCAGGCAATGGTCGAAGATCACCCAATGGCCGAACTGCGGCTTCAATGCCGCATAGGTTTCCTTGTACACCGTTCGCAGGTCGAGACCGGCCGCCGCGCCCCGCTTCACCGATTCGAACATCGCCGTGACGAATGCGCGCGTGCCGTCGAGCCCCGCCTTGACCTCGGCCGGCGTCTGCAACGATGCGCCACGCCCGGGGACCAACTTCTGCGGCAGCAACGCCGCAATCGCGTCGAGCGTCGCGGGCCAATCCGTGAGATAGGCGTCGCCGGTATAAGGCGTGGCGTCGTACTCGACCAAGTCGCCGGAAAATAGGATCTTCTCCTGTGGCAACCAGACCACGGTGTCGCCCTTGGTGTGGCCGCGACCCAATTGCATGATTTCCACCTGCAGCGTGCCCATCATGAGCGTCATCCGCCTCTCGAACACGATCGTCGGCCACGTCAGACCCGGCACGGACTCGACGGCTTGAAAGAGGCGCGGGAAGCGCTCGATCTCGCTTTTCATGTCTTGCTCGCCCCGCTCCACGATGAGATCGAACGTGTCGCGGCTGGCGATGATGTGCTCCGGCTGGTATCCCGCCGCTCCGAGGACGCGTACGGCGTGGTAGTGCGACAGCGTCACGTACTTTATGGGCTTGTCGGTGACTTCGCGGATGCGCCGGATCACGTCCTGCGCCATCACCGGCGTCGCCTGCGTGTCGATCACCATGACCGCATCGTCGCCGACCACGACGCCCGTGTTCGGGTCGCCCTCCGCCGTGTACGCGTAGGCATGCTCCGAGAGCCGGTCGAAGCTCACTTTCTTCTCTTCGAGATCGGCGTGCGACGCGAACTGTTTGGCACTCATGCTGGCCTTCCTTGGTCGGGGCTGCCCAACTCGCGATAATAACAAATACGTTCGATAATAGCGAATTGCGGCTGTGGCAGAACCGGCGCTACTCGCGCTCAAACAACGGATCGCTGAACAACGACTTGATCGTCACCTTTCGAATGTCCGGATTGTCCGGGATGACGTACAGGATCGGCGTGATCATTTCCTCGAAAATGCCGCGCAGGCTTCGCGCGCCGGTCTTGTATTCGATCGCAAGCTCGGCAACCTGCTCGAAGACTCGCGGCTCGACGATCAACTCGACGCCTTCATTGCTGAAGATGTCCCGGAACTGGACGTAGATCGCGTCCTTCGGCTCGGTCATGATCCGGACCAGCAAATCCCGCGAAAGCTCCTGGAATTTCGCGATGATGGGCAAGCGCCCCGTGAATTCGGGAATCAACCCGAACGTGAAGAGATCAGTCGGCTTGATGTGCGCATTGAGCCTGTCCATGATGTTCTTGTTGTCGCCCACGGACGTCGAGATGTATCCGTAGCTGTTCGACTGCGACATGATGTCGTCGAGGCCGACGAATGCGCCACCGCAGACGAACAGGATATTGGTGGTGTCGATGTACTGCGCGCCCGAAAGCTTGACCGGCGATCCTTCCATGATCTTCAGCAGCCCGTGCTGGACGCTCTCCCCCGACATGCTGCGCGGCTGGCGGTCGGTGGCCTTCAGCTTGTCGATCTCGTCGATGAAGACGATGCCGCTCTCGGACTTGCCGATGTCGCCGCCGGCCTTGTCGACCAGCCGCTGCAGGATGGCTTCGATTTCCTCATTGACGTAGCGCGATTGCGCGATCGCGGTCGCCTCCGCGGTCACGAACGGAACGCCCAGGATTCGCGACAGCGTCTCGCACAGCAATGTCTTGCCGGTGCCGGACGGGCCGATCAGCAGGACATTGCTCTTGGTCATCCGTGCGTCGTCCTGCCGCACCCTGGCGATTTTCCTGAAATGCAGGTAGACGGCAACGGCAACCGTCTTCTTGGCGTCGTCCTGACCGATCACATACTGGTCGAGACGCTGCACGATAGCGCTGGGCGTGAGGGTCTTGTCGAGCAAGGATAGCTTCCGGGTACGCGTGGATCAGCCATGATACCCAAGAAAAATGCCGCACCCGATCAAAGGTGCGGCATTTCCCGGCCGGAGGGTGCGGACGGTCGCGTCAGCCCCCGTTCTTCTTGATCAAAGCGCGGGCGTCTTCGAGCAGCGCGGGACCATTGCCACCTTTGGCCGCGACCTCGGTGAACCAGTCCTTGTCGACGCCGTCGGTCGCCTTCTTCCAGCGTTCGAATTCGGCCGGCGACAGCGTGTCGAATACACCACCCGCCGCGGCGGCGAGTTTCTTGCCGCCTTCGGTCGTGCCGTCGAAGACCTTGCCGATCTGCTTCGAGAACTCGAGGCCGGTATTGGCATCGAGGATTTTCTTCAGGTCGGGCGGAAGGCTATCGTATTTTGCGGGGTTCATCGCAATCACGAAAATCGAGTTCGACATCTTGTCGACACCCGGCGCCGTATCGAGATGGTATTTGGTGACTTCCTGCAGCTTGAGCGCCGGTGCGACTTCCCACGGCACCATCGCACCGTCGATCACCGCCTTCGCGAGCGCTTCCGTCACCTGCGGCACCGGCATCTGCACCGGAACCGCGCCGATCGCCGTGAGGAATTTGGTGCCAATGCGCGTCGGCGCGCGCACTTTGAGGCCCTTGACCTCGTCCATGTTGGTCACGCGCTTGTTCGAGAAGTGCAGGAGCGAGCCGTCGTGCACGTGCGCCGCGAGGAGCTTGACGCCGCGGAATTCGTCCATCGAATTCTTCTGGATGTATTCCCACAGCGCCGGGCTGCCGGTCTCGGCGTTCTTCGCGATGAACGGGAGCTCGAAAACTTCTGACTTCGTGAAGCGTCCCGCCTGATAGGTCGGGATCGTCCAGACGATGTCGGCCACGCCGTCGCGCGCCTGGTCGAAGAGCTGTGGCGGCGTGCCCCCGAGCTGCATCGCCGGATAGATCTGGCACTTGATGCGGCCGTTCGACTCCTTGCCCAACTTTTCGCACCACGGCTCGAACACCTGCGCCTGGATGGTGCCCTTGGGCGGCAGGAAGTGGTGGATCTTGAGCGTCACTTCTTGGGCGTGCGCGGCAGCAGCAGCAAGCGCGAACGCAGCGCCGAGCGCGATGGCGAGCCTATATGTTTTCATGGCGTTTCCTCCTTGGGACAAATCGATTCATTGCTTGAACGTATGGACGAGGTACAGCGAGATGATCGGCAGGTACACGAGCAATGCGATCCGGGCAAAATCCGACAGCAGGAACGGCACGACGCCCTTGAAGGTCTCGGTCAAGGGGACGTCCCTGGCCAGCCGATTGATGATGTAGACGTTGAGGCCGACGGGCGGATGCACGAGCCCGATCTCGACGACCATCAGCGCGAGAATGCCGAACCAGATGGACTTGTCGTCGTTCGACATTCCCCAGTAATCGAGCGCCATCACCATCGGGTAGAAGATCGGAATCGTCAGCAGGATCATCGCGAGCGCGTCCATCACGCACCCGAGAAAGATGTAGATCAGCAGGATCAGGACCATGACGAGCAGCGGCGAGTATCCGCTGGCCTTGACCCAGTTGGCGAGCTCGGCGGGCATCTGCGACAACGCAAGCGTCGAATTCATCATGTCGGCGCCGAGCAGGATGAGGAAGATCATTGCAGTTGCCTGCGCCGTGCCGAGCGCGCTGTCCACAAGCCCCTTGCCGCGCATGCCGCCACTCACGACAGCGATGATGCCGCAGGCCGCGGCACCGATCGCGGCGGCTTCCGTCGGATTGGCCCAGCCGCCGTAGATCCCGACGATCACGACAACGAACACGAGCAGCACCGGCAGCACGCGCAGCAGGCTCCGCAGCCGCTCCGGCCAGGCGATGCGCGGCCCCGCCGGTCCGGCCTCGGGCTTCCACGTCACGACAATCTTCACCACCAGCATGTAACCGAGCATCGCGATGATCCCGGGCAGCACCGCGGCCACGAACAGCTTGCCGATCGACTCCTGCGTGAGGATCGCGTAGATCACGAGCGGCACCGACGGCGGGATCATGATGCCGAGCGTGCCGCCCGCCGCGAGTGCACCCGTAGCGAGCGATCCCGAGTACCCGAACCGGCGCAACTCCGGCAACGCCACCTGGCCCATCGTCGCAGCCGTCGCCACCGACGAACCGCAGATCGCGCCGAAGCCCGCGCACGCGCCGATCGCCGCCATCGCGATACCGCCGCGGAAATGGCCGAGAAACGCGCCGACGAACCGGAACAGCGACTGGCTCAAACCGCCGTGCGTCGCGAACTGTCCCATCAGCAGGAACAGCGGGATCACGACCAGGTCGTAATTGGAAAGCCTCGCGTAGGCAAGATTCTTGAGCGAATTGAGCAGCGCCATCACGTTGCCGCCGGTCAGATAGACATAGCCGGCGGCACCGACGACGAACATCGAGATGCCGATGGGCACGCGTATCACCATCAGCGCCAGCATCACGCCGAACACGACGAATCCGACTTCGATGCCGGTCATGCCACGGAATCATTGATCGATTCGCGTGCGGATATGCGCAGATGGAACACGCACATGTAGAAGCCCGCGGCGGCGAGCATCGCGAAGCCGGGCACCATCAGCGCCTGCGCCACCCAGACGGGCCAGCCCAGGATGGCCGAGGTCTCGCCCACGTCTTTCAACGCCAGTGCGCCGGCCGCGGTGCGCCACGCAATCACCGCGCCGAACAATCCGACGAGGAGCGACCCGAAGGCATCGAGCCGTGCCACTTTCCGCGCTGCCAGGTTGTGGGTGAAGAAGTCGACCTTCACGTCGCCGTTGATCATGTGGCAATACGCGAAGAAGGACGATGCGGCGAAGGCCGCGCACATCTGCAGCAGCTCGACATCGCCGGGAACCGCCCAGGAAAAGAGCTTGCGGCCGACGATGGAAACGATCGACATCGCGACCAGGCCGACAAAGACGAGCCCGCCGGCGATGGCGAGGTTCTTCGACCACGTAAGCAGGAGCCGGCCGCCCCGACCGAACATCCTGCCGTCCGCGACGGGCGTCATTCGCACGCCCTGCGTATCGATTCCGGCGCGGCCGCGGCCTCGATGCGCTTGGGATCATCGGCGACGCGCCGCGCAAAGATGCGCACCTCCTGGCCTTCGACCAGGACGTCGCCGCCGCGCCGGACGACGTGGCCCAACACGAAGCTCTTTCCGCGCCACTCGCGAATCGTCGTTTCGACTTCGATCGCATCGCCATAGCTGGCGGGGCGCAGGAAACGCGCCGCAACGTCGACGATCGGCGTGCCGATGATCCCGGTCTGCGCCTCGAGCTCGCGCCACGGCGGAATGCCCATTGCGCGGAAAAAATGCAGCGAAGCTGCGTCCATCCAGCGGAGGAAGTTTGGGTAGAAAACGATCCCGGCCGGATCGCAGTCGCCGAATTCGATCGTGAAGCGCGTGACGTGGATTTTGCTCATCTTGGGTTTTTGTCAGCCCGGACGCGCCGCGTGCGCGGTGGATCGCTTCTTCGTCCACAGGATGGGCTGCGCGACGACGGGTCGCGGCGGCGCGCCATGCTGGACCAGGGTGCGGTCGAGTGCCATCCCGCCTTCGTCCACAAGCGCTGCCTCGCGCGCCTGACGGATCGCCGAGGCGCGCGCAGCGCTCGTTGCAAATGCTCCTGCGGCCGCCAGATGGTCGACGATATGGGTGAGATTGCGCTTGCCGCGCTCGTTCGTTGCGCCATAGCCCTTGATGAGCCGCCCGCACAACGCGATTTCGAATGCACATTGCCAATCGTCGGCGGCGGCGGCCTCGATCGCGCCCAGCCAGCGTTCGATCTGCGCCTGCTCCTGCGCATAACGCGTCCCGCGACGACGCAATCCGCGCAATCCGGCCAGCGTGCGCAGCGCAAGAAAGCCCGCGACCGTATCGGTGCGCAGATGCAACGCCATCGCCAGCGGCGCTTTGCCGCGTCCCTGCCGCTTGCGATCCCACGCGACGAGGCGATTCGCGAGCGCGCCCGGCAGAAGTGCGGCGACCTCGGGCACGCCCGGTTTGAAATAGTCGACGATGCGCACGACATCGCCCTCGGCTGCCCCAACCTCGCTTCGCACGCGGGCAATGCGGCTTGCGCGCACCTTGAAATCGGCGACGCGCACGATATCGTCGAAGGCCATCCACAGCGCCAGGAAACGCGCCGTCTCGCGCGTCAACGAATAATCGTGCATCGCCTCCGCGCCGCGCCGCGTTTCTGCAGCAAGGATTCGCCGCAACCGCGCAAGATACAGTTCGCCGTAGTCGCGATCCTGGAAGGCGATCGTCCGTTCGTAACCCAATCGCGCGAATTGCCGGACGGCTGCCGGAAACATGGCGTCGATCGTGGACTCCGGTGCGTCCTTCGCTGCCAATGGCGCGGCGGATTGAGCGGCGGGGTCGATCGACAGCGCGCCGCGCCGCACGGCATCAAAGGCGTGCGCGAAGCCGCGCAGGCTGGCTTCCACGCCGCGTTCCGATTGCCGGATCACGGCCTCGTAGTGATCGCGCGCGAAGGGAAGCACGCCGCAGCCGGCGATCGCGCCAAACATCACGGCGCTCGGGCTCGTGCCCGCGTCGCGCGCCGCGCGTTCCATGTCGAAGGCCGCGAGGTGGCGACTGTATTTGCGCGCGATATCCTGCAGCGCGCCGGAATCGAAGCGGCCGTCGCCCAGCGACATCTTCTCGGCCGTGGTCAGCGTACGGCTGGTCGACGTCACGAGCGTTGTCCGGTCCGGGCTGACCATGCCGGCCTGCACGGTGCGCACCGCTTCGAGCAATTCGGAGGCGACGACCAAGTCAACACAACCGGGCACGGGCAGCAAGCTGAAAATGGGCGCGCGTCCCTGCAATGCCGCAAGCAGTTCCGGATAGACCTCGATGTAATAGGTGGTGGCGCCCGTGCGCTGCGCGACGCCCGGGATCGACGTGCTCTGCGCCGGATAGCCCGCGTGCCGCGCCGTGTCGACGAGCCATTCGGCGAGCACGCCGCCGCCTTCGCCGCCGAGCGCCGCGATGAGAACGGTAATTGGAGTGTTCGCGCTCATGGAGTGGGAGATCAGGCCGGCGGGAAAAGTCCGATGACCGCGGAGCGGATGCGCGCCATCGCGCGGTCGCGCCATTTCGGGTTCTGGATCACTTCGCCTCGATAGAATGACGGGCACAACGTCGCGGCGTGCGCGTTTTCTCCGCACAGTCCGCAACCCACGCAACCTTCGAGCACGGTCGCCACCGGGTCCACGCGTAGCGGATCGGCACTCTGCTTTACCGACAGCGTCGGACATCCGGACAAGCGGATGCACGAGTGGTCGCCGGAGCACGTGTCCTCGTCGACGCCGTACTTGACGCGCACGAGGCGCCGGCGATCGCGCAGAAGCTTCGCGCGCCACGGCCTGACGCGGCGCTGGCGCTCGAGCTGGCACTCGCCCTCGGCAATGATCACTTTGAGACCGGGAAAGTCCGTCGTAAACGCCTCGTCGAAGGTGCGGCGCAGGTCGGCGACGTGGTAGCTGTCGACCGTGCGAAGCCATTGAACACCGATGCCTTTGAGCGTCTGCTCGATGCGCTGGTTGGTGTGAACCTGGCTCTCCTGTTTGTCGGCGGCGTCGACCTTCGCATCGTCGGCCGGCGTTGAGATGATTTCCTGTGTGCCGGTGGCCGACGTGTAGCCGTTCTTGAGGATCACCAGCACGGCGTCGTCGCCGTTGAAGAGCGCCGACTGCACGCCGGTGATGAGCCCGTTGTGCCAGAAGCCGCCGTCGCCCATGATCGCCAGCGTTCGCCGGTTCATCATCGGCGAGACGCCCGCACGGCTGGCGAGGCTCATCCCGTAGCCCAGGATCGAGTGCCCCATCGAAAAGGGCTCGAACGTCGCAAACGAGTGACAGCCGATGTCCGCCGCGATGTGCACGGGGCCGATATCTTGCTGTGCAAGCTTCAATGCGGCGAACACAGGCCGTTCCGGGCAACCGATACAAAACTGCGGCGGCCGCGCAGGCAGCGCCTTCGCAAGCTCCGACGCGACGGCATCGCGCCGCGCCGTCGTTTCCGCCAGCCACGCCGTCCCAGCATCGATAGGCAATTCCGGCGCAACTCTCGCGAGAAATGCGGCGAGGCCCCGGGCGATGACTTCGACCGTATATTCGCCGGCCATCGGCAGCACATCCTTGCCGGCAATCGGCGTGCTCACGTCATGGCGGCGCAGGATGGCCAGGATTTCCTGCTCGATGAACTCGGGCTGGCCCTCCTCGATCACGAGCACGCCGCGCTTGCCCCTACAGAACGAGCGGATCTCTTCCCGGACGATCGGATAGATCACGTTCAGCGCGATGATCGACACGCCGGCATTACCCAGCGAGTCCGCGAGACCCACCTGCTGCAGCGCGCGGATCAGCGAATTGAAGAGCCCCCCTTGCACGATGAGACCGATGTCTTCACGGCGTCCGACGAAGATTTCGTTCAACGCGCGTTCGACGATGTGGCGCCGCGCGGCGGGAAGGCGCGCTTCGCCCTTCAGCGTCTCCTGACGGTACGTGACCGGCGGATGCGCAAGCTTCGCGTAGTCGAACGACGCGGGCTCGGCCATCAGGTGGCGTGGCGAGACGGACGGAGCAATGTTGTCCTTGCAGACGAAACTGCCGCGCATGTGGCACGCGCGTATCCGCAGTTGCACCATCGCCGGCATGTTGGAAACCTCCGACAACACGAAGGCCTCTTCCACGATCCGCACCATGTGGGACAGGTCCGGCCGTGGGTCGAAGAGGAGCAACGACGACTTGAGCGCGTACGCATACGTGCGCTCCTGGATAACGCTCGCGCCCTCGCCGTAATCCTCGCCGACGATGATCAGTGCGCCACCGGTGACCCCGGGCGAGGCCAGGTTGGACAGCGCGTCGGCGGCGACGTTGGTGCCGACGATCGACTTCCACGTCACCGCACCGCGCAACGGGTAATGGATCGACGCGCCGAGCATCGCGGCGGCCGCCGCTTCGTTGGCGCAGGCCTCGACGTGCACACCGAGTTCCTTCAGGTAGTCCTGCGATTGCACCAGGACATCGAGCAGGTGCGACACGGGTGCGCCCTGGTAGCCGCCGACGTACGCGACACCGGACTGCAAGAGCGCTTTGGTGATGGCAAGGATTCCCTCGCCATGGAACAGGGCGCCGTCGCCAAGGCGCAGCATCTGCGCTTCCCTGCTGAACGAGACTTCCAACGCTTCCTCCTGCGGGCGACGGCGCTAATGGGCCGATCGTGGCCTTCGGCCCTCGGAGCGCCCGGCATTGCCTTGGCGGTGATTCTCGCTCACTTCGCCGCAATCACGGGTAGAGCTTGAGAGTCTGCGCCTGCAGCCGCGCGAGTCCCAGCAGCACATCGATATCGGGCGTCGCAATTCCCGTGAGCTCGCCGATTTCGCGCACCGCCGTCACCAACGCGTCGAGTTCGACCGGCTTGCCCGCTTCGACATCCTGCAGCATCGACGTCTTGAACGCCCCCAGCTTGCGCGCGACCGCGATGCGGTCCTCGCCGCTTTGCGCAATGGGGCAGCCGATTGCCGTGCCGATCTTCGCGGCCTCCGCCATGGCGGCCAGGCAGAAGCGGTAGACCAGGGGATCGTCGAGGATCCGGTCGACGGTTGCGCCGGTGAGCGCCGACACCGGATTCATCGTCATGTTCCCCCACAGCTTGTACCAGACGTCCGACTGGATGGAGGCCGACACGATCGTCGCAAAGCCAGCCGCAGAAAGTCTTGCCGCGAGCGCCTCAACGCGTGGCGATTTGCGGCCGGCGGGCTCGCCGATGATCAACTGGTTTCCGAAGACGTGCCTTGTGACGCCGGGCTCCGCAGTCGCGCACGAAAGGTGCACGACGCATCCGATCACGTGCCGGTCGGGAATGGCGGCAGCGATGCTGCCGTCCGGATCGATCGAAGCGAGCCGCGTGCCGGAAAACTTCCCGCCGAAGCCGTGGAAAAACCACCACGGCACGCCGTTCATCGCGGTCAGCACGACGGTCCCGGCATTGAGGAGCGGCGCGATGCGCGAAGCGACACTCGCCATCGCCGGCCCCTTCACCGCCACGATAACGAGGTCCTGCACTCCGAGTGTCGCCGGGTCCTCGGCAACGGTCACCGCGGCGCTTGTCAGAGAATCCCCGCTTTGGAGGCGCATTCCGTGCGCCCGCAACGCCTCGGCGGTCGCGCCTCGCGCAACCGCCGACACGTCGCAGCCGCTTTGAGCCAAGCGCACTCCGAGAAAGCCGCCGATCGCGCCGGCGCCGAAAATGCAGACCTTCATGAGCGATACGACGTGTCGGTCCGGTCGATCATCCGCGTCAGCGCGTCGAACACGTCCTGGCCCGCGCCAAAGCCCACGTTGAACTGCAGTGAATCGCGCGTGGATTTGCGCTGGATATCTTCCGAGAGTTCGATCACCGGGCCCATCGCCATCGAAGCCAACTGGATTTCGCAGGCGCGGTTCAATGTCCACAACGTGGCGAATGCGCGGGGCACCGTTTCGGCCCACGCCAGCAGGCCGTGGTTGCGCAAAATAACGGCCGGCCGGTCGCCGATGTTGCGCACGAGCCTGGGGCCCTCGTCCGCATGCACGGTGATGCCTTCGAAATCGTGGTAGGCGACCTTGCCGTGCAATTGGGCCGAATAGAAATTGGACGGTGACAGTCCGCCGGCGGAACAGCCCGCCGTCGTATGGGTGTGCATGACGCAGTGCGCGCCGGGAATCCCGTCATGGATCGCCGCATGCACGGTGAATCCGGCCGGGTTGACCGGCCACGCGGATTCGCCGATGACGTTGCCCGCCAAGTCGATCTTGACCAAGTTCGACGCGCACACCTCCGTGTAATGCAAGCCGAACGGATTGATGAGGAAATGCTTGTCCGGACCCGGGAGCCTTAGCGTGATGTGGTTGTAAATGAGCTCGGTCCAGCCCTGCATCGCGAAGATGCGATAACACGCGGCGAGTTCGATGCGCGCCTTCCATTCGGCGGGCGCGAATGCTGCCTGCGCGTCGTTCGCGGTACTTTGGGTCACGGCCTTCATCTTTTCTCCTTGCCAGCTTCGTCGCGGAAACGCGGGGGGCACCGCTATACTGAACAGTTTAGCGATATTCCCGGCACCAATGGCGAATCCAAAGGCACAGCGCAGGATCCAGTCGATCGAGGTCGGGGGAAAACTCCTCGCGGTGCTCGTCGACCACGGGGAGCCAATGCCTTTGCGCGATCTCGCGCAGGGAGCCGGAATGACCTCCGCCAAGGCGCATCCCTATCTCGTGAGCTTCGGCACACTCGGCCTCATCGAGCAGGATCCGGTGACCGGCCATTACGCGCTGGGGCCCTTCGCGCTGCAAATGGGGCTCATCAGCCTCAAATTGCTCGACCCGGTGCGGCTGGCGATTCCCGCCATTGCCGAGCTGGCCACGGACATTGCGCATACCGTCGCGCTGGCGGTAGCGGGAACGCATGGGGCGACTATCGTCTACATCAACGAATCGAGCCATCCGGTCCACGTCAACATGCACACGGGAACCGTGATGTCGACGCTCAACACGGCGACGGGCCGCGTCTTCGCGGCGTGGCTGCCACCACCCGTCGTCGAGCAACTGGTCACACGCGAGTTGCGCGACAGCGCCGTGATTGCACAAGCGACGACGCGATTGGCGAAGAAGGACTTCGATGCGCTGCTCGCGGAGGTCCGCCAACGCGGAATCGCGCGGGCCGTCGGCCATCCGATCCCCGGGATCAATGCGATCAGCGCGCCGGTCTTCGATCACACGAAGCGCATCGTCCTCGCGATCACCGCGATCGGCCCGAGCGGCTCGTTCGATCCCGGATGGAACGGCGCGATCGTGCGCAAAGTCCGAGCGTGCGCCGCCCAGATCTCCGGACGTCTCGGCTATAAGTAAGGATAGACGGCGCCCGCTTCTTTGGCGACGTGAGGCTAAAACGCCGCCCTCGAGGCGGCGTTTTCGAATTTCGGTGTTGCGTGGTCGTTTAACCTTTCGGTCGCTTATCGACAATCCTTTTGGCCTTGCCGAGCGAGCGCTCGATCCCGCCCGGCGCCGCGACGCGCACCTCCGCGGTGACGCCGATCAGGTTCTTGATCCGGTGCGCAAGCCTCGTTCCCGCCGCGTTGCCGTCGGCCGATCCCGCCGCCGGCGCGCGCTCGACCATCACGGTCAGCGCGTCGAGGTTGCCGGGGCGCGTGATCTCGAGCTGGTAGTGCGGCGCCAGCGCCGCGTCTTTCAGGATCAGTTCCTCGATCTGCGTGGGAAACACGTTGACGCCGCGGATGATCATCATGTCGTCGGAACGGCCGGTGATCTTCTCGATGCGGCGCATCGCACGCGCCGTCGCCGGTAACAGGCGCGTCAGATCCCGCGTGCGATAACGGATGATCGGCAGCGCTTCCTTCGTCAGCGAAGTAAACACGAGCTCGCCCTTTTCACCCTCGGGAAGCACCCCGCCCGTTTCCGGATCGACGATCTCCGGATAGAAATGGTCCTCCCAAACGGTCAGGCCATCCTTGGTCTCGATGCATTCCTGCGCGACGCCCGGACCCATGACCTCCGATGAGCCGTAGATGTCGATCGCGTCCATCCCGAGCCTCGCCTC
>WNFL01181734.1_pt1 | contig 12896 bp, 11 predicted proteins | sample 5400361 | NCBI WGS metagenome assembly WNFL01 (sample SAMN13153351, study PRJNA577476) | soil metagenome | isolation source: 40 cm soil on Douglas fir-dominated hillslope | place: USA:California | collected 2013-09-17
AAGAACATGCAGCCCATTCAAGCCGATCGCGAAGCGCTCCAGCAAATTTTGATTCATCTGCTCCAGAACGCTGGATCAGCCTCCCCGGTGGAAGGAAGCGTGAATCTCACTGTCCAAAAGCGGAAAGAAGATAACAAGGAATATGTCCTCATTCAAGTCACTGATACAGGTGGAGGCATTTCTGCTGAAGATTTGCCGCGCGTATTCACACGTTTATATCGCGCGGATAATGTTCTCATTCAAGGCGTAGGCGATACCGGTGTGGGACTTTCGATCGCAAAGACTTTAACCGAAGCGCAAAAGGGTCGCATTTGGGTTGAGAGCAAGGCTGGCGTCGGTTCCACTTTTAGTGTGTTGCTGCCTATCGCCAAGGCAGGGGAGAAATAAGTATGCAAGCCCTGCGTCAAATGGGCGGGGGAGTTGTGATTGCCATCATTTCCCTGTTACTGGTCATTGATTGCCCTCATTTCCCTATTACTGGTCATTGGCGGCATCTCGCTGGCGCTTTCAGAGGCAAACCCTCCGGCAGAGTCAACACCAACGCCCCTGCCGCCCATCATTGCCACTTCACTTGAACTGCCAACATCAGCCCCTATCATTATTGAAACTCCAATCATCGCGAATACAAATACGGCCGAATTACCGACCCTCACTTCAACCGCGTTACCAAGTTCAACCCTGGCGATACCCGTTGTCTGCAACCCACCTGTGGGTTGGCGTCAGATCATCGTCAACGCGAACGATACGCTCTATACCATCGCAGAAAGATATAAGACCACAACTGATGTGTTGAACGCGAGCAATTGTTTGAATAACACCATCCCTGCGGTAGGCTCACTCTTATTTGTGCCGCCTGTTCCAACTGTGACGGTTATTCCTTGTGGCCCACCTGTAGGCTGGGTAAAAAGATATGTAGTCCAGCCGGGTGATACCTTATTCCGTATCGCCTTATCGTATGGCATCACGTATCCACAATTACAACGCGCCAATTGCATGGGCTCATCGACCACGATCTACGCTGGTCAAGTGCTTTGGGTACCTAACGTTCCAACCCATACACCAGGCGTCACCATCATCCCCAATTTCCCAACGGCAACCCCAAGCCTTACACCAGCCCCTACCTCAACTTTCATGGTGACCGATTCACCTGTGCCTACAATCACCTCCATGCCAACCAACACGAGCGTTCCACCTACTGCGACAGCATCGATCACTCCATTCCCATCACCCACCACGCCAGTTTCCCCATGAAATCATCCTGGCAGGTCATCGTCATCGCGGCGCTTCTGCTTGCCGGATGTGGAGTCAACGCGTCTGCAGACTCGAACATTCCTTTTGCCTACGTCACCATCGCACCAAACCCCTCCGCGACTCCAACTCCGTTTCAGCCAGTTCCCTGGACGCCAACCGGAACGCTTCTTTCCCAACCGATCATTGATTCATCTTCATCAACCGCTACGCCTCCCGGGCCAACTCCGACTCAAGCCCCCACCATTGACCCAAACCTGCTGATCAATACAGTTGCGCCTCAACCCACGATCGATGCATCGGGTAGTCAAGTCCTCAATAACGGACAAGAGACGGTCAATTTTCTATTAATCGGCTCCGATCAAAGACACGGCGCATCCTTCCGCACAGACACAATGGTTGTCGCTATTTTGCGACCCAATGATGGACAGGTCTCGCTCATTTCCATTCCGCGTGATCTATGGGTATCCATTCCAGGTTCGGGCCCCCAACGCATCAACACCGCCTATGAAGATGGCGAACTTAATGGTTATGCCGGTGGCGGAGCTGGTCTCCTGAAAGACACTATTCAATATAACCTCGGCCTCCGCATTGACCACACCGCTCTTGTAGACTTTGATGGCTTTCGTCAGATCGTGGATACGCTCGGCGGCGTGGATGTGCCCGTTTCATGTCCATATACAGATTGGCGTTTGATCGACCCAAGCTATGATCCCAACGTTGAAACCAATTGGAATTTATATACAGTCAACCCCGGCGTCATTCACATGAACGGTGACCTTGCATTATGGTATGCACGCTCACGTCAAAAATCAAGCGACTTTGATAGAGGCCGCAGATCACAAGAAGTGCTGCGCGCGCTATTCTCACAAGCTTTGCAAACTGACACATTGTCGCGTATCCCCGAACTGTATAACGATTTCAAGAATAACATTGATACCGATCTTGGGTTGGTTGATATTTTGAAACTCTCGCTCTACGCCCCCAAAATGACCAACGCTGATATCCGTAGTTACTATATCCGCCCACCTTACGTCACGGCATGGACCACCGATGCTGGCGCTGCTGTCTTATTACCCAATCAAGATTTACTCTCACAACTATTAACCCAAGCATTATCCGCTTCTACACAGACCGTTGCACGCCAAGCCATCAAGATAGATGTCATGAATGGAACCTCTGTCGCAGGCTATGAGACTCTGGCTTCCAATCGTCTCAACTACGCTGGCTATGAAACTCACATCATCCCTTCTGACCGCCAGGATTATGCTCATTCGGTTTTGATCGATAAAACTGCACAACAAGATAGTTCCATCAGTAATCCCATTCTCAAAGTAATGGGCATGTTGCCCGGAAGTCTCATCCCTGCGCCTGATGTGAACAGCACTGCACAATATCTTTTGATTTTGGGGTATGACTATCAGCCCTGCTTCCGCCCCGAGAGTTTGGGACAATAAGCCTGTTGACACCTCCTCCTTTTCCCGCTAAACTATGCGAAGAAGAAAAGAATAGGAGCTGTCATGACGGACAATAAATTAACTTCACATATGGATAAGGGACGTTCGCCAAACACGATCAAAGCCTTCCTCTCGGATGTGCGTTTGCTTACCACCTTCCTCCCCGAAGATATCACGCTGGGCAAGGTCACTACCAAAGACCTCAACCGCTATTTCGAGTGGATGGAAAAAGAGCGTGATGTGCCATGCAGTCCCAAGACTTTAGCGCGACGTATCACGGCGACCAAGTCGCTTTTCAGGTGGCTGCATCAGTATGGTGTGCTGGTCGTTGACCCCGCTGAGAAGGTCGCGCAACGCTCTGCGATCAGTCCCATCCCCACAGTGTTGACTCCCAAAGAAGTGGATGATGTTTTGCTTGCGGCAGATCGTCACCGCCGTGCCGAAAAGCCGGATGCGCGTTCGTATACACTCGTCTATCTATTGCTGACGACGGGTATCAAAAAGAGTGAGACGTTGGGAATCAATCTCGAACACCTTGAATTGGATTCACCCAACGGGCCGCAGGTTTTCATCAAATATGCGAGTCCAGCGAATCGTTACAAAGAGCGGAAGCTGATTCTGCCCGATGACTGGCTTCCCGCTTACAACGAATATATGGCCCAATACAAGCGAAGCACGCCGCAAAGCGGCAGTGTGGACCAGCCTGAGGAGAAACTCTTCCCCTGGTCACAGCGGCGGTTGGAATATTTGCTCGAGGATATTGGCAATGAAGCCGGGCTGACCAAACATCTCTCTTTCGATATGTGCCGCTGGACTTGTGCGCTCACAGATTTTCACTCTGGAGTGGAGCCCGATCAAATCCGCCAGAAGCTTGGGGTCTCAAAAATTCAATGGCGTGAGTTATTTAATAAGCTGAAACAATTGGCAGGAAGTAAAGAATAAAAAGCAGATAATAGTGAATAGAGAGAACAGTCTATCTCAGTTGAGATGGACTGTTTTGATTTTAAATTAATGTCAGTGAAAAATATAACGCCTGCCGTGTCTCATCCGTTAGACGAAATGGATGCGCGGGGCGATAGCCGGGAACCCAGACCACTTTTTCCCCCAAACACAACAGGGGCCAGCGATCACGCGCGCGCTGCGGCAATTTGACGTTGATGAAGAAATCAGAAATCTTCATCATATGTCCATTCATGCCCAGCGGCTCGAAGCGATCACCTTCCTGCCGCACGCGCAGCTCCAATGCGTCAGAGATGCCTTTTGCATCCAACCACACGTGGAATGGGTCATCGTTCGATCTGGCTTGCTCCATCGCGAGCGAGGCGATATTCCAACGCTCACAATTCAACCTCCAGCCGCCAGATAGTTTGACTGAGCCGGGAATCTTCAATGCGATTGTGCTGCTGTCATCTGGCATTTGGGGCCAACGCTCTACAGGTAGGGTGGCGTCGCCAGCCACCACATAGATCAATTGTCCTTCATGCAATAAATGCAGGTCGCCGGCCAGGTCGAGGCGGGCGTGATGATGTTGAGTCGCTGTATTAATAAAATGACCTGCGCGTTCAAACGCAGCATAGCCAATATCCAAATCCTCGGGGCGGATACGTTCGATCGCGCGGCGAATCAGGTTCCGTTGGAGTCCGAGCGGGAGCTTTTTCAGCGAAGAAGAGTCGAAGGTTACGAAGTCCGCATTTTCCTGCACCACGCATTTCTTCCACGCATCATCCATCGCCTGAACAATGATCTCATGATCGCCAGCCAGCGAACGGGAAGCGCGCCAGATCACTTCACGAATCCGCGGATTATATGACTCGAGCGCGGGAATCAGCAAATGCCGCAGACGGTTGCGAAAAAAATCAAGTGAAGCGTTGCTCGGATCGTGTCGCGGACGAAAGCCGTTCGCCGCGCAATAGACAACAATATCTTCGCGCCAGATATCCAGTAAAGGGCGGATAATTGGAATCTCAGGATCAAAAATTTGATTGACCATGCGATGGGTCATGCCCTTGAGACCAGAAAGCCCGGCGCCGCGCAGAAAATGCATCAACACGGTTTCAACTTGATCATCGGCGGTGTGACCAACTGCCACCGCCTGCGCTTTGAAATGCCGCGCTTGTGTCATGAGGAAGCGATAACGCAAAATCCGCGCGGCTTCTTCAATGGAAAGTTTTTCGCGCTCGGCAAAGCCACGTACATCGCCATTCTCGATCACTGAGGCAATGTTGAGACGCCCGGCGGTCTGCTCGACGACATTGGCATCAGCGTCGGAATCGGGACGCAGCTTGTGATTGAAGTGCGCCACGATCACACGATAACCCGCCTTGCGCAACACACTCATCAAACACAAACTGTCAGGGCCGCCGGAGACTCCTGCAATAATTGGTCGATCTTTGGTTAAACCGCATTGGTCGCGGAGAGTGGATTCAATAGTATCAAGCATGGCGATGATTACAACACATAAAACGCAAAAGGTTTTTCTTTATTGATAACTGAAAGGTTACAAATAACATATAGTCATTGCGAGGAGGCTGCAGAGCAGTCGACGAGGCAATCTCAACTATCAATCAAACCTTGCTTACAGGTTAGTTGAGATTGCTTCGGGCTTCGCCCTCGCAACGACATTATTAGATTTGATACAACTCCACCAGCACTCCCGCAGTGCTTTCGGGATGAATGAACGCATATTTCTTGCCATTGGCAGCGGTGCGTGGTTCTTCATTGATCAAACGCACACCTTTGGATTTCAATTGTGCCATCATCGCATCAATATCATCCACTTCGAGGCAGACATGATGCATACCGGGTCCGCGTTTGGTGAGATATTTTGCAATCCCCGAATCGTCAGTAGTTGGCATCACCAATTCTACTTCGGAACCGGGCAGCGGCAGGAAAGCCACTTGTGATTTTTCAGCAGGCACATCGCGTAGTTCATGCAGTTCCATTCCGAGTGCGTCGCGCCAGAAAGTCAGCGCCTTTTCCATATCTTCCACAACCACGGCCACGTGATTGATCTGTTTTACTCTTGGCATTCGATTCTCCTTAGGTGACAATCACTTTGCAAGTGACTGTCACCTGCAAAGATCGCAATGATTATATCCGCTTGCCAGACAAATCGAGAACGATTAAGATTGGCATATGATCAACATCCCCATCAATGTGCGGCGCGTGGCAGGTATTATTGGAATCATCGTGCTGGCATTTATTGTGCTCGATTTCAATCAGCGGCTTGAAGAACTCAACCTGCTCAATAAACAAAATGAATTTGTGCAAGCACAGGCAACCCAAGCCATACAGACTCAAAGCGCCCTGCAAACCCAGGTCGCTTACGCGGGCTCAACCAACGCCGTGGAAGAATGGGCGCGTACCGATGGTCACTACATTCAAGATGGTGATCTGCCCATGGTCCCAATCGGACAACCTGGTTCAACGCCGATTGAAATGAATACGCCTGTCCCCGCTGCGACCCCGATGGCAAACTGGCAGGTTTGGTGGGACTTATTCTTTGGCGAACACTAACGATCCTTTCTGGATGACAAATCGACTCTCGCTCTTTCCCGAATCGACTCGGGTTCACAACGATTCACTTTTCATCGCAGGACATTCCCTCGCTTCGCTCTCAGCCGAAAATGGGACTCCGTTATACATCTACGATCGTTCCACCCTCGACCTTGCTGTCACGGAATATAAATCTGCGTTGCGCGCGTACTACCCCGGCGAGTCGACCATCACCTATGCAGGCAAAGCTTTCCTCTGCAAAGCCATCGCCGCATGGACTCAATCTCATAACCTGATCGTGGATTGCACAGGCGAAGGTGAGATCGGTATTGCCGTGGCTGGTGGCGTGCCGCGTGAACATATCCTTGTACACGGCGTGAATAAATCGGTTGCTGATTTGAAGTCCGCATTAAAATACGCTGGCACAATTGTTGTTGATAATTTGACAGAGTTAAAAACTCTGGACTCAGACAGCTTGCTGTCGGAAATCCGGAAGCAAGCTTCCGGACTCCAGAGTCAAATCTGGCTCCGTCTCCTCCCTGGCGTTGCCGTCTCAACGCATCATGCTCACACCCAAACCGGTCAACACGACAGCAAATTCGGCATGACGCGCGAAGAGATTCTCGAAGCAGCAAATTTTTGCAAAGAACATAATCTCTCTCTCAAAGGGATTCACTTCCACCAAGGCTCGAACTTCCGCGACCCGGAACCGTTAATCCCCGCCATCGACATGGCATTGGACATTGTCAAAGAGATTGGCTTTTCAGGCGAATGGCATTTCTGTCCTGGCGGTGGCTGGGGCGTGGCATATCACGAAGATGAATTGCCAAACCCATCCATTGAAAGCTATGTACGTGGAATTGCTGAGTCAGTCGCCGAAGGTTGCCAGTCACGTGGACTGAATCTTCCACATCTGCATCTCGAACCCGGACGCAGTATCGTGGCGCGCGCAGGCGTAGTAATTTATCGCGTGGGTGCGATCAAAAAACGCGGCGAGAAAATTTGGATATTGACCGACGGTGGCATGGCGGACAATCCGCGCTTTGCGTTGTATGGCGCAAGATATTCGTGTTTGCCAGTGGAAGGGCTCAATCGCGAAAGAAGCGACAAGGTTTCCATCGTTGGTCCCTATTGTGAATCTGGCGATGTGGTCATTGAAGATTTGCTGATGCCAAATCTCGAAGAAGGCGAGTTGATCGCCATTCCCGTAGCAGGCGCATATCATTTGAGCATGTCGTCCAATTACAACGGTGCCCGGCGTCCGCAAGTGTTGATGTTGGAAGAGGGAAAAGTGAATGTGATGATGCGCAGAGAAACAATGGATGATTTGTTGAAGAGGGATTTATAGTCCGTTCACAATAGCTTTGTGATTACAGAAAAATGACAACAAACCAGACATCAAGCTCAATTAGGATAATAAATACAGCAATTTTATATTTACTACTGTTTCTCCGAATATTTGTTGCTTCCTTAGCAATTTGGATTTGGCATCCTATATCACCAAATTACACTGAAATGCCTGCTTGGTATGGCTACACTTTTACATTTGTCACATATCTATTCTCATTAGTGGTGATTTGGTTAAATCAATACAACTTACAGATCTTAAACATCGATAAGCCTTTTATCTTAATTTTTATTCTTTCAGGGTTTCTAGTCTCTATTTATTATTTACCTCCCATATTAGGGATCATAACAGGGCTACTTTCCTTTCTTACAGCACGACTGCTCATCAGCAATAAATTTGATTTTGGGCAACCAAATCTAAATCTCTGGAAGACGATCCCAGTATTTATCATCGGAATTTCACCATTTGTCCTGCTATATATCTTAATTTACCCAGTTATTAGCGACAAAGCTTATAACTTCAGCACAGCATTGTTTTTCTCGGATCTGCCTTCTGTAGTAATTGAGGAAATCATATTTCGAGGTCTATTATGGGCTTATTTACAAAATCAAAATTACACTGATACTAAGATAGTTTATGTGCAGGCATTTTTGTTTTGGCTTGCACATTTGGCTCAATATTGGAACCGTCCGGTAATGATTTTGTTTTGGACTGTTTGGACTTCTCTATGTTGGGAATTCTAGTTCGAACATCAAAATCGCTAACACCAAGTGCTATTGGTCATTTCTTAGCCAATTTGATTTCCCTGCTCATTTAATTATAAACAACATTTATATCGTCACCACCTGCTTCACAAACAATTCCTTCGGCAGCTCACTCCCCGCGCAGCGCAGGGAAAATTTTATACTTACAGTTATAATCACCTCTTACACAAAAATTCCACAGTGCGTTTGCTTACTGTTATTCGATAACCTTTAGGAGAATATAAATGTCCGCATTATCTAACTCAAATGCTCATACGATTGCAGTCTTGCACGGCGATCAAACTGGCGAAGAACTGTTGCAGGAGGCGCTGCGTGTGTTGGCTCCGGAAGTGATCGGGCTGACTCTGGATTTTCAAGATTTCGACCTCAGCCTCGCCAATCGGCGTGCCACAAATAATGCAGTCGTCAATGAGGCGGCGGCAGCGATGGTGCAATCAGGTTTGGGATTCAAGGCTGCGACGATTACACCACCTGAGCAAAATGATGTCGGCAGTCCGAATGCCATCCTGCGTGAAGAGATCGATGGGACAGTCATTCTGCGCACGGGCAGACGCATCCACGGCGTGCGACCCGTGGGAGGCGTACATGATCCGATTTCCATCGTGCGCATGGCAGTGGACGATGCCTATGGAGCCAAAGAGTGGCGCGAATCAACCGCTGACGGCGACGAATTGGGATACCGCACAGCCAAGATCAGCCGCAAGGTTTGCCGTAATGTGGCTGAGTTCGCTTTTCAACTTGCCGCGCGTACCGGTGCGCGTGTCTTTGGCGGACCCAAATATACGGTCAGCCCGGTGTATGAAGGCATGTTCAAAGAGGAAATGGATGCCGCCGCAGCGCGTCACCCCAATGTGGCTTATGATCCGCAGTTGATCGACGCCATGCTCGCGCTGCTCATGAAAAGTGACGGTGATGCGCTGGTCATTCCGACTCTCAATCGAGACGGGGATTTGGTTTCAGATCTGGTCTTGCAGATGTTTGGCAGTATTGCCGGGTCAGAGAGTCTGGTGCTGGCTTTCGACGATACACTGCAGGTTAAGGTAGTTATGGCTGAAGCGCCGCATGGCACCGCGCCCGCATTGGAAGGCAAGAACCTTGCTAACCCAATGGCGATGATCCTGGCAGGGGCATCCCTCCTTTCTTATATTCAGACTCCAAACGCTGGCCGCGCATCGCGCGCCATCTACGAGTCCGTTTTTGAGGCGGTACACGCCGGAGAAACCACTACCGATATCGGCGGTAGACTGTCAACTACCGAGTTCACGGATAATGTGATCGAACGCGTCAAAGCCAAACTGGAAGTTTGGAAAGGGCTAAGAAGTTAAATTTCGATCTTCAAAATGTTTATTTGGGAGGTTGATATGCTGTTACGGATGAATATTCTAAAGCAAGTATCGATAATATCTTTGGTAATTATTTTGTTGTTGGTTGTATGTGGGACGCCTTCCACAAGCAACACGTCTTCTGTCAAGTCTTTTCCAACCCAAACTTCAATACCAATGACAGAAACGCCAATCCTGCCTACTCAAACAGTAACGCCAACATCAACTCCAACAATCATTCCAACTTTATCAGAGGATGACGCACGCAAAAGATTATTGGATTTGTTAGCAAACAATGGCAACTGCCAGCTGCCCTGCATATGGGGGATTATTATAGGGAAAAGCAACTATGAGGAAGCCCAAAACACTCTGATGCCGCTCAGTAGCATTGCAGTGGACGCGTACTTTGAACCATTGAACGGTATATTAGGCGGTTGGATAACACCCCTCTACGTTGAAGGCGAACTGCAGCTCAATACTAGCGTTAGTTATCTTTACGGTAATGATGGTATAGTCAGTAGTATTTATTTTCGGACATTTGAAGAGAAGGTGGTTACAGATCCAAGAGACCCAAGTGGAAAATCCTGGCTTAGCAAGACACCTATTTATGGCTTACCAACCTTCATAAAACGTATTGAATATTACTCACTTTCTCATCTTCTGAGCGAACAAGGCATTCCCACTTCAGTAATGATTGCAAGCTCCGGTCCATCAATAAATCGTAATGGCTCCATAACTTTTCACATTGTAGTTTTATATCCAAGCCAGGGAATATGGGCGGAATACACAACTGTGACAAACGAAAGCGATGTTGGTAGCGTTATTAGAAGTTGTCCCGTCAATGCACATATTGAAATGAATTTATATCCTCCAGGAAACCCCGACTCCTTTTATAAGCTTTTGGATAAAACAGATTGGGGTATTACGAAAAATTCATATAAGCCTTTGCAAGAAGCGACATCCATGTCAGTAGAGAAATTTTACGAGACCTTTCAAAATCCAACTGATAAATCTATAGCAACGCCGACAAATATATGGCCAACGCCTGAGAATCTTGGTAATAACTAAGTTTGGCTTTACAACTATCAGTAAATAACCAACATCTGCTTCGCAAACAACTCCTTCGGCAACTCATATCCCGCGTGACTTGCAACCACCATTCCATCCTTCATCACAAATTGCAGACTCGCTTTATCTGCCAGCACACGTAAATCCTCCAGCGGATTCTGATCATACACGATCAAATCCGCAACCTTGCCTGCTTCGAGCGTGCCCATCCACGCATCCCAACCCAATGCACGTGCCGCGTTGCCTGTTGCCGCAACGATGGCATCCATCTTCGATAACCCTGCTTGTTGCATCCAATACACTTCCAACGCGTTCTCGCCATGAACATTCAACGGCGTGCCCACATCCGAACCCATGGCAATTGGAACACCTGCTTCATACGCCAGCTTCAAACTCAACGCCGCTTCACCCTGTGACGCTTTATTCTTATCCATGATCCATTCAGGGATGGATGAATTTTTCGCGAGAATAATATCCCAGCCCACTTTCAACGTTGGCACCAAAAAGACTCCGTGCTCCGCCATATATTGAATCACACTCGGGTCTTGATACAAATACGTTCCATGCTCCAACGTGCTCACGCCCGCGTCAACCGCTTTTTTGATTCCATCGATGCCATGCGCATGCATCGCCACAGGCTTGCCGAACTTCTTCGCCTCCGCCACCAGCGCCTGCACCTCATCCACATTGAAATGCGTCACGCCCGGCACGCCGCTTTCCACCAGCACTGCGCCCGTCACGCCCATCTTGATCACATCCGCGCCGTGCTTCACCTGCTCGCGTACTGCCTTGCGCACTTCATCCACGCCATCCGCCACGCGATACATGCCCACATAATAATCCGCGCCTGCTTCAGTGATCGAAATAAATCTCCCCGCCAGACACATGCGCGGACCCGCAAAGTCTCCGCGTTTGATCGAACGCCGCACATCGAATTCCAATTCACTCCAGCCGCCGAGATCGCGCACCGTCGTGATTCCTGCCGCGAGATTCTTTTGCGCATTGGATAAGATCTTCAATGCCATTTGTCCCGTTGGCGCATAGAACTGACTATCTGCTTCGCCCGAACCCGATAAATGGACATGCGCATCGATCAAACCTGGCAGGACACATTTGCCATGCAAATCGAGGATAATGGAGTCATGATCCGCCTCACTCCATCCTGAGGCTGATCCGGCATAAACAATCTTGCCTTCGCTGATAGCGATGACTGCATCAGAAATTGGCTCGCGCCCAGAACCATCTATGAGGGTAAAGTTTTTTAGAAGAGTATCCATTTGAAGTCCAGAATGAAGCGGTTTGTATTTTGTCCATTGTATCCCCAAAATAAAAAGACCGCGATCAAGCGGTCTTTTAGAGTGCCGAGGGGGAGATTTGGACTCCCGACCAAGGGCTTATGAGTTAGATGCTCTATGCGCTCTTAAAAATGCCAGCACATATGGGATAAATAACTCAGTTGCGGGGCACTTGGCTATATGTGGCGGTGTTTTGAGATGATTATCACTTTGATAATCCCCTGCACATCAAAATGCAGGTATATGGATACTATAACAAAGTATGGTTTCCGTCAAGTTTTTTGACTAAGGATTGAATACTCATAAGTAATATAATGATGTAACAGAAGTCCCAATCTCTATTAGGCCAAATTGTTAATGCTGCAGAGTTTGGGAATCCTCATACTGTTGGTGAAGTCACAAAGGTTTGAAAACCAATTCCCCTTGATAGGTTGTTGAGGTCGAGTTAATGCAAAGATTGTTTGAATATCTATCTCAGAAACCGACAGTGCTGTCGGGGGCCTACAATGACTAGCTTATTGAAGAAACTCCGTAAGATTTCGACGCAAAAGGAGTTATTCAAGAAGGCAGGTATATCAAAACTAAAAAGGCACTTTTCAGTGCCTTTTTAGTGGAAGAAGGACCTGAGTCCGTAGGGTTATGAGTGTCAATCCTGCATCGCTGAATTACCAGCTCTAGGTAACGATTTTAGGTGAGTCTTGCAGTGTATGATTCTACAGAGCCGATAGAGTTCCGGTTGTCGCAATCGACAATCCAAAAGAGACTGTATAACATAGACAGAATATTTATACCATACCATCGGGAGTGTCCATCATAGAGGATAAAGGAAGTCAATCAATGGCAATGAGTATTGAGGATATTGCTGTTTCATGAGTTGACGCTGGTTATAACAAAAGGCA
>WNFL01102851.1_pt1 | contig 12895 bp, 14 predicted proteins | sample 5400361 | NCBI WGS metagenome assembly WNFL01 (sample SAMN13153351, study PRJNA577476) | soil metagenome | isolation source: 40 cm soil on Douglas fir-dominated hillslope | place: USA:California | collected 2013-09-17
CAAAAAGAAGTTATTCACCGAGGCGAATAACTATGCAAAAAAACATTTTTGGAAGGGATTTCAGGGCTTTTTCTTAGGGAATAACGTTTGCGTAACTTTTTGAAGAATTTTCTTGTAGCCCCCACATATGGGGTATAGGATGGCAATATTCCGCTACTAATAGGGGTATTTAAGGCTTTTAGTAAGGTCTCGATATCTCAAAGTAGCCGAATTCGACTAAAAGCTGCCGGTGGGCGAGGTGAGGCCGACCTCCGGTAATAACGGTGGAATAAACCGCTTAAGAGGAAAAAATAATGATTGAAGCCATTGAAGAAGTTTTGTCTCCCGTGCCGCAGCAGGCCCGCCGCGGTTCGGTCACAGTCACCGCTACTCGCGCTGCCAAAAACACGGTTCCAGCGGCGAAAAAGTCGCTGAGTATCAAACGTGTTTTCAGCGATGCTAAAACCAACCCCTTCGACCAGCTCGAATGGGAACGCCGCACCGCCGAGATCACCGACGACGCCGGGGAGGTGATTTTCAAGCAGGAGAACGTCGAGGTCCCCAAGGCCTGGTCCATGCTCGCCACCAAGGTTGTCGTTTCAAAATACTTTTATGGCGAACAAGGATTGCCCGAGCGGGAAACCTCCGTGCGCCAACTGATCCATCGCATCTGCCGCACTATCGCGGATTGGGGCGTCAAAGACGGTTACTTTAGCAAAAGCGGAGCCGAAGTCTTCTACAATGAGATGACCTGGCTTTGCCTGAACCAGTACGGCGCTTTCAATTCGCCGGTTTGGTTCAATGTCGGCCTTTATCACCAATATGGGGTCGGCAATACCTCCAGCCGCGGCAACTGGTTTTACAATCGCAAGCTTGGCCAGGCCGAGCGGGCGAAAACCCAATACGAATATCCCCAATGCAGCGCCTGCTTCATCCAATCGGTGGACGACAACATGGAATCGATCATGCATCTCGCCCATAGCGAGGCGATGCTCTTCAAGTTCGGCTCCGGCACCGGGACCGACCTCTCGCCGCTGCGCTCCAGCCGGGAAAAGCTGAGCGGCGGCGGTCGCCCCAGCGGCCCGTTGTCCTTCCTGAAGGTCTATGACCAGGTCGCCAACGTGGTGAAATCCGGCGGCAAAACCCGCCGTGCCGCCAAGATGAACACTTTGCGCGACTGGCATGGGGACATCGAAGAGTTCATCGACGCCAAGCAAAAAGAAGAGAAAAAGGCGTGGGCGCTGATCGAACAAGGCTATGACGGCTCCTACAACGGCGAGGCCTATGGCAGCGTCATGTACCAAAACGAAAATCTTTCGGTGCGCGTCAGCGACGAGTTCATGCAAGCGGCCATCGAGGGCCGGGAGTGGTGGACGCGTTCGGTCACCAGCGGCAAACCGCTTCAGCAAAAGGACGCCGCGACGTTGTTGCAGAAGATCGCCGAAGGCACCTGGACTTGCGGTGATCCCGGACTCCAGTACGACGGCGCGATTCAGAAATGGCACACGTGCAAAAGCACCGAGCCCATTCATTCAACCAATCCCTGCTCGGAATATGTTTTCCTGAACAATACCGCCTGCAACCTGGCCTCGCTAAACCTCATAAAGTTCAAACGCGAGGATAGCACGTTCGATGTCGAGCGGTTCAAGGCTGCCGTTCGCATTTTCATTACGGCGCAGGAAATCCTGGTTGATAACGCCAGCTATCCGACCAAAGTGATTGCGGAAAATTCCCACATCTTCCGCACGCTGGGTCTGGGTTACGCCAACCTGGGTTCGCTCATCATGAGCTATGGCTTGCCCTACGATTCGAATGAGGGCCGCGCGCTGGCAGGCGCCATCACCGCGATCATGACCGGCCATGCTTACGAACAATCGGCCGAAATCGCCGGTGTCATGGGGCCATTCAAAGGGCACCGGGATGCGCGTTGCGCCCATGTCTCCAAACCGCTCGCGCGGGATAACATCGAATCCATGCGCGGTGTCATTCAGCAGCATCGCGATGCCGTTGAAGCGATTCAGCCCAGCGCGGAATTCCATTATCTAAAAGAGGAAGCGCGCAAATCCTGGGACGGCGCATTGGCCAGCGGCCAGGCGGCGGGCTACCGCAATGCCCAGGTCACTGTCCTGGCTCCCACCGGCACCATCGCCTTCCTGATGGACTGCGACACCACGGGCATAGAACCCGACATCGCGCTCGTGAAATACAAGCTGCTGGCAGGCGGGGGCATGCTGAAAATTGTCAATCGGACCGTGCCCGAAGCGTTGCAGCGCCTGGGTTATGATGCCAAAGCCACGGAGCGCATCATCGCGCACATAGAAAAGTTCGATACGTTGGAAGACGTTGAAGACGCCGGGCAAACCATCCGCAGCGGATTGAAGCCGGAACATCTGCCGGTATTCGATTGCGCCTTCAAGCCTTACCGCGGCCGGCGCAGCATCCAACATCTTGCGCACTTGAAAATGATGGCTGCCGCGCAGCCGTTTATCAGCGGGGCCATTTCCAAGACCGTCAACATGGCCAGCGATAGCACCGTCCAGGACATCCGTGAGGCGTATATCCAGGCGTGGAAAATGGGGCTCAAGTGCGTCGCCATCTATCGCGACGGCTCGAAACGCTCGCAACCGCTCAACACCAAACGCACCAATGAAGGCGGCGACAAAACCGTCGCAACCGAAGGCTCCGCGCTCGAAGCGCGGATCAAAGAACTCGAAGCCGAAGTCGCCCATCTGCGCGATCTGGCGGGCAAGCCTTTGCGCCGGCGCCTGACGGACACCCGCAAGGCTGTCACCCACAAGTTCGACATCGCCGGCCATGAAGGCTATCTCACCGTTGGCCTGTTCGGGGACGATCAACCGGGCGAGCTGTTCATCACCATGGCCAAGGAAGGTTCGACGATTGGCGGTTTGATGGACAGCATCGGCACGCTCACCAGCATGGCATTCCAATATGGCGTGCCGCTGGAAGCCCTGGTCCGTAAGTTCGCCCATCAGCGTTTCGAACCGTCGGGCTTTACCAAGAATCCTGAGATCCGCAATGCCGCCTCGATTACCGATTATGTATTTCGCTGGCTGGCCATGCAGTTCGTTCCCGGCTATCGCGAGACTCATCTGCCCAATCGCAACCAACCTGATCTGGCTTTGCCCGGGCTGATGGAAGCGGAAAAAAAACAGGTGAATCGACCGGTGCCTGAATTGGCAATTTCCGAAGACACGGACGCTTTAGACGTCCAATCCGAGGAAAACGGAAATGGCCACCAGCACAGCGTCTCGGGCTCGCAGGGACGGACCGTGAAAACTCTCAGCGATTCGGTCGCTCATTTCCAACAGGACGCCCCCACGTGCCCCAGTTGCGGCCACGTCGCCGTGCGCAACGGCGCCTGCTATAAATGCCTCAACTGCGGCGAAAGCCTCGGCTGCTCGTAAGCGACAATACACGCGACAGGCCGGAGAGCTGATTTTGCTCCCCGGCCTGTGTTTTATCCCTGAAACAGACGTTGACAGCTATAACGGCGGACGTTATAGTGCTCTGCAGATGATACGCAGCTTCGCCTGCAAGGAAACCGAGCGGCTGTTCAACGATGAATCGTCGCGGCGGTTGCCGCAGCAAATTCAGCGCGTGGCGCGCCGGAAATTGCTGCTGTTGCATCAGGCGCGGCGCTTGGATGATTTGCGTGCGCCTTACGGCAACCACTTGGAAGCCTTGAAGGGCGACCGCAAAGGTCAGCACAGCATCCGCGTTAATGACCAGTGGCGGATTTGCTTCCGCTGGCAGGGCGAAGATGCGTTGGACGTGGAAATTGTGGACTACCATTGAAAACTATGAAAACGAACAAACTGCCCCCAATTCATCCCGGGGAAATCCTCCGCGAAGAATTCATGAAGCCGCGTGGCCTGTCGCAAAACGCTTTGGCGCGGGCGTTGAACGTGCCGCCGCGCCGCATCAATGAAATCGTTTTGGAAAAGCGCGGCATTACCGCGGATACAGCGTTACGGCTGGCGCGTTACTTCGGCACCACCGCAGAGATGTGGACGGGCTTGCAGGCCGATTACGATCTGCGCCTGGTACGCTACGAGAAGGCGCGAACCATTGAGCGCGAAGTTGAACCACTGGCTGCGTTGCATCCCGCGATAGCGTGACTCTTCCACATTAAAGTCTCGGAGAGACGTCCGAGAATAGCCCAGCGATTCATCGCTGGGTCCCAGCGTTCGGCACCCTCAAGTCCCGACGGGACGGCCGACGACAAGGCACGTCTTTGCTATCGTCCTATGTTGGCCCCGCGTGACGAAAGCCCACTGCGTTTGTCAGATTGGAGTGAGCATGACCCATGAAATTACGAACGAATCAACGTAGTGGCGTCACCTTAACCGAATTGTTGTGCGTCATTGCCATCCTGGCGATTCTTGCCGCCCTTTACTTGCCTGCCATTGCCCATGCCTATGTTAGAGTAAAGAAGTTTCTTACCGGTGAGTGATTGCAAGTCAAAGTCTCGGGTCCTGATACACCAGCACCAACACCGCCGCCTGCTCTGCAGACCGCACCATGTCCTCAAATTTCTGTTCCTTCGTGTTGGGTTCCTTGAGCTTGGCCGAAACTTCCGGCACAGATTCCAGGAAGCCCAGCAGGAAACTGCTTTTCACCGCATAATTCACGTTCTCCGGCAACGATCCCAGTCCTTTCCGTATTCGGAAGTTTAATAGCCTGCCTGTCTTCATCCGCGAAATCCGTGCCATCTGCGGTCAAATTTTTCCCTGTTTCCTTGCGCCTCCGCGTTCTTGGCGTCTTTGCGTTAAAATGCCCAGGAAATTCTACGATGCATACGGTGTGTCGCGCTATTCCTGCTTCCAAAAAGACGAGAAGAAATGAAACGTGGAGTGGCTAATTTTGAAGATTCATATACAAAAACAACCCTGGGCGGTGTCTATATTACGATATGAAACGCGCGCACAAACTCATACTTGGTTCCGTCGTCCTCGGAGCGGTCCTCACCTGTCTCTGGTGCCTTCTCTGCCCAATTCTATTCCCGCAGCGGATGAAAGCCGCAAACGCCTCGTACCAGAAATGGCTTGCCGATCACCGCGCTCCCAAAAAGTGACACCGATCTAGATCACTTCACTCGACGCCGGGTTGATCCTTCAGTCCGCATTCGAATACACTTGCCTCGGCGCCCCTGACTCCGATTGTTAGAGGCTGCTCACGAATGCTCCAATTGATAACAGCAACACATATCCGCACTGCGCCCTAGCCGTGGCAGGCTGCGGGATCGTGTGTTCGTTCGCCTTTTTTTGCATTCGTTCCATTTTCATCCGGCAAGGACGGGTTTCCCATAGGATTCTTTGTCTCAGATGTGCTTCCCTACATAGTCGTTGCTCTTGCCGGCACGCTGGCCAGAACACGCACGCTTGCTGGAGTCTCCCTTGTCGCGGCACTCTGCGTTTTGGCAGTGGGAGCCTACACCTACATCGACTTGATACGCATTCCATACATCAACGACATCGAGCTTCTCACGTTTCCTCTGAAGTGATTGTTTGCCCTGCTTGCCCTGGTTGTAGCGCTCGTTGGCCTCATCGCCACGAGATTCCACAATGCACGTGCCAGCCTCTAACAAAATCACTCCATTCGACGCCGCGATGCCGTCCCTGTTCCAGGTCGCACCTCAGTGGCGCAGCGCGTGAAGGGGTCGTGAAGTCGGTTCGCAGTTTCTTCAATTCTCTCCGCCCCGCCGCCTGCGTCCCGCGTATTCAGCTTTCGCAGCCGCAACATCCGCCTGAATTTGACTCAGATGGTCGGACACTCTTCGGAGGTCCTTCCTTTGCGCCTTGGCGTTGAACCAGAAACAAACCAGAAACACACGCTTTCCAAATGGCCGGCCGTCAGGTATCTTACCGCCATGAGCACAGTTCAAGAAATTGAAGCGGCGCTTCCTCGGTTGTCTCGCGCTGAAATCGAAGAGATTCGCGCATGGATTGATAATTTTCTCGAAGATCAGCTTGAGCTGGCCGACGACGCGAAAGCCAAACTCGACGAGTCGCGCCGCGAAAGCGCCGCTGGCAATTACACCACGCGCCAGCCGAAGTGAGGCGTGCCCGCCGCGCTCCAAATCTGGTCGCCCACCTTCTCCCGCTCATTCGACGACCTGCCGGCATCGGTTCGCGCCGCCGTGGAAAGGAAGGTGGATGAAATGGGCACACGATTGGAGTCGTTTCCGGACCAACGCCTGCAAGGCCGTCCGGAATTTAAACTGCGCGTCGGCGATTACCGCGTGCTTTACGAGTTCGACATGAAGCTCGGCCGCATTTTATCTCCATTACGTCGGCAACCGCCGTGAAATCTACAAGCGAAGCTGAGTTGGTTTCGTCGCGGCAAGCGGCACGGAGACGCAAAGGAGCTCTATCAGTTCCTGATTTCCTTAATAGCCTGCCTGTCTTGATCCGTGAAATCCGTGCCATCCGCGGTCAAATTTTTCCCTGCTTCCTTGCGCCTCCGCGTTCCTGGCGGCTTTGCGTTAAAATTCCCCTTTCGTCAGTCCCCTCTGCCCCGCCGCCCGCGTCCCACATATTCAGCTTTCGCAGCCGCAACATCCGCCTGGTTCACTGAGGTCCCCAAACTTGACCGCAACATGACCGCGGTCAATTCATCTAAGCGCCTCTCCTAAAGCTACTTTCATTGGCCCCCTCCCGCCAAACTTGACCGCCACTCCGTATATAGGGGCCGTGTCACCTAACTGAGCCACGGTCTCCCAGCTATCAGCTATTCGACTTTGGACTTTGGACTTTGGACTCTGGACTAAGGAAAAGCCAATCAAGCCAATTCAAACCAAATCAGGCGAAATCAAGGGGGGACGGCCATGTTGCCGCCTCCCATTTCAGCCTTTAGACTTTTGACCCGGGCCTTTAGACTCCGTGCCTAATGGACGACAACACAAAGATCACCTTCATTAAAGAAGATCCCTGGCGCATTTTCCGCATCATGGCCGAGTTTGTGGATTCCTTCGAAGCCCTTTCCCAGGTTGGCCCGGGGGTGACCGTTTTCGGCTCCGCCCGAATGGCGCCCGAGAATCCGTATTACCAATCCGCGGTCGAATTGGCCAAAGGCCTCGCCAAAAACAAGCTGGCCATCATCACCGGCGGGGGGCCCGGCATTATGGAAGCCGCCAACAAAGGCGCTGCGCTGGCGAAAGGAAAGTCGGTGGGATTGAACATCGAGCTGCCGCATGAACAAAAGGGCAATCGCTACGCGAATATACCGATCCACTTCCACTACTTCTTTTCGCGCAAAGTTTGTTTCGTCAAATACAGCATCGGCTTTGTGTTCATGCCCGGCGGTTTCGGCACCCTCGATGAATTCTTCGAGGTCCTGACACTGGTGCAAACGGGCCGCATCCCGGAATTTCCGCTCATTCTTTTCGGACGCAAGTATTGGAGGGGCTTAATACGATGGATGAAAGACCAGATGCAGGACAACAATGCCTTCATTAGCCCCGGCGACCTGGACCTGTTCACCCTTACCGATGATCCGCAGGAGGCCATTAGTGTGATCCTCGAGTACAAGCGGCGCGTCGGCCCGCCCGAAGTCATGCCGAAAGCGTTCGCTTAATACCAAGTGTATCAGGTCACTCATCTCAAGAACGGCCTGACGGTCGCTACGGCGGAAATGTCGCACATGACCAGCGTCAGCCTCGGTTTGTGGATCGGCATCGGCGCCCGATACGAGCCTCCCGAGATCAATGGCGTCTGCCACTTTATCGAACACATGCTCTTCAAAGGCACGAAAAAGCGGTCGGCCAGGGAAATCTCACAGTCGGTCGAAGGCATCGGCGGTTATATGAATGCCTTCACCAGCGAGGACGCGACGTGTTTCCATTCGCGGGCCTGCCACGAACGGTTCGACGAGTTGCTCGATGTGCTCATGGATATGCTGCTCAATTCCAGGTTCGACCGCGCTGACATCGAGAAGGAGCGCGAAGTGATCAAGGAGGAATTAGCGATGTACCTGGACCAGCCCCAACATCAGGTGCAGGAATTGCTCAACGCCACACTCTGGCCGGACCAGGCCCTGGGCCGTCCCATCACCGGCACTGATAAAACGCTCGACGCGATGACCCGCGCGCAATTGCTCAGCTACCTCTATGATAAATATGTGGCCGGAAGCTCGTTGATCGTTGCAGCCGGAAAACTGAAGCACCGGCAGGTGATTCGCTCGGTCGCGCGTTACGCGCCACGCTTCCAAACCGGCGTCCGCCCACGCTTTGCTCCCGCGCAGAACCATCAGCGGGCGTCGAAAATTCGTTTGTTCACCAAAAAAACCGAACAGACGCAAATGGCGCTCGGCATCCGCACCTGCTCGCGCCATGACCAACGCCGCTACGCGCTGCGGCTTCTGAACACCATGCTCGGCGAGAACATGAGCTCGCGACTGTTCCAGGTCGTCCGTGAAGACCGCGGCCTGGCTTATTCCATTTACAGCGTTCCCAGTTTTTTCGACGACACGGGGGACATTGTGATTTCCGCGGGCCTGGATACGGACAATTTGCGAAAAACCCTCCGGCTCATCGTGCGCGAGTTGCGTCGCTTCACCGAATCGCCGCCTGGCGCTGCCGAACTGCGCCGCGCCCGCGATTACCTTGTCGGACAAATTGATCTGGGCCTGGAAAGCACCGACAACCAGATGAACTGGCTCGGTGAACAATTGCTCGGGTACGGCAGGATTTTTAAGCCAACTGAAATCAAACGGCGCCTCAGCGCAATCACGGCCGGGGAAGTGCGCGCCGTCGCGCGCGATTTTTTCCGATCAGACCGATTGAACCTGGCGTTGGTTAGTCCCTTGAAATCCGCGGCGAGTCTGGCAAAAACATTGAGGATGTGAAACTATTCAAAGCCGCACTGATTCACGGGACTGCCACTGACCACACGCCTGAGACGTTGGTCGAGCAACTGCAACGCGAGCCGGGGGTGACGTGTTTGCGCAGCGGATTTTTTGATTCACCACAGGCGCATTACTCGTTTGTGGCCGCGCGGCCTTTTCTCACCTTCCGATCGTTTGGTTCCCGTTGCGAGTTGCGCTCCCGAAAGGACTGCCAGGAGGAGGTCCAGGTTCAATTTGGCAACCCCTGGCACCTGCTCGAGAGTCTCATGTCGCGCTATGAATTGCTGGAGGAAGCAGACCTCCCTTTCCCGCTCGGGGGCTGTTTCGGCTATTGGGGTTACGACCTGAAGAATTTCGTCGAACCCAAACTATCTCGCCGCGCTCTGAACGATCTCGAGCTTCCTGATTGCCACGTTGGCTTCTATGACAGCCTTGTTGTATTCGACCATCGCCTTGGCAAAACGTGGATCGTATCCACGGGGCTGGATGTGGATGGATCGCGCAACGAGAAGCGGGCAAATGAACAAGTGGAGTTTTGGCAACGGCAACTGGGCGAACTCTTCCCTCTCCCCTTCCGAAGGGGAGAGGGCCGGGGAGAGGGGTCCGTTTCTATCCGTTCCAGCCTTACTCGCGCTGAATTCATTGCCATCGTCGAACGCGCGCAGGCCTATATCCGCGCCGGGGACATTTACCAGGTAAATCTCTCCCAACGCCTGGCCGCGCCGCTCTGCTGCTCCGGTTGGGCATTATGCCAACGTCTAAACGCCGTCTCACCTGCGCCGTTTTCCGCTTACCTCGATTGCGGCGAATTCCAGGTCGCTTCCTCGTCTCCGGAGCTTTTTTTGCGGTTGAGCGGGTCGCATATCCAAACTCGCCCTATCAAAGGGACGCGCCCGCGCTCATCCGATCTGACCCGCGATGCCCAACTCACCTACGAACTGCAAACCAGCCCCAAAGAAATGGCCGAACTGGTGATGATCACCGATCTCCTCCGCAATGACCTCGGCAAAGTCTGCGAATTCGGCTCCGTGCTGGTGCCCGAACTCGTCCGGCTGGAGCGCTTCCCGCAGGTGCAGCACCTCGTTTCCACCGTCGAAGGCCGGTTGCGCGGCGACGTTCCCCATTTCTCCGCCTTCGCCTCGTGCTTCCCCGGCGGCAGCGTCACCGGCGCGCCGAAATTCCGCGCGATGGAAATCATCGATGAGCTGGAACCAGTCACGCGCGGACCATACACCGGCGCGCTTGGCTACCTTGGATTCAACCGGGAGAGCCAGTTGAGCATCATCATCCGCACAGCGATTTGCAAAGATCGCGCCGCTTACTTTCACGCCGGCGCCGGCATCGTGGCCGATTCCGTTCCGACGGCTGAATACGACGAAACGCTGGCCAAAGCGCGCGGCTTTTTCGAGGCGTTGCAACTGCAGCCCCAATTTACTGAGCGCGGCGGTTGCGCCGCTTCAACCGGCGTGAAGCGGCGCAACCGCCGCGCTCCGTTATGACAGTGTTCGTCAACGGCCAATTCGTGCCCGAAGCCCAGGCTGTGGTTTCAGTATTCGACCGCGGCTTTCTCTATGGCGACGGTCTCTTCGAAACGATGCGCATTTTCAAGGGCAAGCCGTTCCGCTGGCAGCAACACTTGGAACGCCTTCAGCGCGGGGCAGGGTTTTTGAAAATACTCATGCCATTTTCTTCGGAGGCCCTGCGTGCTTTCGCACAGCAGCTAATCTCGGCAAACGAAATGCCGGAATCGTTGCTACGGCTAACACTCTCCCGCGGCATCGGCCAGCGAGGTTACTCGCCCAAAGGAGCCGATAAGCCTTCGCTCATTATGTCTTTGCATCCCACGCCGGGGGTTGCAACTGCCGGCCCACCGCGCTGGCGACTGATAACCTCCTCCTTGCGGCTGCCCGCGAACGAACCCCTGGCCCAATTCAAGAACTGCAATAAACTGCCGCAGATTCTCGCCCGCGCGGAAGCCGATGCCACCAGCGCGGATGAAGCGTTGCTGCTGAACACAGACGGACACGTCGTGGAAGCCTCGAGCAGCAACCTGTTCTGGATTGATGACACCACCGTTTGCACGCCGCCGCTGGCCAGCGGCATCCTGGCCGGTGTGACCCGCGCGGTCGTTCTGGAGATTTGCGCGAGCCGCGGTTTCGCCGTTCGCGAAGCCAACGTTGCTCCTGACGGACTTCGGCGCTCCCAGGGCATATTCCTTTCGCTCAGCTCGGTGGGAATCGCGGATGGACTGTCGCTGGATGGACATACTTTAGCCCAGTCTCCAATAGCCGGAGAGCTTAGGGCTGCTTATTGGGAGTTGGTAAGCGCGGAAAGCCAATAATCCCAAAAATACCGCTTGCTTCGGCGCTCCGCGCCACCTATACTGCGCGCTCTTTTTGAAAGAAAGCTGATTTATTTATGCGTCGTCCCAAAGGCATCAAAACCAAGAAGTCCGTGGCCAAGCGGTTCAAAATTACCGCCAGTGGAAAAGTTCTGCGCTCGCGCGCCGGCAAACGCCATTTGCTCCAGACCAAGAATCCCAAGCGCCGGCGCTCTCTCCGTGGCACAACCACGGTGCACCCGACGGATATGTATCGCATCCTCCAAAGCCTGCCCTTCAGCCATTAATTTTGTTTCAACCCTCAACTTTCAACCACTAATTAGATCATGCGCGTAACCAACGCTCCCGCTTCCCGAAAACGCCGCACCCGGATGATTCGAGCCGCCAAAGGCTTCCGGATGCGCCGCTCCAAACTTTACCGTTATGCGTCCGACGCCGTGGACCATGGGCGTCAATACGCCTTTCGCGATCGCAAGACCAAGAAGCGCAATTTCCGCAGGCTCTGGCAAATCCGCATCAATGCTGCCGCTCGCGCCGCAGGCACAACCTACAGCCGTTTCATGGAAGGCCTCAAGGCCGCCAAAGTCGCGCTGGATCGAAAAATTCTCGCAGACCTTGCCGCCACCGATGCGGCCGCCTTTAGCGAACTGGTCAAAGTCGCCCAGGCAGCCCTAAAGACGAAAGCGGCAAAGGCTTAGCCGATTTCGGATTCCAGATTTAGCAAACGCCCGTTCCGCAAGGGAGACCGGTTTTTCGTTGTCCACAATCTTCCATCCGCTATTCTCCAGCCTCGCTTGTCATGAGTTTCCTCGAGCAAATTGAACCGCTGAAACAATCGGCGCTGGCTGAGTTGCGCGCCGCGCCGGACGTCGCCGGCCTCGAACAGGCCCGGGTCAATTATCTTGGTTCGCACGGCAAGTTCACTGGCCTGATGAAGCAACTCGGCAGAGTGTCGAAGGAAGAGAAGCCGGCCGCAGGGAAAGCAATCAACTCCGCCAAAGCGGAACTCGAAGCCGCGCTCGCGGAGCGCCGGAACGAGCTCGAACTCAAAGCTGCGCTGCCCCAGGAGCCCACTGATTTTACCCTGCCGGGCCGCCGCCGGCCGCTGGGCAAAATCCATCCGCTCACGCAAGTTACCGAGGAGATTGTGCGCAGTTTCCGCAAGATAGGGTTCGCAGTGGCGGATGGCCCGGAAGCTGAAGATGAGTATCATTGCTTTGATGCCCTCAACACACCCGCCGACCATCCCGCGCGCGACACGCAGGACACGTTTTACCTTGCGACAAATGGGCCGATTCCTGCCTCCAGCTCTCAACCATCAACCATCAATTGCCAACCATCAACCCTACTCCGCACCCATACTTCCAGCGTCCAAATCCGGGTGATGGAAAGCCAGCAACCTCCGGTACGCATCATCGTGCCGGGACGCGTCTATCGCCGCGACAACGCTGATGCCACCCACAATCCGACGTTCCAACAAGTCGAGGGGCTTTATGTGGATCGCAACGTCACCGTCGGCGACCTGAAGGGCACCGTGGAGTTCGTGTTCAAGGAACTGATGGGCCCAGAAACGCGCATCCGTTTCCGCCCGCATTATTTCAGCTACACCGAACCAAGTTTCGAGATCGATTTCAGCAATCCATTGACGCGCAAGATGGGCAAAGAATGGCTCGAAATCGCCGGGTGCGGCATGGTTCATCCCCAGGTTTT
>WNFL01113882.1_pt2 | contig 12895 bp, 9 predicted proteins | sample 5400361 | NCBI WGS metagenome assembly WNFL01 (sample SAMN13153351, study PRJNA577476) | soil metagenome | isolation source: 40 cm soil on Douglas fir-dominated hillslope | place: USA:California | collected 2013-09-17
GGTCCGCGGCAGCGATCTCCTGGCCATGCGCGACATCAATATCCCGGCAGGCGGCTTCATCCGCGCCATGCCGGAGATTGAACTGGTGCCTGTTCTCTGGGCGGGCGCCACGCCGGCGGCCCACGTCACACGGGATGCCTTTGAATGCATTGCCGGAGAGATTGTCGATGCGGCTGCGGAAAATGTAGACGCCATTTACCTGGACCTTCACGGCGCGATGGTCTGCCAGCATCTCGATGATGGTGAAGGAGAGTTGCTGGAACGCCTGCGCCTAGCCCGCTTCTGGCCGACCCGGCCGACTATCCCTGGACCCGGCTGCGCAAAGGCCTTCGCCTCAGGCCATCGGGACCGGCCTTTACCGGATGATTATCCGCAAACTTCCAGTTCCATTATTCCGCGCCGCAATATCCCGGGATTATCGGCCGGGCGAGAATTGTGATCAATATTTCCCTGCCAGTCTGCTAGCGTGGCGGCCTCCGCCGTGCAGGCGTGAAAAACTCTCCATCGCGCAAAACAAAAACAGGGAGACAGCAATGAACATCCAGGCAACCAGCAGTTCGACCATTGAACGCGTTCCGGCCAGCTTGCAGGGCTGGCTGGCGATGCCGCGGCCAATGTTGATCAACGGCAAATGGGTGCCTGCCCGCTCCGGCAAAGTGTTCGAGGTCCAGGATCCCGCCACCGAAATGCGGCTGGCAACGGTCGCGGAAGGCGATGCCGCCGATATCGACGATGCCGTGCGCGCGGCACGCAATGCGCTGGAGAACGGCCCTTGGGGCCGCATGTCGCCATCGGCGCGGGGCCGCATGATCCACCGCATCGGCGACCTGATCCTGGAGCATCTGGACGAACTGGCCCAGTTGGAAAGCCTCGACAATGGCAAGCCCGTCAGCGTCGCGCGCGTGGCGGATGTGCCGCTGTCCGCCGACATGTTCCACTATATGTCGGGATGGGCGACCAAGCTGGAAGGCAAGCACATTCCGATCTCCAACCTGGTGTCGCCCGGGCAATATCTTTCCTTCACCCGGCTGGAGCCCGTCGGCGTGGTCGGCCAGATTATTCCCTGGAATTTCCCCCTGCTGATGGCGGCCTGGAAGCTTGCCCCGGCGCTCGCGACCGGCTGCACGGTGGTGCTCAAGGTGGCGGAGGAAACCCCGCTCTCGGCGCTCAGGCTGGGTGAACTGTTGATGGAAGCCGGCCTGCCGGATGGCGTGGTCAATATCGTGCCCGGCTTCGGCGAAACCGCCGGCGCGGCGCTCGCTTCGCATCCCGGCGTCAACAAGGTCGCCTTCACCGGCTCGACCGAGGTCGGGCGGCTGATCGTCCAGGCGGCCTCGCGCGACCTGCGCAAGGTCAGCCTGGAGCTCGGCGGCAAGTCCCCCAACATCATCCTGGATGATGCCGATGTTGACGCGGCGATAGCGGGCTCCACCGCCGGTATCTTCTTCAATCACGGCCAATGCTGCAATGCCGGCTCGCGGCTGTTCGTGCAGGAGAAAATCTTCGACAAGATCGTGTCGGGCATCGCCGCCAATGCCGGCAATATCCGGCTGGGCGTCGGCATGGACCCTGCAACCGAGATGGGGCCGATGGTGTCGGAAGTCCAGCACGGCCGGGTGAAGGGCTATCTCAAATCCGGTCTGGAGGAAGGCGCGCACGCGCTGACCGGCGGGTCGGCACCGGATGGCCGTGGCTATTTCGTCAACCCCACCGTGCTGGTGGACACCAGGCCCGAGATGAAGGTTGTGCGGGAGGAAATCTTCGGACCCGTCCTGGTCGCCATCCCCTTCAAGGAGGTCGACGACAAGTTGATTGCTGCCGCCAATGACACCATTTATGGCCTGGCCGCGGGGGTGTGGAGCCGCGACATCGCCAAGGCCAACCAGCTCGCCAATGCCATAAAGGCCGGTTCGGTGTGGATCAACTGCTACCATGTGTTCGACGCCGCCCTGCCCTTTGGCGGCTACAAGCAATCAGGCTGGGGCCGGGAAATGGGCCAGGCGGTGTTGTCGAACTATCTGGAAGCCAAGGCGATCACGTCGCGCATCGCCTGATGCGGCGCTAGTCGTACCAGCCGGGCGCTTTCACCGCGCCCTGGTACCAGTCGATGGCATGGCCGATCCATAATTGCGAATGGGTCCGGCGCAGAAACTCGTCCACCTTCCTGCGCGAGGCGGGCGTCTCCAGGCTTTGCTCCCGCGGCGGCACGCGGCCAAGCGTTCGCTCCGCGCTGTAATGATAGAGATCGCCGGAGATCACCACCCCACCGGTGCGCGCCAGCTTCACATACAGCGATTGATGGCCCGGCGTGTGCCCGGGCGTGGACAGCAGCACCACCTTGCCGTCGCCGAACACGTCATGATCGCCTTCGATATACTGGATCTTCGCAGCCGCCAGGGCGGCATAGCCCTTGCGCGCCACCGCATTCGCATTCGGCCCGAACATCACGTCATATTCGGGCTTGCGCGCCAGCCAGGTCGATCCGGCATAATCATTGGCATTGCCGACATGGTCCCAATGGGAATGGGAAATGGCGAGATAGGTAATCATAGGCGCGGTGACGCCGATATTGGCCAGCTCGCCTTTCAGGGTAGCGGTCTTGAGCTGACCTTCATAGCCCATCTTGTTCTCATAGATCGGGCGGCCGACTTGCGCATCGGTCAACCCCGTATCGAACAACAAGATTCCCTTGGGGTGGATCACCAGAAAACACGGATCGGAAAAATCGGGATCGGGGACGTCGTCGCGGCTGAGGCCGAACCGCTCCGGCTGATGGGAGATGATGGTGCCGCAATCGATCACATACAGCCGCACATCGGTGCTCTTGGGCAGCGCCGGCAAACCCGTCGGCGGCGTCTGGGCCGAGGCTGGCAGGCAGCATGCCATCAACCCGAACAAGGCCGCGACAAGACGCATGCGATGAGCCATGGCGTTCTCCCCACTTATTCTTATCGCACGCCAGGCCTTATGACCCGTCGGTCCGGAACACTAATGGTTGGTGCTCGCCACCACGCCGCGGTCCTTGATAAACTGGACGTAGAAGACGCGGATCTTCTCCGGCCCCACCCGGTTGACGAAATCGGCGGGCGTGATGCCGTGATCGTCCTTCACGTTCAGCACCGCGCCCTTGTCGGCGAGATAGGTGATAATGGCTTCATTGTCCGTGGCGGTGCGGTTCGCCACCACCATGTGAATGATGCTCTTGCCGCCCTGGGCGATGGCATTGATGTTGGGGTCCAGGGTCAGCGCGTATTTCACGGCTTCCAGGTTTCCACTGCCGGCCGCCGCGAGCGCCAGGGTCAATCCGTCCCCTGCCTTGATATCGGGCTTGGCCCCGGCATCGATCAACGCCTTCATCGCCGGCACCGAGCCCGCCTTGGCCGCCAGCAGCAACGGCGCCGTGGGCGCGACCGGCGGCGGTATCAGATATTCGGCCGCCTCAAGAGGCTTCTTCTTGGGGGGTACGCTACCACCGCCGGCGGCCACCGGTGGCGGAGCCTCGGCGGACGCGACAACCACCGGAGGCGGTGGCGGCTGGGTCATCGCATTCGGATCGCCGCCCTTGGACAGAACCAGCTTCACCAGGTCCGGATTTCCGTTGGCGGCCGCGACATGAATCAACTGCCGGCCTTCGCGGTCATGGCTGTTCACATCCGCGCCGCGCGATACCACCTGCATCGCGAAGGGAATATTGTCCACCAGAAGCGCGCCCGCGATCACATTGGTGCCATTGGGCAGCAAGGCCTTGCTGTCGGCGCCCGCATCGAGAAGGGCGAGCGATGCGGCAGGGACCTTGCTCTGAAGCGCAAAGAAGAGCGGCGTGAAACCCTTCTTCGAAACCGCGTTCACATCCGCGCCATGTTTCAGCAGGAAGGCGATATTGTCGGTCTTTCCTTTCGCCGCCGCCCACATCAGGGCCGTCTGCCCCGAGGGATCGGCAGCATTCACATCCGCGCCTTTGCTCACCAGCAAGCCGAGCGCATCCGGCGCCGAGGTGCCGGCGCATAGAGCCATCGCTGTAATCTTGTCCGCGCGCGTCACCTTGGCATTGGCGCCGGCCTTGAGCAGGTCGGTGACGATGGCCGGATTGCCCAACTCGCAAGCCAAGGTCAAAGGCGAGGCCCCGTCGATGTCGGCGGTATTGGGTTTGGCGCCCGCGGCCAGAAGCAGGCGCACCGTCTCCTCGTCCTGCCGGTCCACGGCCCAGGACAAAGCAGTGGACTTGTCAGGCCGTGGCGCGTTCACATTGGCGTGGCCTGCCAGCAGACTTTTGATGGCTTCCAGCACACCCGCCGTCGCCGGAAGCGTGCCCAGAAGGCAAAAACCGAGTCCCAGTATTTTCCTCATAGCTCCAAATTTCCGCCCGCAATTAAGCGGTAAATCCGGCAAGCCGGCCGGTGCTGTCACCAATTTTGTCTTCGTGGACGCCAAGCGTGTCCATCATCGAAAGCATCAGGTTGGTCATGGGCGTGCCTTTTTCCACGACGATGTGGCGATTGCCCGGGACCAGGCCGCCCGCGACGATGGTCGGCAGGTTCCTGTGATCGTGCTTGTTGGGATCGGCCAGGCTGGCGCCCGCCAGCAGCATGGTGCTGTCCAGCAGGCTGCGATCGCCTTCCTTGGTCTCGCCCATCCGTTTCAGGTAATAGGCGATCTGTTCCATGTGAAGCGTGTTGATCTTGGTCAGCTTGGCGATCTTCTCCGGATCATTGCCATGATGGCTGAGCGGATGGTGCCCATCGGGAACACCGATTTCCGGATAGGCGCGGGCGCTGACTTCGCGGGCCAGCATGAAGGTGCTCACCCGGGTCAGGTCGGCCTGCGCCGCCAGAACCTGCAGATCGATCATCATATGCGCATGGTCTTCAAAGGAATCCGGCACGCCGGAGGGGCGCGCGTAAGCCGGCAGGGCCGCGACATCCGCGCCGCCCTGTTCGATTTTCTGGATGCGCCGCTCGATGTCGCGGACCGAGGTCAGATATTCGTCCAGCTTCTTCCTGTCGCTGGCGCCCATGGAACGGGACATGCGCTTGGCGTCCTCCGCCACGAAATCCAGGATGCTGGCCTGGCGCTTCAACTGCGCGAGGCGGCTCTTGGAATCCAGGCTGTCGCCATCGCCGAACAGCCGCTCGAACACTTCGCGCGGATTGATGGTGACGGGCAGCGGCGTGGAGGCGCTGGTCCAGGACAAGGTGTTGGTATAGGCGCAGCTGTAACCGGTATCGCAGCTGCCCACCAGGCTGGGGGGCTCCAGGCCCAGTTCCAGTGACGGAATCTGGGTGAACTCGCCGAAACGCTTGGCGACAAGCTGGTCCATCGAGACGCCGCTGGCCAGATCGGCGCCTTCGGTTTTCTTGACGTGCACACCGGTCAGGTAGGAGCCGCAGCAGCGGCCATGATCGCCGGCGCCGTCACCCAGGGCTTCGGCCTGCGCATGGTCCAGCCCGGTGATGACGCTGAACTTAGCGCGATAAGGCTCCAGGGGCTTCAGGATAGGCGTCAGTGTGTACCCCTCACCCGTCTCAGCCGGGGTCCAGTTCTCCATCATCATGCCGTTGGGCGTATAGATGACGTGCAGCCGCTTGCGCGCCTGGGCCGCCATCTCCGCCGCCTTGGCGCTGGGGATCATGGCGTCCATCAGCGGCAGCGCCATGCTGGCTCCCATGCCGCGCAGCATGGCGCGGCGGCCCATTGGTTTGCGAGGGATGATCATATTTCCGGAGTCCTTCTCATGGAAAATGGAACGCTCTGTATGATGCCGAGAATGATGTCCTGCATGTGGTAGCCGTTCTTCACCGTCTCGTAGCGCACCTTGCGCACCGCCGGCATGTCATAGGATTCCAGGCCGCGGCCCAAGGCATAGGTCATCAGACGCTCGGTAAACGCCTCGACGAACTGGTCCTTGCGGCTGAGCAGGACGCCTTGCAGGCCGCCGGTGCCCGTGGGGCCGTCGAACTTGGTGCCGTCCGGCATGACGGCTGAGACGTCCAGCAGCTTGCCGGCATCGGTGCTGCGCCAGGCGCCGATGGCATTGAAGTTCTCAAGGCTGAAGCCCAGCGGGTCCATCTTGGTGTGGCAGGAGGCGCAGACCGGATTGTTGCGATGCATTTCCATCTGCTCGCGCACCGTCATCAGCTTGCCGTTCTTGGCTTCGTTCAGCGCCGGAATGTTCGGCGGCGGCGGCGGCGGCGGGGCGGCCAGGATGTTCTCCAGAATCCACTTGCCGCGCAGCACCACCGAGGTGCGGTTGCCATAAGAGGTCACAGTGAGAATGCTGCCTTGCCCCAGCAACCCGCCGCGATGGATCGCCGGATCCAGCTTCACCTTGCGGAAGGCGGTGCCGTAGATGCCGGGAATGCCGTAATGCTCCGCCAGCCGCTGGTTCAGATAGGTATAATCGGCATCGAGAAAATCCAGCACGCTGCGGTCTTCCCGCACGATGCCGTCGAAGAACATCTCCGTTTCCGTCTTCATCGCCGTCCGCAGACGCTGGTCGAAGTCCGGGAAGATACGGCGATCGGGGCGCTGATAGTCCAGCTTGCGCAGATACAGCCACTGTCCGGCGAAATTCGTCGTCAGCGCCTTGGCGCGCGGATCGGCCAGCATGCGCGCAACCTGGCTCTTCAACATGGCGGGCTTGTGCAGCTGGTTCTTTTCGGCCACCGCCAGGAGCTGCTCGTCCGGGATGCTGCTCCACAGGAAGAAGGACAGGCGTGTGGCCAGATCGGTGTCGCTGATCCGGTGGGCGGCGGCGACCGCACCGGCCGTATCGCTCTCGCGCATGAACAGGAAGTTGGGCGAGACCAGAACCGCTTCCAGCGCGGCCTCAACGCCGTGATCGAAGTCGGCGCCCTGGCGGCCCTCGCGATAGATTTTCATCAGCGGCGCGATATCCGCCGCCGTCACCGCACGCCGATAGGCGTGGCGGGCCAAGGTGGTGATGATCTTGTCGGCGCAGGCGCTTTCCGGCACCTCCGCCGAAGGACGGCAGATGAATATCTTGCGCCGGCTCTGCGTATCGCCCGGGCCCTTGATGTCATAGGGACCCACGATGGAGATCTGCATCACGTCGCGCAGATAGAAGGCCTGAGAAACATTGATGCCCTGTGCGACAGAAGGCACCGACAGCACCTTGACCCGGGCGCCGTCCACCTGGATGTCCAGCGGCAGCATGCTTGGCGTACCGGTCGGCTTGGTGGGGCGCGGCCCGGTGGTGGTCTTGGCAACCAGATTCTCGTCCAGCGCCAGCTCCTTGCGGAACGAGGCGCCGATGGTGCGCAATCCCGCCTTCAGGGGGATTTTCACCTCGTAGCGGTTATCGGCATCGATTTCCGTTTCGGTGCCGGTGCCGGAGTTCAGGTAAACCTGGATGGTATAATCGGCGTCGTAGGGAGCGTAGAACTTGAACGCACCGCCGCCGCGCGAACCGAGCGGCAAGTCGTCGCTGGCGCGCTCGTTATAGGCCGGAACGCCGAAGGCGTTTTCGAACAGATCCTTGGTAAACTTGTAATCGGTGGTGCCTACCTTGCGCGACGTCTGTCCCGTCGCCATCCGGCTGATCTTGCCGGCCACATTGATGTAACGATCCATCAAGGTGGGCGAGACCGTCAGGATGTCGGCGATATTGTCGAAACCGTAGCCGGTGTCGTCGACCGGCAGGTCCTTGCTCATATCGACATCAAACCCGATCAGGTCGCGCACCGCATTGGAATATTCCGTGCGGTTCATGCGGCGCACCGTGGCGCGCCCCGGATTGGGATTGGCGGCGGCCTGGTCGTCCAGCGATTTGGCAAGCCATTGGGTGAAGGCTTGCAGCTTTTCCTTGGGCGGGCGCGGCGCACCACGCAACGGCATTTCGCCCAGGCTCACACGGCGCAGGATTTTTTCCCAGGTGGCCTGGTTGGCCTGCAGATTGTTCGCGTCCAGCGGCACCACCGACATGCCAGCGGTCTTGAGCTTGTCGTTGTGACAGCCGGTGCAATACTGCATCATCATTTTCTTGTGATCCGCCGGCGTGGCGGGGGATGCAGCGATGTCACCGACAGGCGTATTCGACGCCAATTGCGCCGGCGCGGCTGCAGGCTGAGCGGCAGCGCTGCCAAAATGTTCAAAACTCACAAGCCCCGCCAGGGCGAAAGCGCCCATCCCGAATGCGGCTTGCCTGATAATGCGCGACATATTCAAACCAACTCCCTACACGGCGGCTCTTGCGGCTGCCGAGTCCCAAGTAAGTACTCTATATCCATGATTTACATACTAAAGTGAACTGCGGCTTTTGGACATGGTTTCGCTACCAACAGGTTTGAGAAATCTTGCGACGTGTTGCAGTGCAATATCGCCTTCGCAAAGTTTCCGGCGGTTGAAACAATAGGTTAGCGTCGGCCGGCCGCAGGGAGTTCCCTCCATGGATAGACGGGCAGTTCTGGGGGCGTTGGGCGTGCTGGCAGCGGTTCCGCCCCTGCGGGCGCAGGAAGCGCCGCAATGGAGCGCGCCCGTGATCGACATGCACTTTCACATCCGCTGGACAGCGGAGCTGAATATCGCCCATCAGCAAGGTGCCGGCGTGACCGCGGCCAACCTGTTGGCCCGGGCCGACTCGGCCGCGGCCGTGGCGCCGTTGCAAGCCCAACATCCCGCCATGTTCCCCTGCTGGTTCGGTTCGGCCGACGTCACCAGGCCGGACGCGGAAGCGCTTCTGACCCAGGCGGTAAAGGCCGGAGCCAAGGGCTTCGGGGAACTGAAATTCCCGGTCGCGTCCGATGGGCCGGAGATGCGCCGGGTCTATGACCTGGCGGCGGAACTGGGCGTGCCGGTGCTGATCCATTTCCAGGAAATCGGCCAACCCGCGGCGCCGGGCGGCTACAACACCGGCGTCAAGCGCTTCGCCACGATCCTGAAAGCCTATCCCCGCACCAGGTTCATCGGCCATGCCGATGCTTTCTGGGCCAATATCAGCGCCGACTATCATGAGCAGGAGGCCTATCCCACCGGGCCGATCGTTCCCGGCGGGGTGACCGACAAGCTTTTGTCCGACTATCCCAACCTGTTCGCCGACACCAGCGCCAATTCGGCCAACAACGCGCTGTCACGCGATCCGGAATTCACCAGGGATTTTCTCAGCCGGCACCAGGACAAGCTGCACTTCGGCAGCGACTGCAATTGCGATGACGGCAAGGGCGGCGGCGCGGCGCAGAATTCCGATCGTGTTGCGCCGCGCATGCGCGGCAAGTGCGTGGCACGGGAGACGTTGAAAATTCTCACCGCCTCGACCTCAAAGCCGGTGTTCAAGAAGCTGGTATGGGACAACGCCCACCGGCTATTGAACCTGCCCGTCTAGCTACTTGCTGAACATCCAGCGCAGGATGCCGGGCAGCAGCCAGCCGCCATGCACGTCGGAATGGGCGCCGTCGCCCCATTCATAGCGCACGTCATAGCGCGCGCCTGCGATTTTCTTGGCGTCGGCATTGGCATTGGCCCATTCCAGCGACGACACCATCTGTTCATTGGCCAGGTGCCAGTTGCCATGCTCGTTGTTGAGGTCGGCGGTGCCGTCCTGCAGGAAAATCCTGATGGAACGGATCGGGCTCTTGCGGATCAGGCCGGGATAGGTGTCGCCGCCATAGACGGCGGGGTGATCCGCCGTCGCCGGATGGTAGCCGATCGAGGTGTAGCTGCCGATCATGCTGATGACGTTGCCGAATGCCTCCGGCTTGTTCCAGGCCACGGTCCAGGCACAGATGGCGCCGCTGGAGGTGCCCCCGATGGCGCGCTTCATGGGATCGCTGGTGAAGGCGTATTTCTTGGCGACCTCGGGCAGCATCTCCTCGGTGAGGAAGCGCGCATAAGTATCGTTGACCGAGTCATATTCGGGCGCGCGGTGATTGGGATTTCCGGTGCAGGCATAACCCGTGCAGCCCGCCGGTCCCAAACCGTCGGGATAATGCTCGGTGCCGGTATTACCCGGGGTAATGAAAATGCCCAAGGTCGCTGGAATGTCGCCCTTGGCGATCAGGTTATCCAGCACCACCGGAATGTTCAACGGTCCCTGGGGATTGATGGCGCGCTGGCCGTCCTGGAACACCAGCAGGTTCGGCGGATTCTTGGCGTCATATTTCGCCGGGACATAGATCCAGTAGCGCCGCACCGTGCCTTCGATGATCTTGCTGTGGAATTCCAGCGGCCCGATCAGCTTGCCCTTGGCGATACCGGGCTGCGGCAGGGAATCCGCCGTAGGCGGATATTCGCCCGGCTTGCGCGGCTCGGCCGAGAAAGCCGGGCCCGCCAACAACATCAACGCCGCGCACGCCGCCCAAATTCGCATCGTTCCACCCCGGATTGTTTTATGGGACGAGTGTGCGGCATCTTGCGGTCCGCCACAATATCCCAGCCGGACGATCAGAAAGTCTTGCGCAACTGCAAATAGATCCGCGGCTGGGTGCGGGTGAAGACATCCTGAATGGTGGGCGGCGGCGCGATGTTGCGCGGACCAGCGAACTTGAACTGCTCCAGTTCGAAACGATAAGGGATAAAATTGTCCGCCCCTAGCGTGATGTTCCAGTCCGCCGTCGGCTTATAAGACCAGAAAATAGTCACGAACGGGTTGCTGTGAATGCCGACCCGGCTGATCTGGGCGATGCGCCAGGTGGTGCGGCTGAAGCTGGTGCCCCAGGAGATTCCCCAGGTGGATTTCCATTCGTCCAGGTCTTGGGTGAAATCGTAAGAGTCATCTATGTTACGCTGGTTGGAGATGCGCCGTGTCTCGCCGGTGACCGGATCGATCAGACTGCTGGTGGTCCAATAGACATTGGGCTTCAAAAGCCCGTTTTTTATGCCCAGAAAATCCAGCGGAATCGTGCCACTGATGGCCAGCTTGTCGCTGGTCGCACGTGCAATATTGCCCGCAGCATCAAGACCACCGCCGACCGGCACGAAATCCTGCAGGTCGGTGATTTCCTCGTGCAGAACGCTCAGCACCAATCCGCCGCGTTCCCAGAAATGCCGTTCGATGGCGCCCTCGAATTGCCAGCGCTGCTCGGGCCTCAGATCGAGGGTGCCGGCCGAGATCCCGAACCCGGACAAGTTGGAAGAGGCAGCAAAATCCGAAAAATTGAGCTGCCCCAGCTTGCGCTCCACGCGCAACCGAACCTGGCTTTTCTCATCCGGAGACCAGGAGAGCAGCACCCGCGGCTTGGGATAGAAAAAGCTGCGGCTGTTATGACTGTCGCCGGTGGCCGAGATGGTCGAAAATTCCATCCGCACGCCGCCTTCCAGGGTGAGGTCGGGAACGATCTTCCAGGTCGTGCTGGCAAAGGCTTCGCCGCGTGTCTCTTTCACCGACAGATTGGCGTTGGGAATGATGACGGGCGTGCCGTTGGAGACGAAACGGGAATGGCCGTCGAGGAAATTGTACGCGCCCTCCCCGCCCGCTTCAAAGCTGAGTTCGGGTGACAGGCTGTAACGTGCGGTCACGCGGGCGATGCTTTCGCCGGTATCGTTGCCAGAAAGAAAGATAGCGCTGCTGCCAACCGCGGCGCTGGTATTGCTGTCGTCCTCATGCCCCAGCCGTTGCAGCACCAGGGTCTCAAGATTCACCTTGCCCAGAATTCCCTGCCAGTGGCTGCCGAACTCGCCACTCCTGGCGCGGGCGATAAAGTCGAAGCGCGAGCCGCCGCCGCCGTAATAGCGCACAGCGCTGGGATAGTCGGTGTTCTGCAGGGTGAAATTATTATTCCACTCCCCACCCCAAAGCGGTGCGATAAGCCCGCCATGCAGGGAATAGCCCACGCGCAGGATGCCGGTGCGCACCGCGCGGTCATAGACCGGCGTGCCGCCAGGCGCGGTGACCACCCGATAACCATTGCCGGGCGAGTCGTCCCAGATCTGCGAGGTGCGCGATAGCGAAGCTTCATAGCGCAGGTCGCCGCTCTGGCCGTGATATTCGATGCCGGCTGACGGCGACCATTGACCCGCGCCGGTATAGGTCATTGAGGCGGAGAGAACGGTCTGGTTGGAGGCATTCTTGCTCCGCACGACATTGGCGACGACCGTCTGACCCTGCATGTCGATGCCCGGCGCGCCGCCGCGGATCACCTCGATACGTTCGACGCTGGTGGCGGGAATACGGCCCAGAATGGTGGAAAGGTCATCGGTCTTGGCGGTGGGCCGCGCGCCGTCGATCAGGACATTGCCGGCGGTGCCCGCAAAACCGCGCGCCGACAAGCCATTGTCAAAGGTAAAGCCGGGCAAACGCGAGACCATGTCATAGGCGGTGGCAGGCCGGGAATCAGCGAAGAAGCTGGCTGGATAGACGGAAATCCCCTGCTCCGGCATAGCCCAGGCCGGCGCCACGCAGAAAAAAAACCAGAGAATAGCTGCCTTTTTCATCATTCCATCCAGTTCCATGCATAGCCGTATAGCGTGTACAACATTATACCTTGCATAACATGGTACTATTGTCTATACCGGAATTGCGCGATCGGCGCGGCTCGAATTCAGGAGATCGAAAATGCCGAACTTTCTGTTCGCCAAGGCGGGGTTTGCCCTTTGTCTCTTCTCGCTGTTTCTGGCCCCCGCGCAGGCGAGAAGCTGGGACCACTTCACGCCGCGCGAGCCATCGCTGCGGCAAGCCGGGCATTGGGAGTGGGCGTGGGACGGCAGTGACGGGTTGGGCGTCGGCGTCGCCGCCACGGTTCATTACGTCCCCGGCGGCCCTGCCCGCATCGTCATCACCGGTCCCGAAGAGGTGCTGGCGCGACTGCGCGTCGGTCAGGGCCAGATCAGATGGTGCGAGGATTGTCATGTCGGCGGCAGCAGGCTGGACATCACCGTCAGCGGCGTGGCGTTGCGCAATGTCGCCTTGTCCGGCGCGGGCGGCGAGATGCTGCTGGGCCGTCTC